>Ga0308165_1004025_pt1 | contig 15026 bp, 12 predicted proteins | sample PhyWR2_FD_201032 | JGI IMG/M metagenome (GOLD analysis project Ga0308165, IMG submission 201032) | Phyllosphere microbial communities from UC Gill Tract Community Farm, Albany, California, United States - DLSLW.R2 | ecosystem: Host-associated > Plants > Phyllosphere > Unclassified | place: USA...
TTTTATCGCAAGGAGAAATTGTTGCTAATAGTTTAGTCGACTATCTTGACCGGCACCCCGAAATTGAGCGAAAATTAGCCAAAGAAGGAGACAAGCGATTCTATACCAGTGGCGATCCCCAAGCGTTTAATGCCCATGCTTCTATCTTTTTTGGCGAAGCGCTGAAGTCGTTGAAAATGTGAATTGCTAAATAGTTGAATTGCTAAATTGTTGGATTTGCAGTCATCCGATGAATATATGCGATACGCCAATATTCATCGGATGACTTGATGCACCAATGAACCGAAAATCGCCAACTGGCCAACTGCAAACTGAGGACTGTTAGCTGACGAGAGAATTAACCTGCTATTGACAAAAGAAAACATTTTTGTTTAGGTTGTGATTGTTTAAAAGGATAACTTTGCGGCTTCATAACACACACAATGAGTGATCAGATAAAACACGAATGCGGAATCGCTTTTATTCGCCTGTTAAAACCACTTTCTTACTACCAGCAAAAGTACGGTACAGCGCTTTACGGCCTTAACAAACTTTACCTTCTAATGGAAAAACAGCATAACCGGGGCCAGGACGGCGCAGGTATTGCCACCATTAAGTTGGATATGAAGCCGGGCAGTAGGTATATAAGCCGGTACCGGAGCATGGCCTCCAATGCAGTAGCCGATATTTTCGAATACGTGCAGAACAAGTTTGTAGATATACAAGAAAATACGCCTGAGTTAATGCAGGATACAGAATGGCTCAAAAACAACGTTAGCTTTATCGGCGAAGTTTTATTGGGCCATTTGCGTTATGGTACACATGGTAAAAATAGCATCGAAAATTGTCATCCTTTTTTAAGGCAGAACAACTGGATGACTAGAAACCTGGTAATTGCTGGTAACTTCAATATGACTAACGTTGATGAGTTATTGGAGCAGTTATACGAGCTGGGCCAACATCCGAAAGAAAAAGCCGACACAGTTACTGTTTTAGAGAAGATTGGTCACTTTTTGGATGATGAAAATCAGGAACTTTTTGATCAATACAAAAAAGAGGGCCATGATAATGTGGCCATTACACATAAAATTTCTGAGAACCTAGATATTGCGAACATTTTGCGTCGCTCGGCCAAAACGTGGGATGGGGGTTACTCCATTTGCGGAATGGTTGGAAATGGCGACTCGTTTGTAATGCGTGATCCTGCAGGTATCAGACCCGCGTATTATTATTACGACGACGAAATTGTGGTGGCTGCATCAGAAAGACCGGCTTTACAAACCGCTTTCAATATTCAGTTTAAAGATGTGAAGGAAATCGATCCTGGCCACGCCCTGATTATCAAGAAAAACGGTGAAGTGAGCATGGAGCAATTCCGTGAACCTACCGAACGACTTTCGTGCTCTTTCGAGCGCATCTACTTCTCGAAGGGAAGCGACGTTGAAATTTACCGCGAACGTAAACAATTAGGTCGTTTGTTGAGCGAAAAAATTCTCGAACGAGTTAATTATGATTTGAAAAATACGGTTTTCTCTTTCATACCAAATACTGCTGAAGTTGCATTTTTTGGTATGGTTGATGGCGTTCAGCAGTATGTTAGAAGGCACCAGAAGGAAACACTAATAGAGAAAAAAGAGCAATTAACCGACGAACAGTTGGATGATCTGCTTTCGATGGCTCCTCGAGTTGAAAAGCTTGCGGTTAAAGACGTAAAATTAAGAACTTTCATTACGCAAGATGCCGATCGAAGTGAAATGGTGGCCCATGTTTACGACACAACTTACGGTATTGTAAATAATTACAAAGATACCTTAGTGGCGCTTGATGACTCCATCGTTCGCGGAACTACGCTAAAACAAAGCATCATTAAAATTGTCGATCGCTTACACCCGAAAAAGATTATTATCGTTTCTTCGGCGCCTCAAATCCGTTACCCCGATTGTTACGGAATTGATATGAGTAGAATGGGGCAGTTCGTGGCCTTCGACGCAGCTATCCAATTACTTACCGAGCGTGGAATGTGGCAGGTTATCGAAGATGTTTATGCAAAATGTAAAGCTTCGTTATTGTTGCCGAAAGAAGAAATTGTGAACCATGTAAAAGATATTTATAAGCCTTTTACACCAGAGGAAATTTCGGCGAAAATTGCAGAGATTATCACGCCAAAAGGCACCGTTGCCGAAGTGGAGGTGATTTACCAAAGCTTAGAGAACTTGCACGAAGCGTGTCCGAAGAACAAAGGCGATTGGTATTTCTCAGGAAACTATCCAACACCAGGCGGCAACAAAGTAGTAAATAAGGCTTTCATTAACTGGAAAGAAGGAAATAACCAAAGAGCTTATTAGCTTTTAAATCCCTGAAGAGACTTAGATTGTAATATTAAAGAAGTCAAGCTTTTAAAGCTTGACTTCTTTTTTTATAACGTCATTTGGACAAGTCTCGTCGTAGCGTCTCCATTGCTATTAAGTTAAGCCAGCAACTGTCATCCGATAGCTATCGGATCTGGGCCTTTCGACTTGAGCTTGTATTGAGCGTAGTCGAAATGCTCAAGATAAACTCAGTTGAAGACCTTTTTCTATATAAAACAAAAAATATTTGTCCTTCGCCTACGCTACTATTGACCTTGTTTTACAACACGCTATTTATAAGCTTCTACATGAACGGTCGTCATTCCCAGCTTGTACCGATAGCTATCGGTAGGGAATCTTACTGCAAAAAAATAGCGCAACGCTTTAAGATTCCCGCCTGCGCGGGAATGACGGCAAGAATAATTTACGTCATCCGATAGCTATCGGATCATATTGATGTTTGTAAAGCAAGTTAAAACTACCATTGACTTTTTAGCACAACTTGCTGTTTTATAAGCCTCTACATGAACGGTCGTCCTGCTGAATTTATTTCAGCATCTTTCTTGCTATAAAGGCCCTGATCCCGTACGTACGGGACAGGGCGATATTGATTTTTTTTTGCTAAAAATTAAAACTCAGGATGACAATATTTTTTGTTTTACCCTTAACTTAATAGCATTGATAGCGCCTCGCTACAACTGTAAGTTCTTTACGCATAAAACTGTACGTATGTTTTATAGATCAGCCAGAAAGCAAAAAAGATGATTACAATACCGGCAATCTTATTCAAGGTTTTAAGCGCATCTTCCTTTATTTTATATCGAAGTTTGCTTGAGTAAAAACTTTTTGCGCCATCTATACTCAATTGGGTAGCCATCGCAATAAAGAAGCAAACCAGTTTCTCATTGAGCATGTTATTAAGCTTTACAGAGATAATGCCACTCACAATAATCCAGAACATTAATGTAGAAGGGGTAAGGATGCACATTAAAAATCCCTTAAGTACATAACTACGCTTGCTCACCTTTGGTAAAGTGGTATTGTTATAATTTACTTTAATTTTCGATACCAGATAATAGATGCCCACGGCCAGCAGAAAGCCGCCACCAATTGTTCCAACATATTTATCAAAGCTTGATTGATATTCCAAGAACTGACTGCCAAACAGTACAATGGCAATCAAAATAACATCACTAATTATAACACCAATAGCTAATGAAAATCCGGCCATGAAGCCTCTTTCTATACTGGTTTTAATCATTGCAAAAAATACTGGACCTGTTAAAAACGACGATATAATCCCTGCCCCAATACCTAATAATATGGCTTCAAACATGTATTGTATTGTTTTATAATATGCGAATATGCAATTTTATATATAAACATCCGGCATTTATTTTATTGTGCAGGTTGCATAAAAGTTACTGATTTTTCGTTTTTTTTTATTTATGTTTAGCCCCACTAAAACTATTATTAAAATGAGTTCAGAACAGACGCAAACCAAGTGGGGCCAATTCATTCCCCTCGTTACGGTATTCTTTTTTTGGGGCTTCGTAGCCGCGAGTAACGATATCTTAATTCCTGTATTTAAAAAGGCTTTCGATTTATCGCAGGCAGAAAGTCAATTGGTTTCCTTAGCATTTTACATTGCTTATACCGTTGGAGCGTTAATTTACAACGCAATTTCTGTTTTAATGAAACAAGATATTGTCAACAAGCTAGGCTACAAAAATTCGTTGGCACTCGGTTTAGTGATTTCAGCGTTAGGTACACTATTGTTTTATCCAGCAGCGAATCTTCACTCGTTTCCTTTAATGCTTTCCGGTTTGTTTATCGTGGCGCTCGGCTTCTCGTTACAGCAAACCGTTGCAAATCCATTAGCTATTGCATTGGGGCCAATTACAACAGGTTCACAACGTTTAACTCTTGCTGGCGGTATTAACAACTTCGGAACCACGATAGGACCACTTATTGTAAGCTTCGCTATTTTTGGTTCGGCTGCAACGGCTTCTACCGATATCAGCATTGAGAGTGTTAAAATTCCGTATTTAATTTTAGGTGTTGCCTTTATTGCCGTAGCCCTTTTCTTAAAATTATCTTCATTGCCTGATAGACCAGCATTGGTTGAAGCGGTTGCTGAAGATACTAAATCGATTAAGGGATCTGCACTCAAATATCCTCAGTTGGTGCTGGGTATGATTGCGATCTTTGTTTATGTGGGTGTAGAAGTTTCTACCGCGAGTAACTTGCCTGCTTACATGGAAAAAGATCTGGGATTTGAAATCAAGGATATTGCCCCTTACATTTCATTGTATTGGGCCAGCATGATGATTGGACGTTGGACCGGTGCCGTTGAGGCGTTTACTGATAACGTAAGTACGCAAAAGGTTTTAAGGTTTATTGCCCCTTACCTGGCTTTCGCCATCTTTTTAGGCGTTAACGCAATTGCCAAACACGATCTTGCTCCCTTTTATGTGTATGGTTTAATTATTCTGGTATTAATTGCTGCAGACATGGCCAGTAAAGGAAACCCGGCCAGAATGTTGTTGATTTTTTCGGCAATTGGTATTACAGCATTGTTAATCGGAATGTTTACAACAGGCATGGTGAGTGTTTATGCCATTACCAGCGTTGGTTTATTCTGTAGCACCTTGTGGCCATGTATTTTTACCTTGGCGGTAAGTGGTTTAGGTAAACACACCAGTCAGGGAAGTAGCTTCCTGATCATGATGATTATGGGCGGTGGTATTATTAGCTGGGCCCAGGGAGCAGTATCTGAATTTACTGGTATTCAGTACAGTTATGTTGTCGGTATTATCTGCTTTTCGTACCTGGCGTTTTACGCCTGGAGAGTTAGCGGTATACTACGCTCGCAAGGAATTAGTTTCGATAAGAAACTTTCTGGCGGACATTAATTTTTATTAAGCTATTTTTGCGGCCACAAAGATTGAGTTCTTTGTGGCTTTTTTGATTTCTTACATGACTGACAAACCGAGTTTCGACACCATTTTCATGAACCTTGCTACTGATTTGGCTGCCCGTTCCCATTGCGTGCGTGCCCATGTTGGTGCAGTGTTAACTAAAGATACCCGAATTATTTCAATTGGATACAATGGTCCGCCGGCCGGAACGCATAACTGTGACGAGGAATGGCCAGAACACGGTTGCGCCAGAGACAGTAAGGGAAGCTGCTCATTGGCCTTACATGCAGAAGAAAATGCAATCCTGTATGCTTCTAAAAACGGTTCCAAAATAGAAGGCTGCACACTTTACACCACGCTATCGCCTTGCATTGCATGCGCCAGACTGATTCTGTCGTCTGGAATTAAGTTGGTTTATTATTCAAAATCCTACGCCGCTTACAAGGGCTTGCCAAGCGATGAAGGCGTTGACTTTTTAAGGAAGTTTGGGGTCGATGTACAGTTGTTGGACAGTTAATTTATTGGTTCATTAGTTCACTAGTTCATCGGTTCACTAGTTCATCGGTTCATTCGTTCATCGGTTTACTGGTTCGTTGGATTTCGGTCATTGAAACTTGGTCATTGGTTATTGATTGTTTCCTCATTGCAAATTACTTTTTTAATTGTTGTTCATTTTTTTGCTCATTGCAACTTGTCATTGCTTATTACTCGTTGATTATTGAAGCTTGGTCATTGCTAATTCAACCCATTTTGGTATATTTGATTATGAAAACGATGTTAGTTGGAGAGTTTAAGAGTCATCTCGCTGAAGCAATTGAGGAAGTGAAAGCGGGCGGTGAGATTGCAGTAACTTACGGCAAAAAAAAAGGAAATTATAGGTTACTTTGTTCCTACATTAGAAAATGCTCCTAAAATAGAAAAAACGGTGGGTAAGCGTAAATTGGGGCCATTAAACGGTAAGGCGCAAGTAATCTTTGCTGACGATTTCAAAATGACCACCGAGGAGTTTTTGGGTTTATGAAAATCTATCAAAAAATCTCAGTTTGCACCTCTTAAGTCTCGCATCTAATTGCTAACTTTGCGGATGCTAGAAAAAATCATTATCGTCGATTTTGGTTCGCAATTCACACAACTCATCGCCCGCAGAGTTCGCGAACTAAATATTTACTGCGAAATATACCCTTTTAATAATCTTCCCGAGATAACACCTGACGTAAAAGGCGTTATATTTTCGGGTAGTCCGTTTTCCGTTCGTCAGGAAGATGCACCACAAATCGATTTATCAAAGTTTCATTTAAAATATCCTTTGCTTGCTGTTTGTTACGGCGCACAGTACATTGCACAACATTCTGGCGGTTCTGTTCAGCCGTCATCCTCAAGAGAATACGGCCGTGCGAACCTCAACTTCGTTAATCAAGAGAATAAGCTGTTTAAAGGAATCAATATCGGTTCGCAAGTTTGGATGAGCCACGGCGATACGATTACTGAGGTTGCCGATGATTTCGAATTAATTGCAAGTACAGACAGCGTGAAAGTAGCTGCCTATCACATAAAAAATTCTGACACTTACGCCATTCAGTTTCACCCGGAAGTTACCCACAGCATCGATGGCAAAGTTCTTTTAGAAAACTTTCTTGTAGATATTTGTGGCTGTAGCCAGGACTGGACTTCTTCGGCATTCGTGGAGACAACAATTGCTGATTTAAAGGCGACTTTGGGAAATGATAAGGTCGTATTAGCACTTTCTGGCGGGGTTGACAGTAGTGTTGCCGCCGTTTTGTTGCACAAGGCAATTGGTACAAACCTGCATTGCATATTCGTTGATAATGGATTATTACGCAAAAATGAGTTCGAAAGCGTTTTAGAACAGTACAAGGATTTTGGGTTGAATATTAAGGGCGTAGATGCGAAAGACAAGTTTTTGAGTCAATTGGCAGGTGTTGAAGATCCAGAACAAAAACGCAAGATAATTGGCCGCGTATTTATTGAGGTGTTCGACGAGGAGTCGCATCAGATACAAGATGTAAAATGGCTGGCACAAGGAACAATTTATCCTGATATTATTGAATCGGTATCAGTTAAAGGTCCTTCGGCAACCATAAAATCGCATCACAATGTTGGCGGTTTGCCCGATTTTATGAAGCTTAAAGTGGTAGAGCCACTAAAAACCTTATTTAAAGATGAGGTAAGACGAGTTGGAACAAGCTTAGGCTTAGAATCATTTATCCTGGGCCGTCACCCTTTCCCGGGTCCAGGGCTCGGCATTCGGATCATTGGCGAGGTAACAGCCGAAAAGGTAGCGATATTACAAGACGCCGATAAAATTTATATCGACAACTTAAAAGAAGCAGGACTGTATGATCAGGTTTGGCAAGCTGGAGCGATTTTTTTACCGGTGCAATCGGTTGGCGTAATGGGCGATGAACGTACTTACGAAAATGTAATTGCACTAAGGGCTGTAGAATCACTCGATGGAATGACTGCCGATTGGTGCCATTTGCCTTACCCGGTTTTAGCAAAGATATCGAACGAGATCATCAATAAAGTTAAAGGCATAAACAGGGTTGTTTACGATATCAGCTCTAAACCACCGGCAACTATTGAGTGGGAATAATTTTTAGTTGGAGTTGCAAGTTTTCAGTTTGAGGCCCAAACTGCGTAAAATAAAGGTGATGCTAGCAAGGTGGAATAAACTTTGCTAGCATATTTTGTTAAAAACACTAGGCATGAATTTGAAAAGTAGTTATTTGTTGTTGGTTTCATTTGCTTTGGTTTTGGCTGCTTGTTCGCCTAAAACGCAGGCTACAAAGTCGCGAACGGAAAAAACCGAGCGAGTACCCAAAAAAGTAAAACCCTCCAAAAACGATAAGGACACCGACAACGAAGATGCAGTAAACAAACCGGTTAAAAAATTTACCCAGGCCGGCATATCATTACTCGTTCCTTTCAAATTAGATGGACTTAATTTAAAAGCAGCCACAAAATCGGATATCGAAAAGTATGCAATGCCCATCGATTTTTATCAGGGCTTTAAGCTTGGACTCGATTCGGCTGCAGCATTGGGATTAAATTTTCAATTAAATGTTTTCGATACGCAGGATGATAATGCGCATATTTCGTTATTGTATAAAAACGAACGCTTTAAGCGCAGTAATCTCATTATTGGCCCGGTATTTCCTGAAGGATTAAAGTACATTGCTTCTTATTCCAAAGAAAACAATGTGCCCGTTGTTTCGCCATTAGCGGCCTCAACTCCGTCAGAATTTAACAATCCAAACTTAATCTCTATCGTAAATAATATTGATTTGCATGGCGAAAAAATAGCGAAGTACATTGCTAAAAATTATAATGCCGCCAATACCATCGTCGTCATCATCAACCCGAAGAAAACCGACGACGAAGCTTTTGCAAACCCAATTAAAACTTACCTGCGCACCAAAACCAAGTTTATTGTTCAGGAATACGCATCTACTTATACGTTCGAAACGAAGATGATTAAGGGTAAACGGTATGCCGTGGTGATCGCCTCATCCGATCGGGCGTTTGTTTTGCCAAGCATAGAAAAGCTATATAAACTGAAAAACCTGCCGAGCGGAGGTTATAACATTGATCTGTTTGGCCACCCAAATTGGGTAAAACAGAACTATCCGACCGAAAAAATGCAGGCGCTAAATACGATTATCAGTTCCTCTTACAAAATCGATTATAAAAATGCCAGTACCATTGCTTTCATAAAAAAGTACCGCTACCACTATGGTTTCGAGCCCGGAGAATATGCCTTTAAGGGATTCGATATCGGTTTCTACTTTGGGCGGTTACTCGATAAGCATGGCGAACAGTATTTGGATCACATTACCGAAGAGCACTATAAAGGTCTGCATAATTCCTTTTCGTTCATCCATGACGAAAAATTAGGCTATATTAACACCAGTTTAATGCTTTTAGAATATAAAGACTTTGCGCTCAATGTAGTAGACTAAGTGGGGTTAGCTCCTGCGTTGATTGAGCTGAGCACAATATTTGATTACGTAAACTGAAATCGTGGCATTTCCGTAAAGCCATAACTTTAATAAAAATCAATTCGCGTCAATATTCCTATGAGAGCAGATCATCAGCTTAAGGCTTTCCAACAAATATTAAGCGCCTACGATGGCGCTTTACCGCTGCACCGCTTTCTGCCTGCTTATTTTAAGCAAAATAAGCAAATGGGATCATCAGATAGGCGTTGGGCCACCCGGCATATTTACAGCTATTTCAGGCTCGGTAAGGCGTTGGCTCATTTAGGGGCCGAAGAACGTTTGAGCGTAGCCGATTTTCTGTGCCAAAACACCTTGAGCTTAGTGGTTGAGCGCTGTTTTCCTGATTTGGCTGATCATATCCATGCAGATTTGAGCGAAAAATTAATGCTCATCTCGCAGAAGTTTCCACAATTTACTCTCGAAGACGTTTTTCCGTTTCATAGTGCGCTTTCTGAAAGTGTAGACAAGGCCAGCTTTTTAGCTTCATTTTTTAAGCAGCCCGATCTTTTTATCAGGGTCAACACAACGAATACAATCGCCGTTACCGAGCGACTGAAAAGTGCAGAGGTTAATTTCAAGCAGCTTTCTGATACTGCATTCGCTTTACCTAATGGAACGAAATTAGAAACCATTTTAACCGAAGGCGCTTATCAGGTTCAAGATTTATCGTCGCAATTTACAGGATCGTATTTTAAACCGGCTAAATGGGAAAAATGGTGGGATTGCTGTGCCGCATCGGGCGGAAAAACATTGCTTTTGCATAGTTTTGAGCCAGTTTTGGAATTGCTGGTAACCGACCTGAGGGAATCGGTGCTGCTCAATCTCGATGAACGTTTTCGTTTGGCAGGGATAAACAAATACCACAAAAAGGAACTCGATCTGCTGAAAAACAATGATCAGATTCTGCATCATTATCAATTTGACGGCATCATTCTCGACGCACCGTGCACCGGTTCGGGAACATGGGGCAGGACGCCCGAAATGTTAACCTTTTTTGAGGAGCGAAAGATTGCCCAATTTGCCACCATTCAAAAAACAATTGCACAAAACGTGGTAAAGTATTTAAAACCCGGAAAGCCCTTAATTTATATTACTTGCTCGGCCTTTGCTGCCGAAAACGAAGATGTGGTAAACCATTTGCTTGAGGTGCTGCCGCTGGAGTTAGAAAAAATGGAGGTAATAAAAGGTTACGAAAATAACGCCGATACCATGTTTGTAGCAAGATTAATCAAGAAAGGCTAGAAGAGGTTGAAGGTGAAGGGAAGTAAGGCGGAGGGTTTGGATGCAGCAAAAGGATTGATAACGACCAAAAGGCCAATACAAAGTAGTAGAGCCGTTGTGTTCTTAGTATCGTTGTGGGAAAAGAAAGTGAGTCGGCACACAAAGCCCATATGTTTCCTACCTAAACCTAGCCGTGCTCAAACCACGATTTAAGATTCTTTTTGAAGTACTTCACGGCTTCTATCAAAATAGCAATGGCTCCAATGATTAAGGTATATTCTTCAAAGCTGTTCATTGTTGGTTAGCTTTATGTTTAGATGAATATACGGAATTATTGTTACAAGTAAGGCTTTTTTAGTCATCGGATGAATACTAGCCCGGTTGGTATTCATCCGATGACTGACAGTTATTCTGCTTTTAAATACCTGGCCCGTTTGCGATATTCATGCGATGATTGACGAATTTTTATTTTACAATCCGGTATTATTTCTGAACAGCTTTATGGCAATAGCCAATAAAATCACGCCAAATGCTTTACGCAGTATATTCAACCCTGTTTTTCCGAACAGTTTTTCTAAGCGTTCCGTGTTTTTTAATACGAAGTATACAAATAGCATGTTCAAAACTATTCCAACGAGGATATTTTGCGTTTGATATTCAGTTTTTAACGAAAGGAGGGTAGTCATCGTTCCTGCGCCAGCAATTAGCGGAAAGGCCAGAGGCACAATAGAAACCGTTTCAGGTGCTTCTTCCTTAAAAATAGTGAGCCCAAGCACCATTTCCATGGCAATAAAGAAGATTACAAACGAACCCGCAATGGCAAACGATTCTACATCCAGCCCGATAATCTTAAGCAATGATTCTCCCAGAAATAAAAACAAGATCATTAATGCTGTTGCTACAATAGAAGCTTTTTCAGATTCGATGTGGCCAGCTTTTCTTCTCAATTCAATAACAACCGGAATGGACCCCAATATATCAATGATGGCAAAAATAACCATTGTGGTAGTCAATATTTGGTTAAAGTCGAACTTCATTACATTAAATTCCATGGGCAGATTTTAAGCAAATGTATATCAAATAGTGTTAACTTCTTATTGTCTTTCAGGTTAAAAGTAAAATTGCGTACGTAGGGTAAAGACATTATCCTTTCTATCAGTGGTGTAGCCTGGTATCTGGGTACGCTCATTGGCAATCACATCGTAATATAGCACAGCTTTAAAATGGGGGCTAAAATGGTGTAAAAATCCAAAGCCGAACGTGTCGAACCGAACATCAGCTCCCGATAATCCTTTGGCAGATGTGATATCCATACCTTTGACTTTCGAATTTGGATCGTACCAATCGTACTTTAAAATAAGCTGATTGTTGGTGTTATTCAAAGTTTGCACAAAGGTGAAATAAGCGCCATTGAAATTCCTGGTATAATAAGGTAAAGCGACTGATTTGTTATCGGTTGGATACGAGCCGGGCGTTGTCGAGGTAGTTGATGTACCCGTTTGCAGGCCAGAAATCACCTCAGCCCTTAACTCTGATTTCCAACTTTTAGTAGCCGTAGCCAACTGGATATCCGCTCCGTAATATCGTCGCGGCGCAACCTTATTGATATTGCTGGCTGACGAATCTTTAACCATTGTCCAGTTCTGATTTACGTTAGCCATTTTATAGCTTACGGGCAAACGATGATTTAATCCTCCTTGTAACGTACTAATTCCGCCCGCAACCGAAAGGCCGAGCTTTTTAAACGTATAAGGCTTGTGGCTAAGCCTTGCAATAACATCTTTACTGTTATCAAATTCGGATGGACCTGCCAGGCCCTGGCCATTGTACACTCCAATGTCGAGCACAAAGTTTTTAAGCGTGGCATCTTTCCAGCGCGGATTAAACGAGAACGTTGCGCCAAGATCGCGTTCTGATTTCATTAATATCTGCGACATTCTGCCACGTTCTGGCGCTTCGCGTACGGATGAAGATAGCTGCAGCTCGTTGCCAAAAGGGCGACCAGAAAGGCCAATGGTCACATACATCAACTTCCATTTGTTTTCATAGTACCTGCCCCAAAAATCGCGAATGGCTACGCCTTGTTCAGTACCATCAAACTGCAATACAAAATAGGTCGATGGACTGCCGTCATCGGTTAAAAGCATGTAATCTGCTCTTAAACGCCCCCTGCGGAGCCTGAAGCGATTATTGGTCGATTCCCCGAAGTTACCACCCTGATATTCGGCTTGCGTTCCGTTCGATTGGGCGGCCTGAAACTGTGGCTGCAAATAACCACTGAAAGATAACGACCCATATTTTTTTGAAATAATCAACAAATGGTTTACTGTGGTCGAATCCATTACATCATTAATAGTTCGTTGGGCAAAGATTGTTGTCGATGACAAAATCAATACTGTGACTGCGAAAAGGCATTTTTTTAATGATGAAACTGTTAGATGCATTTGGTTTTTTTTGCAAAGGTAACTTATTAGGAATATTTGACACAAAAAAGCCCCGACTTTTGGTCGAGGCTTAAATAATTTCGTAATACTATTATAATTCTGGTCTTGGTGGATCAATTGGTTCAACCACTTTGCCAGTGTTTCCTAATACCGAATTCTTTTTACCGTAGAAGAAATAAATTGCAACGCCTAAAGCCATCCAAATCGCTAATCTGATCCATGCTTCTATTGGCAATGACGACATCAGATAAACACAAACAATTACGCCCATAATCGGAACGAATGGAACTAATGGCGTTTTAAACGGACGAGGCCTGTCTGGATCAGTTTTACGTAACAACATTACCCCGATGCAAACCAGAGAAAAGGCAAATAATGTACCTATTGATACCATGTGCCCTAAATCTGTTACCGGAACAAAACCTGCAAATATGCTTACAAAGCACATAAAGAAGATATTTGTTTTAAATGGAGTTCTGAATTTCGAGTGGATTGTACTGAAGAATCGTGGCAACAAACCGTCTTTCGACATGGTGTAAAACACACGTGATTGTCCCATTAACATCACTAGAATAACCGAAGTGTAACCTGCTAAAATGGCGATAATTAAACCCATTTGCAACCAACTGTAACCAGTAACCTTAAATGCTGTAGCAGCAGGAGAGGCATCACCTTTAAATATGGTGTAAGGCACTAAACCCGTCATTACGTGCGCAAATAAAACGTATAAGATGGTACAAACAACAAGTGAGCCCAAGATACCGATAGGCATCCCTTTTTGCGGGTTTTTAGCTTCCTGAGCTGCTGTAGATACGGCATCGAAACCAATAAACGCGAAGAAAACCAATGCAGCACCAGCGGCAATACCCGAGATACCGAACTCGCCTTTTACACCGGTATTTTCTGGAATGTAAGGCGTATGGTTAGCTGGGTTGATAAACTTCCATCCAAGTGTGATGAATATGATTACTACGGCAACTTTTACAATTACCAAAACGTTGTTTAAACTGGCCGATTCTTTTGTACCACGAATCAGCATTAAAGAAAGCAACGAAACGATTACCACTGCCGGAAGGTTTATACCACCGCCATCAACTTCTGCAAACGATTTGGTGAGATAGAGCGGCATTTCGAGGTTAAATTCGTGTAAAAGTTTATTAAAATAACCCGACCACGAAACGCCGACTGTTGCGGCGCCCAATGCGTATTCCAGTACCAAATCCCATCCAATTACCCAAGCCATAAACTCGCCCATTGTAGCGTAAGAGTAGGTGTAGGCACTTCCTGCAACAGGAATCATCGAGGCAAACTCGGCATAACATAAGCCTGCAAAAGCACAGCCAACTGCAGCCAGTACAAATGATAAGGTTACGGCAGGTCCAGCATGATCAGCGGCAGCAATACCAGTTAAAGAGAATAAACCCGCACCAATAATAGCTCCAATACCCAGAGCCACAAGGCTCGTACTGCTCAACGTCCGTTTGAGCGTCCCCTCGCCACTTTCAGCAGATTCTGCTATAAGCACATCAATAGGCTTTTTTAGATTCATAAGTTGTTTAGTCTTTTATATTTGTTTGATTTTATGATAATAAGCGGTAAACCTAAATAAAAATTACGAAAAATTAAAAGAGATTGTATCAAAATCAGGCTTATAGCCGTTTTATATCTATGATTTTACAACATACAACAAAATTCCTGGTCACATTTGCTAATACGAAACAATAAAGGATGTTTTAAACGAAAATCCTCAAAAAAACACTCCAACATTGCCTTCGGCTTTTAGGTATTGGGCTTTATGCGGCTTTCCGACCTAACTTTATTGAAGTAAGCGACAATCTCTTCTTTCGTCATTTTTGCCAACTCGGCGCTTAATTTGTCTTTTTGCTCTCTGGCAAATCTTACAGCGTCAAATTTCTTTTCAGTTTTCGTTTCCATAGTGCATTAATTCTCGTGGTGAGCGAATATCCAATTCTTTGTAGCTATTTTTATGCCGATAGCGTTTTCACCTTCTGCAAAACTAACGACTTAACGTATCTAACGTATTCACTAAAGTATCGGTGATAATATTACCCAAACTATCCATCTTTTGCTCAA
>Ga0308165_1004026_pt1 | contig 15024 bp, 12 predicted proteins | sample PhyWR2_FD_201032 | JGI IMG/M metagenome (GOLD analysis project Ga0308165, IMG submission 201032) | Phyllosphere microbial communities from UC Gill Tract Community Farm, Albany, California, United States - DLSLW.R2 | ecosystem: Host-associated > Plants > Phyllosphere > Unclassified | place: USA...
AGACAAAGACACAGTTTGGCGTAATATTCTCGTAGAAGATAAATTTGAACCTGGTTCAACTATGAAATTATTTACGGCAGCTGCAGCGATGCAAGAAGGGAAATTCAGCCCTAACACAACGTTTACTTATCCAGCCGGTGGGTACAAGTTAGATGACCGTACAGTGAACGATCATGATTATGGTGCGGTTGGGCCATTAACATTCCGTCAAGCGATTTCTTGGTCTAGTAATGTCGGAATGCTGACATTGGAACAGGCGATGGATCCAACTGGTGAAGTTTGGAAAAGCTATTTAGAAAAATTTGGGTTTGGAAAATCAACGAATTCAGGCTTAGCAGGAGAATCTGCTGGAGAACTTCCTGGTGATAACTGGGTCGATCTAGCGATGTCATCGTTTGGTCAAGCTGTTTCGGTAACAAATTTTCAAATGATGCAAGCTTATACAGCGATTGCAAATGATGGTTCTATGTTGAAGCCACAATATATTAGTAAAATCGTGGATAAGGATACTGGTGAAGAAAAAGTAACTCAGACAGAGAAAGTGGGTCAACCTGTAATAACTCCGCAAGCCGCAAGCGATATTCGGACTTATATGGTTGATACTGTAGAAGATCCTAATTATGGGATTGCATATGATGTATATTCAGTTCCAGGTTATCATGTAGCAGCTAAAACGGGAACGGCTCAAATTACTGGAGAAAATGGTTATATGGCAGGACTAACAGATTACACCTACTCAGTGGTAGAAATGGTTCCAGCAGATAACCCTGAATATATTTTGTATCTTACAATGAAAAAACCTCAAACTTATACAAGAGAGGCGCTTGCAAAAATTGCGAATCCATTAATGAAAGTGGTAATGGATTCAATGGACAGTGAATCAACAGAATCGGTAGATGCAGCGAAATAAATAGTTAAAAGAATATCAAGGTAGACCAATACGAGTCGAATAATTAGGAGAGATATCATGGAGTGGACACAGATTTTTATTCCCATAGTATGTAGTTTTGCTATAACAGTGGCAGTGATGCCAATGTTTATCGGTTATTTCCAAATGAAAAAACAAGGACAAACAACACGCGAAGATGGTCCTACTTGGCATAACGTCAAAACTGGGACACCAACGATGGGTGGGTTAGTCTTTTTAGTAGCAAGCTTTATCACGTCACTATTAGTGGGACTATGGAAACAAGAGCTTACTCCGTCTTTACTAATTATTCTATTTATTTTGGTTCTTTATGGACTATTAGGATTTTTAGATGATTTTATCAAAGTGTTTAAAAAAAGAAACCTAGGCTTAAATTCTCGCCAAAAGCTGATTGGACAAATCATTGGCGGACTTGTTTTTTATTTTGTTTACCGTTCAGAAGGCTTACCTGATACATTAGATTTATTTGGTGTAGTGACATTACCTTTGGGTATTTTTTATGGTGTATTCGTCATTTTTTGGCTAGTTGGATTTTCAAATGCAGTGAATTTGACTGACGGTATCGATGGTTTAGTAGCAGGCTTAGGGACGATTTCATTTGCTACTTATGCGATCATTGCATGGAAACAGCAACAATTTGATGTAGTGATCATCTGCTTGAGTGTAATTGGAGGCTTATTAGGCTTCTTTCCTTATAACCGAAAGCCAGCCAAAATCTTTATGGGCGATGTTGGTTCGCTTGCTTTAGGTGGTTTGCTTGCAGCTATTTCTATTATCTTACGTCAAGAATGGACATTATTATTGATAGGACTTGTTTATGTTTGTGAGACAGCCAGCGTAATTTTGCAAGTGGCATCATTTAAACTTTTTGGTAAACGGATCTTTAAAATGTCGCCGATCCATCATCATTTTGAAATGTGTGGCTGGTCAGAGTGGAAAATCGATATTATTTTTTGGTTGACTGGAGCTATTTGCTCTGCCATCACATTGTGGATCGTATTTTAAAAAGTTCAGAGATTTTGATTCTATCTAACATCGAGAATGAGCTTTTAAGAAAGTAGAGAATAGTGAACTGGAACTAAAAGCGTTCCACCTCACTATTCCTAACTTTCTACAGAGTTAACCGCTTTTTTCAGCTTTTCTAAGATAAGGGGAAATGATAATGAAAAAAATAACAGATTATGAAAACAAAAAAGTCCTTGTTCTTGGACTTGCTAAAAGTGGCGTTAGTGCGGCGAAGTTGTTGCATGAGTTAGGTGCGTTAGTGACAGTCAATGACTTTAAACAATTTGATCAAAACCCGGAAGCCCAAGATTTATTAACCTTGGGTATTCGTGTTGTTACAGGTGGTCATCCAATCGAGCTGTTAGATGAAGACTTTTCCTTGATCGTAAAAAATCCTGGTATTCCTTACTCGAATCCTTTAGTAGCAAAAGCGTTAAGCATGAAATTACCTATCTTGACAGAAGTTGAATTAGCCTATCAGATTGCCGAGTGCCCAATTATCGGGATTACTGGAACAAATGGAAAGACAACGACAACGACAATGATCGGGTTACTTTTAAATGCTGATCGTGAAAGTGGGACAGCGCGTTTAGCTGGAAATATTGGTTATCCAGCCAGTGAGGTCGCTGAGAGTGCTAGGGCTGATGATGATATTGTTATGGAATTATCAAGTTTTCAATTAATGGGAATTCAAACATTTCGCCCTCAGATTGCTGTCATCACAAATGTGTATGAAGCACATTTAGACTATCATGGTTCAAGAGAAGAATATGTGAAAGCAAAATGGGCAATTCAACAAAATATGCAGGAAACGGATTTCCTTATATTAAATTGGAACCAAGCAGAACTTCAAGAATTAAGTAAAACAACGAAAGCTGCAATTATTCCTTTTTCAACAAAAGAAAAAGTCGCAGGAGCGTATCTTGCAGATGAGAAAATATATTATAAAGATGAATTCATTATGCTTGCTGGTGAATTAGGTATACCTGGCAGTCACAATATTGAGAATGCACTGGCTGCAATTTCTGTAGCAAAGTTAAAAGGTATTCCTACAGATGTAATCAGACAAACATTGATGGTCTTTACTGGCGTTCCTCACCGCACACAATATGTGGGGGAGGTCGCGGGAAGAAAATTCTATAATGACTCAAAAGCGACAAATATATTAGCAACTGAGATGGCATTAAGCGGATTTGATCATTCTGCACTGATTTTGTTAGCAGGCGGATTAGATCGAGGGAATAGCTTTGATGAACTGATTCCTTCATTAATAGGAATCAAAGCAATCATTCTTTTTGGTGAAACAAAAGATAAACTGCACAAAGCCGCAATCGAAGCAGGCGTCAAAACAATTAAATTAACAAAAAATGTTGAAACGGCTGTACGTGACGCCTATGATTTTTCTGAAAAAGATGATACTATTCTATTATCGCCCGCATGCGCAAGTTGGGACCAGTATCCTAATTTTGAACTGCGCGGTAATGCCTTTATTCAAGCAATGCACCAGCTAAAAGACATAGAAAAGTGAGAGAATTATGAAGATATTGATAACAGGCGGCGGAACAGGCGGACACATTTATCCTGCTTTGGCTTTCGTTAACTACGTAAAAAAAATCGAACCGAATACCGAATTCATGTATGTAGGAACTGAAAACGGCCTAGAAAGTCAGATTGTTCCTAAATACAAGATCCCATTTAAAACAATCAAGATTCAAGGATTTCGTCGTTCACTTAGTCCTCAGAATGTCAAAACGGTCTACCTTTTCTTAAATAGTATTGGAAAAGCAAAAAAAATTATTAAAGATTTTCAACCAGATATTGTGATTGGAACAGGGGGCTATGTATCTGGTTCTGTTGTGTATGCTGCTACACGCTTGAAAATACCAACAATCGTTCATGAACAAAATAGCATCCCTGGAATGACAAATAAATTTTTAAGTAAGTATGCTACAAAAGTGGCCATTTGTTTTCCTGACGTTGCTGATTACTTCCCTAAAGATAAGGTGATTTTAACCGGTAATCCAAGAGCGCAAGAGGTCGTAATGATCGAAAAAACGAATATCCTTAAAGAGTATGGCTTAGATCCTAACAAGAAGACGGTTGTGATCTTTGGCGGTAGTCGAGGTGCATTGAAAATAAACCAAGCATTCATTGAAGCATTTCCTTTATTTGAAAAGAGAGAATATCAAGTTCTTTATGCATCAGGAGAGCGATATTTTAAAGAATTACAAGAAACCTTAAATCTTTCTGAAAAAAAATTGACAAACATCAGCATTCAGCCTTATATTGATAAAATGGCAGAAGTTTTAGCTGCTGCGGACCTAATGGTTGGTCGAGCGGGTGCAACTTCAATTGCGGAATTTACAGCATTAGGGTTGCCTGCTATTTTGATCCCAAGTCCATATGTTACCAATGATCATCAAACGAAGAATGCACAAAGTTTAGTCAAATCTGGAGCAGTAGAAATGATTACTGACCAAGAGCTTACAGGGCATAAATTGATCGCCGAAATCGATGCCATTTTACTGGATGAAACTCGTCATCAATTGATGGCGAATGCCTCAAAAAAAGAAGGTATTCCTGATGCGGCAAAACGACTTTACGAAGTGGTAAAAGAAATTATTTGATAGGGGGTGTAAAAGATCAGTAAGAAAAAAGAGGATTCAGAGGGTCAAACAGACCAACAACTAGAGTCTGCTGAACAACCAGATGAGCAAAAACTGACCCCATGGCAAAAAGAAAATCTAGAGTACTTAAAAAAACACGGTAATCAGCCTGTATGGAATCCGTCTGTTGTTTCTGAAGAAGCAGAACAAGAAGAAGTGACGGAAGAAAATGCAACTGAAACAGAAGACTCAACAGAAGAGCCTGAAACAGAAGAAAAACAAAAGAAAACTTACGAATCTTTTGCAGACCGCTTACCAAAAATAAAAGAAGTACGAAACAAACGATTATACCGTCGGCTGACGTTGATCGTCTCGGTTTTTTTAATCGCCATATTAATCGTACTTTATTTTGTTTCACCACTTAGTAAGTTAGGGAGTATAAGTGTAACTGGAAGTGTGTCTGTTGATAACCAGCAAGTCATTGTCCAATCTAAACTGGAAAAAGGTAAAAGTTTATGGGAGCAGTTTGGTGACAGAACAATTTATGAAGAAAAGATCAAGCGTCAATTGCCACGTGTCAAAAAAGCAACAATCTCATTGAGTGGGATCAATTCATTCAATATAAAAATTGATGAATATGAAGTAGTGGCTTTAGAATCAGTCAATAATGTCTACCACCCTATTTTAGAAAACGGTAAGATTTTACCAGAAGAAATGAGTGCGCCAATAAGTGGTATGCCAGTTTTTCAAAACTTTCAGGACCAATCAATTATAAAAAACTTAATGGATTCTTATAAAAAACTTCCTGAAGATATAAAACAAAATATCTCAGAAATTCGCTATACACCTTCTAATGCAAACAAAGAATTAATCACTCTTCACATGAAAGATGCTAATGAAGTAATTGTTAATATCTCTCAATTAGTAGAGAAGATGGCGTATTATGGGAAGGTAGCAAGCCAAATGGAGAAACCAGGAATCATTGATATGGAAGTCGGGATTTTCTCATATCCTTTTAATAATGAGTCAACTGAAGAAAGTGTAGACGAATCTTCACAGGCACTAGAATGAAGTTAATAAAAATAAAAGAATAAAATAGTAGAATCTGCTTTCTAAAAAGCCTATGTTTATGGTAAAATTGAAAGAAGTGAGTATTCATAAAAAATATATATGTAAATGGGCATTTTTTGCCACGTACATATTGGAATTAATAGGAGGAGGAACCCCATTCATGGCAAAGACAGGAATGTATGTAGGCCTTGATATTGGTACAACATCAGTAAAAGTTGTAGTGGCTGAGTTTATTGAAGGTCAAATGAATATCATTGGCGTAGGAAACGCAAAATCTGATGGATTAAATCGAGGGATCATTGTCGATATCGATAAAACAGTAAACGCGATTCAAAGAGCAGTAAGACAAGCAGAAGAAAAAGCGGGAATTCAAATTAAAAGTGTGAATGTGGGGTTGCCAGCAAACTTACTTGAAGTTGAAAATTGTCAAGGGATGATCGCTGTTAGTAGTGAGTCAAAAGAAATCACTGATGAAGATGTAAGAAACGTTGCATCGGCAGCTCTGGTTCGTTCAACTCCTCCTGAACGTCAAATCGTAGCAATCCTACCACAAGAGTTTACAGTGGATGGATTCGAAGGGATCAAAGATCCTAGAGGAATGATTGGCGTTCGTTTAGAAATGTTCGGCGTAGTTTTCACAGGACCGAAAACGATTATTCATAATACAAGAAAATGTGTTGAAAAAGCTGGGTTGATCGTTAATGAATTAGTCATTATGCCATTAGCGTTGACAGAAACAGTTCTTTCAGACGGTGAAAAAGATTTTGGTACGATTGTCATCGATATGGGTGGCGGTCAGACAACGACCTCTGTTATGCATGATAAACAATTGAAATTTACTCATGTGAATCAAGAAGGCGGCGAATTTGTCACTAAAGATGTTTCGATTGTATTAAATACTTCATTTAATAATGCGGAAGCACTGAAAATCAATTATGGTGATGCATACCCTGAAAGAACGTCTGTCAGCGAAGAATTTCCAGTTGATGTGATCGGCAAGTCTGAACCTGTAAAAGTTGATGAACGTTACCTTTCAGAAGTGATCGAAGCAAGAGTGGAACAAATCTTTAAAAAATCAAAAGAAGTATTAGACGAAATCGACGCTTTGGAACTTCCCGGCGGAGTAATTTTAACTGGTGGCGGTGCAAGCCTTCCAGGAGTAGTTGACTTGGCACAAGAAATTTTTGATGCGAGTGTGAAACTATACGTACCAAATCATATGGGATTACGCAATCCAGTATTTACAAATGTGATTAGTATCGTAGAATATTCAGCTCAATTAAATGATATTTATCATATTGCCAAAGGCGCGATTCCAGGAGAGAAAATCAAATCGGCGCAACCAATCGCTGTTCAGCAAGAAGTACAATATGATACTTATGCAGACACAACTCAAGATGATTACGATGATTCTGAAATTCACGAATCTGGTGAAAAAGTTACAGGTAAAATCAAAGACTTCTTCTCAAACATTTTTGACTAACAATTAAAACAGGAGGAAACGATACTATGGAATTTTCTTTAGATAATAACATTAACAATGGCGCAGTCATCAAAGTTATCGGTGTAGGCGGCGGCGGCGGTAATGCTGTTAACCGCATGATCGATGAAAACGTCAAAGGCGTTGAATTTATCGCTGCAAATACAGATGTACAAGCTCTTAAAAACTCGAAAGCAGAAACAGTGATTCAACTTGGTCCTAAATATACACGTGGTCTAGGTGCTGGTTCTCAACCAGAAGTTGGCCAAAAATCAGCAGAAGAAAGTGAACAAGTTCTCTCAGATGCCTTACAAGGAGCTGATATGATTTTTATCACTGCTGGTATGGGTGGTGGAACCGGGACTGGAGCAGCTCCTGTAGTTGCAAAAATCGCCAAAGAATTGGGCGCTTTAACAGTTGGGGTCGTTACGAGACCATTTAGCTTTGAAGGACCAAAACGTGGACGATTTGCTGCTGAAGGTATCGCTCTTTTGAAAGAAAACGTTGATACATTACTAATCATTTCGAACAACCGTCTATTAGAAGTTGTTGATAAAAAGACACCAATGCTTGAAGCTTTCCGTGAAGCAGATAATGTATTGCGTCAAGGTGTACAAGGTATTTCAGATTTGATTACAGCCCCAGGCTATGTCAACTTGGACTTTGCGGATGTGAAGACTGTTATGGAAAACCAAGGAACTGCTTTGATGGGAATCGGTGTTGCTAGTGGTGAAGATCGTGTGATCGAAGCAACTAAAAAAGCAATTTCTTCTCCATTATTAGAAACATCTATCGATGGAGCCGAACAAGTGTTATTGAACATCACTGGCGGTTTAGATATGACATTATTTGAAGCACAAGATGCTTCTGATATTGTGACAAGTGCTGCAACAGGAGATGTAAATATTATTTTAGGTACATCGATCAATGAAGATTTAGGCGATGAAATTCGTGTTACAGTAATTGCAACAGGAATCGACCCTTCAAAAAAAGATCGTAAACCACACCGTCAAAATCGACCTACTCAAATCCAAACCGTGCAACAAGCACCAGTCTTGGATATGGAACAGTCAAAACCTGCGCCATCACAACCACAGCCACAAGAAGAAACAAGTGCTTTTGGTGACTGGGATATCCGTCGTGAGCAAAACGTACGACCTAAAGTCGAAGATACAACGTTTGAAAATGTTGAAAAGAAAGATTTTGAAACATTTCATCGTGAAGAACCATCGCATAACAATGACGATGAATTAAATACACCACCATTTTTCCGCAGAAAAAGATAGGAGCGATTTTTAATTATGCTAGTTGATAACTTAGAAAAAATAAATCAAGAAATTCAGCTAGCATGTCAAAAGTCTACTAGGTCAGTCAATGATGTAACCATGATTGCCGTGACTAAATCTGTGGAAAGTGGCACTGCCAAGGAGCTTGCTGAACTTGGTATTGAGAATATGGCTGAAAACCGAGTTGATAAATTATTAGAAAAAAAGATGGCACTGAGAAAGTTTTCATCGATTAAGTGGCATTTAATTGGTAATTTACAACGTAGGAAGGTAAAATCAATAATAAATGAGATAGATTATTTTCACGCTTTAGATAGTTTCAAACTAGCAGAGGAAATCCAAAAACGAGCAGAGAAGCAAATTCTCTGTTTTGTGGAAGTGAATATCACTGGTGAGGAGAGTAAACACGGTTTCAAATCAGATGAAGTAATTGATTTTATTCATCAATTAGCGGAATTTGATAGAATAAAAGTTGTAGGATTAATGACTATGGCTCCGTTGGATGCTTCTGAGCAAGTTCTTCACGAGGTGTTTTCTCAGTTGAAAAAACTACAAACAGCAATAAATAATCAGCATCTGTCATATGCACCATGTACAGAGCTTAGCATGGGAATGAGTAATGATTTCCCAATTGCTATTGAAGAAGGTGCAACTTTTGTACGAATCGGAACAGCAATTTTCAGAGGTGCGTAAAGGAGGGGAATCTATGTCAATTTTTAGTAAAAATGCGTTATCGAGCTTTTTTGGATTATCTGGTGAAGATGAATATGATAATTATGATGAATATGAAGAGCAAAAGGTTGTTAACGAACAACCCAGACAGACGGTTCGACAAGCACAAGTACAAAGACCGACTGCAACTGAACCTTTAACCGAAAAACCATCTGCTCGTTATCGTTCAACAGAAACGCATCAAGATAAGAAAGAAAGCCGTCAGGAAACAGCATTTAATGAGCAAAAAGTTGTCTCCATGCGTAGCTCTAATAACTCAAATTCAAAACGTTCGCAAGATACACATAGTACAAGTAAACCAGGTAAGATTACAATTATTGAACCAAGGGTTTATTCTGAAGCAATGAACATTGCTAAACATATTATTGCAAGTGATGCTGTATTGATCAACTTTCATTTAGTGGAAGAAAATCAAGCAAGAAGAATTGTTGACTTTCTTACGGGAACTGTTTATGCGTTAGATGGAGACATTCAACGTGTAGGCGATGAAATTTTTCTTTGTACACCATCAAACATAGAAATCGATAGTGCTACCGCACAATCGTTAGCTAAGAAACAAATGTTTGATTTTTAGTTAGGAGGTAATGAGTATCGCTCTATTTATATTTCTATTGTATAGAGGTGTCCAAATCTATTCGGGTATTTTAATTATTTATGCATTATTATCTTGGTTTCCAGGAGCATATGATTCTACGTTTGGCCGTTTGATTTCAAGAATTGCTGAACCTTATTTGAGCCTATTTGATCGATTAAATTTGCGAATTGGTATGGTAGGGTTTAATGTAATGATTGCAATTATCGTGTTGAACTTAGCAGCGAGTGGATTAGGTCGGATTTTGCAATCAATCATGTATTAATAAAAGAAAGGATGATCTATCTATGAACGCAAATGTGTACCAACATTTTCGAAAAGATGAGCATCCTTTTATTGATTCTGTTGGTGATTGGTTAGAACAAGTTGAAAGTCAATATGCACCATATTTGTCTGATTTTTTAGATCCTAGACAAGCATATATCTTAGAGACACTGATAAGGCAAAGCAGTGAGCTTGAGTTTAAATTTTATGGTGGATATGAGCAGGCTGAGCGCAAACGCTGTCTGATATTTCCAGATTATTACGAGCCAAAAGAGGAAGATTTTGAAGTAGAATTACTAGAAATCGTTTATCCAGTAAAATTCTCTACGTTATCTCACAGTAAGGTGTTGGGTACCTTAGTGAATACAGGGATTAAGCGTGAATACTTTGGAGATATTATTTCTGATGGTGAGAGATGGCAAGTATTTATTGCAAAAGAAATAGTCAATTTCGTGATTACTCAGGTAGAAAAAATCGGGAAAATATCTGTGCGATTAGAAAAAAGAAAGTATACAGAGATCATACTGCCTAAAGATGACTGGACACATGAACGGACAACAATAAGTTCCTTACGTCTAGATATTTTGATCTCTAGCGTATATAATATATCTAGACAAAGATCAAAGCAGTTGATCGAATCTGGAAAAGTCAAAGTGAATTGGACGGAGAATGTCAGACCAGATTTCTTAGTAGATTTGCTAGACATTGTGTCGATTAGAGGATTTGGGCGAATTCAGATCCAAGAGTTAGAAGGTAAGACGAAAAAGGACAAGTTTCGTTTGTTATTGGGAGTTCTACGAAAATAATCCAAAGAGGTGAAGGAATATGGCATTAACTCCATTAGATATTCAAAATAAAAATTTTTCTTCAAAAATGAGAGGGTACAATCAAGACGACGTAGATGATTTTTTAGATCAAGTAACGAAAGATTATGAAGATTCTCTACAAAAAACACGAGAACTTGAAAAATCATTAAAGCATGCCGAGGAAAAATTACAATATTTCAATGAATTGAAAGATGCATTGAACCAATCGATCATTGTAGCACAAGATACTGCTGATAAAGTAAAAACAAGTGCAAACAAAGAATCAGAAGTAATTGTAACATCCGCTGAAAATACAGCAAATGAAATGATTTCTTCTGCTGAAAAGCGCTCAAGTAATCTTATTACATCTGCAGAAGAAAAAGCAAAAGAAATTTTAACAGATGCAACAGATCGTGCGCGTCAATTAGCCGCTGAAACAGATGATTTGAAGAAAAAGACACGTGTTTTTCATCAACGTTTAAGTTTGATGTTAGAAGCACAATTAGAACAAGTGAAAAGTGAAGAGTGGAATGAATTATTAAAACCATTTTCAAGCTATGTAAGTGACTCACATACTGTGATCAAAGAAGTATTAGCAGATGAACTTGATAAAAGTGACGATGCGGCTGTCAAACCAGTTGAAGCTGATACACAAGCAAAGCCGACACTTGAACAAGCGGCATTGGATCCAAAAGCAATGCTTGATTTATTAAATCAAGATCCTAAATAATTTTAGTAAATAAATAGAACAGAAAAGTCAATAACCATTCTTTTAGCGAGTCAATGATAGTGAAAGTTTGACAGATCCTGGTATTGAAAAGATCCTCTATTTTACTCAAGTTTGAAGCAAGTAAAACTTGACGAGTGATTTCGTTAACAATCAACAGAGGAAATAATTGAATGGCTTAATTATTTTAAATTTGGGTGGTAACGCGAGTACTTTCGTCCCTTGGGATGAAGGTACTTTTTGCTGTTCATCACTACACTTCGTTTCAATCTCATCAATTTATAAGGCTAAAGCACAAAGAATTGAAGGACTACGATTGGCTTCGCCAGAGTAGATGATGAACAGTACTTGGCGAACGAAGAGAGCGAAGTATCCGTACTAATGAATCACACTATGATAGTACGATTAATCCTAGCGAGACAATAAAATACCCAATCAAAAATTGTAAAAAGTTAATTTATACGCTATTAAATCGAACAACAGTATTAATAGCTACAAAAGAAAGTGAGGAAATAAAAATGAAAATGAAAGAAACATTACAATTAGGAAAAACAGCTTTTCCAATGCGTGGGAATTTGCCGAACCGTGAAGTAGAATGGCAAAAAGATTGGGAAGAGCAAAAAATCTATGAAAAGCGTCAAGAATTAAATGAAGGTAAACCAACGTTTGTTTTGCATGATGGACCGCCATATGCTAATGGAAATATCCATTTAGGTCATTCCCTAAACAAAATTAGTAAGGATATCATCATTCGTTCAAAATCTATGTCAGGCTTCCGTTCACCATATGTACCTGGTTGGGATACTCATGGTTTACCAATTGAACAAGTTTTAACGAATAAAGGAATCAAAAGAAAGGAAATGACCTTAGCTGAATACCGTGAAAAATGTGAAGAATATGCTCGTTCGCAAGTCGACACTCAACGTGCTGATTTTAAACGTTTGGGGGTTGCTGGTGATTGGGATCATCCTTATGTCACACTAGATCCAACCTATGAAGCAGCTGAAATTCGTGTATTTGGAAAAATGGCTGAAAAAGGGTACATCTATAAAGGCTTAAAACCAATTTACTGGTCTCCATCAAGTGAGTCTTCTTTAGCAGAAGCTGAAATCGAATATAAAGATGTTAAATCAGCCTCTATTTATGTTGCATTCAAAGTGGTTGACGGAAAAGGAATTTTAGATACAGATACATCATTTGTGATCTGGACAACTACGCCTTGGACACTGCCAGCAAACTTAGGGATTTCAGTAAATCCAGCGTATCAATATGTTGTAGTAAATGCCTACGGTAAAAAATATGTAGTAGCGAAAGATCTTCTAAACACAGTTAAAGAGGCGATTGGTTGGGAAGAGGTCGAAGTTCTTGAAACGATTTCTGGTAAAGACATGGAGTACATGACAGCTCAACATCCGTTCTATGATCGTACGTCATTAGTAATGCTTGGCGATCATGTCACATTAGAAGCTGGTACTGGATTGGTTCATACTGCACCAGGACATGGTGAAGATGACTACATTGTAAGTAAAAAATATAATCTAGATGTTTTATCACCTGTGGATAACAGAGGAGTATTTACTGATGAAGCACCTGGCTTTGAAGGTGTTTTCTATGATAAAGCAAACCCAATGATCACAGCTTTACTTGATGAAAAAGATGCCTTATTAAAATTAGATTTCTTTACTCACAGTTATCCACATGACTGGCGTACAAAAAAACCGGTGATTTATCGTGCAACACCACAATGGTTTGCCTCTATCGATAAGTTCCGCCAAAATATCTTAGATGAAGTAGAAAAAGTTGATTGGATTCTGCCATGGGGAAAAACACGCCTTTACAATATGATTCGTGATCGTGGTGACTGGGTGATTTCTCGTCAACGCGCGTGGGGCGTACCATTGCCGATTTTCTATGCTGAAAATGGAGAGGCAATCATCACATCGGAAACAATCGAACATGTTGCCAATTTATTTGCGGAACATGGATCTAATGTTTGGTTTAAACGTGAAGCAAAAGAATTATTACCAAAAGGCTTTACACATCCAGGTTCGCCAAATGGTGAATTTACAAAAGAAACAGATATCATGGATGTCTGGTTTGATTCAGGGTCATCACATGAAGCTGTTTTACGTCAACGTCCAGAACTGACTTTCCCAGCTGATATGTACCTAGAGGGCTCTGATCAATACCGTGGCTGGTTTAATTCAAGTATTACAACTAGTGTAGCTATCAATGGTGTAGCACCTTATAAAGCAGTCTTGTCACAAGGCTTTACATTAGATGGTGAAGGCCGTAAGATGAGTAAATCTTTAGGGAATACAATTTTACCTGATAAAGTAATCAAACAAATGGGTGCGGATATTTTACGCCTGTGGGTAAGTAGTGTGGATTACGAAGCAGATGTACGTGTTTCAATGGAAATCTTGAATCAAGTTTCTGAAGTTTATCGTAAAATCCGTAATACAATGCGCTTTTTATTAGCAAATACAAGTGATTTTGAACCCAAAGAGCATACTGTAGCCTATCAAGAGTTGCGGTCTGTGGATAAATATATGATCGTTCGTCTAAACCAAGTAATTCAAGAAATTCGTGAAAAAGGCTACGAAAAATACAACTTCATGCAAATCTATCGCTCAGTGATGAACTTCTTAACAGTTGATCTATCTTCATTTTATTTAGATTTTGCGAAAGATGTTGTCTACATTGAGGCGGAAGATAACGATCAACGTCGTTGCATGCAGACGGTGTTCTATCAAACAGCTGTTGCATTAACGAAACTGTTAACGCCGATCATCCCTCATACTTCTGAGGAAATCTGGAGCTTCCTAAAAGAAGAGGAAGACTATGTACAATTATCTGAATTCCCAGGTTATCAAGAGTTTGCCAACCAACAAGAGCTTTTAGATACATGGGCAGCCTTTATGGACTTTAGAGATAATGTACTGAAAGCTTTAGAAGAAGCACGTAATTCTAAATTGATCGGTAAATCATTAGAAGCTAAAGTAACCGTCTATCCTAATGAACAAATCCATGAGTTATTAACAGCTGTAGATGCAGATGTGGCACAATTATTGATTGTTTCAGATTTTGAGGTGGCTTCAAGAACGGCAGAAGTTCCAGAAAATGTTGAAAAATTCGATGATATGTCGATTCTTGTAGAAAAAGCAGCGGGGGAAACTTGTGACCGTTGCCGTGCGGTACGTACGGATGTTGGGGAGGATGAAAAATTACCTCATTTATGCGGACGTTGCGCAGCAATCGTTGAAGAAAATTATCCAGAAGCTGTAGCAGAAGGATTTGAAGAGTAAGAACTAAAAAAGGCTGAGGAAAAAAGTGTCTCGCTTACAAATTGCCGCTTTTTTCTTGTCATTATACAGATAAAGAGTGTGAACCAAAACGAGTTTTCGTTTTGATTCACACTCTTTTTTTATTCTAATTTTCCACGTTCTCGGTACCAAATATCAGGTTCCCAATCCCAAGTGAAACCATCTTGTTTCAATAAATCAAATGCAGCATCAGGTCCCATG
>Ga0308165_1004027_pt1 | contig 15023 bp, 14 predicted proteins | sample PhyWR2_FD_201032 | JGI IMG/M metagenome (GOLD analysis project Ga0308165, IMG submission 201032) | Phyllosphere microbial communities from UC Gill Tract Community Farm, Albany, California, United States - DLSLW.R2 | ecosystem: Host-associated > Plants > Phyllosphere > Unclassified | place: USA...
GGAGTTGAGTAATGAATCCACTGAAAGCCGGTGACATCGCACCGAAATTTAGCCTGCCCGATCAAGACGGCGAGCAAGTAAATTTGACCGACTTCCAGGGACAGCGCGTTCTGGTCTATTTTTACCCAAAGGCCATGACCCCAGGCTGTACCGTACAGGCTTGCGGTTTACGCGATAACATGGACGATTTGAAAAAAGCGGGCGTCGACGTGCTGGGTATCAGCACCGACAAGCCAGAAAAACTGTCACGTTTTGCTGAAAAAGAGCTGCTGAACTTCACGCTACTGTCCGACGAAGACCATCAGGTCTGCGAGCAGTTTGGCATCTGGGGTGAGAAGACCTTTATGGGCAAAACTTACGACGGCATTCATCGCATCAGTTTCCTGATCGATGCAGATGGCAAAATTGAACATGTGTTTGATGATTTCAAAACCAGCAATCACCACGATGTGGTGTTGGCCTGGCTGAAAGAAAACGCCTGACGCTGATAAAAAATCCCGGTTCAGTGAACCGGGATTTTTTTACTCTTCTACCGCCGGCACATCAGGCCAGGCGTGAACCACCGCTTTGATAAGCGTGGCGAGCGGAATCGCAAAGAACACGCCCCAGAATCCCCACAGCCCACCGAAAATCACCACCGACAAAATGATCACCAGCGGATGCAAATTCACAGCTTCCGAGAACAGCACGGGCACCAGCAAATTGCCATCCAGCCCCTGAATAATCAGATAGACCGCGAAGCAGCTCCAGAACTCGGTTCCCAGACCAAACTGGAACAGCGCCACGCCGATAACCGGAATCGTCACTACAAACGCGCCGATATAGGGAATGAGCACCGAGAAGCCCACCAGCACTGCCAGCAGTAAGGAGTAGTTAAGCCCGAAAATCACGAAGCCAATCCAGGTGGCGACGCCGACCACAATCATCTCCAGCACTTTGCCGCGAATGTAGTTGGTGATCTGCTGATTCATCTCCTTCCAGACCTGCCCCGCCAGCCCGCGATTACGCGGCAGAATGCGACGCACCGCATTCAGCATCTGCTCTTTATCCTTCACCAGGAAGAAAACCATCAGCGGCACCAGCACCAGATAGACCGCCAGCGTCAGCAACCCAACCAGCGAGGCGAGAGAATATTTCACCACCGAATCGCCCATCGTCATGATGCGGGCGCGCATGTTTTCGGCCATCGCATCAATAATACCCGCATCCATCAGGGCCGGATAACGGCGCGGCAATGTGGCTGCAAAATCAGACAGTTTATTTAGCATGCCGGGCATATCGCGGATGAGATAAATGCCCTGCTGCCAGGCAACCGGCAACACCACAAACGACATGAGTAAAAGAATACCGACAAATAAGATCAACACGATACTGCTTGCCCAGCGGCGGGAGCAGCCAATTCTCTCCAGACGAACCGTTGGCCATTCGAGGAGATAGGCCAATACTAAAGCCACCAGCAAAGGTGCCAGCAGGCCACTAAAGAAGAACAAAATACCAAATCCGGCGACCAGAATGACCAGCAAAGCAATGGCCTCGGGATCGCTGAAGCGGCGCCGATACCACTGCATTAACATTTCGAGCATACAACCCTTCCCTGAATCGGATGGCGGGACTGAGAGGGCGAATTGTATCTAACTGTCACAAAAAAGACTTTCGCTTTTTGTCTCTCTCTCACGTTTAGTAAAAGCCGGGTGAATGGGATTTTCTTCACGCCCTAACACGGCTACACTCGCAGAGCAGTCGAAGGTGAACGATATGCGGGTTCACCGGTCAAATGAGCACATCCAAAATACAGGGCAGAGGCTATGTTCAGGCAGTTGAAAAAAACGCTGGTTGCGACGCTTATCGCCGCGCTGACTGTCGGTCAGGCGATCCCCGCTTTCGCGGACTCGGCCGATACCTTGCCGGATATGGGTACTTCAGCAGGCAGCACGCTGTCCATCGGGCAAGAGATGCAGATGGGTGATTTTTACGTCCGTCAGCTTCGCGGCAGTGCGCCGCTGATTAACGACCCGCTGCTGGTGCAGTACATCAACGGGCTTGGGATGCGCCTTGTCGCTCATGCCGATTCGGTCAAAACCCCTTTCCACTTCTATTTAATTAATAACGACGAAATCAACGCCTTCGCCTTCTTCGGCGGAAACGTGGTGCTGCATTCGGCGTTATTCCGTTATTCCGATAACGAAAGTCAGCTCGCGTCCGTCATGGCGCACGAAATATCCCACGTCACCCAGCGCCATCTGGCGCGTGCCATGGAAGATCAAAAGCGTACCGCGCCACTCACCTGGGTAGGTGCGCTGGGCTCTATTTTGCTGGCGATGGCCAGTCCTCAGGCGGGTATGGCCGCGCTGACCGGTACGCTTGCCGGTACGCGCCAGGGCATGATCAGCTTTACCCAACAGAACGAGCAGGAAGCCGATCGCATCGGCATTCAGGTGCTCCAGCGCTCAGGTTTTGATCCGCAGGCCATGCCCACCTTCCTTGAAAAACTGCTGGATCAGGCACGCTACTCAACCCGTCCGCCAGAAATTTTGCTGACACACCCCCTGCCAGAAAGTCGTCTGTCCGATGCGCGAAACCGTGCCAACCAGATGCGTCCGGTGGTGGTGCAATCGTCGCAAGATTTCTACATGGCAAAAGTCAGAACGCTTGGGATGTACAATTCCGGGCGAAATCAGCTCACCAGCGATCTGCTCGACAACCTGGCGAAAGGCAATATCCGTGAGCAAAATGCGGCGCAGTATGGCCGTGCGCTTCAGGCGATGGAAGCCAGCAAATTCGATGAAGCGCGCAAAGCGATTCAGCCTCTGCTGACCGCTGATGCAAATAATCCCTGGTATCTCGATCTGTCGACCGATATAGATTTGGGCCAGAAGAAAACCACGGATGCGATCAATCGCCTGAAAGGGGCAAAAGATTTGCGCACCAATCCGGTGCTGCAGCTCAACCTGGCGAACGCTTACTTACAGGGTGGACAACCGAAAGAGGCCGCCACGATCCTTAACCGTTACACCTTCAATAATAAAGACGATCCTAACGGTTGGGATTTACTTGCACAGACTGAAGCACAGCTCGGTAATCGCGACCAGGAATTGGCTGCGCGCGCAGAAGGTTTCGCGTTGGTTGGGCGTCTGGATCAGTCCATTTCGCTGTTGAGCAGCGCCAGTTCGCAAGTGAAATTGGGTAGCCTGCAACAGGCCCGATACGATGCGCGTATCGACCAGCTGCGCTCGATGCAGCAGCGGTTCAAGCCGTACGAGAAGATGTAATCTATCACGTTGCAGGAATGCCAACGCACCCGCAACGTGAAGTGAGACGAATCAAGGAGAATTCATGTCAGACACGGTAAAAATTTATCACAATCCACGCTGCTCCAAGAGCCGCGAAACGCTTGAGCTGGTGAAATCGAAAGGCGTTGAGCCCGAAGTGGTGCTGTATCTGGAAACCCCTCCCGATGCGCAGACCCTCCGCCAGCTCCTGAGCATGCTGAACATGACCAGCGCGCGGGAACTCATGCGTCAGAAAGAAGACCTGTATAAATCCTTAAACCTAGGTAACAGCCAGCTGACGGAAGATGCGCTGATTCAGGCGATGGTCGACAATCCAAAGCTGATTGAACGCCCTATTGTCGTTGCTCATGGTCAGGCCCGCATTGGTCGCCCGCCGGAAGACGTACTCGAGATCCTCAATTAATCTGAACGCCGCAGCGCTTCCAGAAACGCCTGCGGCGTACGATCCCCCAGCTTTTTCTGCGCTTTCCCCTGATTATAAAACTCACACATTTTTTCCAGTAAGCGCTCTGCTGGCTCCGTCTGGATGCGCGGAATGATGTCCACTAGCCGCGTCGGCACCTGCACGGCATTTTGTCTGGCGCTACCGATCTTCAGGGCTATCCCATCAGGAATGTATGGCGATTCGAAACCGAAAGTCTCAATAGATTGTATATCAGCCGGACACGCCTCCAGCAGCTCATGAGTCCAGTTCGCGAGTAACTGCGGCGAGATTCCCGCGTAAAACCGCGCAAAACACCAGCCGCTGATGGGCTCCCGCGCCCAGAGCACATGCTGCTCGCCGCCGTCATCCATATGCAGCGAAAGTGAAAGATGGTGAAGTTCAAGATGATCCGGTCGTCGTCCCGCTTTTATCGCTTTGATACCCTTGAGCGGTGAGCCCTGACGCGGCGTTATCACCGCTTTAAGATAGCGATTTAGCGTGGCGCGCGAAACGTTAATGCCCAGCCCGTCGTTGACGAGCAGCAAAAGCTCATCCAGGGGTGCGCCGGTGGCATCACGCAGCGCATTAATCAGCGAGATCTGTTCTTGTCTCATCGCTTTGTGTATCACTTTAGGCGTGGTGTGGTTATCTGAAATATGCTCCCGGTTACGCCAGCGCCGGACGGTGGTTACGGATATCCCCAGCTCCAGTGAAAGCTCTCTGTCGCTTTTATCCGACTGCTGAAGATAGCGACGGATGCGCGGTGTGGTCGTCGCATTCGCGTGCAGTTTAATTTCCATCGTTAGGTTTCCGTTGGTTTTATCTAACTAATCTCATGAGATATACATTCACACCGTGACTACATTGTGACCGATTTCACCTTTTGGCCGTCACGCTTCACTGATAATCCACACACATAACATAAACCACGTCACTCAATCTTGTACGGAGTTCACAATGAACAATGTTCTGGGATTTCTTGAAGCAAAACTGATGCCGCTGGCGGCTAAAACGGCTCAACAGCGTCATCTGGGGGCCATTCGTGGCGCGTATGTTTCATTCATGCCGTTTATTATTGTCGGCTCGATCCTGCTGGTTATCTCCTCGTTTCCCAATCAGGCCTATCAGCAGTTTATGTCTCAGGCCTTTGGTGCGAGCTGGAGCGCCATTATCGAGATCCCGTTCAACGCAGTATTCTCCACGATGTCGCTGTTTATCAGCTTCCTCGTGGCGTACCGTCTGGCGGAGCACTACGATGAAGACCGCGTGTCGTGCGGGATCCTCGCGCTGGTGAGTTTCCTGATCCTCACGCCGTTTATCAAAGTGGCCGAGAACGGCGGCATCACGGTCATACCCGTGGAATGGATCGGCAGCAAAGGGCTGTTCGTGGCGATGATTGGCTCGCTGCTGTGGACCGAATTGTTCTGCTGGCTAAAACGTAAAAAACTGGTGATCAAAATGCCAGAAGGCGTGCCGCCTGCGGTGCAGGAATCGTTCGCCGCGCTGATCCCCGCGCTGGTGGTGATGATTCTGGTGCTGATGATCCGTATTGCCTTTGAAAACACCCAGTACCACACCATTCACCAGTTCATCTACGAAGTCGTCGCCACCCCGGTACGCCATTACGGGACATCGTACTTTGGTGCACTGATGACGGTATTCAGCATCACCATTTTGTGGTCAGTGGGCATTAACTCCGGCTCAATGATTAACGGCATTATTCGTCCGCTGTGGATGGAAAATCAGACCGACAACATCGCTGCCATTCAGGCCGGGGGAACCCCACAGCACATTATCACCGAACAGTTTTTTGACATGATCTGGATGGGTGGCGCAGGGGCAACGCTGTCGCTGGTCATTGCCATGCTGATTTTCGCTCGCAGTAAAAACATGCGTGAAGTGGCCCGACTCGGTGCGGGGGCGTCGGTGTTTAACATCAACGAGCCGATTCTTTTTGGCCTACCGGTCATCATGAACCCGATCATGCTTATCCCGTTCAATCTGGTGCCGCTGGTGCTTGTCACCGTGCAGTATGCCGCGATGAAACTCGGCGCGGTCGCCGTCACCACGGGCGTGTTCATCCCCTGGACGCTACCGCCGGTGATCAGTGGATTTATCGTCACCGGGCACATTAGCGGCAGCGTGATGCAGCTGCTCAATCTGCTGATCGGCGCAATGCTCTACCTGCCGTTTATGCGAATTCTGGACAAACAATACCGCGCCGCGGAGCTGACTACCGCGATGCCAACTGAAACCACGCTGGCTAAACAGGAGTAAACCATGTGGGGAATTATTGCGACCTGGCGAATGGCGCTGGAAGGGGTTACGGAATCGGCAACGGCACTGGCTGCGGGAAAGCCGGTTTCAACCGCGGTGGTTGATGCCGTCGCGACCGTTGAGGACTTCCCGTTTTATAAGTCCGTCGGTTATGGCGGGCTGCCTACCGAGAATGGCGACGTTGAGCTGGATGCCGCCTACATGGATGGCGACACGCTGGCCTTTGGTGCGGTGGGAAATCTGGTGGACATTGCGAATCCGATCCGCGTGGCGCACGCCTTGAGTCGCCAGCGCTACAACAGCCTGTTAGTCGGCCAGGGTGCGCGCGAATGGGCGCTGAGCCAGGGATTTACCGACAAAAAAATGCTGACCGACAGAGCGTTGCAGCACTATCACAAGCGCTGCCGTGAAACGCTGGATAAAGGGTTAAGTCCTTACAACGGACACGATACGGTCGGGATTATTGGCCTGGATAATCACGGCTCGATGAGCGTTGCCACGTCCACCAGCGGTTTGTTCATGAAAAAACGCGGGCGGTTAGGCGATTCGCCCATCATCGGGTCCGGCTTTTATTGCGACAGTGAAACGGGTGCAGCGACCGCCACAGGCGTGGGCGAAGATCTGATGAAAGGCTGCACCAGCTATGAAATCGTGCGTCGTATGGCTCAAGGCATGACCCCGCAGCAGGCGGCGGATTCCGTGGTTTTTGAGCTGGAAGACAAGCTGATGTCGCGCTTCGGGCGCGTGGGCGATCTCTCGGTCGTGTGCATGAATAACAAAGGGGAATTTGGCGCAGCAACCAATATCAAAACGTTCTCGTTTGTCGTCGCCACTGCGCGTCAGCCACTTACCGTTTTTCGTACCGAGCGTCAGCATGAACAAACGCATTATCAACCCGTTGATGATGCGTGGATGCAGGACTATGCCGCACGCATTCGCGCGCCGATTGAGGAATAATCATGACGACTTATCAGCTCATAACTGCCCTTTCACAGGCGGAGCCAGAGGGCCATTTGATTGCCCGCGCGTCATGCAGCCATCTGCCCGACACCGCATTGCTGCATGAAATGCGCGACGCGATAAACGTCACCGATACCCGCTTCGGCTGTTCGCCGTTTGCCCGTATCACTCTGCTGCCGGATGAATTGTGGCAGGACACCTTATGCGAAAGTCTGCTCACTGCGCTGCGGCCACTTTTTACTGCGCCAGCAAGCGAAAACGTAATTATCGACGTCACCCATATTGATGACACCGTGCTGGCGCAACTGCTGCGCTTTCTGTTCAACCAGGCGCATCGGCTCAGCGATTTGCAGTTAAAGAAACCGGATACGTCTGCGATTCGCCTCCGTCATATCACCGCACTGTGCCTGCCCGAGCAGCAGGCGCGTTTAGAGCCGATTTTCCGCCAGCAGCAGGCAATTGCGAATGGGATGATTGCCGCGCGGCGTCTGTCGGATATGCCCTCTGACCGCTGTACACCGCAGTTTGTGGTCGAGGAATCGCAACGATTATGTACCGCCTTCCCTGCCCTGCGCTGCGAAGTACTTGATGAGCAGCAGATTATTGAGCAAGGGCTGGGGCTACTGCATGCCGTTGGCAAAGGCGCGGCCTGCCCGCCGCGACTGCTGGCCATCCATTATGACGGCAGTAAAAACGGCCCGGTGCGTTGTTACGTGGGTAAAGGGATCACTTTCGACACCGGCGGCCTGTGGCTGAAAGACGGCGTGGGCATGTACACCATGAAATATGACATGTGCGGCGCGGCAAACGTGATGGGGCTGATGCTCACTATCGCTGAGTTGAATCTGCCGGTGCGCGTGATGGGCGTGCTGGCGCTAGCGGAAAATGCGATCGGTCCAGCGGCCATGCAGCCCGGCACGGTGGCGCGCGCCTGCAACGGCATGACGGTCGAGATTAATAACACCGACGCTGAAGGACGATTGGTGCTGGCCGATGCCATTGCCTGGGCAAGTCAGCGCCATCCGCAGGCGCATTTTATTATCGACATCGCGACCTTAACGGGCGCGGTGGTGAAGGCGTTGGGGTATGAACTCAGTGGACTGATGACACAGAACGAACCGTTGCGTCAGGCGCTGACCGCTGCCGGAGTCAAAAGCGGTGACGAAGTGTGGTCGCTGCCGCTGGATACGCGGCTGAAAAAACAGACCGAAAGCGCTATCGCTGACCTGTGTAATACGCCGACTAACAATGCCGCGATCAGTGCGTCGGCGGCGTGGCTATTGCATCACTTTTGCCCGCCGACTATTGCGTGGGCGCATCTGGATATCAGCGGCACGGCGCTATGGCGGGAAGGGGGAAAAAGCGTGGCATCAGGCAGACCGATTCCGCTGCTTGTTGAACATTTATTGGGTGATATACAGAAAGGGTAAAACGTGTATTTTAAGCCGGGCAAATATCAGCGCCGCCCGGCATATCAAAGCTTTAAGGTGTCTTTCACAAACGGGATCGTCAGCTTACGCTGGGCGGTGATGGACGCATGATCGAGCTGATCGAGCGTATCGAAAAGCGTGCGCATTTCCCGATCCAGACGCTTAAGCAGAAAACGGCCCACGTCTTCCGGAAGCTCAAAACCACGCAGGCGTGAACGCAACTGTAACGCCTGAAGCTTATCTTCATCGGACAGCGGCTGGAGCTTGTAGATTTGTCCCCAGTCCAGACGAGACGCCAGATCCGGTAAACCGAGATTGAGCTGACGCGGCGGTCGATCGCCGGTTATCAATAAACGGGTTTTGCCCGATTCCAGAATCCGGTTATACAGATTAAACATCGCCATTTCCCACTGCTCATCCCCGGCAATACATTCGATATTGTCGATGCACACCAGCGAAAGATGTTCCATCCCATCGAGCACTTCCGGGACGAACCAGGTGCGCTTATCCAGCGGCACATAGCCTACCGCGTCACCACGTTGCGAAAGCTCAGCACAGGCGGCATGCAAAAGATGGCTGCGTCCCGCGCCTTCGCGTGACCAGATATAAATGTATCCGCTGTGATCCTGACGCAGCACGTTTTGCAGTGCAGCCAGTAAAGAGGGGTTATCGCCCGGCCAGAAACTTGCGAAAGTTTCGTCGTCAGGAAGATAAAGTGGCAGAGAGAGCTGTGCCGGTCCGTTCAGAAATACCTCGATTAAGGTCTTACGTAAAATCGGCGAAGAGTTTATCACGGAACCTGCAAGGAGAGAACCGGGCGGATCGTCCGCCCGGTTTAACGATCAATGTGACGCTTTTTCGCTGTCGTCCGCATCCAGAATTTCTTCTTCAGGACGCAGGACGGAAATCAGTTTGAAAATCAGGCTCAGCCCCACACCAACGATGGTGGCCAGCGCCATGCCTTTCAATTCAGCAGCACCAATGTGAACCTTCGCACCGCTTACGCCGATGATCAGAATGACGGAGGTCAGGATCAGGTTCTGCGTTTTGTTGTAATCCACTTTGGATTCAATCAGCACACGAATACCGGACGCGCCAATCACCCCGTACAGCAGCAGCGAAACACCGCCAATCACCGGCACCGGGATAATCTGGATTGCCGCCGCCAGCTTGCCGACGCAGGAGAGCAGAATCGCAAAGATAGCCGCCCCGCCAATCACCCAGGTACTGTACACGCGGGTAATCGCCATCACGCCGATGTTCTCACCGTAGGTGGTGTTTGGCGTTGAGCCAAAGAAACCGGAGATCATGGTCGACAGCCCGTTGGCAAACATCGAGCGGTGCAGGCCAGGGTCACGGATCAGATCTTTTTTGACGATATTCGCCGTCACCACCAGGTGACCGACGTGCTCAGCGATAACCACTAGCGCGGCAGGCAGAATGGTGAAAATAGCAAACCACTCAAAACGTGGGGTGTAGAAGGTTGGCAGCGCGAACCAGTGCGCCTGCGCAATCGGGGAGGTATCCACCACGCCCATCACGAAGGAGAGCGTGTAGCCCGCCAGCACCCCAATCAGAATCGGGATAATGGCCAGGAAGCCGCGGAACAGCACGGAGCCGAACACAGTCACGCCCAGCGTCACCAGCGAAATAATAATGGTTTTGGAATCAGGCGATTGCCCATCAGCAGGTAACAGACCCGCCATGTTTGCCGCCACGCCCGCGAGTTCCAGACCGATGACGGCAACGATTGCGCCCATCGCTGCAGGCGGGAACATGACGTCCAGCCAGCCAGTACCGACTTTTTTCACGATAAAGGCAACAACGCAGAACAACGCGCCGCACATGATGAAACCGCCCAACGCCACTTCGTACCCTAACGGCAACAGCAGCAGAACAGGTGAGATAAACGCAAAGCTTGAACCCAGATAAGCCGGGATTTTGCCCTTACAGATGAAGAGATAAAGCAGCGTACCGACGCCATTGAACAGCAGCACGGTGGCCGGGTTAATGTGAAACAGGATTGGCACCAGCACGGTCGCGCCAAACATGGCAAACAGGTGCTGCAAACTAAGCGGGATCGTCTGCAAAAGCGGCGGTCTTTCACTCACCCCGATAGTACGGCGCGTCATAGTGTGTTCCTCAAGTGTTGTTGGTTGTTGGTGTTTTTATTCAAAAAAAAGCCGACTATCAAAGTCGGCTTCTTATTCGTTATTCGATTATTTCGTACCAAAAATCTTGTCGCCGGCATCGCCAAGCCCCGGGATGATGTACCCGTGCTCGTTCAAACCCTGGTCGATTGAAGCGGTATACAGCTCAACGTCCGGGTGCGCTTTTTCCAGCGCCGCGATACCTTCTGGAGCTGCAACCAGCACCAGCACTTTAATGCTGTTACAGCCCGCGTTTTTCAGCAGATCGATAGTCGCGATCATCGAACCACCGGTTGCCAGCATAGGGTCAACCACCAGCGCCATACGCTCGTCGATGTTAGAAACCAGCTTCTGGAAATACGGAACAGGCTCAAGGGTTTCTTCGTTACGGTAAATACCGACGACGCTGATACGCGCGCTCGGAACATGTTCCAGTACGCCTTCCATCATACCCAGACCTGCTCGCAGGATTGGCACAACGGTAATTTTTTTACCTTTGATCTGCTCAACCTGAACCGGGCCATTCCAGCCCTCGATAGTCACTTTCTCAGTGGCCAGATCGGATGTTGCTTCGTAGGTCAGTAAGCTTCCAACTTCAGAGGCCAGTTCGCGAAAACGCTTCGTGCTGATGTCATGCTCACGCATCAGGCCCAGCTTGTGTTTAACGAGTGGGTGTTTCACTTCCACAATCTTCATTCTCATTCTCCTCTGAGGTGGCTACCGCAAAAAAAATCGCCGGATTATACCGCTTTTTTCGGAGTCCGCCATACCCATCTTGCTTGACGGTGATCAAGCAAAGTGATGAATACACCGATTTTGGGTATAAATGTAGACAAAAAAGAGCCCCGCATCGCGAGGCTTATTAGTCAGTTACGAGGATTATAGCGACTCGCCGTTGGTGGCGATGACTTTCTGATACCAGTCAAACGACTTTTTCTTGCTGCGATTGAGCGTACCGTTTCCTTCATTGTCTTTATCAACGAAGATAAATCCGTAGCGCTTTTTCATCTCGCCGGTTCCCGCAGAGACCAGATCGATACAACCCCACGGGGTGTAGCCCATCAGGTCAACGCCATCTTCGACAACGGCTTTTTTCATCTCACTGATATGCGCGGCAAGATAATCAATGCGGTACTGATCGTTCACCGTGCCGTCACTTTCCTGCACGTCAATCGCACCAAAGCCATTCTCAACAATAAACAGCGGTAACTGATAGTGATCCCAGAACCAGTTCAGGGAATAGCGCAGGCCCACCGGATCGATCTGCCAGCCCCAGTCGGACTTCTGCACATAAGGATTCGATACCAGGCTTTTGCTTTCGTCGTAGTCCAGCTGCGGGTTATCTGGCGTCGCTTTGGTCGCGAACGACATGTAATAGCTGAAACCGATGTAATCCACACAGCCTTGTTGCAGCGCGGCGAGATCTTCGGCGGTGATATCCAGCTCAAAGCCGCGACGCTCAAAGTAGTTCAGCAAGTGCTGAGGATATTTTCCGCGGACATGCACGTCAGTAAACCAGTAACGGCGGTGCATGGCGTTCATCGCCATCATGATATCGTTCGGCGCGCAGCTCAGCGGATAGATTGGACACATCGCGATCATGCAGCCGATTTGCAGCGACGGATTAATTTCACGTCCGGCTTTCACTGCAAGAGCACTGGCCACCAGCTCATAGTGCGCCGCCTGGAACATTACCGGCTCGCGATCTTCGCCCGACTCATACTTCAGGCCCGAGTTGGTAAAGGGCGCGAAATCTTCGTGGAAGTTAGCCTGGTTGTTGATCTCGTTGAACGTCATCCAGTACTTCACTTTATGCTGGTAGCGCTCAAAAGCCACCGTTGCAAAACGAACAAAGAAATCGATCAGCTTACGATTGCGCCAGCCGCCGTATTCGGTGACCAGATGGAATGGCATCTCAAAGTGGGAAAGGGTAATCACCGGCTCAATGCCGTATTTCCGGCATTCGTCGAACAGATCGTCATAGAATTGCAAACCGGCTTCATTAGGCTCCAGCTCATCACCATTCGGGAAGAGGCGTGTCCAGGCAATCGAGGTACGGAAACATTTAAAGCCCAGTTCGGCAAAAAGTTTGATGTCTTCTTTATAGCGATGGTAAAAGTCGATGGCTTCGTGGTTCGGGTAGTTTTTACCCTGCAATACGCCGCTGGTGATTTCACGCGGCACGCCATGCGCGCCAACCGTCATCACATCGGCAACGCTCACGCCCTTGCCGCCCTCTTTCCAGCCACCTTCAAGCTGATGTGCCGCGACCGCGCCACCCCACAGAAAACCTTCTTTGAATCCTGGCATGCTATTTCCCTCATTCTGCGTTATTTTCTGCAAAAACCCTTACAGAAACCGGTTTCAGTGGAATCATGTGCAATGGCTTAAGGTGTTGCAAGCAGATTACCGAAACCGGTTTCATTTTCGTGAACGGTATCAAGTTTGTCTTCGTCCGATGTATAAATGTGTAAATTTTCAGCGACTTTTTGTGACAGCAGAATAGGCTCGCAAACGTTTGCCTGGACTGTTAGAATTGCGCCGATTTTTCTTACTATCGCAATGCAATCGCGTGGGGACTCGAGCCGTGACCAACAAAACTTCTCTCAGCTACAAAGATGCCGGTGTTGATATTGACGCAGGTAATGCGCTGGTTGACCGAATCAAAGGTGTGGTGAAAAAGACCCGCCGTCCTGAAGTGATGGGCGGTCTGGGTGGATTCGGCGCACTGTGTGCACTGCCGCAAAAATATCGCGAACCTGTTTTGGTTTCTGGCACTGACGGCGTGGGAACGAAACTGCGTCTGGCGATGGATCTTAAACGCCACGACAGCATCGGTATCGATTTGGTCGCCATGTGCGTCAATGACCTGGTAGTCCAGGGTGCTGAGCCGCTTTTCTTCCTCGACTATTATGCAACCGGCAAACTCGACGTTGATACCGCCGCAAGCGTGATCACCGGTATCGCCGAAGGCTGCTTGCAGTCTGGCTGTGCGCTGGTCGGTGGCGAAACGGCGGAAATGCCGGGGATGTACCACGGCGAAGATTACGATGTTGCGGGATTCTGCGTAGGCGTAGTAGAAAAATCAGAAATTATCGATGGCAGCAAAGTGACCGATGGCGATGTGCTGATTGCGCTGGGTTCCAGCGGCCCGCACTCTAACGGTTACTCACTGGTACGTAAGATCCTCGAAGTGAGCGGTAGCGATCCAGAAACGACCGAACTTGAAGGCAAATCGCTTGCCGATCACCTGCTCGCGCCAACCCGCATTTACGTGAAAAATATTCTTGAGCTGATTGAGAACGTTGACGTTCATGCCATCGCCCACCTGACCGGTGGCGGCTTCTGGGAAAATATCCCGCGCGTTCTTCCTGATAATACCCAGGCGGTCATTGACGAATCGTCATGGCAGTGGCCAGCCGTGTTTAACTGGCTGCAAACGGCCGGTAACGTCAGCCAGCATGAGATGTATCGTACCTTCAACTGCGGCGTCGGGATGCTCATTGCCCTGCCCGCCAGCGAAGCAGATAAAGCCATCGAACTGATGACGGCAAAAGGTGAAAACGCGTGGAAAATCGGTATCATTAAAGCATCTGATTCCGACGAGCGTGTGGTCATTGAATGAAAAATATAGTGGTGCTCATTTCCGGTAACGGCAGCAATTTGCAGGCAATCATTGATGCCTGCAAACAGAAACAGATTAATGGCACCCTACGCGCAGTTTTCAGCAACAAGGTCGACGCGTTCGGCCTTGAGCGCGCACGCGAAGCGCACATTCCCGCGCACGCGCTTGAAGCTTCTCAGTTTGCCAGCCGCGAAGCCTTTGACCGCGAACTGGTCCAGGAAATTGACGCCTACGCGCCGGATGTGGTGGTTCTCGCCGGATACATGCGAATCCTCAGTCCGGCGTTTGTCGCGCATTACTCCGGACGCCTGCTGAACATCCACCCTTCCCTTTTGCCAAAATATCCGGGTCTGCATACCCACCGCCAGGTGCTGGAAAATGGCGATGAGGAGCACGGAACGTCGGTGCATTTTGTCACCGATGAGCTGGACGGCGGACCGGTTATTCTGCAGGCTAAAATTCCGGTATTTGATGGCGACGAAGAAGATGACATCACGGATCGCGTCCAGGCGCAGGAACATGCCATTTACCCGCTGGTGGTGAGTTGGTTTGTCGATGGGCGGCTGGAGATGCGAGAAAACGCGGCCTGGCTGGATGGCGTAAAACTTCCCCCTCAGGGACATGCTTCAGAAGAATGATTATTCAAGCCGGCGATTGCCGGCTTTTTGTTGTCTGCCCTTCGTAAAACTTGCAAAAAAATCAGACGGTTTAGCGCTAATTTTCCCGCTGGATGGTTGGTTGGTTTACTGTCATACTTTTCTGGCACAGTTGGACATCTCGTGGCAAAGCTCGCCATAATAGAATCGAGACGGATTTGCTGCGTCCCGTGATTGAAACGGAGTGTAAGTTGTAATGGGTCAGGAAAAG
>Ga0308165_1004029_pt1 | contig 15021 bp, 12 predicted proteins | sample PhyWR2_FD_201032 | JGI IMG/M metagenome (GOLD analysis project Ga0308165, IMG submission 201032) | Phyllosphere microbial communities from UC Gill Tract Community Farm, Albany, California, United States - DLSLW.R2 | ecosystem: Host-associated > Plants > Phyllosphere > Unclassified | place: USA...
ACGATGCACGAGGCGACGCTGGCCGCCTACGGACGCGCGCTCCACATGTGACGTGCATTCAGTGGAAAGCGAAAGGGGCGGGCCGCAAGGTCCGCCCCTTTTCGTTTGGGTCCAGCGCCAGTGCGCCCACCTCCGCTCATCCTGAGCTTGTCGAAGGACGAGCGTGCGGGGATCGGCAGAACCCGCTTTACCCTGCCGCGCGAACGATATGTTCGAACACCGCGACATGCAGCGGCTCGGCGAACTCGCAACCCACGGCGCCGTCACGCACCCAGCAGATGCGTGCGCTCAGTAGCTGAAGCCCGGGAATGCGGATGCGCAGCGGTACTTCGGCCCGCGCATCGGCAAACTCGGCGATGCGAAAACCTCCGGGAGAAAGATCTTCCAGCCGCGCTGCTTTCCAGGGCCGGGTGCCCTGGCGCACTTCGCACAGAATCTCGACGCCGATTCGCGTGGAACGCGCCGCGTGCCCATCGTTCGGGGCATTGATTCCGTGGTCCTGCAATGTACTCTCCTTGGGCGGGATGAACGCTTGGCGCCCAATTGGTTACCATGTCGTTAGCGTTTCGGCGCAGAGTGCCTCCATAACGGTGGACAGTCTGTTTTACCGGAAGTTCTGTGCCAGCACGACCAGCGTCGGATCTCCTTCCAAAGGCTCAGGGCGCACGTCAATGTCGAGGCCCGGGCGGGCGGGCAGGGTGACGGTCAAAACGGTAGGGGAATCGGCCTTTCGCGAGGAATCGATGCGGCAATTCCTGACCCGTTTCCTGTGCCTCACGCCTTGATCCGGATCGCAAGCGCCCCCACTTTCGGCATTGCGTGCGGTCCTGATACCAATGTCCAGTGTCGTGACCGCGCGCCAGCCGTGATAAGGCTGCATCAAGGCCGGAAGAGCCCGGCATGAATGACGCGAGAGGAGAGCACCGAAATGGCTGACGCCGTCTATCCCGTACCCACCGAGTGGGCCGAGAATTCCCTGATCGACGACGCCCGCTACCAGGAGATGTACGATAAGTCGGTCGCGGACCCGGACGGCTTCTGGCGTCAGGAGGCCCAGCGCCTCGACTGGATCAAGCCCTTCACCGTGGTCAAGCAGACCAGCTTCCATGAGGAAGACTTCGGCATTTCGTGGTTCGCCGACGGCACGCTGAACCTTTCGGCCAATTGTCTCGACCGGCACCTGAGCGCACATGGCGACGACATTGCGATCCTGTGGGAGCCGGACAGCCCGGACCAGCCGGAACGCCGCATCACGTATCGCCAGCTTCACGAACAGGTCTGCCGTTTCGCCAACCTCCTCAAGGCGAAGGGCGTCAGGAAGGGCGAGCGCGTCACCATCTACCTGCCGATGGTGCCTGAGGCTGCGGTCGCCATGCTCGCCTGCGCGCGGATCGGCGCGATCCACTCGATAGTCTTCGCCGGCTTCTCGCCCGACGCGCTGGCGGGCCGCATCACCGATTGCGACAGCCGCATCGTGCTGACCGCCGACGAGGGGCTGCGCGGCCGCAAGAAAGTTCCGCTGAAGGCCAATGTAGACGAGGCGGTGCAGCGCTCGTCCTGCGTCGATACGGTGATCGTGCTGGCCCACACCGGCGGCGGCACGCCCTTGGTGGAGGGCCGCGATATCGACTGGGCTTCCGCCGTCGCGGAGCAAAGCGCCGACTGCGCGCCTGAGGAAATGAACGCGGAAGACCCGCTGTTCATCCTCTACACCTCCGGCTCCACCGGCAAACCGAAGGGCGTGCTGCACACCACCGGCGGCTATTCGGTCTGGGCGTCGATGACGCATGAATACGTCTTCGATTACCGCCCCGGACAGATCTTCTGGTGCGCGGCCGATGTGGGCTGGGTAACCGGGCATTCCTATGCCGTCTACGGGCCGCTGATGAACGGCGCGACCACGGTGATGTTCGAGGGCGTTCCCAACTTCCCCGATCCCAGCCGGTTTTGGCAGATCGTCGACAAGTTCGGCGTCGAGATATTCTACGGCGCCCCCACCGCCCTGCGCGCCCTGATGCGCGAAGGCGACGACTGGGTGAAGAAAACCAGCCGCAAGTCGCTGCGCCTGCTGGGATCGGTAGGCGAACCGATCAATCCCGAGGCATGGTCGTGGTATCACGAAGTGGTGGGCGAGGGGCGTTGCCCGATCGTCGACACCTGGTGGCAGACCGAGACCGGCGGCATCATGATCACCCCGCTGCCGGGCGCCACTGCGCTGAAACCCGGCTCCGCCACGCGCCCGATGTTCGGCGTGCAGCCCAAGCTGGTCGATACCGAGGGCAAGGAGATCGAAGGTGCCGGCGACGGCTGCCTCGTCCTCACCGACAGCTGGCCCGGCCAGATGCGCACCGTCTGGGGCGATCACGACCGCTTCTTCCAGACCTATTTCAGCACCTTCAAGGGCACCTACTTCACGGGCGACGGTTGCCGCCGCGATGACGACGGCTATTACTGGATCACCGGCCGCATCGACGACGTCATCAACGTCTCGGGCCATCGCATGGGCACCGCCGAAGTCGAAAGCGCGCTCGTCGCTCATCCCAAGGTCGCCGAGGCGGCCGTCGTGGGCATGCCGCACGAGATCAAGGGGCAGGGCATCTACGCGTTCGTCACCACCAATGCCGAAGTCGAGCCGGACGAGGCCCTGCGCAAGGACCTTGTCGCCTGGGTCCGCCATGAGATCGGCCCGATCGCGACCCCTGACGTGATCCAGTTCGCACCGGGACTGCCCAAGACCCGCTCGGGCAAGATCATGCGCCGCATCCTGCGCAAGATCGGCGAGAACGACTTTTCCAATCTCGGCGATACTTCGACCCTCGCCGATCCGTCGGTGGTCGACAACCTCATCGCCAACCGGCCTCAACCCGCCACTGCGTGATATCAAAAGGGCCTGAAACGCTCGGCGACCAGCTTACGGAGATGGTTTGTCGCGAATTTCAGGTCCTAATAATTCTCCACGTAAAATAAGTTCATATCGCCCTCATTGCCGGAAAAGTGCCAGTAATGGCTGCCGGCTATGCTTTTGTTAAGGAAAGTTATCTGGACGATATTTCGGGAGTGTGATGTAGTTTTGCTCAGGCGATCACCCGCTGTCGTGCCGGAGCTTCTATGCCCACGCTTTCCATCTGCATTCCGACATACAACCGTTCCCACTGCCTTGCCGAACTTCTCGACAGTATCATCGCTCAGGACATGCCCGAAATCGAAGTCGTCGTCAGCGACGACGGCTCACCGGACGACACTGCCGCTCTTGCCCGGCGCTATGGCGAAAGGATGGCGCGGTTCACGCTCCTGTGCCAGCCGGTAAATATCGGCGTCGACCGTAATATCCGTGCCGTCACGGAAGCAGCGACGGGCGATTACATCTGGTTGATCGGCGACGACGACCGTTTGGAACCGGGCGGAGCGCGCCGGGTGATGAATGCGCTGGAACGCTGGCCGGGCGTGGTCGGACTGACGCTTGGCGTTGTCGATTACGACGTGACCCTGCGTCATGTCACCGGGCTGCGGGTCATGCCCAGAACGCAGCGGATCGAAGGCGCGGCAGCGGTTTTCAGCCGCACCGCCGACTTGCTCGGCTACATATCGGGGACCGTCGTGGATCGCCGCAAGTGGAACGCGGCCAGCGCCGACCCCAGCGCGCGTGCCATGAAGAACCTTTACTCGCCGGTCTACATCCTTGGCCGCGCCGTGGGTGCGACAGGTGCATGGGGCATCGTCAACGAGCCTTGCATCGGTTTCCGCTCCGGCAACGATCAGCTCAAGCGCAGGGTCGGCTGGCTGGAGCGGCTGAAGATCGACGTGCGCGCCTATGACGAGATCGCTGACCTGCTCTTTGCCGGCGATCGCACCGCGCACCGGGCGATGTGCAAGCGGGTGTTCGATACGCACATCCTTGCCCGCATCATCAACGCCAGGACCGGCGGGGAGGACTCCGGCGAAAGGCTGGACGCTGCAACGTACCTGATCGGGCGTTATGCAGCGATGCCCCGGTTGTGGTTGCTCGGCCTACCCATGCTCTTCGCTCCCGCCGCAATGCTTCGCGCGGTGCGCAGCGCCTACAAGCGGATGGTCGGCTCATCGGGTACGGCAAGGGCCCGGCAGTTCGTTTCGGCCGAAACCGACGCCGCAGCCACCCGCGTCCCGCTACCACATAGCAGCGATGCGGTACTTAGGGGGCCGAAGCGGCTGCAAGGCCAGTTCCAATAGGCAGGCGCTGCCTTTAACGGAACCGCCCGAACCGTCCCTTGTCTGCAATCACTTCATGGGCGCAGTTGTGCCCGGGCGCTCCCGTCACCCCGCCGCCGGGATGAGCGCCCGCACCGCACATGTAGAGCCCCTTGATCGGTCCCCGGTATGCGCCGTGCCCGAGTACGGGCCGCGCCGACCACATCTGATCCAGCGTCAGGTTGCCGTGCATGATGTCTCCGCCGACAAGACCGAACTTGCGTTCGAGGCCTTTGGGGCTGAGCACCTGCCTGCCCAGGATCGAGGCGCGGAAACCCGGCGTATGGGCTTCCACCGTATCGATGATGCAATCTGCGGCCTTGTCTTCCTCGGCGTCCCAGTCCCTGCCGCCGGGCAATTCGGGCGCGAACTGCTGGCAGAACAGGCTGGCTACGTGCTGGCCTTCGGGCGCAAGGCTGTCGTCGATGGTCGAAGGGATGAGCATTTCGACGATCGGTGCCTTGGACCACCCATACTGCTTCGCGTCGATGAAGGCGCGGTCCATGTAATCCAGAGTGGGCGCGATGATGATGCCCGAGCGATGATGCTCTCCCGGCTCCGGCAGGCAGGTGAAGCGCGGCAGCTGCGACAGGGCGACGTTCATGCGGAACGTGCCGCTGCCGGTCTTGAACCCCTTCATGCGGCGCGCAAAGTCCGGGTTCAGGTCGCTGGCGGCGATCATCCTGCCGTAGAGCAGCGCCGGTCCGACATTGGCGATGACACGCGGCGCGGCGACCTCCTCGCCGCTTTCGAGGCGCACGCCGGCGACCTTGCCGCCGTCGACCAGCACTTGTTCGACAGGCGTTTCGAGGCTGATTTCCACGCCCATCTCGCGGCAGACTTTGGCCATGATCTGGGTGATCGCGCCCATGCCGCCGACCGAGTGGCCCCACGCGCCCTTTTTGCCGTTTACCTCACCGAAGACGTGGTGGAGCAGCACATAGGCGCTGCCCGGCGTATCGGGGGATGCATAGTTGCCGACCACCGCGTCGAAACCGAAGGCAGCCTTGACCGCCTCGCTTTCGAACCAGCCGTCGAGCAGGCCGCGTGCGGACTTGGTGAACAGGTCCAGCACATCGCGCTGCTTCTCGATCGACAGGCCAGCCAGCTTACGGCCCTGCAATGCCGCATCGATCAGCGCGCGCCAGCCGCCGCCGGCCTCGGGCGGGGTCTTGAGTGCGAGGTCGCGCAGAACCTCTGCCACCCCTTCAAGGGCTTCGTAATAGGCGGGCAGAACCGCCGCGTCGTGCTGCGAAAAGCGGCGAAACTCCGCCTGCGTGCGTTCCAGCCCGCCGCCGAGCTTGAGGTAGCCGCCGTCTTCCTGCGGCAGGAAGTTGCTGATCGGCCGCTCGATCACGCGGTAGCCGTGCTCGGCCAGTCGCATGTCGGCGATGACCTTGGGTTGCAGCAGGCTGACGGTATAGCTGGCGACGGAGTTACGGAAACCCGGATGGAATTCCTCGGTAACCGCCGCCCCGCCGACAACGTCGCGCCGCTCCAGCACGCGGACCTTGAGCCCGGCGCGGGCGAGGTAGAATGCGCAGGTGAGGCCGTTGTGGCCGCCGCCGATGACGATCGCGTCGTACTTCATGGTCATGCTGCGTGGTTCCAGCCGGGGGCAGGGCGTTGCTCGGAGCGCGCTTCTGGAATGAGAGCGCGCTTGCCGGTGAAGAACACGGCGGCGGCTATGGCGATCACCACCAGCAGCGGGATGATCTTGATCGCAGTCGTCACGATCTGGAAACCGCCGGCGGCCTTCACGCCGCGAAGATTGACCAGCGCCAGCAGCCATACCAACGCAAGCGCCGCCAAGGCCGGGCGAAACGCCTGCGCCGAAAGAGCAGGTGTCATGTTCGACAGGTAGCTCACCGCCGCCACCGCGATCGTGGCTACCGTTGTCCAGAGCGACACGAGGTAGATCCAGCTGATGAAAAACCCGGCATTCGGCCCGAAGGCGACCGTCACGAACCCGGAAGGGCTGCCGGCTTCGGGCAGGGCGCGCGTCAGCCGGGCGAGGACGAGGGCCAGCACGACGGCGCCTGCGGTGGTCACGATCCACCCCACCACCGCGTTCCACCCGAACGGGGCCAGCGTGGCGGGCAGCAGAAACACACCGGAGCCGATCATGTTGCCCATGACCAGCGCCATCGCTGCGACAAGGCCGAGACGGCCATCAGCCGCCGCTGTGTGTTTCTCTTTCCCGAAGTTCAAAGTGTCAGAAATCCCTGCCGATCCTGAGACCGATTACTCTGGCGCGGACTACATCATCGCAGAAGACGCCGCCAGTGCTGGTGACGCCGCCGGGATCACCGCAAGTCCTGAACCATGGTGAGCATGACGTATGCTTTATGCGTGATATTTATGGACATGAACCGGCGGTCATTTCACGCCGATGTGGCGCTGCTGGGCATATGCCTATCCTGTTGCCTCTCTTGCGGGAATATGACAGTCTTCCGGCCAGCTTGATCGCCGGTCACAGGATCGTTAGCGGCCCGCACAATGAGGCGGCCAATAAATCCAGGGGTGTATCTGTCATGCGCGTAAGCACTGTACGCAAAGGACTTTTTCGCACGAACCTGCCAGGTCTGGGCGAATGCGCCCGGGTCGACATGAGCGCCGGCGACGCGGCCCCGTACCTTGAGCGGGAAATGTACGTCCTGCTAGGATTTCAGCCCAGTTTCGATCAGTTGCCCGAAAAGCAGTCGGATGCAAAACCGGCTTCGCGGCGGCTCTGGCGGGAGTGGAAGTGAGCCTCCGCAGGGCCTGCATGAGCAACGATTTCACGCGAAAGTGAATTTGGTGCGCGCAAATTCGCGCGGTTTCGTCTATGGGCGGCCGACTGGCGCCGTATGAAGGTGCCCTCGCAGCCCTTTCTACGCTCCATTAGGCCGCTCACTGCGGCAGGATTCATTTGCCCGTTATGACATTTACAAACCTCCCCCAGCCTCTCGCCGAGGCTCTCGCAGCGCATGGCTACGAAACGCTCACGCCGGTACAGGCCGCGGTGAGCGAGGACGAAGCGCGCAGCCGCGATCTCGTCGTCTCCGCGCAGACCGGCTCGGGCAAGACCGTGGCTTTCGGCCTGGCGATTGCCGACGAACTGCTTGAAGACGGCCGCATTCCCTACTCGGAAGGTCCGCTTGCACTGGCCATTGCACCGACCCGCGAACTGGCCCAGCAGGTCAGCCGCGAACTGGAATGGCTCTACGCCAAGACCGGCGCCCGCATCGTGACCTGCGTCGGCGGCATGGACCCCGTGAAGGAGCGCCGTGCGCTCGAACGCGGCGCGACCATTGTCGTCGGCACGCCGGGCCGTCTGCGTGACCACCTCGAGCGCGGCAAGCTCAATCTTTCGGGCCTGCGCGCCATCGTCCTCGACGAAGCCGACGAGATGCTTGACATGGGCTTCCGCGACGATCTCGAGGAAATCCTCGACGCGACCCCGGAAGGCCGCCGCACGTTGCTCTTCTCGGCAACGATGCCCCGTCCGATCGAAGCGTTGGCCCAGCGTTACCAGAAGAACGCGCTGCGCATTTCGACCGTCGGTGAAAACCGTGGTCACGGCGACATCGCCTACAAGGCCGTCACCGTCGCCCCCTCGGACATCGAACGCGCGGTGGTCAACCTGCTGCGTTTCCACGATGCCGAAACCGCAATCCTGTTCTGCGCTACGCGCGACAACGTGAAGCACTTGCACGCGACCCTGGTCGAGCGCGGCTTCTCTGCCGTTGCCCTGTCGGGCGAGCACTCGCAGAACGAGCGTAACAACGCGCTTCAGGCGCTGCGTGACCGCCGTGCCCGCGTCTGCGTCGCCACCGACGTTGCTGCACGCGGCATCGATCTGCCCACGCTGACCCTCGTCGTTCACGTCGAGATTCCGCGCGATGCGGAAACCCTGCAGCACCGTTCCGGCCGTACGGGCCGTGCAGGCCGCAAGGGTACTGCCGTGATCCTGGTGCCGTATCCGCGCCGCCGCCGCGTTGAAATGATGCTGCGCGGTGCGCGCATCGAAGCAGAGTGGGGCGAAGCACCGACGCTGGAATCGATCCGCGCGCAGGACCGTGAGCGCCTCATGGACAAGCTCCTCGCTCCTGTAGAGGCCGAGGAAGACGATCGCGAGATCGCCCGCGTTCTGCTCGAAAAGGTCAGCGCCGAGGATCTCGCCGCCGCTCTGGTCGTCGCGCACCGCGCCGCCATGCCCCAGCCCGAGGAACTGATCGGCAATACGCCGGAAAGCCGCGAGCCGCGTCACCGTCCCGGTTTCGACGACGTGGTGTGGTTCAGCATGGATGTGGGCCGCCAGCAGAACGCCGAAGCGCGCTGGATCCTGCCGGTGCTGTGCCGCCGTGGTCACGTTACCCGTGACGCCGTCGGCCAGATCCGCATTTCGGCCGATCAGACGCATTTCCAGATCCCGGTTGCCCTGGCCGACCAGTTTGCTGCTGCCGTGCAGCGCACTGCCAGCCATGATGACGGCGAATACGAATCGACCATCCTGATCGAGCGTTCGGCCGAAGCACCGCGCGATGTCGCCAGGCACCGCAGCCGTGACCGCGAGGGTCCGCAGGGTCGTGGTCGTCGTCCTCAGGGCAATGGTTATCCGCGCGGCGAAGGCGAATCCCGCCCGCGCCCGGCTGGTGGTCCTGGCGGCGGCAAGCCGTTCCACAAGAAGCCGCGCAAGGGCGGTCGGGACTGATCCGACCGGCCAACGCCGATAAATAAAAAAACCCGGCGTCACCTTGGTGATGCCGGGTTTTTTTATGTCCTTACCTCGATTTACCGAAGGCGCTTGCTCACCGGGTCAGGCGGCAGCGATCTCCAGCACTTCTATCGCTTCTTCGCGGCCATTGAAGTCGACGAATTCGCCGACTTGCGCTCCCAGCACTGCGCGGGCCAGCGGCGCGGTGAAGGCAAGGCGGCCCGCAGCCGGTTCAGCCTCGTCATGGCCGACCACGGTGATTTCGCGAGCCTTGCCGTCAAGAGTGAAACGCACGCGGCAACCGAACATCGCTTTAGCGCCCGAAGGTTCGGGCTGAACTTTGGCCGTGTCCAGACGGGCACGCCAGTAGCGCAGGTCGCGCTTGCCGGTGTTCAGCGCGGTTTCTTCCGAAAGCTCGGCAACTTTAGCCGTCAACTCATTGATCCGCGACTGAATCATCTCAAAGCCGCGCTGGGTTACGAGGTTGGGACCGGGCGGGATCGGCACTTCGAACTTGGGCTCGAGGTGCTCCTCGTCCCCGTCCCGCCGAAACGCGACGCTCACTTGCCGCGGCCCATCAGGGTTTCGAGAACTTCGTTGACCTCAAGCCACTCGGTCTCGGCCTGTTCCAGATCGGCCGAGCAGAGGGCATGGCGCTTACCGAGTTCGCCGATGGCCACGCCCTTGAGATCGCCCTTGCCCGAGCCCGGGTTGGCAAGCGCTGCGTCGATCTCTGCAAGCTGGACCTGCTGGCGCTTCATGCGCGTTTCGGCGGCGGTGACCTTCTTGCGCAGGGCTTTGAGTTCCTCGCGCGCAACGGCGCCGGACTTCTTGGCGCCGCCACCGGCCTTGCTTTCAGCGCTCCCGGACTTGGGCTGGTTGCGGCCCAGCACGAAGTCGACGTAATCTTCCATCGAGCCATCGTAGTTCTCGGCCACGCCGCCATCGACAAGTACCAGCCGGTCCGCGACCAGTTCGACCATGTGACGGTCATGGCTGACGAGAATGACCGCGCCGTCGAAGGCGTTGAGCGCCTGCACCAGCGCTTCACGTGCATCGACGTCAAGGTGGTTGGTCGGTTCGTCGAGGATCAGCATATGCGGCGCATCGCGCGTCACGAGCGCCAACGCCAATCTTGCGCGCTCACCGCCCGAAAGGGTGCCAGTCACCGAAGTGGCACGGTTGCCCGAGAAGCCGAAACGACCAAGCTGCCCGCGCACGGCGACCGTGGGTTTGCCGTCCATCGCCCGCGTCATCAGCTCCAGCGGCGTGGAATTGCTGGGCAGTTCCTCCACCTGATACTGCGTGAAGTAGCCGATGCGAATCTTGGGCGAGAAGGTCAGCGACCCTTCCATCGGATCAAGCTGACGGGCCAGGAGGCGCGCCAGCGTGGTCTTGCCGTTGCCGTTTCGGCCCAGCAGCGCGATGCGGTCCTCAGGGTCGATGCGCAGGTTCAGGCGGCGCAGGATCGGCTTGTCTTCTTCATAGCCTACTGCGGCAAGGTCCAGCGTGACCAGCGGCGGACGCAGCTCGTCGGGGCTGGGAAAGTCGAAACTGAGCGAGGGATCTTCGGCCATCGAGGCGATGGGCTGCATCTTGGCCAACATCTTGGCGCGCGACTGCGCCTGCTTGGCAGTCGAAGCGCGGGCCGAATTTTTCGCGACGTATTCCGACAGCTTCTTGCGCTGGGCATCCTGACTGGCGCGCGCGGCTTCCGCCTGCGCGGCGCGTTCGGCCCGGATGCGCTCGAAGCTGTCGTAGTCGCCGGGGTAGAGCGTCAGCTTGCCCTGCTGGAGGTGCAGGATGTGATCGACCACGGTGTTGAGCAGGTCCCGCTCGTGGCTGATGACCAGCAGCGTCTTGGGATAACCCTTGAGGAAGTTCTCCAGCCACAGCGTCGCTTCGAGGTCGAGGTGGTTCGAAGGCTCATCGAGCAGCATCACGTCAGGCTCGGAGAACAGCAGCGAGGCCAGCGCCACGCGCATCTTCCAGCCGCCCGAGTAGCTGTCCAGCGGACGGCCCTGCATTTCCTCGTCGAAGCCGAGGCCGACGAGGATGCGCGCCGCGCGGGCAGGGGCGGTATAGGCGTCGATTGCAATCAGGCGCTCATGCAGGTCGCCAATGCGGTGCGGATCGGTGCAGGTCTCGGCTTCGGCGAGCAGCTGCGTACGCTCGGTATCGGCTTCCACCACGGCGTCGAACGGGGTCTTGGTGCCGGTAGGGGCTTCCTGTGCGATATAGCCAAGGCGCGCGCGGCGGGGCATGTCCACCGAGCCGCCGTCGGGTTCCAGTTCGCCGATGATCGCCTTGACCAGCGTGGACTTGCCAGCGCCGTTGCGGCCGATGAGGCCGATCTTGCCGTTCTGGGGCAGAGTCGCGCTCGCGCCGTCGATAATGGTGCGGCCGCCGAGGCGCACGGTGATGTCACGTATGGTCAACATGGCGCTGCGCCTAGCAGGGCGCGCGGTTAAGCGAAACCGCGTTCCTCCGTGCAAGCGCAGCATTTGGAAGTGGAAAAGGCGCGGATTTGTGTTGCCCAGTGCACACTTGACGAGTGCGAAAACTTATCAACACCTATACCCACGTCCTTGATGGTGCCGATCGTGCCTCCACCTGTCGCAAATGGCGGAAATCCAGTAACAATTGGACTTGAAACGACGAATCACTTGTGATTCTATAAAGCTATGCGGACCGTGCGACAGGAAGCGAACATTGCCAGAGAGCGACTCGTGCAGGGCCTTGCCCTTGCTGTGCTGTTGCTCATGGGCCTCTACTGCGTCGCCGGGCCAAGTGGCCTTCTCGCCTGGGGCGAGAATCAGCACCTCCTCGAAGAACGCCGCGCCAAGCTGGTCGATCTTCAGGCTGAGCGTGACCGTCTCAAAAATCGCGTCGCCCTGCTCAATCCGCAGAACATGGACCCCGACCTTGCGGGTGAGCTGGTTCGTAGCCATCTCAATGTCGCTCGTCCGGACGAGATGGTGATGCAACTGCCCTGATAAGGGTGCGTGTCGGTGTCGTGAACGGCGCGTAACAATACTGATTTTTGCAAGTCTAGTTGCAAAAAAGTCCACGTTCGCAGGCTGATTTCGACCGTCCGCGCTTTCTCTTTTCGAGCGGCGTTCCTATACCGCCCTTCCGAACGATCGCACCAACGATGGGAAGCAAGCGTTGCCCAAAGCAAAGACTCCGGTAGCCGAAACGGCCACTGTCGCAGACGCCTCAACGGACGAGGATTTCGCGCTGCACAGCCTCCAGGCCGCTCTGGACGCTGACAAGCGTTACGAACCTTCCAAGGAACAATTGCTCCACTTTTACGAGCAGATGCTGCTGATCCGCCGCTTCGAGGAAAAGGCCGGCCAGCTTTACGGCCTGGGCCTGATCGGCGGCTTCTGCCATCTCTACATCGGTCAGGAAGCGGTTGCCGTCGGCCTGCAGTCGGCGCTCGACGGGTCGAAGGACTCGGTCATCACCGGCTACCGCGACCACGGCCACATGCTTGCCTACGGCATCGACCCGAAGGTCATCATGGCTGAGCTGACCGGCCGTGAAGCCGGCATCTCGAAGGGCAAGGGCGGCTCGATGCACATGTTCTCCGTGGAGCATCGCTTCTACGGCGGCCACGGCATCGTCGGTGCGCAGGTCTCGCTGGGCGCAGGCCTTGCCTTCGCACACAAGTACCGTGAAGACGGCGGCGTCGCGATGGCCTACTTCGGCGATGGCGCGGCCAACCAGGGCCAGGTCTATGAGAGCTTCAACATGGCTGCCTTGTGGAAGCTGCCGATCATCTTCGTGATCGAGAACAACGGCTACGCCATGGGCACCGCGGTCAAGCGCGGCTCGGCCGAGACTCACTTCCACCGCCGCGGCACCGCGTTCCGTATCCCCGGCATGTCGGTTGACGGCATGGACGTTCTGGAAGTCCGCAAGGCTGCCGAAATCGCACTCGAATATGTGCGCGGCGGCAATGGCCCGGTCCTCATGGAACTCAACACCTACCGTTACCGCGGCCACTCGATGTCCGATCCGGCCAAGTACCGCAGCCGTGAGGAAGTTCAGGACGTGCGCGAGAAGCGCGATCCGATCGAACACGCCAAGACCGAACTGATGGGCATGGGCGTGACCGAGGAAAGCCTGAAGGAACTCGACAAGCGCGTGCGCTCGCAGGTCGCCCAGTCGGCAGACTTCGCCGAGAATTCGCCGGAGCCGGTGGCTTCCGAACTGTATACCGACGTGCTGGTGGAGAGCTACTGAGATGGCGATCGAACTGAAGATGCCCGCTCTCTCCCCGACGATGGAAGAGGGCAAACTGGCCAAGTGGCTGGTCAAGGAAGGCGACGAAGTCTCCTCCGGTGACATTCTCGCCGAAATCGAGACCGATAAGGCCACGATGGAATTCGAATCCATCGACGAAGGCGTGGTCGGCAAGATCCTCGTTGCCGAAGGCACCGAGGGCGTGAAGGTCGGCACCGTGATCGCGGTTCTCGCCGGCGAAGGCGAAGATGCTTCTTCGGTCGAGGCGCCTGCCGCGAAGACCGAAGAGTCTGCCGAAGCGCCCCAGTCCGGTGAAAAGCCCGCTGAGGACAAGAAGCCCGCCGAAAGCGGCACGGCCAACCTCCACAGCGACATCAAGACCCCGCGCGGCCCTGAAGTGCCGCACGGCACCAACATGAAGACCTCGACCGTGCGCGACGCCCTGCGCGACGCGATGGCCGAGGAAATGCGCCGCGACGACCGCGTCTTCGTGATGGGCGAGGAAGTCGCCGAGTACCAGGGCGCCTACAAGGTGACGCAAGGGTTGCTCGCCGAATTCGGACCCACCCGCGTCATCGACACGCCGATCACCGAGTACGGCTTTGCCGGCATCGGCACCGGCGCGGCGATGGGCGGACTGCGCCCGGTCATCGAGTTCATGACGTTCAACTTCGCCATGCAGGCGATCGACCACATCATCAACTCGGCCGCCAAGACCAATTACATGTCGGGCGGCCAGATGCGCTGCCCGATCGTGTTCCGTGGTCCCAACGGCGCGGCTTCGCGCGTGGGTGCGCAGCACTCGCAGAACTACGGTCCGTGGTACGCCAACGTTCCGGGCCTGGTGGTCATCGCGCCTTATGACGCGTCGGACGCCAAGGGGTTGCTCAAGGCCGCGATCCGCAGCGACGATCCGGTCGTGTTCCTCGAGAACGAGCTGATCTATGGCCGTTCTTTCGAACTGCCCGAGCTTGACGACCACGTCCTGCCGATCGGCAAGGCGCGGGTCATGCGCGAAGGCAAGGACGTGACCATCGTGTCCTACTCGATCGGCGTCGGCCTCGCGCTCGAAGCCGCCGAGACGCTGGCGGAAGAAGGCATCGACGTCGAAGTCATCGATCTTCGCACCTTGCGTCCGCTCGACAAGGAAACGGTTCTGGCCAGCCTTGCCAAGACCAACCGCCTCGTCGTTGCGGAAGAAGGCTTCCCCGTCTGCTCGATCGCGTCCGAAATCTCGGCGATCTGCATGGAGGAAGGCTTCGACGACCTTGACGCGCCGGTCGTGCGCGTATGCAACGAGGACGTGCCGCTGCCTTACGCCGCGAACCTCGAGAAGCTGGCCCTGATCGATGCCAAGCGCGTCGTCGAGGCAGTCAAGAAGGTCTGCTACCGTTGATCTGAAGGCGCGGGCGATGGTTTGTGCCGCCGCCCGCGCCGTCGACGATCCGGTGAGCGGAAGATGGGTTTATTCCCGCCGCCGCACCCTCTAGGGAGGCCGCGTGACCGAAACCCAGCCCTCCGTATCCGAAACACCCGCCTCGAACGAGGATATCCTCGTCGCCTCGCTGCCCACGGTATCGCGGCTTGCCTTGGCTTATGCGCCGAAGTCCGCCCGGATACAGACGCTGGCGCTGCTGGCGCTCGACACCCGGCTCGCCGGTCTGCTGCGCAATTCCCGTGAACCGATGATGGCGCAGCTGCGGCTGGCATGGTGGCGTGAGTCTCTGTCCCAGCCTGCCGACAAGTGGCCCGATGGCGAACCGCTGCTGGCCCTTCTGCGAACCTGGAACGGGCATCACGGCGGCCTCGTCAGCCTAGTCAACGGCTGGGAATCCATGACCGGG
>Ga0308165_1004030_pt1 | contig 15019 bp, 15 predicted proteins | sample PhyWR2_FD_201032 | JGI IMG/M metagenome (GOLD analysis project Ga0308165, IMG submission 201032) | Phyllosphere microbial communities from UC Gill Tract Community Farm, Albany, California, United States - DLSLW.R2 | ecosystem: Host-associated > Plants > Phyllosphere > Unclassified | place: USA...
GCGCATCGTCCAAGTCATCGCCGACGACCTGAAGTAAGAACGGGAGACGAGGCCGCCATGCGGTTCCACGGGATCGGGCCACGACGCGCGCCGGCGGGCATCCGGCGCGGTCGGAGCAGCGCCTGATGCTGCGTTTTCGCAGCCTCGGCAGCGGCAGCACGGGCAACGCGACGCTGGTCGAGGCCACCAGCGACGGCAGGCGCTCGCTGCTGCTGATCGATTGCGGCTTCGGCATCCGGCAGCTCGACAAGCGCCTGGCCGGCGCCGGCGTCGCCGCCAGCGACATCGACGCCATCTTCATCACCCACGAGCACGGCGACCACATCGGCTGCGTGCAGACCCTCTCCCGACGCGAACGCATCCCGGTGTGGATGAGCGAGGGCACCTGGCTCGCCACGGGCGGCCACGACTACGAGGGTCGGCTGAACCTGGCGCACGACGGCGCGCACATCCGGGTCGGCGACCTCGACGTGCTGCCCTTCACGGTCCCGCACGACGCGCGCGAGCCTCTGCAGCTGCGCTGCACCGATGGCGCCCGCACGCTGGGCGTGCTCACCGACCTCGGTCATGCGACGCCGCACGTGATGGCGCAGCTGGTCAAGCTCGACGCCCTGCTGCTCGAATGCAACCACGATGTCGACCTGCTGGCGGCATCGGCCTATCCACCGTTCCTGAAGCTGCGGGTGGGCGGCAACTATGGCCATCTGTCGAATGCCGCGGCGGCCGACATCGCACGCGCCGTGCATCACCCGGGCCTGCGCCACGTGGTCGGCGCGCACCTGAGCGAGCAGAACAACCGGCCCGACCTGGTGCGCCTGGCGCTGGCCGAGGCCCTGGGCGCCAGCGAGGGCGACATGGTCGCCGCCACCGCCACGGGCGGCTCGCCCTGGCTGGACGTCTAGGTCCGCGCGCCCGGACCGACGGCTAGGCGGCGCCCCGCTGACGCATGGCCTCGTAGAGGCACACGCCGCTGGCCACCGACACGTTGAGGCTTTCCACCGCGCCCCGCATCGGGATGCCGACCAGCTCGTCGCAGCTCTTGCGGGTCAGCTGGCGCATGCCCGCGCCCTCGGCGCCCAGCACCAGGGCCAGCGGGCGGTTCAGGTCGCTCTGGTAGAGCGTGCCGGGCGCGTCGTCGCTGGTGCCGACGCACCAGATGTCGCGCTCCTTGAGTTCGCCGAGCGTGCGCGCCAGGTTGGTCACCATGAAGTACGGCACCGTCTCGGCGGCACCGCTGGCCACCTTGGCGACCGTGGCGTTGATGCCGGCGGCATGGTCCTTGGGCGCGATCACGGCATGCGCGCCGGCGCCATCGGCCACGCGCAGGCAGGCACCCAGGTTGTGCGGGTCGGTCACGCCGTCGAGCACCAGCAGCAGCGGCACCGTGCGCGCCGCCTCCAGGCCTTCGAGCAGCTCGTCGAGCGAATGGGTCTGGAGGATGGGTTCGACGCGCGCGGCGACGCCCTGGTGGCCGTGGCTGCCGCTCAGCTTGGACAGGCGCAGGCCATCGGCCTCGACCAGGCGCACACCGGCTTCCTGGGCGCGCGCGATGAACTGTTTCATGCGCGCATCGCGGCGGCTGGCATCGAAGAGCACCTCCAGCACCGAGGCGGGCGCGGTCTTGAGGCGCACGCCCACGGCGTGGAAGCCGAAAATCACTTTGGGGGGAGAGGACATCCGCTGGATTATCCCCGCCGGATCGGGCGATCCTCCGGACGCGCGGCCAGTCTCAGGCGCTGCGATCGTCCGCCGCGACGCGGCCGGCGTCGATGGTGATGCGCCGGTCGCAGCGCTGCGCGATGGCGCGGTCGTGCGTGACCAGCACCAGCGTCGTGCCGAGCTCGCGGTTGAGATCGAACATAAGCTCCATGACCTGCTCGCCGGTGGCGAAGTCGAGGCTGCCCGTGGGCTCGTCGGCCAGCAGCAGCTGCGGCTGCACGACGAAGGCGCGGGCCAGCGCCACGCGCTGCTGCTCGCCACCGGAGAGCACCTTCGGATAGTGGCCCAGGCGCTGGCCGAGGCCGACGCGGCCGAGCATCTCGGTGGCGGTCCGGCGGGCATCGCGACGGTCGGCGAGCTCGAGCGGCAGCATCACGTTCTCCAGCGCGCTCAGGTTGCCCAGCAGCTGGAAGCTCTGGAACACGAAGCCGACCTTCTGCGCCCGCAACGCGGCGCGCTCGTCCTCGTCGATGGCGAACAGGTCCTGGCCACCCAGATGCACGGTGCCGCGCGTGGGCGTGTCGAGTCCGGCGATGATCGACAGCAACGTGCTCTTGCCCGAGCCCGAGGCACCGACGATGGCGGCGGTCTCGCGCGCGCCGAGCGAGAAGTCGACATCGCGCAGGATGTCCAGCGTGCCGGTGGAATCGGTGACGGACTTGAAAACGTGCGCTACGGCAACAATTGCATCGGCTGGGGCTGGCAACATGGAAAGGTGGGATGTGGTGAATCGACGCGACTTTATCTTGGCCGGTGCGCTGACCGGCGCAGCGGGGTCTTGGGCCGGCGCACAGACGCGCGGCGCGACACGCCGGCCGGCGGTGATCCTGGTGGTCGGCGACTCGCTCTCGGCCGAGTACGGCCTGCAGCGCGGCCAGGGCTGGGTCGCGCTGCTGACGCAGCGCCTGGCGCAGCAGAAGGTCGATGCGCGCGTGGTCAACGCCAGCATCAGCGGCGACACCAGCTCCGGCGGCCGCACGCGCCTGCCGGCCCTGCTGCGGCAACACCAGCCCACGCACGTGGTGCTGGAGCTCGGCGCCAACGACGCCCTGCGCGGCCTGCCGATCGCCAACACCGCCGACAACCTGACCCAGATGGCCAAGGCCTCGCAGACCGCCGGCGCGCAGGTGCTGATCGTCGGCATCCAGGTGCCGCCCAACTATGGCGGCGACTACCTGCGGCGTTTCGAGGCCATGTTCCTCGACGTGTCCCGGTCGACGAAATCGGCGGTGGTGCCCTTCCTGCTGCGGGGCGTGGCCGATGGCCCGGACGCGGCCGACATGTTCCAGGCCGACCGCATCCATCCCGTGGCGGCGGCGCAGCCGCGCATGCTCGACAACGTCTGGCCGGAGTTGCGCAAGCTCCTCTGAGTCCTGCGAGTTCGCCGGGGCATCCGGTGCGCGCATGCGAAGAAGCCGCCATCTGCGACTCGCAGCTGGCGGCTTCGACGGGAATGGAACGGGACCGTGGGGACCGGGCGGGCGGATCAGCCGTTCTTGGTCGGGAGTTCGGGCACGGTGGGCGGATCGCGCTCCAGGGCCGCGACATCGGTTTCCGGATCGCCGGGAGCCAGGCCTTCGCTGCTGGGGCTGAGCTTGCGCTGGGCCTTGTCGCGAAGCTTCTCTTCCTTCTTCTTCTTCTTGGCCAGTTCTTTCTGGCGCTTCTCGTAGCCGTAGTTGGGTGTTGCCACTTCTTCTCCTTGAGGCAGGGCGGGTCCGGATGAACGCGCGTGCTTCGACTGTAAGCGATAAAGGAAGCCCGCTCAGAGCGCTGCCAGTGCCTGCTCCAGGTCGGCCCTCAGGTCCTCCACCGCTTCGAGCCCGACCGAGAATCGAACCAGCGTGCCGCGATGCGGCCAGCGTGCCACCGTGGCGTCGCGCATCAATCCGATGTCGTAGGGAACCACCAGGCTGATCGGTCCGCCCCACGAATACCCGAGGCGGAAGAGCCGCAGGCCGTCGCAGAAACGATCGACCTGATCGGAGCTGAAGCGCTCGTCGAACACCACCGAGAACAGGCCCGCGGCCAGGTCGCTGGTGCCGCACAGATGCCGCCAGTTGTCGTGGCCCGGCGAGTCGGCGAGCGCCGGATGCAGCACCCGGGCGATCTCCTCGCGCGTCTCGAACCAGCGCGCCAGTTCGCGCGCGGCGCGGTCGTGCGCGGCATAGCGCAGGGCGATGCTCGGCAGGGCGCGCAGGATGGTCTCGACATCGCCGACACCGACGCCCCAGCCCATGCGCATGTGCGTGAGCTTGAGCGCCTGGTGCAGGCGGGCGTCGCGGGTGGCGACACTGCCCATCAGCACGTCGCCACCGCCGCTGGGGTACTTGGTCAGCGCATGCACCGAGACGTCGACGCCCTGCCCGCTGCGGTCGAAGTCGAAGGGATCGAAGGCCAGGCCCGCGCCCCAGGTGTTGTCCAGCACGCTGACGGCGCCATGCGCCCGGCACAGGTCGGCGAGCGCGGGCAGGTCCGGGAACTCCATCGTGACCGAGCCGGCGGCCTCGAGCCAGACCAGCCTGGTGCGCTCGCCGAGCTTGGCGGCCAGGTCGTCCGGGTCCATGGCGTCGTAGAGCCGGTGCGTGATGCCGAAGTTCGCCAGCTCGCCGGTCGCGAGCGCCTTGTTGGGGCCATAGGCGTTGTCGGGGATCAGCACCTCGTCGCCGCTCTTGAGCAATGCGAAGGACACCAGCGCGATCGCCGCGAGCCCGCTGGGCACCAGCAGGCACTCGCTCGCGCCCTCGAGCGCGGCGATGCGCGCCTCGAGCGTGAAGGTCGTGGGCGTGCCGTGCAGGCCGTAGGTGTAGCCGGCCTTGGTCTTCCAGTCGCGGGCCCGCATGGCGGCCACGTCGGCGAAGAACACCGTCGAGGCCTTGTACACGCCGGGCTGCGGCGCCTCGAAGTGCGCCGGCGGCTGGTAGGGATGATGGATCAGCTCGGTGATCGGCTGACCGGGATGCTCGGATCGGGGGGGACGAGGCATGCGTGGCGCGACGATCAGACCGACCACTTCTTCAGCAGCTTCTCGGCGCCCATGCTGTCGTAGCTCTCGAACGGCTGGTGGATCCAGGGATTGGTGGCCAGGAACTCGACCGAGTAGTCGGGCGTGAAGGTCGACAGCGCCTTGGTCCACAGCACCGCGCTGCGCAGCTCGGTGATCGGCTTGTAGTTGGTGCGCAGCAGGTCCACCACGGCGTGCAGGGTGTGGCCCGAGTCGGCCAGGTCGTCCACCAGCAGCACCTTGCCCGCCAGCTCGCCCTTGGGCGTGGTGATGAAGCGCGCGATGTCGAGATGGCCCTGCACCGTGCCGGCATCGGCGCGGTAGGAGCTGGTCGACATGATCGCCAGCGGCTTCTCGAAGATGCGCGAGAGCACGTCGCCGGGCCGCAGCCCGCCGCGCGCCAGGCACAGGATCGTGTCGAACTCCCAGCCGGACTGGTGGAGCTTGATCGCCAGTTTCTCGATCAGGTTGTGGTACTCGTCATAACTGACGTAGAGGTGCTTGCCGTCTTCGGTCAACATGGGGATGGTCCTGCTCAGTCGGCCAGATAGGGGTGGCGCATCATGATGGTGTGGTCGCGGTCGGGGCTGGTGGAGACCATGTGGATGGGCACGCCCGTGACCTGCTCGATGCGCTGCAGATAGAGCCGCGCGTTGACCGGCAACCGGTCGTACTGGGTCACGCCGACGGTGCTCTCGGTCCAGCCCTCGAGGGTCTCGTAGATGGGCGTGCAGCGCTCGATCTCGTCGGCGCCCATCGGCAGGATGTCGGTGGTCTCGCCATCGAGCTCGTAGCCGGTGCAGAGCTCGAGCTTCTCGATGCCGTCGAGCACGTCGAGCTTGGTGATGCACAGGCCGGAGAGTCCGTTGACCTGCGCCGAGCGCTTGAGCAGCGCGGCATCGAACCAGCCGCAGCGGCGGCTGCGGCCCGTGGTGACGCCCTTCTCCGCGCCCACGGTGCTCATGTGGTAGCCCGGCGTGCCCGGCGTCTCCCAGTCCAGCTCGGTCGGGAACGGACCGCCACCGACCCGCGTGCAGTAGGCCTTGGTGATGCCCAGCACGTAGTGCAGCATGCCCGGGCCGACACCCGAACCGGCGGCGGCGTTGCCGGCCACGCAGTTGCTGGAGGTGACATACGGATAGGTGCCGTGGTCGACGTCGAGCAAGGTGCCCTGGGCGCCCTCGAACAGCAGGTTGGCGCCGTTGCGATGGGCGTCGTTGAGCTCGCGCGAGACATCGGCCATCATCGGCCGCAGCAGTTCGGCGTGCCGCATCGCCTCGTCGAACACGGTGTCGAAATCGATCGCCGGCGCGCTCAGCACCTGCGTCAGCACGTGGTTGTGCAGGTCGAGCAGCACGCGCAGCTTGGCCGCGAAGCGATCGGGGTGCTTCAGGTCCTGCACGCGCAGGGCGCGGCGCGCGATCTTGTCCTCGTAGGCCGGGCCGATGCCGCGGCCGGTGGTGCCGATCTTCTCGATGCCGCCCTTCTCGCGATAGGCCTCGCGCGCGATGTCCAGCGCGGCGTGGAACGGCAGGATCAGCGGGCAGGCCTCGCTGATGCGCAGGCGCGAACGCACCTCCACGCCGGCCTTCTCCAGCCCCTCGATCTCCTCGAACAGCTTGGCCGCCGACAGCACCACGCCGTTGCCGATGTAGCACTTGACGCCCGGACGCATGATGCCGCTGGGGATCAGGTGCAGCGCGGTCTTCACGCCGTTGATGACCAGCGTGTGGCCCGCGTTGTGGCCGCCCTGGAAGCGGACCACGCCCTGGGCGCTCTCGGTCAGCCAGTCGACCAGTTTGCCCTTGCCCTCGTCGCCCCACTGGGTGCCGACGACGACCACGTTTCTACCGGTGGTAACGCTCATGATGTGTGTGTGCTCTCGAAGATTCAGATGGCTTGGACATGCCACTGGCCGGCTTGCTCGACGAGCTCGCGGTCGCAATGGAATTCGTCGATTTCGCTGTCGTGGCCCGGCAGCGCGCAGACCACGGTCTCGCCGCCGTCGCGCAGTGCCGAGATGGCGGAGCGCAGTCCGGGCGCCTCGCTCCAGGGTGCCCGGATGGCGGCTCGCAGCGGCCGCGCCGGCAGCACGCCGACCAGCTCGCGCAGGTCGACGCTGAAGCCCACGGCCGGCCGGTTGCGGCCGAACACGGCGCCGACCTCGTCGTAGCGGCCGCCGCGCACCAGGGCATCGGCGGCGCCTTCGACATAGATGCCGAAGCGCATGCCGCTGTAGTAGGCATAGCCGCGCAGGTCGGAGAGGTCGAAGCTCACGCGGACGTCCGGGGCGTCGTCGCGCAGGCGCGCGGCCAGTCGCCGGAGGTCGGCGAGCGCCTCGCGCACGAGGGGCGTGTCGGGCAGGACGCGGGCGGCCTCGTCGAGCACGTCGGCATCGCCATAGAGGTTCACCAGCGCCCGCAGCGCATCGCGCGAGGCGGCGGGGAAGTCGCGCGTCAGGACGCTCAGTTCGCTGTCGTCCTTGGCGGCCAGCGCGGCATGCACGCGCGCCAGCGTCGCCGCGTCGATGCTCGCATCGGCGAGGAGCGAACGCACGATGCGCGCATCGGCCAGGTCGACGAGCGGCGTCTGCGCGCGCGCGACACCGGCCGACCGCAGGCAGTCCAGGGCGAGGAACAGGATCTCGGTGTCGGCCTCGAGTCCGGCATGGCCGTAGATCTCGGCGCCGAACTGCAGGGGCTCGCGCGTGGCGTGCGGACCATCGGGCCGGGTGTGCACCACCGGGCCGCAGTAGCACAGGCGCGCCACGCCCTGGCGGTTGAGCAGGTGGGCATCGATGCGCGCGACCTGCGGCGTGGTGTCGGCGCGCAGGCCGAGCGTGCGGCCCGAGAGCTGGTCGACGAGCTTGAAGGTCTGCAGGTCGAGCGCCTCGCCGGTGCCCGACAGCAGCGACTCGATGTGCTCGATCAGCGGCGGCATCACCAGCTCGTAACCATAGCCACGGGCGGTGTCGAGCAGTTCGCGTCGAAGTTCTTCGATGTGGCGGGCCTCGGAAGGCAGCACATCGGCAATGTGATCCGGAAGGACCCAGGCGGACATGGCAAGCGGGACGTGGTTAAACCGGAATTCTACCGGGCGCGACTTCCGCCGTTCCCGGCATCGCCGTCGAAAGCGGGACTCAGGCCACCAGCCAGAGGACGAAAAGACCCGCGACGATCGCGCCGAGTCCGACGAAACGAAGCTGGCCATCGCGCAGCTCCATGAGCTGCCCGATGCCGCGCCGCCATCGCGCGGGCGACAGGAACGGCAGCAGTCCCTCGATCACCAGCACGAAGCCGAGCGCGCTCCAGAATGCGGCGGCGCTCACGACCGCATCAGCGCCGTGGTGCCCCGGGGTTGCGGAAGGCCTGGAAGAACTCCGACGATGCCGGATCCACCACCAGGACATCGCTCTTCTTGTTGAAGCTCTGGCGATAGGCATCCAGGCTGCGATAGAACTGGGCGAACTGCGGATCGCGGCCGAAGGCCTCGCTGTATGCCGCGGCGGCCTGGGCATCGCCCTCGCCCTTGATCTTCTGCGCTTCGCGGTAGGCATTGGCCACGATCACCTCGCGCTGCCGATCGGCATCGGCGCGGATCTTCTCGCCCTCGGCGAAACCGGTCGAGCGCAGCTCGTTGGCGACCCGCTTGCGCTCGGCCTCCATGCGGCGATAGACCGATTCGGTGATGGCCTCGACATAGTCGACGCGCGTGATGCGCACGTCGATGATGTCGACGCCCCACGGCTTCGCGCCCTTCACCACCGCCAGCACCTCGCGCTGGACGTCGGCCATCAGGGCCTCGCGCCGCACGGAGATCAGGTCGCGCACGGTGCGCTTGTTGACGTTCTCCTGGAAGGCGTTGCGCACCACGCGGTTGAGTTGCACGGCACCGGCGTTCTCGTCGAGGCCGACATTGCGGATGTATTCCGACGGATTGGTCACGCGCCAGCGCACATACCAATCGATCACCACGCGTTGCTTCTCGGCCGTGAGCATCGGCTCGGCCTCGAGGCTGGAGAGCGTCAGCAAGCGCTTGTCGATGTACGACACGTTCTGGATCGGCGGCGGCAGCTTGAAGTTGAGCCCGGGCTCGGTGATCACGTTCTTGATCTGGCCAAGCTGGTAGACGACGCCGAACTGGCGCTGGTCGACCACGAAGAGCATCGAACTCAGCAGCACGAGCGCTACCAGGATGGACGATGCGATGAAACCGATTCTGTTCATTTGTTTGTGCGTCCCAGGGCGATCTAGCGGCCGTCGCGGTCGCGCGTGCGGCCGTCGCCGCGCAGGCGCGTGTCATTGTTGGTCGGCGAGGTCGGGATGACCGACGAGGGAGACGTCGTGGCGGGCGAGGTCGCGGCTCCGGCCACGCCGGGCAGCGCCGCCTCGGTGGAGGCGCCGGCATTCTGGGCGCCGGTCGTCTGCATCAGCTTGTCGAGCGGCAGATACAGCAGGTTGGAGCCCTGCTTGGAGTCCACCAGCACCTTGGTGGTGTTGGCGTAGATCTGCTGCATGGCGTCGGTGTACATGCGGTCGCGCGTGACCTGCGGTGCCTTCTGGTATTCGACCAGCACGGAGGCGAAGCGGCCGGCATCGCCCTGGGCCTGGGCCACGACGCGCGCCTTGTAGGCCTCGGACTCCTCCTTGAGGCGCGATGCGGTACCCGTGGCGCGCGGCACCACGTCATTGGCATAGGCCTGGGCCTCGTTCTTGGCGCGCTCGCGTTCCTGGCCGGCCTTCAGGACGTCGTCGAACGCCGCCTGCACCTGCTCGGGAGGACGCACGCCGCCCTGCTGCAGGTTGATGTTCACGACCTCCACGCCGACCTTGTAGCGGTCGAGGATGGTCTGCATGAGCGCGCGCACGCGGGGCGCGATCTGGTCGCGCTCCTCGGCCAGGGCCGCATCCATGCGCATCTTGCCCACCACCTCGCGCACCGCGGTCTCCGCGACCTGCACCACGGTATCGGCCGGTGCCTTGCTCTCGTAGAGGTAGGCGCGTGCATCGCTCAGGCGGTATTGCACGGCAAACTTGATCTCGACGATGTTCTCGTCCTCGGTGAGCATGGCCGACTCGCGCAGGCCGGTCGAGCGCACGATGCTGTCGCGGCCGACGTCGGTCGAGCGGATCTGCGTCACCACCACCAGTTCATGGCGCTGGATCGGATAGGGAAGCCGCCAGTTGAAGCCGGCGCCCACGGTCGTCTTGTAGCGCCCGAACTGGGTGATGACGGCCTGCTGGCCTTCGTTGACGATGAAGAAGCCGGTGCCCAGCCAGATCAGCACGGCGACCAGCGCCACGACACCGATGCCGTAGCCGGCGTTCTTCATGTCGGGCCGGAAACCGCCACCACCCCCGCCACCGGGACGAGGATCGTTGTTGTTGCCGCCATTGCGGCCACCGCCGAACAGTCCACCGAGCTTGCGGTTGAAGTCGCGCCAGAGTTCGTCGAGATCGGGCGGACCCTGGTTCGGGCCCTGTCCGCGGGGACGGTTGTTGTGCTGGTTGTTCTGGCTCGAAGGCGGCAGATCGTTGTCGGACGAGCCGGCATTCGGGCGTTCATTGCCGGACGAAGGCTCGTCGCTTCTCCCCCAGCGTCCATCGTTCAGGTTGAACATGCCTTGCAGACGGCTCCATACTGGCTTTGCATTCATTCGATTCGCTTCTCTCGTCGGTGAGGAGATTGTGCCCAATCAACCGGGCGCGTCATGCAATGGGGCGCCCGGGTCTAAGGACATCTCCTCGGCGACCGAGCCGGACAGGCGGGCGAGCTCGGCACGCAGGGCCGGCATGCCCTCGCCGGAACGCGCGCTGACGAACAGGCGCGGCGTGCGCACGCCATCGATCTCCATCTCGTCGACCATGGCCAGGGGCCGCTGGCCGGCGTCGAGGGCATCGAGCTTGTTGAACACCAGCAGCTGGGGCACGGCGTCGGCACCGATCTCGCCCAGGACGCGCTGCACCTCGGCCAGTTGCTCGGGATGATGCGGATTCGATGCATCCACCACGTGCAGCAGCAGGTCGGCGTCGACCGCCTCCTGCAGTGTCGCCTTGAAGGCATCGACCAGACCGTGAGGCAGGTCGCGGATGAAACCCACCGTGTCCGAGATCGAGACCTGGCGACGCGCATCGCCCAGGTAGAGATGACGCGTGGTGGTGTCGAGCGTCGCGAAGAGCTGGTCGGCGGCATACGCCCTCGCCTTCACCATCGCGTTGAAGATCGACGACTTGCCGGCATTGGTGTAGCCGACCAGCGAGATGTTGAAGGTCTCGCGCCGCTCCCGCTGACGTCGTTGCGTGCCGCGCTGCTTCTGCACCTTGGCCAGGCGTTCGCGGGTGCGCTTGATCGACTCGGAGATCATCCGGCGGTCGAGCTCGATCTGCTTCTCGCCCGGACCGCCGCGCACGCCCGCGCCGCCGGTCTGGCGTTCGAGGTGCGACCAGCGCCGCACCAGGCGCGTGCTCAGATACTGCAGCCGCGCCAGCTCGACCTGCAGCTTGCCCTCGTGCGAGCGCGCGCGCTGCGCGAAGATCTCGAGGATGAGGAAGGTGCGGTCGTAGACGGCGACGTTGAGGGTGCGCTCGAGATTGCGCTGCTGCGCCGGACTGAGCGACTGGTCGAAGATGACCTCGCTGGCGCGATGCATCTCGGCGAGCTCGCGGATCTCGTCGGCTTTGCCGCTGCCCACGAAGAGCGCCGCGTCGGGTGCCTTGCGCCGACAGACGATGCGATCGACCGGGATCAGTCCCGCTGTCTGGGCCAGCAGGCCGAGCTCTTCAAGTTCGTTGTCGAAATGAGGCAGTCCGAAATCGACGCCGACGAGGATGACGGCGCCATCTTGGCGAGTTATGACTTCAGACAAGCGGGTTCAGGCATTGCGGGGAAATGAGTCAGCGCGGCGGATCGTGATCCGCTGCGCCGGGGGACGCTCAGGCGGCGGTGTCTTCGCTCTCGGCAGCCGAGAAATTCACCGCGCGGCCGGGAACGATGGTGGAAATGGCGTGCTTGTAGACCATCTGCGTCACGGTGTTGCGCAATAGCACGACATATTGATCGAAGGACTCGATCTGACCCTGCAGCTTGATGCCGTTCACCAGATAAATGGAGACCGGCACGTGCTCCCGACGCAATGTGTTCAGGAACGGGTCTTGCAAAAGTTGCCCTTTGTTGCTCACGATATTCTCCGTGTTCCAGGAAGAGTTGTTGGAAGAGGAACCTTAACACAGCGATTCCGCGCTGCAGCATTGGAGGCTCAAAGCCTTTTCAAAATAAAGGCACTCACCGGACGGGGCCCCGGGTCGCGCTCCGAGACCACGAGGCCCGGGGTCTCGAATTCGGAATAGGCCGCGACCAATTGAATAGCGGCGGGTCGCTATTGGACGTGACGGCCGTTAATCCTTTTCCTTGTCAGCATAAGGATTGTGCGATGTCTTGAATTCGATTCGCATCGGCGTGCCCACCAGGTCGAATTCCTTTCGGAACCGGCCTTCCAGGAAACGCTTGTAGGCATCCGTGACGTGCTCGAGCGAATTGCCATGGATGACGATCACCGGCGGGTTCATTCCCCCCTGGTGCGCATAGCGCAGCTTGGGCCGGAACATGCCCGAGCGCTGCGGCGACTGGAATTGCACCGCTTCCAGCAGCAGTCGGGTCAGCACCGGCGTCGACATCTTGCGCGTGGCCGACTTGTGCGCCTGCGCGATCGCCTGCCAGACCGGACCGAGGCCCTGGCGCTTGATGGCCGAGATGAAATGCAGCGCCGCGAACTTCAGGAACGGCAGCCGCGTCTCGATCTGGCGGTGCAGCTGCTCGCGTTGGTAGCTGTCGACCGCATCCCACTTGTTGATGGCGATGACCACGGCGCGACCGGACTCCAGGATGTAGCCGGCGATGTGCGCGTCCTGGTCGGTCACGCCCTGCGTCGCGTCCAGCAGCAGCAGCACGACGTTGGCCGACTCGATCGCCTGCAGGGTCTTGACCACCGAGAACTTCTCGATCGCCTCGAAGACCTTGCCCTTGCGACGCAGGCCGGCGGTGTCGATGAGCTCGAAGCGCTGACCGTTGCGCTCGAAGGGCACCGTGATGGCGTCGCGCGTGGTGCCGGGCATGTCGAACGCGACCAGGCGTTCCTCTCCGAGCCAGGTGTTGATCAGGGTCGACTTGCCGACGTTGGGCCGTCCGGCCACGGCCAGCTTGATGGGCCGCAGTTCGCCGTCGTCCTCGTCGTCCTCCGGTTCCGGCAGGTTGAGCGGTTCGAGCGCCAGATCGACCAGATCGCGGATGCCCTGGCCATGCGCGGCCGAGACGCCATGCACATCGCCCAGGCCGAGTTCGTAGAAATCGACCAGACGGGTGCCGTCCTGCATGCCCTCGGCCTTGTTGGCCACCAGGATGCAGGGCTTGCCCAGGCGCCGCAGTTCGTTGGCGATGTCGTGGTCCTGTGCCGAGATGCCTTCGCGGGCATCGACCACGAACACCACGACGTCGGCTTCGGCGACGGCCTGGCGCGTCTGCTTGGCCATCTCCTTGAAGATGCCGCTGCCCGCGTCGGGCTCGAAACCGCCGGTGTCGATGACGATGAACTCGCGCCGGCCCTGGCGGCCATTGCCATAGTGGCGGTCGCGGGTGAGTCCCGCGAAATCCGCGACGATGGCGTCGCGGCTCTGCGTGAGGCGGTTGAACAGCGTCGACTTGCCGACATTGGGGCGCCCGACCAGGGCGATGACGGGCTTCATGGCCGGACCTTCACGAGATGTTCATTCTGGGCGATAGCCGAAGACGCCACCATTGCGGGTGACGACCACGACCGTGTTGCCGGCGAGCACCGGCGTCGCCACGATCGGCGAGCCGTCCGGCGTCAGCCGGTTGAGCGTGGAGCCATCCTCGCGCGAGACGAGGTGCACGAGCCCCTTGTCGTCGCCGATGACCAGCGAGCGACCGACCGCGAGCGGTGCCGTCAGTTCGCGGTACTTGAGGCGTTCGGAGGTCCAGGCGCGTTCACCGTCGGAACGGCGCCAGGCCACGACATCGCCATTGGACTCGGTGCCATAGACGAAATTCTCGTCGCCGCTGAGGCCCTCGGCGCCCGTGGCGGGCTTGCTCCAGAGCAGCACGCCGCGCGCCGTGTCGACGCAGCCGACATTGGCGTAATAGGCCCGCGCGCAGACGGTGTCGCCCGTGCGGCTCACCGAGCCGGTCAGGTCGACCAGGCGTTCGACGTCGTTCGTGCCGCGCGGCGCCGCGATCGGGGACTCCCAGCGCGATACGCCATTGGCCGGACTCAGGCCGACCAGCCGTCCGCCGATGCCGGCCACCAGCGTGTCGCCCACGGCCAGGAAGACGCCGGGCTTGCGCAGCACCAGGTTCTCGGCCGTGCGCTGTTGGCCCCACAGGCGGCGGCCGCTCTCGCCGTCCCAGGCGCTGATGGTGCGATCGGCGGTCTGCACGAAGACGCGCCGGCCCGCCACCAGGGGAGCGGTATAGCCGCGCGCGGTGAGCTTCTGCTTCCAGAGCACCTTGCCATCGCGCAGGGCGACCAGCTCGTTGGCGTTGGTGATGACGGCGGCCATCGTGCCGTCGCTGCCGACGCCGGCACTCAGGGGAGCGCCGGCATTCGCGCGCCAGCTCTCCTGGCCGGAGCGCGCGTCGATCGCCACCACCACGCCATTGGCGCCGGCGACCGTCACGGTGTCGCCGCTGACGTCGGTCTGCAGCGGGAAGGTGACGGCGGGGATGCGCAGGCTCCAGGCCTGGCGCACGCCGAACAGCGCCGGGTTGGCCGGCAGTTCGGCCGGCTTGGGCTTGCTCGTGCCGGAACAGGCGGCCAGCATGGCCAGCACGACCGCCGAGGCGGCCAGGCGGAGCGCCGGCGCCGCGGACGATGCGAAACGGGGGATCTTCAGCATGATTCGATTCACTGGGTGGAGGCGCCACTCTTGCCCGGAGTCGCCGCCGCGGACGCCAGGGTCTTCGTGTCGACGCCGACCGCGTTGAGCTTGATCTCGACCAAGCGACGGTATTCGACGCGCTTGTCGAAACCGGACCAGGCGCTCTGATACTGCGCCCGCGCTTCGTCGCGCTTGCCCTGCGCCATGTAGATGTCGCCCTTGCGGTCGGCCACCAGCGCCTCGAATTCCTTGGGCACCGGCACGGCGAGCTGCTTGAGGGCATCGTCGTAGGCCTTGGCTTCCATCAGTTCGGCGGCCAGGCGGAGCCGGGCGATGGCCTGGTAGCCCGGATCGATGGCGTTCTGGGCCACCCATTCGAGCGCGGTGCGCGATGCCTCGGGCTTGCCCT
>Ga0308165_1004031_pt1 | contig 15018 bp, 14 predicted proteins | sample PhyWR2_FD_201032 | JGI IMG/M metagenome (GOLD analysis project Ga0308165, IMG submission 201032) | Phyllosphere microbial communities from UC Gill Tract Community Farm, Albany, California, United States - DLSLW.R2 | ecosystem: Host-associated > Plants > Phyllosphere > Unclassified | place: USA...
GAAGGCACAGCTCTTGGTGCCATTCAGGTGCCTGCGAGCGGTCAACCCGTTCTGTTTCTGGCCGATCACCCGCTGACCGGTGGTTATCCAGTTATTGGTGTGGTGGCAAACCATCATCTCGATCTTGCAGGCCAGATACCTATCGGCGCCCGCATTCGCTTCAACCCAATCTCCAATTTCGAACCGCAAGAAGTTATAGCCTGATGAAGAAGCTGCTTATTGCCAATCGCGGCGAAATCGCCATCCGCATCATCCGCGCAGCACGCGATTATGGTGTTGCGTCTGTGGCGATCTTTTCCGACGCCGATGCAAATTCCCTGCACGCTGAATTTGCCGACGAGGCTTATGGCCTCGGCGCAGGTCGTCCGGCAGATACCTATCTCAACATTGCAAAGATACTCGACATTGCGAAGCGTTCGGGCGCGGATGCTGTCCATCCCGGCTATGGTTTTTTGTCGGAACGCGCCGAATTTGCCAAAGCCGTCTTTGATGCCGGTCTGATCTGGGTCGGCCCATCGCCGGACGTCATCACATCGCTGGGCGATAAGGTTGAAGCACGCCGTATTGCCGAAAAAGTCGGCGCGCCACTCGTCAAGGGTTCAGACGGCCCGCTGGCATCGGCTGCGGAAGCTGTGGCCTTTGCACGTGAAGCTGGCCTGCCGTTGGCGATCAAGGCTGCTTTTGGCGGCGGCGGCCGCGGCATGAAAGTGGCGCATCGTCTGGAAGAAGTCGGCGAATTGTTCGATTCCGCCGTTCGCGAGGCCGTCGAGGCATTCGGGCGTGGCGAATGCTACGCCGAACAATTTCTTGAAAAGCCGCGCCATATCGAGGCACAAGTTATCGCCGATACATACGGCAACACTGTTGTTCTTGGCACGCGTGATTGCTCGTTGCAACGGCGCAATCAGAAACTCGTTGAAGAAGCGCCAGCACCTTTTATCACGGAAGAACAGCGCACCCGCATTCATGACTCTGCACGCGCAATTTGCGCAGCGGCGGGCTATACGGGAGCAGGCACGGTTGAGTTTCTGCTGTCGCAGAACGGCACTATTTCGTTTCTCGAAGTCAACACACGCCTTCAGGTCGAGCATCCTATCACCGAAGAAACCACCGGCATCGATATTGTCATCGAACAGTTGCGAATTGCGGACGGGAAGAAACTGTCGGTTACGCAAACTCCGGCACCACACGGTCATGCATTTGAATTCCGCATCAATGCCGAAGATCCCGGCCGTGGCTTCCTGCCGACACCGGGCCTGATCACCCGTTTCCGCGCCCCTTCGGGTCCGGGTGTGCGTCTTGATACCGGCGTTGAGAGCGGATCGGAAATTCCCGGCCTCTACGACTCCTTGATGGCAAAACTTATCGTGACAGGTGCCACACGCGAGGAAGCACTCATTCGTGCGCGCCGTGCGCTGGCCGAGTTTAAGATCGAAGGTGTCGCCTCGGTGCTTCCATTCCACCGTGCGGTAGTCGAAGACGAGGCCTTTACAGGCGAAGATGGGTTTAAGGTCTTCACCAACTGGATTGAAACAGAATTCCGCGGTGTTGAACCATCGGAAAGGATTGATCCCGTCGAGGGTGGCGTCATCCGCAGCTTTATTGAGATCGACGGCAAGCGCCATGAGCTTGGTCTGCCCGCTGCCCTCTTCTCCGGTCTCAGCGCACCGCAGCACGTAGGCTCTGCCACTCAACAGGTTGCAGAAGGTGCTGTCACAGCCCCCATTCCCGGCACATTCCAGCAATGGCTGGTTGAAGATGGCGCAACGGTTGCAGAAGGCGAAGTCGTTGGCATCATGGAAGCTATGAAGATGGAGACACGCATTAGCGCACCTAAGGCTGGCAAGATTAGGCTGCGTGCGGAACCCGGCGAAAGCGTTGGGCTTGGTGCAGAGCTGGCAATTGTTCGGTTGGGCGGTAATTAGGTGCATGCTTTGTGGGCCGCATATAAGTGAATACGGTTCGCATGTCATTCTAACGATAAAAACACTCCCCTGCGTTTGCGGAGAGTGTTTTTAAGTATTAAAATATAGCTTTAATTGTTTTATTCTATAAACATTGCTGGTTGCTACTGCAGTTTTCGCAGCTAACGTGCTTGGTATTTCTTAGAAAAACCCAGTAGTCCTTTGTCATATCGATGATTTTTTTATCACCGAAGAAAATACTCGTTAAAACTGGAGCGTACCTGAAGTTAACCTGAATGTTTACGATACCGAAGTCATCGCCACCCATTTTTGAGTTTTCGATTTCGGGCCGATATTTATCGAGTAACCATTCGGGAACAGATGTTGGCGCATTACTCTGTATAGTTTTATCGCCTTTGAATGCGGTCCATTCTTTCTTGTTGCCGTTAAAATAGTGCATTGAGGCAGATAGTCTGTGCTCTTCATAGGGATAAAGATTTTTCATTCCTATAGATAATAATGAGCAAATTCGTTGTTTGTCTGTCTTATCTGGTGCTGCGTTGCCTGAGTTCTTTTTCAAACCTTCATCTACAATAAGCTCGCTCGCTAAATCCCCACTTGTAGCTGCGACAAGCTCTATCTTCCTGTGAACATCAATGTAGTTTTCGACTTCTACCAAGCCTAGAAATAGAACAAATAGAATTGCAAAAATGATAGCAAATTCTACCGCTACTGCCCCTGATGTGCCTCGTTTGAAATCATCTATTTTTTTAAATAAAAATAAACTACTCATTGACCCAAATTCTTATTTCCTGGTGGTCTTTAAATTTTCTCATCGGATTAAAGGCATTATCAAACAAACCAATTAGATTGTTCCACTGATATTTTACAATAAGTCGTGTAATTTTTGATTTATGAATATCAGATATGGATGATTTATTAAGGTCTCTTATGGAATTAATTTCTTTATCCTCGATACTTTCAAAACCTTTGATTTCAATATTTATGTCTGGGCAGGTTGGCTGAAACACGATGAATAATTCATTGCAAATGCGCTCGCGTATATCTGCGCTATTCATCGTGTCGACTTTTCTCGTGTTCACCTTCAGGTATCTCGCTTCTTTATCTATCGAATAAGCAAGCATCTGTTTTTCTAGAAAAATAAGAGAAAAATTTAAAATAAGAAATATAACAATAATAAATGGGATGGAAACGATCGAGAATTCGACAGCTGCGGCTCCACTATCATCTCGCAGAAAGGCTAATAAGTTATATCGCATGAGGTGGCACTCTTTAAGAACTACTCAACGAGTTTCAGATTCGTTGTTGCGCGTTGGAAAACGTCACGCATCGTTTCGTAAATATTTCCACTGAAATCAGAGCGAGAATAGAGATTGGGAGATGCGCAATCTTTTAATTTTTTTTCAATATTATGAAGCTGAGGCTTAATTATATTGTTAAACTCGTCGTCGTCTCTAATATGTTCTTTATACTCTGTATATACGATTGCTATTCGCGTACCATTGCGCTTGATAGCTTCACATATTTCTAAATCTATAGGCCCTATACAATTGCCCAATGTTCCTGTGCCCGGCTTTATGATTTTTTCCCTTTGTGTATCCCGTTCAGTGCAGTTGTCAGTTCCGGGTTCGGTATCATAATTTGCGACACCGTCTGTCACAAGAAACATTAACTGATATCTGTCTGTTTTATTGCTGGTAATTTGTTTTTGAACAAAATTCATAGCCACCGACAGAGGCGTGCTATCTCGCCGCTTTATATCTGTGACATGCATGTCTTCAGGGGCTACTTCTGGTTTGGTCTCGCCATACGCGGCTCCCGAAGCGAAGGTCTCGTCTTTCTTTACAAAATTGTCCTCTCCCACAATCTGCATATCGAACTCCGACCTTTTGCCTATGTAGTTCACTAAGTTCTGATAGTCGTTTGATAATTCCAAAACTGTGCGAATGGGTGGCTGCCCCACGGGCATTTGTGATTTCGGGAACGAATAGGCAGAGAATCGGATTTTTTCCTTTGGCGAGGATATTTTATCGAGGGTTTGCTGCTGTTCGACATCTGTAACGAGCTTTACAACCGCATTGCGAAGCTCATCGATGCGCAGTATGAGGGAATTGTTGGTCCTAAGTGACTCTAAGTTTTGAGGCTCTGATTTGTTACCTGGCCCCGCAAGATGGCAAGCAAAAGCACAACCTTTTTTTCTTATAATAACTTGCTTCTGCAAAAGTGTTATATCTTTTTCGCGTGAGCCAATTCCCATTGATGGTGAGTTATCTAAGAAGAAATGCACATCTATGGGTTTGTTCTTGGTTTTTGAATCATCAAGCTTGCGTTGTGCTTGCGCGGATCCATTAATTTCAATACTTGGATATTGGAGCAGTTTTCCAAATATAAGATCAATTTTGGCCGTGTAATCGATTTTTGAAATCAAATCTGAGTTTTTTATTGTAACGTCAGCCTCAATATTTCTTATCTCAACACTCTCGCTCGTTCCGGAGTTCGCTCTGAAAAAATTTCTAACATCTTTCGCTCCCTGAGGGATATTTATTCCGTCTTGGCCCGGAGTATTGCTGAATACGTGATAGGCGCTTGATGACTGCGATATCGCTGCCAATACAGCTGAATCAGCTGCGTGTTGCAGTTGAGACTTATAGTGGACAATGCGTGTAATTTCGATAGCGGCCCCAGTCGAGGCAACCAGTGCAAATATAACAATGCCGGTGATTGCGGCTATCGCACCGGTTTCATCCGATTTATATTTCTTAATGAAAGGCATAAAAATTCCTCTTAGAGGATTATCGTTTTTTAAGTGATTTTATATAAGCTATGTTTTCGTCTGCTTGCTTTGGGGGCATATCTAACAAGTAGATCTTTTTTGCTTCCTCGTGACGGCCTTGCAAACCTATAGCTAAAGCCAAGTTGTGACGCACATGTGCATCTGTGCCCTTCATAGAAGCGGCTTTTCGAAGATTTGTTTCAGCGAGTTTCAAGTCGCCGGATAGAATATAGGACATCCCGATGTTCGATATGATCGATGGCTCTTCAGGATTAAGCACTTGCGCCTTTTGATACAGCGATCGCGCTTTATTAAATTGTCCCAAACGATCCCAAATAGATGCTTCTGTCGAGAGTAGGCGCCAGTCTGGCTGCTCCGGAGTTTGTGCGCGGGAAATTGTTTCGAGTGCCATTTTGTACTGGCCGGTCCCAGCCAGAGCGGCACCGTATGAACCCAGAACATCTCGGTCTTTTGGATAAGCTATAACGAGTTTTCGCACTACAGCCAAAGATTGGTCAGTATTACCGCTTTCTGCCAGTGCTTTGGTATAGGCGATAGCGTTCTTCTTATCATTCGGATGGCTTCGGTACTGTCGATCTAACTCGGTTATGGAAACCGTGTGTGTGTTTGCTCTATTCGAGGCTGAGTTGTTCGAAATGTCTGATTGCTCAGAACCGCCCGTTACGCAGCCACTTAGAAGAAGTGCTGCGCCAAATAATTTCAACGAAAAAATCTTATTTTTATTGTTATGACAAAACGCATACATCTTAAAAACTGTTCTAAAAAAAATTAAAAGATACTCGTAAAAGTACCTGGAAAAACAATGAGGCCTGAGATTCCCAGTGCCATCCCATAGGGGACGCCGTGGCCATTTTTAACCATCCAAACTGGCGCCCAGCTAGGATGGGGGAAAAACGCTGCTATATTACGTGAGCACAATGCAGCAATGGAAAGTGCTCCGCCTAAAACACCTGCTATCAGAATATACGCCAGCAGTTGCTCACTCCAGCCGAACCATAGCGCAACAGCGGCGATAAGCTTTCCGTCACCGCCGCCGATGATGCCGCGCGCAAATAGCAGGAATGTGCAAGCTAGAATAGCGAATGCCACTGCGAAATTTGAAAGAATGGTCAGAACCGGCTGCTGTGTATAAACTGCGCATACGATATAGGAAGCTGCGAGCGCCGCTGAAATCCAATTTGGTATCCGCATTGTTAGTGCATCATAGATGATTGAAAATATCATCAAGAATGAAAACATATACAGCATATATTGAATCCGATTGAAAATCGGCCGTTTTGAGTACGGCCGATTCTTATTGTTTAAAGATACTTATTGTGCAGGGGTGCCTGTTGCAGTTTGAAGCGTGTTGGATATTCTACCAAACGTAGCAGACAGTCTTGATCCGAGTGTTGTGGCAGCAGCAATAATGGCCACTGAAATAAGAGCCGCAATCAAACCATATTCGATAGCAGTTGCGCCGGAATCGTCAGTAATAAAAGATTTAACAATATTCATTATATTTTACCATATTATTTAATGCTTTAATTTACCCTATTTATTGGGCAAGCTTTCAGAATCAAAACTGAAAGTTGTTCGCTTAATACACAATTATATTGAAATGTTAATGCAAAATATTATTTTTTTCTGTAAAGAGCATTTATTCGGTTCCGCGATTCGAGCACGGAAATTCGTTAATTTATTGAAAATATTATTAAATTTTAATCTGGAATTTTTTTTATGAAATTTTTTGACAGGAATATGAGGGCGTCAAAGTGAGAATTAGACGCGTAACTTTTCTGGCTTTTGGCCTTATCGCCTGCGTAACTACGGCTTTTGTAGGCTATTTGCAGACAACCAACAATGAGACGACGGTTATTCAAGAAGCGCAGGTCGTGGATCAGACAGAGGTGCTGATCGTTACAAGAAAGCTCAATCCGGGCGACAAGATGGAGAATGCGCTCGAGTGGGCCAGCCGGTCAACAAGTGCTATCGGCCAAAATCCAATTCGTAGAGAGGCAGAGCCGGAAGCAATCTCCGGCTTTGTGCAATTGCCCGTTCGTCATCATCTGATGAGTGGTCATATTCTACAGAGTGAAGACTTTGTTTCGGCTGATCAGCGCGCCCTTTCGCTTCAATTGAAGCCTAATATGCGTGCCGTTGCTGTTACTGTTCAAGTCGATACCACAGCGGGTGGATTTATTCTTCCTAACGATAAGGTTGATGTCATTATTGGGCGCACTCGTTCGGATCCGAACAAGGGGGGGCAAACTACAATGGCCTACCTAATGTCATAACTGAAACGATCTTGCGCGGCGTCCGCGTTCTGGCAATCGATCAGGTTGCAAACAGCGCCAACAGTGAAGAGCCTGTCATCATCGGTAAAACGGCAACGCTCGAACTGACATCAAAGCAGGCTGAAGTCATGGTTGCAGCTCAGCAGGTAGCACAGACAATTGCCTTGGCGTTGCGCTCATCGGTCGATGGTGCTGACGAGGATATTGATCTTGATCAAATGGGGGAAGAGGCCAAGGACGCTAACTATCTTGTGTATTCGCCGGGCCCTAAGGGCGGTGTTCGACTAATTACGAGTTCCAAGATTGTTGAAGTAGGCGTGCGTCGATGAATAATTGTCTAGTTTCTGTTGTCTCCAAGAATATTTTGAAATCTGTATCCGTTTTGATGTGTTCGTTCGCGACTGTAGTCGCGCCGATGCAAGTCAATGTAGCTGCTGCGGAGGAGGTCTATGTTAGTGATGCGGTGGCGCATCTTAATCTTGGTTTAAACCAGTCCTCGATCATTCACCTTAATCGTGATGTGAGTGATATTATTGTGGCAAACCCAAGCGTCGCCAGTGCGGTTGTCCGATCTGCCAATAATCTGTACCTTTTCGGCAAGAATGTGGGTCAAACCAATGTTATCGCGATAGATAGCGAAGGAAAGACAATTGCGGATGTTACCGTATCTGTAGAACGCGATCTTTCAGTTCTGCGTCAGTCGTTGAAGCAATACATACCCAATGCCAAGATCAACGTTGCTCTTATGAATGACAACGTGGTGCTCTCGGGAAATGTTGAAAACGCGAGCGATGCTGATCAAGCAGTTTCGTTGACCAAGGCATTTATTTCCGGGGGTGAAGCGAGCCTCCGACAAAGCGACCTATCCGAGGATTCGGTAGGAAGTGCTTTGTCGCGTTCAGATATTCGCCAGAGCCAGGTTATAAATCTGATAAAGATACTTGGTGGTCAGCAAGTGACCCTTAAAGTCACGATTGCGGAAGTCAATAGAACCATCAAAAAGGAACTTGGCATTGATCTACTAAGCAACAAGTCGGGCTTCAGCTTTGACACATTGCCAGGAGTTATTGCTAATGGTTCGCCATTGGTACACGCTGGCACAACGCTTCAAGCCTATCTGAATGCGATGGAGCAGGCCGGTGCAATGAAAATTGTCGCTGAGCCAACCCTGACGGCGATCTCGGGTGAAGTGGCTAAGTTTCATGTGGGGGGCGAATATAATGTCGTCAACAATTATAAATCGGACAAAAATAGCGCGCCGGGTTTGTCGCTTATTCAGTATGGTATTGGCTTGGAGTTTAAGCCAGTAGTTCTTTCTCCGGGACGTATTAGCTTAAATGTCGTAACGGAAGTGTCTGAACCTAACACCAATCAACCGGCCCTTGTCAAAAATACTGAGGTTATCCAGCTTAATCGTCGCAATGCATCGTCAACGATTGAATTGCCGTCTGGGGCGGCAATGATGATTGCAGGCCTGTCGATGAACCAAGCTTCGCACGGTAGACAAGCAGTTCCGGGCGTTTCGAGAATACCGGTAATCGGAACGCTTTTCCGTCACGACAAGCGTGATAAGACAGAAAAAGAACTGGTTATCATAGTAACACCATATCTTTCGAAGCCGGTAAACGAAGCAGACTTGTCTCGGCCTTCCGATAATCTCGATCTTGCGACAGATGTTGACGCTACGTTTTTAGGGCATGTCAACAAGATATACGGTAGAGATAAAAGATTAAATCTACCGTATAATGGGTCTATTGGATATATAAACAAGTAAATTATATTTTAATAATATTGAAGAAAATTTAATGTTAAAATTTATATTAATTTCTATTTGCTTGCCGCTTTCCCTGGCTGCTTGCAATACGCAGAAGAGCATACAACACGATTCAGATGATTTTCACTCTGCTTTTGTCCATACTGCTCCATCGCGTACATTCGTCTTGCCAAATACGATTGATCAGGCAGTGCTTACGAGAAGCCAGTCAAAAATGATTGATAAGGCTTTATTAGAGTACCATCGCCGAAATAAATCCAAAATTAGCATCGGAGTGCCTATTGGAGCCCTGAACGAAAAAGAGCTTTTTCGTCTCAAAGAAATGTCACTTACATATCTCAGCTATAGCGGCATACCCAATAGGGATATTGATTTCTTCAAATACAAGACAAGCAACAAGAAGAAATCTAATGTCGAGTTAGTGGTTAGTGGAATCGTAGGGTTACGTCGGGAAGATTGCGGCAATTGGCCTGACGATATTTTAAATAGTAAAGACATGAAGCCATATTATAATTTCGGCTGTGCCATAAGAAATAATATTGCAGCTCAAATGACTGATCCCAATGAGCAGTTTAATCTTAGGAAAATGACACCTCCTGATGGTGAACGCAGCACAAATGTGCTTCGTTCCTATCGACGTGTGGAGCCGAAAGATAATGCACAGAAATAGGTTTATCTAAAAAAAGTACGATGAAAAATTTGGAAAAATTAGAAGGCAGGGTTCCCGAGGGAGCCCTGTCTAATAGCAGTTTGCCGCCAATTTCAATTGGAGTGTTTATTCTATCCGAAGAGCTTCGGAATGGCTTTAACGAATTTGAATTAACTACGATTGCCAGGAAAGCGCGCATAACCGCCTTTGACGCTGGAAGTAATGCAGCGATTGAAGCTCTCGAGCACATGAGTTTTGATCTCATATTCCTAGAGCTTGACGGGAGTTCTGATGAGATCCTTCATAAAGTTTCAGATATTTCATCAAAATGCCCGCCCGGAACCAAGGCGATCGTTGCCAGTAATGTAAACGATATCGAATTGTACCGGAAGTTAATGAATTGTGGAGTTTCAGATTATGTTACTCCTCCATTCACCAGTGCCAAAATAACAGAGGCTATATCCAAAATATACGCCGAAAATCGCTCCAAACAGAGTAAGGTCATTTCCTTTCTGGGGGCTAAAGGTGGCGTTGGTTCTTCTGTATTGGCACAAAACACTGCTTATTATGCCGCTAATGTTTTGAACGAGAAAACCATAATATTGGATTTTGACCTTAATTTTGGTACATGTTCTATTAATTTCGATATTACGAGTAAAAATTCGTTTTCAGATTTGATACAGAATTCAGCGCAGATCGATGAACTTCTTCTGGAGCGGGTTATCGAGAAAAGCTCTGAGAATCTTTCGATTTTCGCTCTGTACAATAATCCAACGCATCAAATCGAAAACTTAAGTGAGAAATTTATTAAGATCATAGAGTCGGCAAAGAAACTGGCCGATCTGGTCGTGGTTGATTTAACGAACTTTGCTTCAAAAGACACAGCAGCTGTTTTACGATATGTCGACGAGATTATTTTGGTAGCAGAGCCAGATTTGGCGAATTTGCGCAACACTATAACTTGGAAGCGCTATCTCGACGAATTAGGGGCCGATGCAGGCAGTTTACATTTGATTTTAAATAAGATGCGAACGCATCCTAGGAGCGCACTTTCTGATCATGATTTCAAGAGAATGTCGAGTCTCGAAGTCTGTTCCCTAATATCGTTCGAACCAGAGGTTTTTCTTAAATCCGAGGAATTGAATATTCCTGCTATTGCTGTCGACCCCAAAGCTAGGTCTTCGACAGAAATCGCCTCCTTTATTAGAAGCATTTTATCTAAAGAGCCAGTTGTAATTAATAAAAACTATATTAATCGGCTAATTAATATTTTCAAAGGTTAGTTTTATGTTTGGTAAGCGCGAAAAAAATGTAGAGAAATCTACACTTAGCTCAACATTAGATGATCAGAATGTCGCGAACGGCTTTTTCAAATCAAAAGATCGCATGGCCTCAAATGAGGTGGAATTATCGGATAAGCATTACAAAACCAAGGCTGCAATTGTAGGCGTGCTGCTAAAGATTATCGATGGAGCCGAATTGTCTCGCATGGATATATCTGATGCTCGATCACAAATTACTTCGGCCATAAAGGAAATTGTTTCAGCAGACCGGTTGGCTTTATCAGCTGCTGAACAGTCTCAACTGATAAATGAAATTTGCGATGATATACTTGGTTTTGGGCCCTTAGAAGAATTGCTCAGGATGAATGATATTGCGGATATTATGGTCAACGGTTCCGGCAAGGTCTTTATCGAGGTTGCTGGTAAGGTTCAGGAGACGTCGGTTAAATTTCGCGATGAGCAAGAACTATATAATATTTGTCAGCGGATCGTATCTAAGGTTGGTCGTCGTGTCGATGAGGCTTCTCCCATTTGTGATGCGCGGCTTTTGGACGGCTCTCGTGTGAATGTTATCGTTCCACCATTGGCGATTGACGGTACGACCTTAACCATAAGAAAATTTCGTAAAGAAGGGCTTACGTTAGAGCAGCTCGTTGAATACGGAACCATATCAAAATCTGTTGGCACTTTGCTCAGCTTAATCAGTGCATGTCGGTGCAATGTTATTGTATCTGGCGGGACGGGATCTGGTAAAACCACACTATTAAACTGTCTCGCCAACTACATCGGTGCATCAGAGCGCGTTATCACATGCGAAGATGCAGCAGAGCTACAACTGCAGCAGCCTCACGTCGTGAGACTGGAAACTCGCCCTTTGAATTCTGAAGGGAGGGGCGAGATCAGTATGCGCGACTTGGTGAGAAATAGCTTGCGTATGCGCCCAGACCGAATTGTCGTCGGTGAAGTACGTGGCGCAGAAGTAATGGATCTGTTGCAGGCAATGAATACGGGGCACTCCGGATCGATGGGCACCATCCATGCGAACAGTCCGCGTGAATGCCTCGGGCGTATTGAAACACTGATGGCAATTGGGGGATATCAGCTACCGCAGAAGACGATTAGAGAGCTTATCGTAGGGTCTGTCGATATCATTATCCAAGTCTCGCGCATGTCGGATGGTACCCGTAAGGTAACTCAAGTCAGTGAAGTAGTTGGCATGGAAGGTGACATCATTGTTATGCAGGATTTAACACGATTTGATGTAATAGGTCAGGACGATGATGGAAATATAGTTGGAAATCATAAGGGAAGTGGCCTTTCGCGTCCGGCGTTCTACAACAAAGCTGTCATGGTTGGTTTAAACAATCAACTAATGGATTGTTTCAGGGAAATGAATTCATAGGTATTTATAATTATGAAAAATCTTTATTTTTTAATTTTCCCTATTCTTATTATAGTAGGCTTTATATTTTTCAATTTTTTACAAAAAAAAATGAATATGAAACGCCACTTAAAGAAAATAGAAGAAAACAATAATCTAGTCAATTTAAATAATTATAGAGATAATTACGATGAATTGAAGAATAATTCTTTATCATACAAGTTAAAAAAATTATATATTCGATCGGGATTGAAAATAGGATACAAAAATTATTTTTTCGTATTCATTGTTTTGTCATCGCTATCGGCTTTTTTTACCGCGGCACTAGCATCAGCTTATTTCGCCGCCGCTATTGTGTTTCCGTTCATAGCATTCGTTTTGCCAGTATTGATACTGAAAGTTAAGGTAAGGCGGCGGAAAAATAAATTTATATCGGATTTCCCACGCGCTATTGATGCTGTTATTCGTGCTGTTCAAACGGGATTGCCACTTTTCGATGGCTTCAGCTTGTTGGCAGTCGAATTTAAGGAGCCTATCAAAGGAGAATTCCAGCAACTTGTTGAGAGTCGGAAGCTTGGCTCAAGCTTGCAAGACTGTGTAAATGGCCTAGCTGACCGTATTGAGTGCGCAGAAACGAGATTTTTTGCTGCTGTCATACATATACAATCTCAATCCGGTGGAAGTATAGCTGAGTCTTTGAGGAACTTAAGTGACGTTATTCGTGCCAAAAAAAGAATGAAAGACAAAATAAAATCTTTGGCTGCTGAAGCGAAGGCCTCAGCGTACATTATCGGTTGCTTGCCTTTTTTTATTGTAGCGGCAATTTATTTTACTTCACCAAAATATATTGAACTTCTTTTTACAACGGATACCGGAAACTTAACTATTATTGTGTCTGGTATATGGATGGCTGTTGGTGTAGCAATCATGTATAAAATGGTAAAGTTTGAGATATGAACATATTAATATACTTTTCTCTATTTTTAACGATCTTATTATTCGCCCTGTTCTTTATGGAGCCTCATTTGCGTAAAAGTGAGGTTCTTCAAAAATCAACGAATATCGATCTTGGAAATGTCGATAACCGTATTGCTATTTCGAGTAGCATCTATGTAAAATTTATTGGCAAAATAATAAATATTAACCCTACGTCTGAAAATATAAAATACTTAGATAGATTGAAATCTGCGGGCTTATATGGGTATAATTATCTCGCATACTATAAATCATCAAAGTATATAATATTTACTTCTTTCCTGATTTTATCATTTATTTTATTTTTTTTGATAGGCATATTTCATGACATGCCAGCCTTTCCAAAAATGGCTTTTGTGGGCATATTGGCTATTTGCGGATTTTTTGTTCCAGATTTTTACATTAAAAATAGGGCGACCAAAAGGCGAGATAGCATAAAGAAAAGCTGGTCGGATGCGCTTGATCTTATGCTTGTCTGTGTAGAATCCGGTATGACTATTGAAATGTCTTTGAAACTAGTCTCCGAAAAAATATCTTTTTTATGCGAAGGTCTTTCCAAAGAAATACTGATTATTATTAGTGACTTCAATATGTATAAGGAGCGAAAAGACGCTTACGAAAATTTTGCCCAGCGGTTGAATTTGGAAAGTGTTGATGCATTTGTTCAATGCGTCATACAGGCAGAGCGTTATGGGACCCCAATTGGGGATGCCTTGCGCGTCCTGGCTCAGGAGCATAGGGACCAGCGCATGCAAGTGGCTGAACGAAAAGCTGCTGCACTTCCACCAAAATTGACGGTTCCAATGATATTATTTTTCTTACCAGTTATCTTCGCTGTAATTCTTACGCCTGCTATTATCCAAGTTAGCGCACAAGGTGGAATTATGGGGGGGAATTGATAAGTGTTGGGCTGCAGCTTTTAGGGAAATCCCTTTGATTAACTGGCTTTCTTAGTCAATATCCATAACAGATAGACCCCACCGATTAGTCCGGTGGTTAATCCAATCGGCATTTTAATGTTTAACGGAAAATGCTGCGCAAATAAATCGGCTCCAACAAGCAAAACTGCGCCTAACAGCGCACTTGCAATCAAGGGCACTCCCGGCGCGTGTGTCAGCCGACGCACGAGCTGTGGAGCCGCCAGTGCAATAAAAGCAATCGGCCCTGTAGCAGCAGTGGCGACCGAGGTGAGTGCCACTGCAACAAGCACCATCGCAAGACGCGTCATCTCAACAGAAATACCCAATTGGCGTGCCGCATCATCACCCATTTCAAGCAGGCTGATGCGTTGTGCAAAATAGATAACAATTGGAACAACAAGGAAAAAGCCAATTGCTGCCGGGATCGCATGTGACCATGTTCTGGTATTCAGCGATCCTGCGAGCCAAAGCTGAGCGGAAGCAGCCTGATCAAGATCTCCGGCGACCAGCAATACAGTATTTACACCTGAAAGAACCGCTCCAACACCAAGCCCGATCAGAATGAGCCTATAACCGCCGGTCGTCCTGCCTTTCAAAGCCAGCAGGAACACAATCATGGCCGTTCCCAAGCCCGAAAGCTCCGCCGCAAGCGCTGTTTCAAAGGGGCCAGCGTTAAAGAGAATGATCTGAACAATGGCTCCGGTCGCAGCGCCCGTTGTGAAGCCAATAATGTCGGGCGAGCCGAGCGCATTGCGCGAGATGGACTGAAAAATCGATCCGGCCATGCCAAGAGAAGCACCAACGAAAATCGCCGTTACAAGGCGGGGTAAGCGAACACGCATAATAATGCGTTCTGCGGTCGGATTGGTCGCATCTCCAAACAGACTTTTGAAGATTTCGCTGGGCGAGAATGACATCGTGCCGGTGCCAATATGCAATATACCAAGCGCAACCAAAACACATATCAGACTACCGCAAACGACCAGCGTGCGTGCTCTCCATTGGATAGAGATATTTCCCAGTCTGAAAACGGATTTGTGG
>Ga0308165_1004033_pt1 | contig 15004 bp, 14 predicted proteins | sample PhyWR2_FD_201032 | JGI IMG/M metagenome (GOLD analysis project Ga0308165, IMG submission 201032) | Phyllosphere microbial communities from UC Gill Tract Community Farm, Albany, California, United States - DLSLW.R2 | ecosystem: Host-associated > Plants > Phyllosphere > Unclassified | place: USA...
ATAGGGAAGCGAAGTAAAGCGGTAGTGGGTATTCTTGATACTGTTTGATTTTTTGGATAATCAAACGTCTTAGGACAAATAATTTGCGTTCAAATTCTTCCGTGTTATGTACTGTCTCGGGTCTGTCGATAAAGAATTGAACTATTTCTGGTTCAGCGCTTAATGCTGTCGGGCCTATACCTGCTCTACTTACTGGCACATCCCGAAATCCAAGGAATTTCATATCCCTTTCGGTTGCTGCTTCTTGTATAACTGTTCTGCAAATTTTGTTCATTTCAGGTTCTTTGGGAAGGAAAACCATTCCTACTCCATAATATCCTGGTTCTTTAAGTTGTATACCGAGGTTGATACATTCTTCCCAAAGAAACTCATGTGGTAATTGAATCATGATACCTGCGCCATCTCCACTCTCTGGATCACAGCCACAAGCACCACGATGCTCCATATTTTCTAACATGGTCAAGGCATCTCTTACCTGTGCATGTGATTTTATTCCTTTTATGTGTGCGACAAAACCAACCCCACATGCATCGTGCTCAAAACTCGGGTCGTATAGCCCTTGCTGATTTGTGTTACTTTCAATCATCTTCCTTATTCAATTATTACTTTGCTAATATATGAACAAAATCATTAAAATTTTATAGAATTTATAAATTATTTTAAAATAGATTATGTTATTTATAAATTTAACTGTTTTTGTTGCTGATATTGCATTTTTATGTGATTTGTATTCAAGTTTTTGATACGCTGTAGTTCGTTTTTTGGGTCACCTGTCAGGGTTACTCTTTGTATTTGTATGTGGAGTTAGCCTTAATCTAGTTTTTAGTGTCTCTATTTTTTGATATACTTTATCTATCTTAGCTTTATTATGATCACCTTGTGAGGTGATCATATAAGATATTTTTAGCCATGAAGATCACTGAAATAGAAATTTATAGATTAAGTATTCCTATGGAACCTTTTGTCATTGCAACGGGTACAATGGATTTTGCCCAGAATACTTTTATTCGTGTTCATACTGATACTGGGATATTTGGTGTTGGAGAATGTTCTGCTTTTCCAATGATTGTTGGCGAAACACAAGATACTTGTTTAGTCATAGCTCGTGATTTTGCTAAAATCTGGAAGGGGAAAGATCCTTTGGAGCTTGAAGCTCGTCTTGCTGAGTTAAATTTGTATATCGCCAATAATACAACCATTAAATCGGCTTTTGACATGGCATTGTATGATATTGCTTCTAAAAATGCTGGCGTTCCTCTTTATCAATTTCTGAAAGGAAGTCCAAGGGAAATCGTAACTGATATTACGTTAGGTATTGCGAGTCCAGAAGAAATGGCAGCTAAGGCAAAAGAACTTTACAATGCTGGGGCTGCTATGTTAAAAATAAAATTAGGAAAGGATCCTAAAACGGATGTCGCACGTATTCGAGAAATACGTAAAGCTGTTGGTTTTGATATTCCTATTCGGATTGATGCCAATCAGGGATGGTCTTACGAGGGAGCGTTGGAGGCTCTGCAAGGGCTTGAACCATTTAAGATTCAGTTTTGTGAACAGCCCATGCGCACTTATCTGGATCATTTGCTACCTGCACTTCGTACTGAAACTACTGTTTTAATTATGGCTGATGAATCGGTGTATTCACATGATGATGCTGAGCGCCTTTGCCGTGCTGACGCTTGTGATTATATCAACATCAAATTTTCAAAATCTGGTGGTATTCATGAGGCATTAAAAATTGCTGCGGTGGCTGCTGAGTTTAATATTCCCTGTATGATAGGGGGGATGCTTGAAAGTCGATTGGCTTTAGCCGCAAAAGTTCATTTTGCTTATGCAGCGCCGAATGTGAAGTTTTATGATTTGGACACTTGTATGGTCGGACATTTGGAAGATCCTGTTAGTGGTGGGATTCAATACAGCGGTTATCATATCCATATTTCTGATCATATAGGGATTGGTGCGGATATTAAACAAGAATTTTTAGATCGTTGTGAACGTTGGGTGATTTGATGATCTTAAATTTTTAACATTTGTTAAAAAATGATGGAAGAGTTTGCTGTTTGCCAGTCCTCTGGGCTTAAAATAAATAATATTCAGTACCTTTGTAGCACTTATTATTGTATTAAAAGTAGCGAAATATTATGAGTACACAAAAAGGTCCTATTTCTCAGTTTATTGAGGAAAATTACCTTCACTTCAATGCTGCGGCATTGGTGGATGCAGCTAAAGGTTATGAGGCTCATCTATTGGAAGGTGGTAAAATGTTAATTTCTTTGGGTGGTGCAATGAGTACTGCTGAATTGGGAATTTCTTTGGCTGAAATGATCCGTCAAGATAAAGTACATATCATTTCATGTACGGGTGCTAACCTGGAAGAGGATGTGATGAATTTAGTGGCACACTCACATTATAAACGTGTACCTAACTATCGTGACTTGACTCCAGAGCAAGAAAGAGAATTATTAGATCAACATTATAATCGTGTTACAGATACTTGTATTCCTGAAGAAGAAGCTTTCCGCCGTCTGCAAAAACACTTGGAAGATGTATGGCATGCTGCTGAGGCAAAGGGCGAGCGTTATTTGCCACATGAATTTTTATATCAAGTTGTAAACTCTGGTGTATTGGAGCAATATTATGAGATTGATCCTAAAAACTCTTGGATTGTTGCAGCAGCAGAGAAGAATTTACCTATTGTTTGCCCAGGATGGGAGGATTCAACAACTGGTAATATCTTTACTTCTAATGTAATCAAAGGTAAATTGAATGTTCATACTGTGAAATCAGGTATTGAATATATGATTTACTTGACAGAGTGGTACCGTGCTAACTCTTCTGGTAAGGGTGTTGGTTTCTTCCAAATAGGTGGTGGTATCTCTGGTGACTTCCCAATTTGTGTTGTTCCGATGATGTATCAAGATTTAGAGTGGGAAGATGTTCCTTTTTGGTCTTACTTCTGTCAAATCTCTGATTCAACAACTTCTTATGGTTCTTACTCGGGCGCTGTTCCGAATGAAAAGATCACTTGGGGTAAATTAGATATTGATACTCCAAAATTTGTGGTTGAATCCGATGCGACTATTGTTGCTCCCCTGATTTTTTCTTACATTTTGGGTAAATAATAAAATATGTCGAATTTATTGACTTCAGATCCGATTGCTTTACAGGCATTTATGTCCGAGACTATTTTCGCGACAGCTGATGCTATCGGTAATCTTTCGGTAGAAACGGAGTCTGTATCTTCTTCTTTAATTCCTTCGCAGGTTCCTGCTCATCAGGAAGCTGTGGAGGAATTTATCTATCAAGGTTCTAAAACGAAAGGAATCCTGTTTATTTTAAGATATCCAAGTTTTCCTTATTTTTCACCTGAGGCTGAGGATGCTTTTATCAAAACAATTGGAGCCTTAAAATTGACATCTGATGATGTTGCTGTTGTGAATTTGGCTAATACTCATAATCCAAATGACTTTAAAAGAATCATGACTTTTTTCGCGCCTAAAAAGATTATTCTATTGGGTGTTGATCCTAAATCTTTGAAATTGCCTGAAATCGCACATAATTCTTATATGCATGGGCGCATAGCTACTGTATTTAATACTTATAGTTTTGAAGAGATGTTTGCTGATATGGTTAAGAAAAAGTCTTTTTGGGTGGAGTTTAAATCTTTAATTCAGCATCAAGGATAGTCTTTCTCGTCTATCATTAGCTATTTTCCTTTTATATTTCTACATTTAAATAAAATCCTATTCAAATGATTGAACTTATTTTTGCTACTAATAATGCCCACAAATTGGAAGAGGTGCAAGCTATGGTGGGAGAGCAATTTTTACTTAAGTCTTTGGCTGATATCAATTGTCATGACGATATTCCAGAGACTGGAGTTACTTTTTATGAAAATGCGAAACAAAAAACGGACTATCTGGTCAATAAATATAAACTAAATTGCTTTGGAGATGATTCTGGTTTAGAGATTGATGCTTTAGATGGTGAACCTGGAGTGTATTCTGCACGTTATTCGGGTACACGGGATATGGAGCAAAACATCAATTTGGTGCTGGAAAAATTACAAGACGCGGATGACCGTAATGCTCGTTTTAAAACAGTGATTTCTTTATATTTAAATGGAGAGCAATACTTTTTTGAGGGTAGCGTTGAAGGTCATATTATCGATAAACGCAAAGGTATTGATGGATTTGGTTACGATCCTATTTTTGTACCTCATGGTTATGCTCATACATTTGCTGAAATGACAGCGGATGAGAAAAATAAAGTTAGTCATCGTGCTATTGCTATTGAAAAAATGGTTGAATTTTTGAGCAAATAATGATGAATACCAAGCGTGTATTTTTTAAAAATAAGAACTTTAAATTCGGGTATTATTTAAGAGCATTTTTTCGTGAATTTTCTTTTCTACCCTGGTACCGGTATAAAAGAAAAGTGCTCAACCGTGATTTGATATTATCTGATCAAAATTTTTGTGCTCGTCTAAATTATTATAATCAATTGGATCATGAACAAATAATAGGATCTGCTGGGTGTAGACTGAAAGATCTGAAACGCCCAGATCGTGGTTCTGTTTATTACTTTGATTTGAAGCAATATCTAAGGTATTTTAAAGGTGACCTGATGATTGATATGATTCCAGGAGATGTTGTTCATGTGCCTGAAACTCCTGCAATTGTTAAGAGTAGACCTATTAGAAGTGGTAATAACAATGCTGTTCTTCTGAATTTGGATAAAGTGAGGCATTTTAATTTTATCAACGATGAAATTGCATTTCGGGATAAAAAGAATATGTTACTCGGACGTGCTACAGTTTATCAGGAGCATAGAAAAGCTTTTTTTAATCTTTATTTTGATCACCCTATGTGTGATCTTGGAGATGTCGCCAAAAGGAATAGGGATATGCGCTGGTTTAAGCCAACGATGTCGCTATCTGAGCATTTGCATTATAAATTTATATTGGCATTGGAGGGTAATGATGTTGCGACAAATTTAAAATGGATCATGTCTTCTAATTCAATCGCAGTGATGCCGACGCCAAAATTTGAAACTTGGTTTATGGAAGGTTTATTACTACCTGATGTACATTACATACATATTAGGGATGACTATAGCGATTTGGAGGAAAAACTAAATTATTATATTTCGCATCCTGAAAAAGCTGAGGAAATTATTGTGTCTGCACAGAAATTTGTTCAACAGTTTAAAAATAAACACAGGGAAGATCTAATTTCTATCATGGTCCTTGATAAGTTTTTTGAGCAGACTGGTCAACGATCTTTACTTTAATTACTATTCTAGTTTTCGATGTTGCTCAAAGCGATCGTATTATTAGGGAATTAGTTTTAGCGATATTTAATAGGTGATCAAAACCATTGCTCCATGTTAATTGATATTCAATATCTTAATTCTAGTGCTTTTGAGGACGATTTTCAATCTCCTTTTTACCAAATTATTATGATTAAAGAGCAGCGTAATTTTGCTGTTGATTTTACAAATTATATTTGTCCGCATTATTCTTTAGTTTTTTTGTCGCCTTATCAACATTTTGACTTGTACGATCTAGATTCAAGATTGATCAAGAAGCTAGAGTTTCATGGTGATTTTTATTGTATAGAATATCACAAGAAAGAGGTTGCCTGTAACGGTCTATTATTTAATAATATTTATTTGTCCCCTTTTGTGACAGTTACGCCTGCTTTATTTGAGGAAATAGAATCAATTTTTTGTAAAATATGCATCGAAAAGGCCGATGATAGTCCTTTTTCTGAATCTGTACTCAAGTCATACTTACAATTGATATTGGCTTTGTGCAGTAAAGTGAAGTCTCGACAATTGATTAATACGCATGTTTATCAGGATGAATTAACGGTTGGGTTAAAATTTCAAAAATTGCTGGAAGCATTTTTTTTGATAGAGCGATCCGTACAATTTTATGCTCATGAACTTGCTTTGGGATTGGATTCATTTAGTAAAAAAATTAAGAGAGAGTTGGGGAAATCTCCTTCGCAATTTATTCAAGACCGTGTGGTGTTAGAAGCAAAAAAACTGCTGCACTTAACCTATTTATCGATTAAAGAGATTGCTGCAAAACTTGGGTTTGAAGATGAGTTTTATTTTAGTCGATATTTCAAGAAGAATGTCGGGATTTCTCCTTCTTCATTTCGAGAGCGTGTGGGTATCTCCATTGTGGCTAAATAATCTATTAAATTTACGGATTTGTCCATGCTATAGCTGCTTTATTAATTGGAAATTTGTACATATATCAATATAGACAACTATGTACAGACTTATTTCTTTTTTAGCAGGATTACAAAATCAGTTTATTAATTTTTTGCGTTTTACCGTCTTTCTTGTGATGGTGTGGATAGGAGGTTTAAAGGCATTTCAGTACGAAGCTGATGGTATTGTTCCTTTTGTAGCCAATAGTCCCGTTATGTCTTTTTTTTACAGCAAGAAGGCACCTGAATATCAACAGTATAAAAATCCGGAAGGCAAAACAATTCAAACAAATGTAGATTGGCACCATGTAAATGGCACTTATTTATTTTCCTATGGTTTAGGAGCCGTTATTGTAGGTATTGGACTTTGTGTTTTATTGGGTATATGGTTTCCGAAAATAGGATTGCTTAGTGGTATTTTGACATTTGGGATGTCATTGGTGACGTTATCATTTTTGATAACCACCCCAGAAACATTTGTGTCAAATCTAGGTGGTGATTTTCCAACGCCTTATTTCGGGTTTCCTTATTTATCAGCATCTGGACGATTGGTTATTAAGGATATTATTATGTTAGGTTCTGGACTTATCTTTGTAGCAGATAGTGCAAGAAGAATCATGCTATCTGTAAATCGTTGATATTCTGTTTAAATTGTGTAAATTTAACCTGAAATGTTATAATTCTAAGGTGTCAATAAAGTGTTATTTTTGTCATGCAGATTTAATCAATTGCTTCTCTTTTTGAAGTCTAGCAATTTTTCAGATATGTTGAACTTATCATTAAAAAATGCGCTATGATTTTAAAATACATAACTCTCTTCGTTGGTTTATTTGTTTTCTTTTCTCATTCTTATGCTCAACATCATCACGAACAAGTTAGTAAATCGACTGTTTCGTATGTATGTCCGATGCACCCTGAAGTGACCTCTTCGAAAGCGGGAAAATGTCCAAAATGTGGAATGGAACTAGTCAAAAAGAATATCGACCAGCAAGATTCGAATCCTCATGATACTGTTGCTGTTAATCCATATTTGGGAACTAATGATCGTTACACCCCTTTTAAAAATTTTGCTGTTCCAGTAGCACATCCTACTACAGATCCATCTAAAATCCCTGGATTCACTATATCGAATCTTGAAAAAGATATTGAAACGAAAGCCATCTCGGGGGCTCGTGCAGGTTTGCACCTACCTCAAGGATCTGCTGATGTTAAAACTATTCGTTATGATTTATTCGTTACTGATTCAATTGTGAATTTTACTGGTAAAAAGCGTCAAGCTATTGCTGTAAATGGCAGTCTTCCTGCTCCTACCTTAGTTTTTACAGTTGGTGATACGGCACTTATTTATGTACACAATCAAAGTGATGAACCGACTAGTGTGCATTGGCATGGTATATTTTTACCTAATCGCATGGATGGTGTAGCACATTTGACACAACATCCTATACCTCCTCACAAGACTTATGTCTATAAATTTCCGGTACTGCAAGATGGCACTTTTTGGTATCATAGTCATTTTTCTCTTCAAGAACAAATCGGGCTGTATGGTGCGTTGATTTTTAACAAAAGGACTGAACCTGATATCCCTACAATACCAGTTGTGTTAAGTGATTGGAGTGATATGAATCCGCACGAAATCAATCGACGGTTGCACGCGGGTAATGATTGGTTCGCTATTAAAAAGAAAACAACACAAAGTTATAGTGAAGCTATTAAAGCGGGGCGATTGGGCGTTAAATTGACTAATGAATGGAAGCGAATGACCGCGATGGATGTGAGTGATGTGTACTATGAAAAATTTTTATTGAATGGTGCTCCAACACAACATTTATCACAATTCAAGGCGGGTGATCAAGTTCGATTAAGAATTGTTAATGGTAGTGCATCTACTTATTTTTGGCTTAGTTTTGCTGGTGGTAAACTCAAAGTTATCGCCAATGATGCTAATGATGTAAGGCCTGTAGAGGTGGATCGTATGCTCATCGCTCCTTCAGAAACTTATGATGTGGTGGTTACTATTCCTGAGAATATGAAGTATGAATTTTTAGCTACTGCTGAAGATCGTACTAACCATGCTTCATTATGGCTTGGGTCGGGTATGGATATGCCTGCTGATAAATTGCCTAAACTGGATTATTTTGCGGGAATGAAGATGATGAATGGTATGATGAAGATGAACGGTGATATGAAACCCATGGGGCATGAAATGAGTTTACAGCAGGTCGATATGAATGCTGTTATGTATCCTGAGTTGAAGAAGTCGAGTTCAAATGTTGCGGATCATTTAACTAACAAAAAAGTGTATGTATGTCCCATGCATCCTGATGTTGTTTCTGATAAGCCAGGTACCTGTCCCAAATGTGGAATGGATCTGGAGTTGACGAAAGGCATTGAGGGAAAACAATTAGAGCATGACCACAATCATACAGGGAAGGGCGATTTACTAACCTTAAACTATAACATGTTGCAATCGGTAGAGGTCACAACGCTTCCTAATGGGCCCTGGAAAGATCTAAGTTTTGAGTTGACTGGTAATATGAACCGTTACGTATGGACTTTGAATAATAAGACGGTTTCGGAATCAGATAAAATTTTGATCAAACGTGGAGAAAATGTTCGAATTAAACTCTATAATAATTCTATGATGCGACACCCTATGCATCTCCATGGACATGATTTTCGATTGGTCAATCAATATGGTGAGCGTTCGCCTCTTAAAAATGTGGTGGATATTATGCCTATGGAAACATTGACACTGGAGTTTGCAGCAACTGAGGACGGAGATTGGTTTTTTCATTGCCATATTCTTTACCATATGATGAGTGGTATGGGGAGGATATTTACGTATGAAAATTCTGAACCAAATCCAGAAATTCATGATCCAGTAAAAGCCTATAAGATGGTGCAAATGGATGATCGTATGTTTACTTTATCTGGTGAAGCTAGTGTACAGAGTAATGGTACTGAGGGATTGGTTACTTATTCAAACACACGTTGGCAGATTTCTCAAATGTGGAATGTGGGTTATAAAGCTTCCCAGGGATACGAGAGCGAAACAACGGTGGGACGGTTCATTGATAAAATGCAGTATCTGATGCCTTATGTTGGTTTTGATTATCATTATAAAAAACTAACTGGTCATGAAAAAAACTTGTTTGGGGATCCTGAACGTAATATGTTTGGTCAGAAGGCGAACAAAAGTAATCGTAAAGTTCCTGTATTCGGTGTTGCTTATACTTTACCTTGGTTGGTGATAGCTGATATGCGCGTGGATACTAATGGTAAACTACGTTTTCAATTGGGAAGGGAAGATATTCCGTTAACTCCACGTCTACGAATGAATTGGATGGTTAATACGGATAAAGAATATACTGTTGGTTCTCGTTATGTATGGACAAAATACATTTCATTGGGAGCTCACTATGATAGTGATATGGGTTTGGGAGCTGGTGTGGTGTTTACTTACTGATGAGGAAGACTATTCCTATTACATAAAAAAGGTCTGATAAGAGTAATCAGACCTTTTTTATGTAATAACTTCAATCAGGAGATGAATTTTGTAAATTCTATTTAAATCAGATTTTAATTATCTTTTGATCGGTGTCTGAGTTGGGGAGACGGGTCTCGGTTCAACTTGTTTGATTTGTTCCTTTACTTCAATTTGTTTTTTCATCGTTTCTGGAACGTTATCTTCAATCTCTTTGTCTATATTTTTTAATATTTTTTCTTTCGGTTTTCCTTCTTTGCTTTCAGCTTGCGGTGCTTTTATTTCTTCTTTGGCAACTGATCGTTTTCGATTGAGTAAGTCTTGTTTTGACTTTGGTCTGTCTTCTGGTTTCCAAATAAATCCTGGAAGGAATTCTTTTTCTTGTGTCAACTGGGCAATTGGGTAAACTTTGCCATCTACCTTTCGTATGGAAACATATTCTTTTAATTTATTATTTTCCATGTAAATCTTAATACGACTACTTCTGTCGTGGAATAACTCTGTGGCGACATTGGTTTCTTCATTAACGACATAGATGATATTTTCGGCATTTCCATCAACAAACATGCGCTCTAAACTATTTTTATCAAAGAATCCTGTTATTTTACGGCCTTTTAATTGGTTATATTTGACAGAATCTAATGTAGCATTTACCATGAAGGCATTGCCTACAATCAAGGTGTTGTCCAATTTTTGATTGACAAATTGTAAAAAAATTGTATCTCCGGATATTTGTGATTTTTCGGCCCAAATCATTGGTTTTCCCATTAATCTGAACATGGAATCTGCCATGCCATAATAAACTGAATCTGCAACAGCTTGAAAATCTGATTTAAACATCCGTACATTATGATATGCTTTTACAATACGGGTTTTTGCCGTGTCGGGTGGACTTGCGGACTGCCCCGTATTATTTTTTGCAGATCGTAGGGCTTTATTAAAGATTTGATCACTAAAATCTGCTTTTGGGACGACTGCATTTTTTCTTAGTAGACTATCTGCTTTGCTGTTTTTTTCTAACTCAAATCGATTTAAATCTTTAATAACAGGTTTTGCAGGTGCCTTACTGGATGTTGAATTTTCTTTTTTAGTATTTTGTTTCGTCGATTCTTTCAGAATGGTGGATTTGTCTTTTGTATTTTTGGGGTTTACCTGTAATTTTACTTCTTTTTTTGCTAAGGTATCACCTTTCAACTGAAGTGAATCTAGACCTTCTGTAAAATTGGTACTTGTGCTATCTTCATCGTCACCATAGTCTTCATCGACTTCTACATCTAACTCTCCTCCATCACGACTTAGTTTGAAATTTTTTGGTATGTATGCGCTACGTAGAATCATTTTCGAGAAGAGTGTATCTGCGGTCATAAAAATAGAATCCATCTGAACAGAGTCTTTTGGTAATGTTACTGCGTCTATTTTAATAGGTTTATTGCCATTTGATTGATTTTCTTATTTGGCAACAACTTCTTCTTTTTTCTCGTTTTTATCTTTTTTCTTGATTTCTTTGTTAGATGTGTTTTTGGATGTAGGTCTATCTGTTGAATCTCGCTGAGTACTATCTTTTTTTACGACAGAGATGATCAAAGGTTTGTCGGTCATGGTAATGGATTCGTCGGATTGGCGGTATAATCCTTTGTTCCCGTACGCGTAAAATTTGTCTGTGGTATCAATAAAAACAACGTTGCGAATCGCTTGTCCTTCCCCTGTACGTCTGTCATAGTGTAAAGTATCACCTTTAAGCATTTTACTACCTTCGGTATATAGGTTTTTCTTGGTGAAATTGGCAACACCGGTGTTTGTATTATAATCTCCTTTTTCTGTGTATAGATTTTCGCCTTTATTCCCTTTGATATTGGTCGGGGTATAGAAGTAAGTCATACTGCTAGGCGAATTATACTTCATGGAATCGGTATATATTTTGACATTGGGTGTTCGCACCACCACTTTTTTATTAAAAAAGGCATCTTGCGTATTTTCGAAATAAGTGGCATTGGTACTTGTGATGGTATCGGTACCGCTTGTAATACGTCCGCCTCCGTAATAATTACCCACACTACTCCTCATATTGTACTGCAAATGATTAGTAGTCAAGATGGAAGATCGACTGACCATACGGACGTTTTGCGTTAGTGTTGCATTTTGTGATGCTGCATCATAGTGAAGTTTATCGGCAAATATTTGCGTTCCGGTTGGTTGTGTTATGATGACATTGCTATAAGCTTCAAAAAATTGTCTACCAATTTCGTCTTTATGTAAGTATCCACTATCGGCTGAGAGTGTCGATCCTTTATGCTCAAATACTGGTCGATAAAACATTGCATTATTAGACATACCAGTGATCATGTTTGAGGACGACAATAAACGGAGTTCATCTTGCTGTTGTGCAGATGCTAGCATGAGGCCGAGGGCCATAAATATAAAGGACAGAAAGTATTGTTTCACAGAGACAAAAATATGTATTTTAATTGAACTTGTTGATTAATGGTAATTTTTCATTTAAACAAATATATGCTCAATAAATATACATTATCTTTGATATATGAATTTGCTGGAAAGATTAACATTTTTTATCAAGGATAACAGTCTTTTTGAGGCTCATGATAAGATCTTGTTAACAGTGAGCGGTGGACGCGATTCGATGCTTTTGACCTTTTTATTGGCAAAGGCCGGTTATCAGATAGCTATTGCTCATTGTAATTTTGGATTACGTGGTGCAGAATCTGATCTGGATGAGTGCCTGGTTCGGGATTTTGCTGAAGCACATGGTATCCCTTTTTATGTTAAGCATTTCGATACAGAACAGGTGGCTTCAAAGAGAGGAATCTCTATACAGATGGCTGCCCGTGAACTGCGTTATTCTTGGTTTGAGGAATTAAGAGAAGCTTTAAGTTTTGACAAGATAGCTGTTGCACAGCACTTGAATGATCATATAGAAACAGTACTCCTAAACCTCTCCCGTGGAACAGGTCTTCAAGGTCTGCAGGGAATTCAGGCAAAACGTGACCGGTTGATTCGTCCTTTACTGTTTCTTAAAGCTGAGGAGGTATTGCATTATGTTCAGGAATACCAAATCCCATATCGTGATGATCAATCAAATTTTTCAACGAAATATGCTCGTAACAAAGTACGTATCGATATTATTCCTCAATTTAAGAAAATACAGCCTGATTTTGAGCGGGTATTTGAGCAGAACATCGCTCATTTTAAGGAAAGCTATACGTTACTGCAGCAGTTTATTGCTCCTCTTCGGGATTCTATTTTTTCTAAAGAGCATGATGAGTGGATTATCGAAAAAGAAGTGCTTCGCAAACATATAACGGATTTGCCTCTGCTATATGAACTGTTTTCCCCATTTTGTTTTAGTAAAAATGTATTGGCAGATCTTCAAACTTGTTTTGATAAAGAATCTGGTCGACTTTTTCAGTCGGAGTGCTATGATTTATTATTAGATCGCGATTTTTTGATCATTCGTGAAAAGGAGTATAAGCAGGATAATGAAACTGTTATTACTTCAGAAACTAAATCTGTATCTTGGAGGAATTATAATGTCACATGTGATTATAGTTTTGATTTGTCTATAGTACCAGATAAGCAGATGGCAAAAATAGATGCCGAATTGTTGGTTTTTCCATTGACGTTGCGTGCTTGGAAAACTGGTGATTTTTTCTATCCTTTGGGAATGACGGGAAGAAAGAAGTTGAGTGATCTTTTTACAAATTATAAGGTGAATGTTTTTGAGAAGGAAAATATTCCGATTTTAGTAAATGGTAACGGGGACATCATCTGGGTAGCGACTTATCAACTCGATAATCGATATAAAATAAGTGGAAATACTAAAAAAGTGTTTGTTTTAATTTGTAAATAGTATGATGAAAGAGGGACTTCTATATACTGAGAACCAATATTTGGGACGAGACCGCGTGTGGATAAGTGTGCGTTTGGTTCTTGCTTTGTTTTGTTTTACAGCAGTGTATCTAAATATTGATCAATTACTTTCTAGCCAATTATTTATGCTTGTTGGTATCGCGATCATCATTACATCTGTGGTTATGATGTATCTTTTATTGTACCGTATTGAGGTATTTGAGGGTAAGGTCATGTTAAGCGGATTATGGACAACTCGCTTGGTTAAAATCGAATTAAGTTCGATTGTCAAGATTGAAAAGAAGCCATTTAGTAAATTTTTCTTTAATAATCCGGTATATAATCTTCATATCAATGGGAAGATCAAATTTTATGCAGGTGGTAAAGATGCTGTTTGGCTTACGGACAAGGATGGTCTGGTATATGTGATCGGTACACAACGTCAAGATGAACTATTTCGCGCTATCGAACAAGCAAAGTCTTGTACTTAGAAATACTTAAAAATTGTTAAATCAAAATATACTGACATTTGTAAGACAAGTGATTTAAAAGAGTTTCATTATTTTTGATAAAATGACAACGAATATAAAGTTATGGCAGGATTATTAAAATTTTTATTGATTGCTTTCGCTGTATGGTATTTAGTTAAATTCTTAATACGATTATTATTACCATTTGCGATGCGTAAGGCTGCGGAAAAGCTTATGAAAAAAGCGCAGCAGCAAGGTGGCTCTACTTATACCAATGGAGGGGGTTCTTTCCATTATGAGACATTTGGTCAAGGTGATAACCGCTCACAATCGGCACCAAAAAACGATGGACGTATTTCGGTAGATTATGTTCCACCTAAACAGGAACATAAAAGAAAAGTGGCTGACGATGCTGGTGAATTTGTAGATTTTGAGGAAATAAAATAAATGACTTCCTGTTCAAAATAGCGTATCTTTGTGCTATGTGGTTGCGACAGCTTTCAGTTTTAAATTTTAAAAATTATTCAGAATCTTCTTTAGAATTCTTGCCAGAGGTAAATGCTTTTGCCGGGGATAATGGTGTTGGTAAGACAAATCTGTTGGATGCTATCCACTATCTTTCTTTGTGTAAAAGTTATTTTAATCCCATTGACTCGCAACATATTAAACAGGGCCAAGATTGGTTTATGTTGCAGGGCTCTTTTGAAAAGGATCAGCTTCATGATGTGATCTCCTGTAGCATCAAACGTAATCAAAAGAAACAGTTCAAGAAGAATAAAAAAGATTATCCTAGATTGGCTGATCATATCGGTCAATTTCCTTTAGTGATGATTTCTCCTAATGACAGTATGATTATTACGGATGGTAGTGAAGAACGCCGTAAATTTATTGATAATGTCATTTCTCAGACTGATAATAAATACCTAGATACACTTATCATTTATAATAAGATCATTGCCCAA
>Ga0308165_1004036_pt1 | contig 14990 bp, 10 predicted proteins | sample PhyWR2_FD_201032 | JGI IMG/M metagenome (GOLD analysis project Ga0308165, IMG submission 201032) | Phyllosphere microbial communities from UC Gill Tract Community Farm, Albany, California, United States - DLSLW.R2 | ecosystem: Host-associated > Plants > Phyllosphere > Unclassified | place: USA...
AGGTCAATCAGGATGGTGGCTATACCGGAATGACACCGGCGGATTTCCGCCGTTTTGTCGAAGAGATCGCAGCGCGTCTTGGCTTTGATACCAAACGGCTTATTCTGGGTGGCGATCACCTCGGTCCAAATCCATGGAAGCACTTGTCTGCTGATGAAGCATTAGCAAAGTCTGAAGTGATGATGGATGGCTTTGTGCGTGCAGGCTTCACCAAAATCCACCTCGATACCTCGATGGGCTGTGCTGGTGAACCGGTAGCGCTCCCCGATGCCGTGACCGCTGAACGCGCGGCCCGTCTTGCCAAGGTTGCTGAAAAGGCAGCGGCTCAATCCGGCTTTGATCTGCCTGTCTATATTGTCGGCACGGAAGTTCCGATCCCGGGCGGCGCGATGGAAGAAATCGAAGATCTGGAACTGACCAAGCCAGATGCAGCGCTTGAAACCATCGCCATTCATCGCAAGGCTTTTGCAGCCCTTGGCCTAGAGGATGCATTCTCGCGCGCCATTGGTGTTGTCGTGCAGCCGGGCGTAGAATTCGGCAATGAAAACGTTGTCTATTACGATAGCGAAAAAGCGACTGCTTTAAGCGGCGTTCTCAACGAGGTCCCGCAGTTTGTCTTTGAAGCCCATTCAACCGATTATCAGCCGGTTGAAGCACTATCAGCACTGGTTCATGACGGCTTTGCCATTCTGAAAGTCGGACCGGGTCTGACTTTTGCGCTGCGTGAAGCACTCTACGGCCTTGATCAAATTGCAGCATTCCTCGATAAACTGCCAGAAGAAGAAACCGTTCGTGGCAAGCTTGAGAAGCTGCTTCTCAACGAGCCGAAGAACTGGGAGAAATATTATCATGGCGATGCGGAAGAGCTGCGTCTTCAGCGCCATTTCTCCTATAGCGACCGCATTCGCTATTACTGGCCGCATCCGGAAGCCACAGCAGCTGTCAATTCACTGCTTAAGCGTCTTGAAGGCCGCAAGATTCCTGAAACACTGATCAGTCAGTATCTTGGCACGCTTTATCCGGCTGTTGTATCCGGCAAGGTTGAAGCCACGCCCCATGCGCTGATGGTCGAGGCCGTCAGAAATGTCATCCGGGTTTATGGCAAAGCCGTCGGTACGCATTAGAGCGGATATGCAAACAACGGATAGTCTGCATGTTAACTCGTCGAAGTCAGATTAAATGTGGGAAGATCAATCTTAACCTTCCCACATTTGATAGTCTGCGCTGGCGATCCTTCTAAAATATAGATAAGCCCTTTTTGATAAATATGATCACGAGGGGTCTATGTCCTACTTCCCAAATTGGCGTCTTACCAACGACAGCACTGTCTTACCCGACGAGCGTCTTCCAACCGCAGCAGCGGTTCCGATGGGTATCCAGCATTTGCTGGCTATGTCCGGTTCCACGATCGTTGCACCGCTGCTCATGGGTTTTGACCCAAACGTTGCAGTCTTCTTCTCCGGCATCGGTACATTATTGTTCTTCCTAATGACCGGCGGGCGCGTTCCGAGCTATCTCGGTTCATCCTTTGCTTTCATTGCGGTCGTTATCGCAGTCACCGGCTATGCTGGCAGTGGCCCGAACCCGAATATTGCGCTGGCACTTGGCGGCATCATCGCTTGCGGTGCGCTTTATGCGGTAATCGGCCTGATCGTTATGGCAGTCGGTACAGGCTGGGTTGAAAAGCTTATGCCTCCTGCGGTTACTGGCGCTATTGGCGTTGCCATTGGTCTGAACCTAGCACCTGTGGCTGTCGGACAGCTTAAAGGTTCGGGCGCTCACATGACCATTGCACTGCTGACCGTGCTTTGCATGGCGATGATTTCCGCGTATGGATCGCTTGCAACCAAACGCATCGCCGTGTTGCTGGCTCTCTTGTTTGGCTATTGTCTCGTGCTGATTTTCGGTAACGGCTTTGGCTTTGTTCCCGGCATTAACTTTGCTGCAGTTGGCGCGGCGCCTTGGTTTGGCCTGTCAGCTTTTACGACACCTGTTTTCACATGGCCTGCAATCACGCTGATCGCACCTGTTGCCATCGTTCTTGTTGCTGAAAACCTTGGTCACATCAAAGCGCTTGGCTCAATCACCGGCCAAAACATGGATCGTTATATCGGTCGCGGCTTTTTGGGTGACGGTATTGCCACGATGATTTCGGGTTCCGGCGGCGGTACAGGTGTGACCACCTATGCGGAAAACATTGGCGTTATGGCGATGACAAAAGTCTATTCGACACTGATCTTCGTGATCGCTGCGATTGTTGCCATTGCACTCGGTATGTCGCCAAAGTTTGGGGCGATCCTGCAAACCATTCCAGCGCCTGTTCTGGCCGGTCTTGCCGTATCGGTATTTGGTCTTATTGCTTCAGCAATGGCACGCATCTGGGTGGTAAACAAGGTCAACTTTGCTGATCCGCGCAATCTCTTTACCGTTGGCGTTGCGCTCATTTTCGGTGCCGGTGATTTCACCGTTAACATCGGAAGCTTTGCGCTTGGCGGTATTGGTACGTCAACCTTTGCCGCGCTGATCATGTATCAGTTGCTCAGCATTGGCCGCAAAAGCGACGAGATCCACTAAAAAATGCGTCGCGCAAAACCAGTCAAGGTTTTGCGCGACACGCCCCCGCCCGCATCAATAACGTCGTAGCTTCATTAAGCGCGACGCGTACCCGACGAAACAATATCGAGATAAACAGCCAGCACCAAAATGCTGCCCTTGATAATCTGCTGCCAGAATGTATCGACGCCCAGCATCGACATACCATTGTCGAGACTCGACATAATGAGCGCGCCGACCAGTGCACCAATCACCGAACCAACACCGCCACGCATTGACGTTCCGCCAATGAAGCAGGACGCGATAGCATCAAGTTCGCCACCAAAACCTGCCGATGGCGTACCCGCTGCAAGACGCGCAGTGGTCGTGAGGCCAGCCACAGCTGCCATCAAGCCCATCAGCGCAAACACAGCCATCTTAACGAAGTTCACATTGACGCCCGAAAAACGCGTGGCTTCCAGATTGGAGCCAACCGCATAAATGTGGCGTCCAAAGACTGTCTGTCTTGAGATAATGGTGAAAACACCCAGGATAACGAGCAGCACGAGAACCGGAAACGGAACACCCTGATAGCTGTTCAGAACCAGAATGAAGCCCAAAATCAAGATGCCTGTTCCAACCAGACGCGCAACTTCCATAGCCGGTGAAAGCATTTGCAGATTGTGCTTACGCTTGCTGGCGCGCGTTCGCAGAGTGATCAATATGAGCACAGCGAACAAGGCCATAGCGCAGACATTGCCAAACCATTCTGGCAGATAGCCCTGCCCCAGATATTTAAAGTCTGACGAAATAGGCGCGATGGTAACGCCACCCATAATGCCAAGCACGATCCCGCGGAAAACCAGCTGTCCGCCAAGCGTGACGATAAAGGATGGAATTCCAAGATAGGCCGTCAACCAGCCGTTAAAGCCGCCCAGAATAACGCCTAAAACAAGCACCGTGCTGATTGTAGCCCATAATGGCCAGCCATAGACAACATCGAGTACAGCCGCCACGCCACCCAGAAGACCAAGCAATGCACCGACAGACAAGTCGATTTCACCTGCCACGATGACGAACACCATGGCTGAAGCCAGCATGCCGGTAATTGCCATCTGGCGCAGAAGATTTGAGAAGTTACGCGCCGTCAAAAACTGTGACCGACCCATTTCTGGATCATAAGTCATGACCGCAAAGAATGCCCAGATCAAAGCGACCACGATCAGCAGCGCCACGATCTTATATTCTGATAAAAATTTTCTGAGGCTTTTGCCTGTCAACGTCATGTCATGCACCGGTTAGATTAGTTGCGGTTCAATGTTCAAAAAAACTAGGCCGCATTGGTTGCAGGCTTGCCAATTGCAGCGGCAAGAACCCTCTCTTGGGTGAGATTTTCATTCGGGAAGTCACCGCGCAATTTACCCTCGCCAATGACGAGAACACGATCACTAATGCCAAGCACCTCCGGCATTTCCGACGACACCATCAAAATTGCCACGCCTTGCTTCGCGAGTGCGAATATCAGCTTATAGATTTCATACTTCGCACCAACATCGACACCGCGTGTCGGCTCATCAAGGATAAGCACTTTCGGGTCAGGCAGCATCATTTTAGAAAGAACAGCCTTCTGCTGATTGCCGCCCGATAGAGACGCAATTGCAAGCATCGGATCCGCCGTCTTCACTTTCAGACGCAAAATTTCGCGCTGGATCGTGGCAAGTTCAGCTTCTTTGTCGATAAGACCACGCAATGAGAAGCGATCAAGGACGGAAATCGTCATGTTATGACCGACAGGCATGATCGGCAGAATGCCGTCACGTTTGCGATCTTCTGGCACCATACAAATACCCTGCTGCACCGCATCACGCGGCGTGCGGATTTTGATTTCTTTGCCTTCCAGAAAAATTTGTCCCTGATGCACACCGGGCCAGACGCCAAACAGACTGGATACAAGTTCTGTACGACCTGCGCCGACAAGACCAGCAATGCCGAGAATTTCACCGCGTCTTAATTCAAAGGAAACATCATCGACCACTTTGCGGTCGGGGTTAGTAACGCCCCAGCAGCTTACATTGCGTGCTTCGAACACCACCTCGCCAATGTCATGCGGCTCGCGCGGGAAAAGGTTTTTCATTTCACGACCGACCATCATCGTGATGATGTCGGGTGTCGTGAGTTCTGCCATCGGGCGCGTCGCAATATGTGCGCCGTCGCGAATGACAGTCACCGTGTCAGAAATTTCAGCCACTTCATCAAGCTTATGCGAGATATAGACACAAGCCATGCCTTGCGCTTTAAAATCCTTGATCAAATCAAGCAGAATGCGGGTTTCGGATGAAGTCAGCGCCGAAGTCGGCTCATCCAGAATAAGAAGCTTGGCATTTTTGTTGATTGCTTTTGCAATTTCGATCAGCTGCTGCTTACCACCCGTGTAGTGATAAACCGGCAGCGCGACATTGATGTCGAAAATCTTAAGGCGCGCGAGCAACTCAGTCGCCCGTGCATTCATCTGATCATAATCGATAAAGCCGCCAGTCGTGGGCTCAGAACCCAAGAAGATGTTTTCGGCGACCGACAAATGCGGCACCATCATCAATTCCTGATGGATAATAACGATACCAGCTTCTTCTGTATCGCGAATGCCGCTGGCTTTTAGTTCTTTGCCTTCCCAGAAAATCTCACCGCTCCAAGTGCCATAGGGATAAACACCTGAAAGCACTTTCATAAGTGTAGATTTGCCCGCTCCGTTTTCACCGCAAAGCCCGACACATTCTCCCGGACGCACTTTCAGATAAATGCCATCCAGCGCCTTTACGCCGTTGAAATCCTTACTGATGTTTCGCATTTCCAAAAGATATTCGGACATAAATTAACGACCTTGCAGTATTTCGGGGCAGTATTTCAGGCAGCAATTTCACAACGCAAATTGACTATAGACAACGCTGTCATAGATTGGCCAACCAAGGATTGCTGAAGATCAGACGCCAAAAAGAAAAAATGTCTGGCGTCTGATCTATCAACTTATTCCAAGTTCACCGAAAAGAAGCTTACTTCCCTTCGATCTGCTCCTTGGTGTAGAAGCCGTCCGTTACATAGACGTCAACATTGTCCTTGGTCACAGCAGTTGGCGTCAGAAGCAATGTATCGACTTCCTTCGAACCATTGTCGATCTTGCCATTGAATTCAGGCTTTTCGTCACGAACCAGCTGAACCGTCAGCTTCGCAGCTTCTTCAGCAATCAGCTTGAGCGGCTTGTAAACAGTCACTGTCTGCGTACCGTCAACCAGACGCTTTACAGCTGCAAGATCGCTATCCTGACCGGAAACTGCTGTTTTGCCTGCAAGACCCTGAGCAGCCAATGCCTGAATTGCACCACCAGCAGTACCGTCATTGGAAGCAACAACGGCGTCAATCTTGTTCTGGTTTGCAGTCAGCGCATTTTCCATGATCGAAAGCGCTTCAGTCGGGCTCCATTCCTTGACCCACTGCGAGCCAACAATCTTCACCTTGCCGGAATCAACCGCTTCCTTCAGTGCCTTTTCCTGACCAGCACGAAGAAGCTTCGCGTTGTTGTCGGTTGGCGAACCACCCAGCAGGTAATAATTGCCTTCTGGCTTTTCCTTCAGCACGGCTTCCGCCTGCATGAAACCAACGCGCTCATTATCAAAAGAGATGTAAGCATCAATATCGGCATTGAGGATCAGACGATCATAGGACAGAACCTTGATACCGGATGCCTTTGCATCGGCCACGACAGCGTCAAAAACCTTGGAATTCATAGGCACGATCACGATAGCATCGACGCCCTGCGAGATCAGATTTTCAACCTGCTTAACCTGCTTTTCTTCGTTGCCGTCAGCCGACTGAACGTTGACCTTGGCACCCAGCTTTTCCGCTGCTGCGATGAAATAATCGCGGTCACGCGCCCAACGCTCTACGCGCAAATCATCGATAGAAAAGCCGATAACCGGATTTTCCGGCGATGCAAATGCTGGTGCTGTCCCCATTGCACCAATGCCCAAAGCTGCGGCAACCAACGCACCTGTCAAAAAATTACGACGTTTCATGCACGTTCCTCCAATCACCACCGACGCCATGTCGGCTGATACAAGACCTCGCCCCGAACGAAACCGCCCCCGGAGTTTGGTACGACAAAGCAGCCTCCATCGAGACGACTCATTTCTTATATCTGGCTGATCCTCCCTGCGGCGCTAAGCGCCTAGATCACTCCAGTCTGGCCATACGCATGACGCACGGCCCCTATCCTCGGCAGCAATTGATACGCGAACAAAAATGAATAGCAAGCATTTTTCTGATTTACGTACCTCATTTTTACTCCTATGTTCCGCAGCGAGGAGTGAGCATGAAACCTACCGTCCATGATATAGCCAGAACTGCGGGCGTCAGTCTCGCCACGGTTGACCGTGTGCTGAACGACCGCCCCGGCGTAAAAGGCAAGACTCGCGACCGTGTGACTGAAGCGATGAATGCGCTTGGCTATGTGCGTGATGTGGGCGCTGCTAATCTCGCTCGTGGCAGATTGTATCAGTTCGATTTTATTTTGCCGGATAATGAAAATACCTTCATGTTGAGTCTGCGCGCGGAGATTGAAGCCGCAAAAGAACGCGGACCATCTGAGCGTGTTTTGATCAACCTTATCCTAGTACCAGCATTTGATGAGGCAGCGCTTGTAAAGGCTTTAAATGACAGCGCTATTCGCAAGCCAGATGGCGTTGCATTTGTCGCTGTGAACACCAATCCAGTACGCAATGCGTGCGCGAAACTAACAGACCTTGGTATCCACGCAGTTACACTGGTTTCTGACCTCGGAAGCTCTTCGCGCACGCACTATGTGGGCATCGATAACGGCGCTGCCGGACGCACAGCCGCACGCCTCTTAGGCCTCTTTGCAAGTGGCACAAATGGTGCCATCGCAGTGGTTGCTGGTTCGCTGAAAGTGCATGACCATTTGGCTCGTTTTGAAGGCTTCAAAAGTGCTATGGAAGCTGATTTTTCGGGACGAGAAATTCTGGCCGTTCTCGTAGGTTTCGATGAAAGTGCGCGTGTTGAAAAGCTTGTGACTCATCTACTTCGAGAGCGCAAAAACCTTGCCGGAATCTATAGTTTGGGTGCAGGCAATAGCGGACTCGTGAAAGCACTCTCTGCCTATAATGGCAGTACCCGCCCTCTCGTAATCGCCCACGAACGCGATAATGTCACATCGCAAGCGCTTCGGGATGGTCTTGTTCACGCAGTGCTAGCTCAGGATGCGGGTCATGAAATCCGCAGTGCCATTCGCGTTCTCAAAGCAACAGCGGACCGCCTCGCTATTGTCGAGGGTCAAGAGCACATTCGAATCGAAATTTTTCTTAAAGACAACCTGCCTCAGTCCGACTGAGGCGCAGACCACACGACAATTCGACTGGAGCAACTATGTATCTCGGGCTTGATCTAGGAACATCCGGCGTCAAAGCGCTTCTGATTGATGACAATCAGGCAGTCATCGGCTCGGCTCATGGCGAACTTGACGTCTCGCGCCCTCATCCGGCTTGGAGCGAACAAGGTCCCGCGCAATGGATCAAGGCTTGCGAAACAGCCATCGACGGTCTTCGGGCAGCGCATCCAAAAGAGTTTGCAGCCGTTATGGGCATCGGTCTTTCAGGTCAGATGCATGGTGCAACGCTGCTCGACGAAAATGATCAGGTACTCCGCCCATGCATTCTGTGGAATGATACTCGCAGCTATAAGGAAGCTGCCGAGCTCGATGCTGATCCCGTATTCCGTGCCATCACCGGCAATATTGTTTTTCCGGGCTTTACAGCACCTAAGCTCGTTTGGGTCGCACGCAATGAACCGGATATTTTCGCACGCACGCGCAAAGTGCTTTTGCCAAAGGATTATCTGCGTCTCTGGCTTACCGGCGAATATGTATCCGACATGTCGGATTCGGCAGGTACGAGCTGGCTTGACACCGGCGCACGTAAATGGTCGCTAGAGCTTCTCGCAAAGACCGGCCTCACCGAAAGCCATATGCCAGCGCTTGCAGAAGGCAGCGACGCAACCGGAACTTTGCGCTCTGAACTGACGGCGCGCTGGGGACTATCAACAGCCCCAGTCGTTGCAGGCGGTGCAGGTGATAATGCAGCCTCGGCCTGCGGCATGGGAACAGTGCAACCCGGTCATGCTTTCGTGTCACTCGGCACATCGGGTGTGTTGTTTGCTGCCAATGGCGCTTATCAGCCAAAGCCTGAAAGTGCCGTTCACGCATTCTGCCATGCGCTTCCCGGCACATGGCATCAGATGGGTGTGATCCTGTCGGCTGCGAGTGCCCTTGATTGGTTCTCCCGCATCACCGGCACCAGCGCGCATACATTGGATGCAGAGCTTGGCAGCACGCTCAATGCCCCGGGAAGTACAACTTTCCTGCCCTATCTTTCGGGCGAGCGCACTCCTTACAACGACGCGAAGATTCGTGGTGTCTTCAGCGGTCTCGACCATGAGACCGATCGCAAAGCGATGACGCAGGCAGTCCTTGAAGGTGTGGCTTTTGCCATCCGCGATAATCTTGTGGCGCTGCAATCGGCTGGAACTGAGATCAAGTCGCTGATCGCTGTCGGCGGTGGCTCACGCTCTGCCTATTGGCTCAAATCCATCGCAACAGCACTGAACGTCCCAATTTCACTACCCGAAGAAGGCGATTTTGGCGCGGCTTTTGGGGCCGCACGTCTTGGGTTGATTGCTGCAAGCGGCGCTGATCCTTTTGCGATCTGCACACCGCCACGCACAGCCCGCACCATAGAACCAGAACAAGCGCTGCTCTCATCTTACGATGAAGCCTATCAGCGTTATCACGCACTTTATCCCGCGTTGCGCCCTCTCGCTTAAGAGATCGCGCACTTTATCCATCATCTAAATCGGAGGAATATGATGAGCACCGGATTTTTCGGCGACATCCAGAAAATACGTTACGAAGGACCAGACAGCGACAATCCACTGGCGTTCCGCCACTATAACCCAGACGAAATCGTCATGGGCAAGCGTCTGGAAGATCATCTGCGTTTCGCTGTTGCCTATTGGCATAGCTTTGCATGGGAAGGCGGAGACCCGTTCGGCGGACGCACTTTCGACCGCCCTTGGTATAAGGACGGGCTTGAAGCCGCAAAGCTGAAAGCAGATGTTGCGTTCGAATTTTTCTCGCTCCTCGGCGCACCATTCTATTGCTTCCACGACGCCGACGTGCGCCCGGAAGGCGATAACTTTGCTGAAAACACAAAAAACCTTGAAGCAATTGTCGATATTTTCGAGCAAAAGCAAGCCGAAACCGGCATCAAGCTTTTGTGGGGAACAGCAAACCTGTTCTCGCATCGCCGCTACATGTCGGGTGCTGCCACAAATCCTGATCCGGAAGTGTTTGCGTTTGCAGCCGCAACCGTCAAAACCTGTCTCGATGCAACCAAGCGTCTTGGTGGCGACAATTACGTACTTTGGGGCGGTCGTGAAGGTTATGAAACCCTTCTGAACACGGACCTCAGCCGCGAACTCGACAATATGGGCCGCTTCCTCAACCTCGTGGTCGAGTACAAGCACAAGATCGGCTTCAAGGGCACGATCCTCATCGAGCCTAAGCCACAAGAACCAACCAAGCATCAATATGATTACGATGTTGCCACGGTTTACGGCTTCCTCAAGCGCTACGGTCTTGAGAATGAAGTGAAGCTCAATATCGAACAAGGCCACGCTATTCTCGCTGGTCACTCGTTTGAGCACGAACTGGCATTGGCCCGCAGCCTTGGCATTCTCGGTTCCATCGACATGAACCGTAATGATTATCAGTCTGGCTGGGATACAGATCAGTTCCCGAACAATGTGCCTGAGATGGCGCTGGCCTATTATCAGGTTCTGCTCGACGGTGGCTTCAAAAATGGTGGCACCAATTTCGATGCCAAGCTGCGTCGTCAGTCGCTTGATCCACAGGATCTGCTGATCGGTCATATCGGCGGTATGGATTGCTGTGCACGTGGCCTCAAGGCTGCGGCTCGCATGGTTGAAGACGGCGCACTGACAAAGCCGCTTGATGAACGCTACGCAGGCTGGTCTGGAGATTTCGGCAAAAAGCTCGCAACCGGCCTTTCGCTGGAGCAGATCGCATCCGAAGTCGAAACAAAGGGTATCAACCCGCAGCCAAAATCTGGCCGTCAGGAATATCTGGAAAACGTCGTCAACCGCTACGTTTGATAGTTCCAGTGGAAAAAACCCCGCTCATTGAGTGGGGTTTTTGTTTTGGAGTGCCTATTTAATTAAATTAGGCCGGCACTCTAATTTTTTTGACGCGCATCTTATCCGAAAACCGTTTCACACTTTTCGGGATGCGCTTTAATTCAGCGCCACATCATTTGGCTTTCGACAAGCCGCAAAACGATCAAGCGTCTGGTCATAGGCGGATGTTTTAACCGCCATCATGCCGAGAACTGTATGAAATAGATTGTCATGCGATGACGGCTCGGCTGTTGTTTTGCGCAAACAGTCAAGATTAAGCCCTATATCGGCGGCGTAATCAGGCGAAAACCATGTAATGAAAGGAATATGGGTCTGCTGCGATGGTGCAATAAAATAGGGTGCCGCGTGAAGATATAGACCATCCTCACCGAGCGACTCACCATGATCGGACATATAAATCATCGAAGACGCAAACTTGTCCTGATGTTCTTTCAGGAGATCGATAACCTCAGAAAGAATATGATCCGTGTAAAGAATGGAGTTGTCGTACGCGTTTACGATTTCCTCATGCGAGCATTTGGCAAAGTCATTTGAACGGCAGTCTGGCTTAAAGCGCTCATACTCTGACGGATAGCGGCGATAATAAGCTGGGCCATGACTACCCGTCATGTGTAGAACGATGGTTGCGTTGCCCGTTGTTTCGTTCAGCTCTTTCGAAAGACTATCAATCAATATTTGATCAAGACACTCGCCGCCCTCACAATAACGCTTGTCTTGTGCACCCTGCAAATCAATCAGCTTGATGCGTTCGGCAACGCCTTTGCTGCCAGTATTGTTCTCATACCAACTCGTCTGCACGCCTGCATGTTTGAGAACGTCCATCAGATTTTCAGAACCGCGGAATTTGGTGTTGGAATAATCCTCGCGGGTAAAAGGCGAAAACATGCACGGCACCGAAACGGAGGTTTCCGTGCCGCAACTTGATGTATCAGTAAAAGCTATAACGCCGCGCTTTTTCAACTCAGGATTGGTTTCACGCGCATATCCATTCAGGCTGAAATTTTCGGCACGCGCTGTTTCGCCAACCACGACAACAGTCACCAGCTTTTTGCCTGCTGGCAGTTGCGTGAGCGTCTGCTTGGCATCCAACCCCAATGGCTCCATTACGATATCGCGGTTTTTATATACGTGCGAAACATATTGAATGGTGCTCGCTATCGGCGTGCTGGGCATCAGCTTCTGCATAATATCAGCACCATGCTCGCGGAACATCGATGAATAAGCCGCATAGTTCGCACCGAGTATCACGACAGATACGGCTAAACAGCTCAAGATCACGCCTGTGTTCACCATTAATTTGCTGAGTATCGCGCGGTGTTTTACCCGCACCCACGCGATCAGAAGCGACGGGACAATGCCAAACAATAACATGTGCCAGATATAGCTTGAGGTAAGCAGAGCGCCCGATTCAGCCTGCGTCGTCGTAAGCGCAGCTTCAACGACGTTCTTGTCGATGATCGTGCCAAATGTATCTGTGAAATACGAACCGCCTGCTGCAATAATCACAAACAGGATCAGCATTGGCTTGATGATATATTTTGCTGAAAACAGAACAAATAATGCAACATTGAGCAAAAGTAGAACGACGGCTATGCCCGCAAGCCGCCACGGCGCATCGGCATAATAAATGCTGATTGCATGCCAGAAAGATGTATTTGTGAAGATGAGTACGTAGAGCGCCGTTACAAGACACAATGGTCCACTGGCGATTATGGGACGAAACTTCTGCATGGCACGCTTTCGAAATCTTTGAACACGCGCGCCTTACAAGAGCAACCAACAACGGAGGTTGGCTTTTTCAGGCCCGTTTCCGCCAGACATGAAATCAAGATGGCTTTTCTACGGCGGAAAAATTTGAATGGTAATACGAACCAAACGCCCAGACAAAAACGCCGCCGAAAACGGCGACGTTTTTATTTTCTCATAGTGTCAGAGACTAACCCATCCACCATTTTTATTGGATGAACGCACACAGGCATCGATGAACGATACACCCCTCACCCCGTCATCAACTGTTGGATAGATAACCGCGCTATCAACCTTCGCATTATCACGTCGGGCCTGAATTGCATTTGCGGCTTCGGTGTAGATCGTTGCAAAGGCTTCAAGATAACCTTCAGGATGACCACCCGGAATGCGGGTTACACGCGTCGCAGCCTCTCCAGCACCTGCACCGCCACGCGTGATCAAGCGCTTTGGCTCACCAAATGGTGTAAACCACAGACGGTTAGGATCTTCCTGCGCCCACTCAATGCCGCCTTTTGTGCCATAGACCCGCAAGCGGAGGGTGTTTTCATTACCCGGAGCAACTTGACTGCACCAAAGCATACCCTTGGCGCCACCCGCAAAACGCAGCATGACATGCGCATTGTCGTCAAGACGACGCCCCGGAACAAAACTGTCGAGATCGGCTGCTAAGCTTTCAAGCGTCAAACCAGTCACAAAGGACGCAAGATTGAACGCATGCGTGCCAATGTCACCCGTTGCCCCACCAAGCCCAGACTGTGCCGGATCTGTACGCCAGACAGCGCCTTTAGCACCCGTTTCTTCAACCGCTTCGGTCAGCCAGTCTTGCGCATATTCCACCTGCACCACACGCAGCTCGCCCAGTTCACCATTGGCGATCATTTCGCGGGCCTGTCGCACCATCGGATATCCGGTATAATTATGCGTCAGGACAAATAATGCACCGCTTTCATCAGCGACTTTCTTAAGCTTCTTTGCATCAGCCAGTGTCGAGGTCAGTGGCTTATCGCAGATCACATGAATGCCACGGCGCAAAAACTCTTTCGCAGCATCATAATGCACATGGTTTGGCGTGACGATTGCAACTGCCTCAATGCCATTCTTAAGGCGGGCCTCGCGGATCGCCATGTCCTTATAGCTTGAATAAATGCGATCTTCCGCAAGTCCCAGCTCGCGCCCCGACGCCTGCGCTTTTTCGGCTGAGGACGAGAGAGCGCCCGCAACAAGCTCAAAGCGGTTATCAAGGCGCGACGCCATGCGATGCACACCGCCAATAAAAGCACCTGCGCCGCCACCAACCATGCCAAGCCGGATGCGCGAATTGGCTGTTTCCTTGGTCTTTGCTTCAATGGTCATTGGGCTACCTCATAATCCCAGCATACGGCGATTGGCGGCATCGTCGGTCCCGCCTGCAGCAAAGTCATCGAATGCTTTTTCCGTCACACGAATGATGTGGTGTTTGACAAACTCAGCACCCTCGCGCGCACCGTCTTCAGGATGCTTGAGTGCGCATTCCCACTCGACAACCGCCCAGCCGTCAAAGTCATTAGCTGCCATTTTCGAGAATACAGCACCAAAATCGACCTGACCATCACCGAGCGAACGGAAGCGACCGGCGCGATTGACCCAGCCCTGATAACCGCCATAAACGCCTTGGCGTCCGGTCGGATTAAATTCCGCATCCTTGACGTGGAACATCCTGATCCGGTCTTTGTAAATATCGATGTTATCGAGGTAATCCAGACATTGCAGCACATAATGCGATGGATCATAAAGCATGTTCGCACGCGAATGATTTTTAACGCGCTCAAGGAACATCTCGAACGTCACACCATCATGCAGGTCTTCGCCGGGATGGATTTCGTAGCAAATATCAACACCATGCTCTTCCGCATGATCAAGGAGCGGCAGCCAGCGACGCGCCAGTTCATCAAAAGCAGTTTCGACCAAACCAGCTGGACGCTGTGGCCACGGATAGACAAACGGCCAAGCCAAAGCACCTGAGAAGGTAGCATGTGCGCCAATGCCAAGATTGCGCGAAGCGCGGATCGCCATCTTCACCTGCTCAACAGCCCACGCCTGCCGCGCTTTAGGATTGCCGCGCACTTCCGGCACAGCAAAACCATCAAAAGCCTCATCATAAGCCGGATGAACTGCAACAAGCTGTCCCTGCAAATGCGTCGAAAGTTCGGTGACTTCAACACCGTTTTCACGAGCAACACCGGCAAACTCATCGCAATAGTCTTTGGATTCGGAAGCCTTTTTAAGATCGATCAATTGGCTTGCCCATGTCGGGACCTGCACACCAGCATAGCCTTTTTCAGCGGCCCATTTGGTAATGCTGTCCCAACTGTTAAATGGCGCAACATCGCCCGCAAATTGCCCGAGAAAAATCCCAGGGCCTTTGATCGTCTTCATCAAAAATCCTCCAAAAG
>Ga0308165_1004037_pt1 | contig 14985 bp, 12 predicted proteins | sample PhyWR2_FD_201032 | JGI IMG/M metagenome (GOLD analysis project Ga0308165, IMG submission 201032) | Phyllosphere microbial communities from UC Gill Tract Community Farm, Albany, California, United States - DLSLW.R2 | ecosystem: Host-associated > Plants > Phyllosphere > Unclassified | place: USA...
ACCCCGGCGGGTGGGCCGGTCCCTTCCTACATGATGCAGGCCGACACGCTGGAGGAACTGGCGGAAAAGGCTGGTATTGATCCTGCCGGACTTTCGGCCACTTTAGCGCGCTTCAACGACATGGTCCGCAAGGGCCACGATGACGATTTCAACCGCGGGGATGCCACGTATGACAACTTCTACATGTGGGGCGATACCGATTTCGAAGCGCCTTACTGCACGCTCGGCGTCATCGACCAGGGACCGTACTTTGCCGTGAAGATGGAAGCCGGGGCGCTTGGCACGGCTGGCGGACCGAAGACCAATGCGGATGCACAAGTCGTCGACTGGAGCGGCATGCCTATCCCTGGGCTTTACGCCGCTGGCAACGCTATGGCCGCAGTTCTGGGCGAAGCATACGGCGGCGCCGGCGGTACGCTCGGCCCTGGCATGACGTTCGGGTATATCGCAGGGAAGCACCTGGGGGCATACATTCCCAACCACTGATAAGCCAAGGAGGTCGGCGCCGTCATCGGTACGCGCGCCGACCTGCCTTCCACCAACTGGGCCAGAGCTGTTTATGGCGTATGGTCCTTCGGGCGGTAGCCCAGACGCACGAGTTGCTTGCGCAGCATTTCGCGCTGGCGAGTGGCTGGCCAGTCCGGACGCTGGATGGCCGCCAGCGTGGCTATGCCATTGATCGCTGCCTGAATCTCGGTCGCCATTTGCTTCGGGTCCTCGGCCGGATCGAATTCTTCCCGGGACTGGGAGGCTAAGATCAGTTCGATGAAAAGGTCATAGCTGGTAGTGCTGCTTTCGCGCCACTCGGTTTCGATGCCCTCCGCATCGGGTGTCTGGCCCCAGAAGGCAAACAGGCAGTGCCAGTCTTGCCAGCGCTGACGGGTATTCGGCAAAGCAAAGTCGAGGCAGGTCAGCAGGTCCTTGCCCTCGCGGCTCGCCTTCCTGATCCGGGCGAGCCCCCGCTGCCATGCCACCCGCTGCGTATAGGCCAGCATTTCATGCTTACTGTGAAAATAGTGGCACACGATGGCCGTGCTGTAGCCGCACTGCTCTGCCACGGCGCGGATCGTTACCGCTTCGGCACCGCCTTTCAGAACCAGACTGGACACTACTTTGGCGATGTCCCGGCGGCGCTGTTCGTGGTCGACTATGCGCGGCATGGGAGTGGTACCTTGATGTATCTGGTCGTCGTTTCTGGCAGTCAAGCTACTGCTGCATATCAGAGAATCCAAGACCTGCCATTATGGACAGGTGCTGGCGATCTAATTAAAACATAGTTACATAATAAATGCGCTTCCGCGCGCTGAATTAGTCGATGCGGGGGAGCCGGATCATGTCAGACAGTATCAGAGGATGGCGGGGCCCCGATGCCTCCCTTTGCGACGAAGCCCCGCTGATCACCAGTTCGGCCTTCTCGCGGCTTTCCGCCTTCCTTTTGCAGCAGGGCACCTTCGATTTTGCCGTCATGGACAACCGCCCCGGCCAGCGTCGGCGTACCGGCATCCCCGCCCCGAGGCGGCTGAACTGGGAGACCAGCAAGGCGGGCGAACTGTCTCTCGTCGCCCAAGCTCTGATCATTGAAGACGATGTGTTCTGGGCGAACCGTTCCCGTATCGTGACCGCGCGCGAGAACCCCATGCTGACCCGGCTGTGGGGGCATACGCTTCTGGAACTGGGATTTCCAGCGATCATGGGTATCGCGGTGCGAACGGCGTTTGGTCGAATCGGCGGCGTGATCCTGACGCCGAAATCTGCCCATCAGACTGACCTGTCTGCGCAATACGCCGCATTCGGACCGCAGTTCGCATCGCTCGCGCAGGAATTTATGCTGGAAGACTTCGATGGCGACAGGCAGGCATCGAGCGGCCTGCAAGGCGTGCTCAGCCCGCGCGAGGTCCAGTGCATCAGGCTGATTGCAATGGGGCAGACCGACGATGAAATCGCCAATAACATGACCATAGCCCGCACGACCGTGCGCTATCACTTCTCCAACCTGTGCGAGAAGCTGGGCGCCAGCAGCCGCGCCAATGCGGTCTACCGTGCCGCCACGCTGGGGTTGCTGCCCAGCGCGGCGTGAAGGATGAAAACCCGGTTATGCGGCCGGATGGTCTTTCAGAGGCTGATGTTCATCGTCGCCGTCATGCGCGACGGGTCCGGGTCATGCGGTGGCACGCCATAGTCCATGACCGGGAAAAACTTGCCGTCGAGCGCAGGCGATCCGTAATAGACCTGATCGTAGCGATGCACCTTGATGAGCCATTCGCTCCCGTATTTCTGGAAGGTGCTGTGATAGATGCCCATCACCACCTGATACGAGCCGTCAGGCATGCGCAGCACTTCATCCACGTGCCCGCGTGAGGCAGCAATATCGCCCTCCACCTCGATCACCAGCGAGGAGATCGACTGGCGAACGAAGGGAAAGCCCTGCATGACGTTCCACCAGTGCTCGACAACAGCCTTGCGGCCACGAGTGATGGTGCCGAAGGCGTGCCACTCCCCGTCTTCGGCATAGCATTGGCCATGGGCCTCAGGATCGCGGCGGAAGATGGAATCGCCAAGGCGCGCCAAAGTTCGCCGCACGCCTGCATCGCCGTCCAGCCGGTTAAGAAGATCGTTCATGCTTGTCCTCGCTTGTTGCGTGTATCGGGGCCAGCGGATGCCCGCAGGCGTCAGTCCCCAGAAATCAACCCAATGTCAGCGTGCCGCCCTGCCACCAGCGCTCGAACGCCGGGCGCAGCATTGAGGATGCCAGTTCCACGACCATGCCCCCGGCGGCCGGCATCACATAGGCGAACGGCCCCCAACGGTCTTCCGGACCGGCACCTGCGGCAACCACGCTCCATCCTTGCGCAATCAGTTCGTCCACCGTTCCAGCCACATCGTCCACCCAGAGGCCGACATGATCGCCGCGCGACAGTGCGGCATCGAAGAAGCTGCCCGCCTCGCCCTGCTGGAGTTCGAGCCGGACCGGCCCGTCGCGCGATATCGTAAAACGGTTGGTGATCGTCTTCAGGCCTTTTTCAGGCGTCCAGACGGGGAAGCCTTCCAGCGTGAACGGCTCGGCGAACCGCAGTCCCAACGTGCGGGAGTAGAACGCGATCGCCGCGTCGAGGTCTGGCACCAGCACGCCGGTATGAAACACCTTGCTGTAATCGATCACTGCACTCTCCATAGAGCCGGGAATGGCCGCCCCGGAGCGGAAGATTTGGGAGGTGTCCTCCCCGGGGCGGCTTGTCGGTCGTTAGCGGCCCGAAAGCCAGCGACCGTAACGGGTCAGAATTCGTACCCGAGGATTACACCGTAGGTACGCGGCTCGCGGGCACTGGAGAACGACCAGAGACCCGCAACGGTGAAGGCGGCGTTGGGTCCGCGATCATCCAGCAGATTGCGACCGAACACCGTGACGCGTGCGGTATGCCCGGCCAGATCGAACCGCGTCGTCAGGCTGGCATCGACCAGATCCTGGGTATCGGAGCGCAGGCGCGGATCGTTGCGGGGCACCACCACTGTCCCGGTCGCGGGATAGGTTGCGGTCGCGTCCAGCCCGATCTGCTGGTCGTAGGGGCTGATATGACGATAACCCAGGTTCGCCACGACTTCACCGAAACCGGTCGGCACCTTGTAGTTGGCGTTAAGCGACAGAGTCGTCTTGGGCGCGTAGATCATCGAGACGTTCGAATAGTCGATGGTGCGGGTGCCAGGCACCGTCGCGCTGATCGCGCCCTGCGAAATGAAGTCCTTCAGTTTGTTGTCGAGCAGGCCCAGCGAGCCGGAAAGGGTCAGGCCCTGCGCCGGATGCGCGGTGAATTCCACCTCGACGCCCTTCAGCTTCGCCGAGCCGACATTGGTGACGATCGTCTCGCTGCCGACACCGCTTTGCGTGGGGATTGTCGTGTTTTGCTGGAGGTCCTTGTAGTCCGCCAGGAACGCGGCGACGTTGAGTTCGAGCAGGCCATTGAACAGGGAGCCCTTGAAACCGCCCTCGAAGGAATCCACCGTTTCCGGACCATAAGCCGTCGTCGCCGAGAACAGCGTTGTTCCGCGGCCAGAGAAGCCGCCGGAACGATAGCCGCGCGACCATGAGGCGTAGAGCATCATGTTAGGGTTGGGGTGGAAATCAATGCCGATCTTAGGCGTGAACTTGCTGTTGGTGACGCTGGCGTTGGGGAATTGGTCGGCGTCCACGCGCGCCATGTTCTGCTTGCGGTCCTGCGTCCAGCGGCCACCGAACGACAGGCGCCACTTGTCAGCGAAGGCCCAGTTGAAGTCGCCGAAGAAGGCCAGCGACCTGGCATGGCCGATATTGGCCTGTTCGGTAACCGACGGAGGCGCGCCAAGGGTAATGCGCGTGCGCTGCAGCAGGGAATAGCGCGACTTGAAGAAGTACCCGCCGACGACATAATCGAGGCTGTCGCTCACCTTGCCCGAGGCGCGCAGTTCCTGGCTGAACTGGCGATAGGTCTGCGAGCGGGCCGAGAAGTAGATGTCTGCGGAAGAGCCATCGAAGTCCTGCGTCTGCGCTTCGTCGGACTTGCGATAGCCAGTGACGGAGGTCAGCTTTACCGGGCCCGCATCGAGATTCATTTCCAGCGTCGCGGCCGGAGATTCGTAATGCGAAGTGCCCGGCGTGCCGAACACGGTGTAGAGGTCGGTCGTGGTGTTGCGGTTGCACTCGTTGGCGGGTTCGAACGCGCAGAAGACCTCGCCGGTCTTGGTAATGCTTGAATTGACCGGCACGAAGTCCTGCACCTGCTTTTCCAGCGTCAGCAGCGCGTCGAAGTTAGACGAAGGCTGGAGTAGCGCGGCAACGCCAAAGTTCTCGGAGTTCGAGCCGCCGGTACGTTCCCCGGTGATGCCATGGCGGTAATAGCCATCGCTCTGATTGTGGAAGTAGAAGGGCTTGATGGCCAGAACATCGTCGATGACTGGGATGTCGACCACTGCGCGCGTAGCCCAGGTATCGTAGTTTCCGTAAGACGCCTCGACCTTGCCCGAGAACTCGAACTTCGGACGGGTCCGCCGGATGTTGATGACGCCGCCGATTGTATTGCGGCCGAATAGCGTGCCTTGCGGTCCGCGCAACACCTCGATCTGGCTGATATCGAAGAAGTCGAAGAACTGACCGGTGCTGCTGCCGATGAACACGCCATCGACCACTACGGCGACAGTGGGATCGAAGGACTTATCGACGTCGGCAAAGGATAGGCCGCGGATAGCGACGTTCGCAGCGGCCGCGCCGGAGTTCTGCTGCGTGATCATGACGCTGGGCGCGGCGCCCATGATGTCACCGATGTTGACCGCGGCCTTTGCTTCAAGGGCGGCTGCATTGACTGCCGTGATGGCGACGGGCGTGTCGCGCAAGGCTTCCTCGCGGCGGCGGGCCGAGACGATGATCTCGCCAGTGGAAGCGCTATCGGCCTCCGCAGTCGAATTTTGCGCCCACGCCGGCGTAGCTGCCATCCCGGCAGCCAGCCCCAGAGCGCCAACTCCGACCTGCAAGATCGACTTGAAAATTTCGATGCGCGGCATCTCTCAGACTCTCCCCTATTTCTTGCAAACGGACTCTTTGCGGTCCGCCTGTCGGGAAGGCTTCTATTATGATACCGCTGTGTTATAAACCTGTGCTATGTCATAGCTACCGCGCGTGGCAGGCGTCATAGGCCGTTAAAGTCGGTAGCCAAGACGGCGGAGTTCTTCTTTCAGGAACCTTCGCTGTCGCTCGGGTGGCCACAGTTCGTCGTTCTGCATCGCCAGCGAGGCAATTCCATTCGCAGCGATCTGTATGTTCACGGCGATCATATCGGGATCAGCATCGGGATCGAATTCCCCCCGCGACTGTGCCGACTTGATGATTTCAATGAATATGTCTTTGGCATCCGAAGTCGCATGTAGCCGCTCTTCGGCCAGTTGGGGGTCGTACATCGCGAGGCCCCAGAAAGCAAAAAACAAGTGCCACACTGATTTCATTTCATCAGATATCGGAAGAAGTACGGCAATGCATTCTTCCAAGCTTGCACCAGCATTCCATGCTGCAATAATCGCTCGCTCGCCTTGTTTGCGCGATTCGCGCTGAGAAAAGTTCAGCATCTCGCGCTTGTTATCGAAATAATGCACAATGACGCTCGGGCCATACCCGACTTTATCTGCAACATTACGAATTTTCAGGCCTTCCACGCCTTCATTCCAAGTGATCTCCCTGATGACACGGGCGATTTCAATCCGCCTCTGATCATGGTCTACTTTCTTTGGCAATTCCGTTCTCTTCTCGAAAAGTGGGTCGTACTAAGGGCAAGCCGGTATGCTTGTGTGCTGCCGTTGGCCGGGCAGCAAGCTGGGGCGCTTGATTTTCTGCATTTGCCAACGAAGTAGCATCCGCTTTCCTCGGTCGTTTACGGTCCGCTATTCCCGCAGCGATCGACAGAGTGAGGTCGTTCGTCCCGCATGCCGGGGACGGCAAATTTCGCTTTAGCTGCCGTCCGACGATCGCCGGAATGAACCAACGCCCAACTTCCAACCGCGACCTGCGCAAAGGCAGGCGGATTTCAGGTTGGGCAAACGTCAATTCGCGTCGGATTGCTCTCCGTCGCGCTTTTCTACGTCGTCAATTGCGATCGCCTTTTTTGCAGCGATCTTGGCACTCTCGGCCTTAAGCGGACGCGAAACGGGGCAAACTTCCTGGGCATAGGTGTGGAGGGTGTTGAGCAGGTTGTCGGGGACAAGCTTGTAGAATACGAACTGGCCCCGCTTTTCGCTGCTGACCAATCCGGCATTCTCCAGCACCGCCAGATGCTGCGACACTGCAGGCTTCGACATCTCGAAGCGCGAGGCGATATCGCCGGCACTAAGTTCGGCATGGCTCAGATACGCAAGAATCTTGCGACGCGGGGTGGAGGCCAAGGCTTCGAACACTTTTTGCATGAGGCTTATTTAAGGAATGAGCTAATCACTTGACAAGGGTCTTTAGGTAATTAAGCAATGAACTAATTACCTCGGAGGTTGCAATGCCCGACGTGTTCCCCAGCCGATCCCCATCCGCGCCCGCCGAAACGACGGTGAACAGCCTGATCGAAGTCGCCGGCTGCAGCCCTGTCGAGGGCAAGGTCCGATGGGATCCGGTCCATTCGACCTGGAACGCGATCATGTTGGTGATATCTCTCGTGCTGGCCCCGTTCTTCGCCAGTTGGTCGGCCTTGGGCGTGTTCCTGGCGCTGACGGGGGCGTCGCTTCTGCTGGGGCACAGCATCGGCTTCCATCGTCTTCTGATCCATCGCAGCTTCGCGTGCCCGCTCTGGCTGGAGCGGGCGCTGGTGTGGATCGGCACGCTGGTCGGCATGAGTGGGCCGTTCTGGATGATCCGCACGCATGACTTGAGGGACTGGGCACAGCGGCAAAGCGATTGTCACGACTATCTCGCGCATCGGCGCCCCATGCTGATCGACGCCTGGTGGCAACTCCATTGCCGTCTCGAACTGGTGGATCCGCCGGCGTTTGACCTCGGGCAGGCCGGGAAAGATCGCTTCTACCGCTTGCTGGAGCGGACCTGGATGGTGCAGCAGGTTCCGGTGGGTATAGCCCTGTATCTCGTCGGAGGCTTGCCCTGGCTGATATGGGGCGTGTGCGTCCGGGTGAGCGTGTGCGTGACCGGCCACTGGTTCGTCGGCCACCTCGCGCATCGGCGCGGACCGCAGTCGTGGCTTGTGGAAACCGCAGGCGTACAGGCCCACGACGTTCCCTGGGCTGCGATCCCGACGATGGGCGAGGCGTGGCACAATAATCACCATGCGTTCCCGGGGTCGGCGCGGATCGGCCTCTACTCAGGGCAAAGCGATTGGGGCTATCGGGTGATCGTGATCCTGGAGAATTTCGGACTGGTCTGGGACGTGGTCACGCCCGAAACGATGGCGCCCCGTAAGGAGCTGCGGCCGGCGGTGTCGCAGGATCGGCCCCAAAGCCGGTTCTCCCAAGCGGCGAGGGCTTGAGCCGTGCGCAAGCTACTTTCCTTCGAGGGGTGTGTTTCACCGCTGGTCTATGCTCTGGCCGCGCCAGTGCTGTTGCTGTCGCAGAACCTCATGGTGGCCCTCTGCTATCGCTGGCGCGGCGTGGCACTACAGGGCGATGCGTGGTTCTGGCTCTTGCCGCTGCGCCGTCTGGCACAGATGCCAGGAGTGACGGCCACGCAAGCCGCGACGGTATTCGCGCTGGGATTCGTCATCGCCTGGACCTTGGCGGCCCTTTCGTTTCGCCGTGCGAACTGGTCCGGGCGCGGGCAAAGGATCAGCCTGTTCGCCATTTTTCCCGTGCTCCAGATCATCGTCGTCATACTGCTTTGCGTCATGCCGCGGCGGCTCAGCGAACCGGACGAGCCGCGAGGCGACGCGGTGGATCTGGCCGAAGTCCTGCAAGGCGTGCTGGCCGGCGTGGCGATCATCGTCGCCGCCGTGCTGATCTCGGCATTGACGCTCGGCGCCTATGGCTGGGGCCTCTTCGTCGCGACGCCTTTCGTGGTCGGAACGACGACAGGGTATATCGTGAACCGTCGCACTCCGCAGACTGGGACGCGGACCACGGCGCACGTCCTCGCGGCCGGTGCCCTGGGCGGGCTCGCCTTGCTCATGTTCGCGCTGGAGGGTTTCATGTGCATCGCCCTGGTCGCGCCGCTCGGTCTGGCAGCTGCGGCGCTTGGTGGCGCCTTCGGCCGGGCCATTGCCCTGTTCGGGCATGATGGCAACAGACCGCTGATGTCCATCGCCGTGCTTCCAGCCTTGTTCGCGCTCGAAGGGGGCATGCCACCCGCGACGCCCATCGACACGGTCGAAAGCATTGACATCGCCGCTGCGCCCGGCGCGGTGTGGCAGGCGATCACCAGCGAAGCACCCATCGGCCTTTCGCCGGGGCTTCCTGGGCTGGCAGGGCTGGCCTACCCTGTCCGCAGTAGCCTCAAGGGGGAAGGCGTCGGCGCCACGCGCCTTGGGATATTCTCGACCGGGACTGCGGTGGAGCGCGTGACCGAATGGAAGCCCGGCCGCGTGCTGGCCTTCACCGTTCTTTCCCAGCCACCGGCGATGGAAGAGATGAGCCCCTATCGTCACCTCAAGACGCCGCATCTGACGGGGTATGTCGTCACCGGCGATACGAAGTATCTGCTCTCGCCCCTGCGCAACGGCGGAACGAGGCTGACGCTGCAGGCGCAGACCGTGCTGCGCATCGACCCGATCGCCTATTGGAAGCCAATCGCCCGCATCGCGTTCCACTTGAACGTCCGCCGAGTGCTCAAAAGCGCAAAAATAGAGGCTGAGGGACAACGCGTTGAATGACCTTCAAGCGCGGGGGCGCCCGGACCCGTCCGGTTCACCTCTGGCATACTTCTCGAACTGGTCGTGAACGAAGGCCGTGCAAATTATGCAGGGAGCAAACCGCCGCGATCTGCGCTTCTGCTCTGCCGCGCGAACACCGGTAGAGGAGGGAAATGATGAGTGTGATTGCTGCGGTTCTCTATCGGAATGGCCAGCGTGTGCAGGACATCGATGTGGCTGAAAAGGTCCATTGTCCCGACGACCGATCGGAATTCGTCTGGATCGGCCTGCTCGATCCGACCCCCGAGGATTTACGCTCGCTGCAGCAGCAGTATGGGCTGCACCCTTTGGCCGTGGAGGATGCGATCACCGGTAAGCAAATACCAAAGGTGGATGTCTACCGCGATCAGCTGTTCGTGACGGCGCGGACAGCCGAACTCGTCGGTGACGAGATCCGCTATGGCGAGGTTTCGATTTTCGTCGGGCATAGCCACATCATCACCGTCCGTCATGGTCATGAACGCGAGTTCACTCAGTTGCGAGGCCAACTCGAGCAGGACCCCGGCATGCTGCAGAAAGGCGTAGACTACGTCCTCCACGCAATCCTCGACTACGTCGTAGACGGCTACTTGCCGATTATCGAGACGATCGAAGAAGACACCCTGGCGATGGAGCGGCGCACGGTCGACAGTTTCCTTGGACGCGACGAGGTCATCCGTATCTTCACCCTGCGACGCGAGATTATTCGCTTCCAGCGCGTGTTGATACCGATGGGCGAAGTGGCCGCCAAGTTCGTCAGGGCAGAACTGCCTTGCATCGATCAGGATGCGCGGCCCTATTTCAGTGACGTCAACGACCACGTCCGTCGTGTCCAGGCCATGGCAGACGGGCTCAAGGAAATTCTCAACTCTGTCTTCGAGTTCAGCAATCTTTTGGAGCAGCAGCGGACCGGCGCGATCACCCGCCAACTGGCGGCATGGGCGGCCATCCTGGCGGTGCCGACCGCCATCGCCGGTATTTACGGGATGAATTTCAAGAACATGCCCGAACTTGAGACGCGTTACGGTTACTACGTCGTCCTGGTAATGATCAGCTGCATTTGCCTGCTGCTTTACACCCGCTTCAGGAAGCTGAAATGGCTTTGACCCTGGCGACGCGCTAAGGCACCGTCACGCTGTGGCGGGCTGAGTTTTCATCGGTGAGCCGACCACGTTGCCGTATCTCTGCAAGCCCTGACCAACGCAGTGCGCGCGTCGGAGGTCGGCCGGGGCAAGCTGTTGCGCAGCGGCAATGTCGGCGGCTTGTTACGGCGATCTCATTCGCCATCAATGCTGCGGGTGCCGGAGCCATGCGAGAATGTTTGCGGATCGCAAGCAAGATTCATTGGTATCAGGGAAGCGCTCCGAGGCACTTCGGAGTGTCTTTGCTTGAACTGGCGCGGAATTGGAATGAGCCGCGTATTTTTCCACGGAGTTCCGTCATTATAAGTGCGTATCGGCCCGATCGCCTTCTTCGCCTTCGAACTGTGCTAGACCGTCCTGCTCTTTCACGATCGACATTCTATCGGAAGATGGGAAGGGCACTTTTCCACGCCAAGTGCAGATCTTGAGTCGATGCCGGGCCGGCGCGAAATCGCATTGAAGATTTGACAGTCCGTCTCCGACACGCGCCCTCAATGCGCGCTTTTGCTGCAATCTCCGCAACATATCGCATTTTACGCAGTAGCGATGGCTGGCAATGACCAGTGTGCCCGACGACGAACCAGCGTTTTGGGGGCGGAAGGCGTTGGCATGGTTCTTGTTAGGAAATCCCCGCATATCATTAGGGGGATCCATGACCAAGTATTTGAATGTCGCCTTTGCCGCCACGCTCGGCAGCGTCCTTGTTTCCGGTTTTGGTGCAAATGCGGTGGCGGCGGAAGACGCGGCCGAAAGCGCATCCGGGGCTGGAAGCGGCGGCGGCGCAGAGATTGTGGTCACCTCGCTCAAGCGCGCGGTCAGGTTGCAGGATGCGCCTGCCAGCATCACCTCGATCTCGGACGACACGCTGCGTTCGGCGAACATCGATTCCGCCAACGACCTGGTCCGCGCGGTGCCCAGTCTCACCATAACCGATGCGGGGCCGGGCCAGCGGCGCATCACCTTGCGCGGCATCCGCAGTGCGGGTGACGCGCAAGTGGGCATCTATTACGACGAGACTCCGGTCGCCGGCCCGCCCGGCACCACCAGCGATCCGGGCGGCAGCCAGTCGGACTTCAAGCTGTTCGATCTCGAACGCATCGAAGTGCTGCGCGGGCCGCAGGGTACGCTGTACGGCGCTGGCGCGGTGGGCGGCACGATCCGCCTTGTTACTCGCAAGCCGGACTTCGAGTTCGGCGGCCATATCGATGTCGGCGCCACCACCACCGAAGGCGGCGGCGAGGGCTACCAGCTCAACGCTGCGCTCAACGTGCCGATCGTCAAGGACCTGCTGGCAGTGCGCGGCGTCTATTTCCGGCGGCAGAGCGATGGCTGGGTCGACAATCCGGGCCTGGGCCTCAAGGGCATCAATTCGGAACGCAGCGACGGGGGCCGCATCCTGGTGCGCTTCACCCCGGCGCCGTGGTTGACGATCGATGGCGGAGCACACTTCCTCTACACCGAGGGCGGCGCCAGCACTTGGTCGCCGAGCGCCGGCAAGTACAATGCGGTCAACGCCTCGCAGGTGCCCTATGAGGACAAGCAGCGACTCTACAGTCTGTCCGCCCATGCCGACCTGGGCTTTGCCGAACTCGTCGCGACGTCAAGCTACCAGGACCGCGACACGCTGGTGACGCGTGATCCGACACCTCTGTTCAACAGCTTCCGCACCGCTTCGGGCTGCGCCACACACTTCACCGGGGCGGTCTGCGCCACTCCGGCCGGTTTCGCGGCCTACAACCGCTATGTCGATGGCCTTACGCCGGTGATCTACTATCAGCCGCAATCGGTCACCGACTGGACCAACGAATTGCGCCTGCAGTCCACTGGCAACTCGTGGTTGCAGTGGACCGTCGGAGGTTTCTACGAGGATCGCGACGCCAAGGTGCTTTCCGAAGCGCGTCGCACCAATGCCTCTGACGGGTCGCAGGTAGAAGGCGCGGCGCCGCTGCTGCAGCGCCGCGTCGTAGACCACCTCAAGCAGAAGGCGGTGTTCGGCGAGATCGCGATTACCCCGGTCGAGGGGCTGACCCTGACCGGCGGCGGGCGTTACTACAGCTACGACAAGATCGTGGGCGGCGACACCACGATCGGCCTAGACATCCTGCGCACCCGCGTGACGCCCTTCGCTACCTACAAGACCAGGAATAACGGCTGGCTGTACAAGGGCAACGTCAGCTGGAAGCTGGCCAGCAACGTCCTCGTATACGGGCAGGTGGCGACCGGGTATCGGCCCGGCGGCGTCAACCAGGTACTGGGCCTTGCACAGGCGCTGGCTTATAGCCCCGACAAGCTGACCACGTATGAAGGCGGCATCAAGACCTCCTTCGGCGGTGATGCGCTGATCCTGAACCTGAGCGGATACATCACCGACTGGTCGGACATGCAGGTCAGCATCAACAGCGGCAGCTTCCTCTACTTGGGCAATGCCGGTGCGGCGCGGATCAAGGGCATCGAGGCGGAAGCCACGCTGAACCCGACGCGCGGACTGACGGTCAACGTCAATGCCGCCTTCACCGACGCCAAGCTGACCGAGGACCAGGTGCCCGACGGCGTCACCCCGCTCGCCTCGACCGCGCGGCGCGGCGACAAGATCCCGTTCATCGCGCCGCACACGATCAGTTTCGCCGGCCAATACGAATGGGCGCTCGGTTCGGGAGGCTGGAACGGGCTGGTGCGCGCAGACCTGGCCTACGTCGGTGGCTCACGCGCGGATTTCCGTCCGACGTCGACCAGCTATCGCAAGGTCGGCGACTATGCTCTGGCGAACGCCCGTATCGGCGCGCGGGGTGAGCGGTACGGCGTGTTCTTCTACGTCAGCAACCTGTTCGACAAGGCCGGGCGTACCTCTGCCGGCAACACGCTGGGCGGGCTTACCGAAACCGTCACCACCATCCAGCCCCGCACTTACGGCATCAACCTGACCAGCTCGTTCTGAGCGGCACGGAGACTTCGATCATGAAACATCACCTTCTGACGTGTGCCGCGCTGGGCGTCCTCGCTTTCGCGGCGGCACCGCTGGCGCGGGCCGAGGCGCTGTCCGACAAGGACACCGCCGCGATCATCGCCGGGATCGACGCGCGCAAAGGCCAGCTTGCAACCAATGCCCGGAAAATCTGGGAATGGGGCGAAATCGGTTTCCACGAAGACCAGAGTTCCGCGCTGCTCCAGCAGCAACTCAAGGCTGCGGGCTTTCGCGTGGAGGCCGGCACGGACGGCATGCCAACGGCGTTTACGGCCACCTACGGCAATACCGGGCCGGTGATCGCGCTCCTTTCGGAATACGATGCCTTGCCGGGGCTGTCGCAGACCGACCAGCCGGTTGAGCAATCGCGGGGCAGCCTGGCCGGTCATGCCTGCGGGCATAACCTGCTGGGCACCGCATCGGTGGAAGCCGCGATCGCGCTGGCGAAATGGCTGAAGGCAAGCGGTACACCGGGCACCGTGCGCCTTTACGGCACCCCCGCCGAGGAAGGCGGCTTCGCCAAGGTCTATCTGGTGCGGGATGGCTTTTTCAAGGACGTGGACGCGGTGCTGAGCTGGCACCCGAGCAGCGCCAACGGGGCTTCGCAGGGCCAACTCCTGTCGATGGTGACGGCCAAGTTCCGCTTCACCGGCGTCGCCTCGCACGCGGCGGCAGCGCCGGAGCGCGGCCGCTCCGCACTGGACGGGGTAGAGATCCAGAACGTCGCGGTGAATTATCTGCGCGAACACATCCCCTCGGACGCGCGGGTCCATTACACGATCACGGATGGCGGCGATCAGCCCAACATCGTGCCTGCCCATGCCGAGAGCTTCTACTATGTGCGCCATTACGACCCGGCGGTGGTGCGCGATGTGTTTGAACGCGTCGTAAAGGCGGGCGAGGGCGCCGCGCTCGCCACCGGGACCAAGTTCGAATACGAGATCATCGGCGGCAGCTTCGGCACCTTGCCCAATGACACGCTGGGCAAGGTGGTCGATACCAGCCTGCGCCGGGTGGGCGGGTACAGCTACACGCCCGAGCAGCAGCGCTACGCCGATGCCATCGCCAAGACGCTGCCCAAGGGCGCTGAAAAAGGCGGGCCATCGGACATCGGTGCCTACGATTTCGGGCGCAAGGGTTCGGCCTCGTCCGATGTCGGCGATATCAGCTGGGTGGTTCCCACCGCCAGCCTTGGCACAGCGACCTGGGTGCCGGGAACCGCGCCGCATAGCTGGCAGGCGGCTTCGGCCAGCGGCACGTCGATCGGCGTGGAAGGCGCGGAAGTGGCGGCCAAGACGCTGGCGCTTTCGGGCGCGCAGCTATTCCTGAACCCCGACAAGCTGCGCGATGCCAAGGCGGAACTCAAGCGCAGCCAGGGCGCCGACTTCAAGTATGTGCCGCTGGTCGGCAACCGTAAGCCGCCGCTGGATTATGCGCGCAGCGCGCTGCCGGCGGGGCGGAAGTAACGCAAACCCCCGCCGCCCGGTGGGCGGCGGGGGTTTGATAAAACACGAAAGGTCGTGGCCCCGGATCAAGTCCGGGGCCACGA
>Ga0308165_1004040_pt1 | contig 14981 bp, 11 predicted proteins | sample PhyWR2_FD_201032 | JGI IMG/M metagenome (GOLD analysis project Ga0308165, IMG submission 201032) | Phyllosphere microbial communities from UC Gill Tract Community Farm, Albany, California, United States - DLSLW.R2 | ecosystem: Host-associated > Plants > Phyllosphere > Unclassified | place: USA...
GCATCGCAACAGGCAATCCGGATGCTTATTACGAGCCGAATTCGTTCAATGGTCCTGTCGAGCAGCCATCTGCGAAAGAACCGCCGCTGCGCATTCAAGGCGAAGCCGACCGTTATAATCATCGCATTGGCAATGATGATTATTCGCAGCCACGGGCTCTGTTTAATCTGTTTGATGATGGACAGAAGGCCCGTCTGTTCTCAAACATTGCGGCAGCCATGGGTGGTGTGCCAGGCTTTATCGTCGAACGCCAGTTGGGGCACTTCAAGCTGATCCATCCCGAGTATGAAGCAGGTGTGCGCAAAGCACTACGGGATGCATATAATTACAGCGCTTAAATCTTTGAGCTCTCTACACTTTTATCCCTTTTTACTTTCCTGCGAATTGCAACACGCTTTCGCAGGCCATCTTACAAAAGTGATTTAATATGTTTAAGAAATTGACTGCCGAATTTATCGGTACATTTTGGCTGGTATTCATCGGATGCGGTGCAGCAATCATTTCAGCCGCGTTTCCCAATATGGGCATCGGCATTTTGGGTATTGCTTTAGCATTTGGACTGAGCCTCATGACAATGGCCTATGCCGTTGGTGGCATTTCCGGCGGGCACTTTAATCCGGCGGTTTCGCTTGGCCTGATGACAGCGGGACGCTTTCCTGCAAAAGATCTTATTCCCTACTGGGTCGCACAGGTTGCAGGGGCAATCGTTGCAGCCGGCGCACTCTATTTGATCGCGTCTGGCAAAGCTGATTTCACGGCTGGCGGCTTCGCAAGCAACGGTTACGGTGAGTTTTCACCCGGCGGCTACAGCTTGTTCGCCGCCATTATTTCAGAAATGATCCTCACCGGCTTTTTCATTTTTGTAATTCTAAGCGCAACATCATCCTCAACACCCGGTGGATTTGCACCAATCGCAATTGGTTTGTGCCTAACCGCAATCATCCTTATGTCGGGACCGATAGCAAATACGTCAGTCAACCCTGCCCGATCAACCGGTGTTGCTCTGTTCGCGGATGTGCCTGCCATGAGCCAACTTTGGGCTTTCTGGGTAGCTCCACTTTTGGGCGGAGTGCTCGGGGGAGCCGTCTGGAAAACACTGTTCGGGAACTCTGAGGCAAAATAATCTAACCCAAAGCAAAAATGGAGCCGACTTTACGCTCATGTAAAGTCGGCTCCATTTCTTTGTCAGAGCACAAGCTGAAAAGTAAGAAACGGTTTTCAGGATGTGAAACTTAAAAAGTTAGAGCGCCGATCTGATAACATCAGATCGGCGCTCTCAATCAGCGTCAGAAAACTATCAAAAATCTTATGCGCTTTCGCGCAGTTCTGAGCCATCGGGCTCACGCAGCACATAGCCACGACCCCAAACAGTTTCAATGAAGCTCTGGCTACCGGAAACGGCATCAAGCTTCTTGCGCAGCTTGCAGATAAACACGTCGATGATCTTCAGCTCAGGCTCATCCATACCGCCATAAAGGTGGTTGAGGAACATTTCCTTGGTGAGGGTCGTACCCTTGCGAAGCGAAAGCAACTCAAGCATCTGATATTCTTTGCCGGTCAGATGAACGCGCTGGCCACCAACCTCAACAGTCTTGGCGTCGAGGTTCACAATCAGATCGCCTGTTGTGATGACCGACTGGGCATGACCCTTGGAACGACGAACAATCGCATGAATACGTGCGATCAGCTCGTCCTTGTGGAACGGCTTCGTCATATAATCGTCTGCGCCAAAACCAAGGCCGCGAACTTTATCCTCAATGCCAGCCATGCCAGAGAGGATGAGGATCGGCGTCTTGACCTTCGAAAGGCGCAAGGTACGCAGAACCTCATAACCGGACATGTCCGGCAAGTTCAGATCCAGCAGAATGATGTCGTAATCATAAAGCTTGCCGAGATCGATGCCTTCTTCACCCAGATCGGTGGTGTAAACATTGAAGCTCTCGGACTTAAGCATGAGTTCAATGCTTTGTGCGATAGCACTGTCGTCTTCAATCAAAAGGACGCGCATATCTTATCCCCTTTCCGCCGCTGACCAGATATCCCTCACGGCAGCTGACGGAACTGTCGTTGCCTTAGCCTGAAGGTGCCTGCAAATGGTTAACAAAATATGATTCCTGTTGGCAAGCATAAATATTTCCTATTTAGAAAAAACTCTTATCCAACTGAATCATAAGTGATTATTTTATTCCTCAGTCATTCTTAATCACATTAAGAAAACGCCTTAAGTGATTCAATTGACTCTAACTTTTACCTGTTACTCAAAAACCACACCAGATTTACCGAGCCTTAATTCCTAACGCGTATGATTAACGTTGCAGGTAAAGGAATGGTTACCAAACGAGCGAAATCTTAACTTTTTGTTTCGCTTAATAAGATCATTCTTATGACCAGCGGCATAGTCCAGGCCCTGAAAAGCAAGGCTTTGCAACGGATTTCACGGCATATTGCGGGAAAGTAGCCCTCGCATAAGCCTGTTAATAAAGTCGGGGGGAACGCCCCAACATTTAAAAGAGCTGGTTGGTGTTCAAGGAGTATTGCGTATGAAGCCACGTGAAAGCCTCGTCAGGCTGAAATTGTTCCAGGTAAAGGAAAAACGCCGTCAACTGGGCCAACTTGACCTGATGATCGGAGAGTTCGAACGAATGGCCGGTGAACTCGACGCCCAAATTCTATCGGAAGAGAAGAAGGCGGGTATCACTGACATCAATCATTTTGCCTATCCGACCTTTGCCAAAGCAGCGCGTCAGCGGCGCGATAATCTGTTCGGATCGATTCGCGATCTGATGTCGCAAAAAGAAGATGCCGAGGCAGAACTGATAATTGCCGAAGCTGATCTCACAAAAGCTGAGGCTCTCGAAGAGCGTGATGGGGGCAAAGCGCCACGCGAAGTTATCGAGCGCCCTATCAACCAGCGTCGCGCGATGATCGGCTAAGGCCAGATCGAAAATTATAACGCACCTCTTAAAGCATCACCTCTCGTGGGTGATGCTTTTTCTTTGAAATGATAATTGCCGCACGTGACACACAATCTTGGTTTGCCTTTTCCTCCCTTTGAGTTGTAGGGAAGGAACGCCATGCAGAAACACGTCCCCCAAGGGCAGGAAAAGGCCCTCAATAGGTTCACCCTCAGCAAGATACCAAAGCCGGTCCAATGGGGCATGCTGTTTATCATCTCTGCGCTTTTGATCTATGTGGGCGAGGTTCTTGGGCTTCCTGCGGCATTTCTTCTGGGTGCCATGCTGGGAGCGATCCTGCTGGCCTCGCGCGAAAGCCATATCCGGGTTCACAAAAGCCTCTCGCTGCTTTCACAGGCCATCGTCGGGCTACTGATTGCGCGCGCGATGACTGCAGAATTTTTCACAAATATGGGGCAGCATCTGCCGATCATTCTGCTCTCGACCGGCTTTACACTGTTTGCGAGCACAACCATCGGCTATCTTCTGGCGCGCTTTCGCGTTTTGCCCGGCACCACCGCCGTTTGGGGTGTCTCGCCGGGAGCTGCGACGGCAATCGTTTTGATGTCCGAATCTTTTGGTTCCGACGCGCGCCTCGTTGCCTTCATGCAATATTTACGCGTGGTGCTGGTCGCAACGACGGCTTCGCTCGTTGTCATGTTCACAACCGATATTGAGGCAACCGCTCCGGTGGCCATAGAATGGTTTCCGCCCATCAACTGGCATACACTCGCACCAACCCTCACCTTGATCATCTGCGGTGCCTTTCTGGGCGAAAAATCACGCATTCCGACCGGAGCAATGCTCGTACCCCTGGCACTGGGAGCTTTATTGCAGGATACGGGTCTTATGATGATAGACCTGCCGCCGTGGTTACTTGCTGCAAGCTATGTCTTCATTGGCTGGCGCATTGGTCTTGGCTTTACACGCGGCATCATTGCACATGCCGCACGCGCCTTTCCGGCAGCGCTTGCCTCAACGTTGATTCTGATCGCTGTCTGCGGGTTGTTCGGCATGGTTCTCGGTCATGTCCTAGGCCTCGATCCATTGACCGCCTATCTTGCGACCAGCCCGGGCGGCGCGGATACGGTGGCAATCATTGCAGCTTCCAGCAATGTTGATCTGCCATTTATCATTGCGCTGCAAACCAGCCGGTTCTTCATCGTGCTGCTGGCAGGCCCGGCGATAGCTCGCTTCGTCGCCTCCCGCATTGCCAAACGGAAATAAAAAGCCCAGCTTTCGCCGGGCTTTTCAAATCGATACCTTATCAGGCTTATTTGCCGTGGAAGCCGCGGATAGCGCCAATGATCTTGTCCTGATCTTCTTCCGAAAGATATGGATGCATTGGCAGGCTCAAAATGCGTGCAGGCAGCGCTTCCGAAACAGGCAGGCCACCTGGGGCAATCGGATAATGCTTGTATGCTGTCTGCAGATGCAGTGGCTTCACATAATAGATGACCGATGGAACGCCTGCCGCCTGAAGATGTGCCTTCAGGCCATCACGGTTTTCGCTTTCAATCGAATACTGTGCCCAGGCCGAACGATTGCCAGCAGGCAGGCCCGGAACCTTGACCACATCCTTGAGCAACTCATTATAGCGCTTGGCAATACGGTCACGCGCAATCATTTCATCTTCAAGGATCGCCAGCTTTTCGAGAAGAATAGCGGCCTGAATCGTATCGAGACGCGAATTGATGCCAATGCGAACATTGTCATACTGCGTTTCGCCTTTGCCGTGGAACAGCACGGAGCGCAGCGTGTCGGCGAGTTCAGCATCGTTGGTGAACATTGCGCCGCCGTCGCCATAGCAGCCAAGCGGCTTGGCAGGATAGAAGCTTGTCGCACCAACATGGCCGAAAGCACCGCACATGACATTGTCGCGCTTGCCGCCAACCGACTGCGCAGCATCTTCTATCACAAACAGGCCTTCGCGCTCGGCGATTGCACTGATGCGATTGTAATCGGCAGCAAGACCGAACAGATCGACAGGAATGATTGCCTTTGGCTCCAGACGACCTTCCTTGCGGATAGCAGCAATGGCAGCTTCAAGCTGTTCGACATTCATGTTGTAGGTGTCGGCATCAACATCAACGAAAACCGGCTCTGCACCAACAAGGGCAACGACTTCAGCGGTTGCAGCGAACGTAAAAGACGGAACGAAAACCGCATGCCCCGGACCAATGCCGCGCGCCATCAAAGGCATCTGCAGCGCATCGGTGCCATTTGCACAGGCAATCACATGTTCGACGCCCAGATACTCACCAAGCTTCTTTTCAAACTCGGCCACTTCAGGACCCAGAATATATCGGCCTTCTGCAACAACCTTGGTAACGGCGGCATTAAGACGGTCTTCGATACGCGCGCGCTGCGCCCCAAGATCAATGAACTGCATATTGGCTCCAATTTATCAGGTTCGCCTCAATGAGTAGGCGAATCCACGGCAACCTATTTATTCCTTCACGCCCCGTCCTGCCATGGGTGGAACGTTCAAAGTTTTGCGACTTCCGTAACACCAGTTGACAGAGGATCCGCCAAACATTTTGTCAGGAATGACTTACTGAACCTTCGGTCAGTATCCGCAAGACGCTGATTGCTTCCTGCCCATCAGTGCGCGGCGTTTCGCGTGTTTCGATGCAGTGCAGGAAATGCTGCAATTCACGCGTTAGCGGCATGCCTTCTTCAACAGGTACATATTCCGGCTCAACGGACTTGAAAGCCCACTGATCATTCTCACGCCAGACTTCGTGCTTGTAGAATGCAAGTTTGCGATCCCAGGGTTCAGCATCGTCAAAGACAAGCATACCCTTGGTGCCGGTCACACTCAAACGGCGCTCGCGATAGGAATTTAGCCTTGAGGCAAAGAGATGACTCTTGATGCCGCTTGGAAACTCAAGATGCACATGCGCGAAATCGCTGATTTTATCGATGATGGCCGTGCCTTCGCCGCGCACCGATGACGGCTCTTCGCCAGTAATTGCTAGGATCATCGACAGATCATGCGGCGCAAGATCCCATAGCGCGTCAAACTTATCATGAAACTTGCCGAAACCGACGCGGTGCGAATGCACATAGCGTATATCGCCGAGCTCGCCGCTTTTTACCATATCGAGCAACTTCTCAAATGCCGGATGGAAGCGAAGAATATGCCCGACCATGAAAACACGACCATTTTCGCGCGCGGCTGCGACTTCCGCCTCTGCAGCGGCAACTTCCAGCGCAATTGGCTTTTCAACCAGAACGTCTTTGCCGTTCTTCACCGCTTCAATTGCATATTGCGCATGAAACTGTGCAGGCAGCGCCATAACGATGCCGTCAATGTCGGGATGGGAGAAAAGTGCATCGACGGGAATATTGGGAACACCGAACTCAGAAGCGAATCTTTTAGCATTCTGTGGATTGGCGTCAGAAACACCATGAAGAACGCCCAGGCTCTTCAGGGTACGAATATGGTTGCCGCCCCAATAGCCACAACCCAAAACCGCAATGCGAGGTGCCATAAAACTATGCCTTTGCTTTCCCACAGTTACTTATCTGCGCAAATCATGGAAAACAAGGCACAAGCCATGCTAAGAATGCTTGACAGGGTTTCATTCCCCACATATACCGCCGCCATTCCTTGTGAAAACATTCGCTTGAGACACTGGAAACGGTGTAGGATGGGTTTCGCAAATGGCATGGCGGAGTAGCTCAGTAGGTTAGAGCAGAGGAATCATAATCCTTGTGTCGGCGGTTCGAATCCGTCCTTCGCTACCATCACCCTCTTCCACTTGAAATATTGCCGTCTAGAGCAAATTTTTATCTCAACAAAACAATCAAACTATTATAACCATCAACCAAAACATGAGTTGGTGGTATGATTTATCTAAATTTTGCTTTCCTCGTTCTTCATCTGGTTTCTGTTGTTACGGGCGTGGCCGCCGGCATCCTTTGGATGAGATCTGCTGGCGTTAACGTTCCCGCTATCAAACCATCGAAGAAGCTGCGAAAACCGGATGGCTCATTATCCGGGGAATGGGTCAATGAAGTCGCGTTAAATCTTGATTCGCATCACAAGGGCTGGGTTAAGGCAACACAGTATAACAAGGCCGCAGCGACCGCAGCTGCTATTGCCGCCCTTGCGCAAGCCACTGTTTATGTTCTCAATATTGTACAGAATCTTATGTCGCTCTGAGTAGACGCCCCGATTTTTTGAAGCTTATCTTCGCCACAAAAACAACAGACTGGAGCCGAAATGAAAGCACTGATCCTATTCATTACATGGATTTTTGGCCTCGCCTGCGGCCTGTCAGTCGCAAGTTGGATGATGGCCAATGAACGCATTGGCGATGCAATCGTCATGCTCTACACGTCAAGCATCTTCGCAGTTTTAGCTCTGATTGTGCTCGTCTATCTCGTGATACGGCATGAATGGAAAAGCAACCACCGTTAGAGCGCGTTTTGCTCTAATCGCAAAGCTTATCGTTCGCGTAGTGCTTCACTGGCCCGGTTCAACGGCTTAATCAGATAGTCAAAGACCGTCTTGGCGCCCGTATGAATATCGACCGTTGCAATCATGCCGGGTACGATAGGAAAGCGCTCCTCATTTTTGTTGAGCAAGGCGTCAGTCTCAGTCTTAATGAAGACACGGTAATAATATTCTTCCGGCTTCGTTTCATCCTGAATAGTGTCAGCCGAGATGCTCACCACCTTGCCATTCAGCGCCCCGTAAATTGAATAATCATAAGCGGTGATCTTCACTGTCGCGCGCTGATCGGGATGGATATAGGCGATGTCACGCGGCAGAATGCGTGTTTCGATCAAAAGTTGTTCGTCGAGCGGCACAATCACCATCAGCTTGCCATTGGGCGGCACCACGCCGCCGATGGTCGAGACCTCGATATTCTTGACAATCCCGCGCACAGGAGAACGAAGCGTCATGCGCGCAAGCGAATCCGTGCGACCACGAATGACAGATGAGAGCGAATCCACCTCGGCATTGGCTTTTGCGAGTTCTTCGCGTGCCTGCACGATATATTCCGACCTCACTTCGGTTTCCTTAAGCTGCAATTCCACCAATTGCCGCTTGAGACGAATGACCTCCACATTGCTCGCTGCACCCATTTTCGTCAGCGACTGGCTGATGCTTAGTTCATCCTGCACCAGCTTCTTAGATTCAACAATCCATCCCAAAGCATCCGTGAGGCTTTGCCTGCGTGCCTCAAACAATTGCAATTCAGACATTTTGAGCAAAGGAAATGCATCAAGCTCAGGTGAGAACTGCAACTCGGTCTGACTGACCTCGGCTTTGAGACGTGCCGAACTTGCCAAAGCGGCACGATATTTCGCAGCACTTTCCTGGACGCTCGATTCCGTCATCGTGGGATCAAGCTGGGCCAATATCTGCCCGGGCTCAACCACATCATCCTGACGCACCAGAAGCTTTGCAACGACTCCGCCTTCCAGCGACTGAATGACCTGCTCCTGCGAGGTCGGAACCACCTTGCCCGTGCCGGTCGAAACTTCGTCAAGCAAAGCGAGATAGGACCAGCCGATGAGAACGACAAAGAAAATAAAGACAAGGCGCACGAAGCGTTTTGAGCGCTTAAGGCGCTGCCCCTCAGCACTTCCATTCACCCAAGCACCAAAGTCTTCGCCAGTGGCAGCCATGCCCCCTTATCCCTTCTTCGATGGTTCGACTTTGCTCATGCCCAGCAAGGTCTGAAGACCGCGTTCCTTGCTGTCATCAAGCGCAACCTGACCGTTCTCCACCACTATCAGCCGCTGCACCAGTTCGAGCACCCTCATCCGGTGTGTCGCAATCACAACCGTACGCCCGACGCTCCATTTGGCGAATTGTTCAATAAAATGTCGCTCGGTCGCCTCATCCATTGTCGAGGTCGGCTCATCAAGCAAAACCACCGATGGATCACGGATCAAGAGGCGCGCTAAAAGAATTGCCTGCTTCTGCCCGCCCGAAAGGCCACCGCCGCCTTCCTGTATTTGATGCTCGAGACCTTTCGGCAGCTTGCGTACAAAACCATCGGCACCAACCATCACCAGCACGCGCTGGATTTCTGCATCTGCTGCATCGGGGGCACCCATGGTGATATTTTCGCGCAATGTGCCGAAAAACAATCGAGAGTTCTGCGTAAGCAAGCCCACATCGCGACGCACATCGGCAGGGTCTATCTGCGGTAAAGACAAATCATCAAGCAGAACCTCGCCGTCCGAAGCGTCGAGAAGCCCCGATAAAGCCATCAACAACGTCGATTTTCCTGCGCCATTTCGGCCCAGCACGGCAATGCGCTCGCCCTGCCCTATCTTGAGATCTTTGACCAACAGAACCGGCGGCGAGCTCTCATCCCCATAACGGAACGAGGCAGCTTTCAACTGATAAGAACCACGGATTTTCGGGCAATGAATGCGCGTTTCACTGTCGGGATGATCGACCGGCATCTGCATGAGCTGGTCAAGGCCCTTTTTGGCGATACGGGCGTGCTGCAACCGACCCAATATCTGCGAAAGTTGTCCCATTGGTGCCAGCATACGCGATCCGAGGATGGACGCACCGACCAGCGCACCGGTCGTCATATCGCCTGCAATGATCAGTGGCGCACCAGCAAACACCGTCAATGCATACACACCCATCTGCACATTCTGCGTCCAGACACTGAGACTATTGGTCAGTGCACGTAGCCTGATCTGCGCTTCGCCCGTTACAGCATTGAAATGGTTCCATTGCTGCTGAAAACGATCTTCCGCCTGCAGGCCTTTAATGTCTTCAATGCCCTGCACTGTTTCAACCAGCATCGCATTGCGCAATGACGCTTCACGCATCGCCTGATTGGCATAGATTCTCAAGCGACGTTGCAACAAAAGCCCCGGCAAAATCAACGCAATCAATGCACCAATAGGGATGACGACAAGCCAGCCAGCGAGAAACCAGTAAATCACGAGAAACAGGAAGAAGAACGGCAGATCGGCAAGTGCAGCCACTGTTGTCGACGTCAGTAGCTCGCGCACCTGTTCGGTATCGCGCAACTGCGCAATAAACGATCCTGTCGAAGTCGGTCTTGCACGATTACGCACACGCAGCGCATGACCAAACACCACATCCGACATTTGCAAATCGGTCTGTTTTCCCAGCACATCGATGATGCCCATGCGCGCACGCCGCATCAGAAAATCGAACAGAATTGCCAGCAAAACGCCACTGAAAAGCACATAAAGCGTATTGAAAGATTGGGCTGGCACCACCCGATCATAAACTTGCATGGAAAAGAGAATACCCGCAAGACCAAGCGTATTGGCAATCAGCGACGCGATCAGCACATGGCCATAGGAACCCTTGTCGCGAAACAGGATACGCCTCAGCCAGTTTTCTTCATAGGGCTTGATATAGGCATCCACACGCGCATCAGGAATTGTTTTTGAAGGGCGCGCCAGAATGATCTTTTCCGTTTCAGCCAAAAGCACATTGAGCTTGAAAGGTTGTTCCAGACCACCCTCGCCGATCATCCAGACACTGACTTCACGATCTTTGGAGAGCGTGTTTACAACAGCAAGCTGACCGTCATTGAGCTTGAGCACAAAAGGTACATGCCATGGCGAAAGCGAAATCTTTTTGGGATCCACGGACCTGACACCCAGACCAACATGCCGGGCGATTGAACGAACTTTCTGATCTTCGCCAACACTTATATCGGCACTGGCCGCGATCTTTGTGCTCTGCTTGGATATGGGAATATGGTAATGCGTAGCGATCCGCCCAAGTGCTTCGAGCCAGCTCTCCACATCGAAAGGCAGCACATCCAGCTTTTGAGGCATGCCGCCATTCAGGATGAAACCTTCACACTCAGGGAGATTATCATCGCGTTTCATAGGCTGCCCCCGCTTGCCCGCAATGTTGCTGGATTAAGCCCGAAACTCTGGCGTGTTTTGCCCGAGTTATAAAGACAGCTAATATCCAGCCGCCTTATGTCATGCACCGTATTGGCCGTCTGAAAACGCGCTTCGTGAAGTTCCTGCTCGGAATTGAGCAGATCAAGCAGCGTGCGTGTGCCGAGTTCCACATATTGCTCGCGATAAAGATCGCGGGTTTTCACCATCATATCAGCCCGCAATTCCAGCGAATGCATCAACCGGTTCAACGTGCCGATCTGGCTGCGCGATTCCATGAGGTTGCGCTGAATGTCATAGCGCGCGGTGCTGATAGCAGCTTCCGCTGATTGCAGCGCATAAGCCGCAGCTCGCTTGCGCGCACCCGTCTGACCGCCATTATAAAGGCTTGAGGAGACATTCACGCCGACCGAATATTCTGGCTGCCTCTCATTGCCGGTCGTATAATTTTGCGAGCTGTTCAGGTCATAACCTGTAGTTGCCTCAAGTGAGACAGTCGGCATTGCATCTGCGCGGCTGGCCGCAAGCTGCGCTTTCGCTTCCTCTTTTGCGGCTTGCGCTTCAAGCAGTGCTGGAACCTCCTCCCAGTCGGGAGCAGCAACATCGCAGGCCTTACCCAGCCAAGAAGGAACAGACGAAGCGGGATTGTGCGCACCACCGCCAAGCAATGCCCCAAGTGCCACCTGCCAGCGGCTCAGTTCGGACTGATACTGCAATTGTGTTGCAATCGCCGATTCAACCCGCGCATCGGACTGTACCTTGTCCGACATGGTGCTGGCACCCTTGTCAGTTCTCTCATTAACGAGCGCTGCAATTTTCTTGACGCCAGTGACTTGTTCCTGCGCCAGTGATGACAGCGATCGGAAACGCTGCACTTCGACAACCGCATTGGCGGTATCGCGCGCCAGATTATCGACAGTCAGAAGAAGACGCGCATTGTTGATTTCTTTGCCGGCCCGTTCCGCATTAACGGAACTTGAAACCTTGCCAAAATCATAAAGCATCTGCGAAGCGCCGACATTGAATTGTGGTCGCCATCCGTCGCGATTGTTGCTCCGGTAGCCGGAATTCACACCAGCCTCCAGCTTGGGATAATAACCAGCCTGTGCCGCACGTATGCGCTCATCGGCCTCAAAAATCTTGCCGGATGCTTCATCAACTGCAGGATGCCAGCCCAACGCGCGCCGGACCGCAGTCTCCATCGTCAGAGAACCACGGTCCGGGGTCCCGGGAGGAATAGCGCTCGTCACAGCCTCTCTGTCAACCGCCGTTACGGGGGCGAAACCGGCAGTTGACAGGGGCCGCGGGGACTCGGTTTTCTTTGACCGTGACAATGTATCCGCGGTCGAAGCAGAATTATTGGGTGTCGTCTGGCATGCCGCCAAAAGACATAAGCTGATCAATAATGTCGCGAAACGTCTTAAGACCCAAAATTTTCGCATCCAATATCCATTATGACCGGTAGAGAACCGGGATATGTGATCTGCCCCTAGCGCCGATAATTTCGACGGCGGGGCAAAACCAGCGATCAGACCGCGTGTATCGTGCTGAGATTATCCTCCTGCATCAGTGGATCAGGGACCAGATGAGCCAGCGGATCATCGGATGGGATCGATTGTGTATCGGCTAAGTCAAATGCAGCTTCTGTTGTGACGAGTGAAGGCGTTGCACCACTGTCGTCCTCACTGGATGGCAAGCTAATCTCACTGTTACCATCGTCCAGCACCAAAGCCTCACGCAAACCGCTGAAAGATTGTTGATCCTGATCTGCGTTCTCCTGCTCGACGTCAGCGATGGGAACCACATCAGCGACCGCGAAGCTCGACAGAATTTCGATCGCTTCACCAGAATCCTGCCCCTCAACCGTACCGTTAACTGTCACAGTGAGTGATGCCGTTTCAACACGGCCATCGATTTCCACCTGATAAGCAAACGTATCAATCTGCGTGCCAATATTCGCGCGATCATCTGGTGTATAGGTGTAGCTTCCATCCGCATTGACTTCGAGCGTGCCGAAACTGCCTTCAATTGTATAGGTCTCACCGGCAGGCACGTCGAAGAAGGTAAGTCCATCTGCCGAAATCTTGAATGGGATAGGCTCAGAGCCAAGAAGATCGTTCTCGAACAGATTACCCGATGCAGAAAACAGATTTGGATTTTCAGCATATTCGGTGAGGTCTGTTATCGAAGAAGACATATCAAGCGAGAAACCACCCGCCACGCCAACCCCGGTTGTTACTGTCCGGATTCGATATTCGCCCGTTTGCAGCCCCTGAATAAGCAAGTCCCCCGGGCCATCGCTTCCCAGAAGGGCAAGCAACTGCGAACTGTTGTATTCGGCATAAGGATTCCACACAGTGGCGCCCACTGCTCTGGTCTCCACATAAACAAGCACCGAGCCTCCAAGACCCAGAAGATTACCCGCATCAATGGAAAGTGTGAGGTCCTGCGTTGTATTCTCCGCGACGGTGAAAGCGACAGTCGAGTTCTCGCGTGGAAGAAGGGAGAGTACCCAGCTGTCATTGATTGCATTTGCAACATTGATGCCTGGGATCACCAGATACTCATACTCAATACCGGCCTGAGCAACATCTCCAGTAAGCCTTGCCCCATCAATCCCAATCGATAAATTTGCCTCGGCACTATTGGTTCCGTCCGTGATTGTGTAGGTAAACACATCGGTCTGCCCAACGGATGCTGCGGAGCCATTTGGCGTGTAGACGTAGCTGCCGTCTGACTGGATAACGAGCGTTCCGTAAAGACCGGCTATCGTAATCCCACCGATACCCATCGTTACAACCAAGCCCGAACTATTTTCCACCTGCGTGACGCCTGAACCCGGAACCACCGTATCCTGACCAGCTTCACTACCCACATCCGGATCGATAACATTTCCGCTGATCGGTGTGTTACCCTCCGAGAATGTATGTTCCGTCAGTGTGACGGTAACCGAAGTATCCTGCAGCAATGTCAAAGTGTTGCTCAGCAAGGCATCGGCCACAGCACCAAGAACCTGATCCAGCGATGACGTGAGACCAAGATTACCCAGTGTCGTTGTAAGCACCTCTACAAGCTGTCCTGCACCGATTGAATCGACAGTCCCCAGCACAAGCTCCAGAACCCCTCTAACCGTTCCTCCGAGAACCGGCCCAAGAGCATTTTCGACAGCGTCGAGAACCAATGCCTGATTTTCGCTACCCAAAACAACGCCGCCCTGGCCAAGTTCTTGTAGGGAGACACCGTCGCCGTCAGCATCGAGCAATGTACCAAGCGCACTGTCCCCCTTGCGGACAACAACAGTGTAATTTCCAGGTGCTAAGCCGTTGAAGTTGGCAACCAGTGTATTATCGCCTGTCAAACCGAATATTTTTATCCCGGCAACATCTCCAATTAACGGATCATTGCCCGTTGTTGCAACAGCAACAAGATTTCCCTCCGCGTCATAGAGCTCAACATTGAAAGCATCGGCTACAGCAATAAGTGCAGTTTGGCTGACCTCAATAGCCAGATCACCTGTTGAGCCCGCAGCAATTGTAACCGGAACACCGTTTGTCGGTGTACCCGTATCCAGTAGCCCCAGCACTTCAAGACTTGCATCGCTTACAGGCGGCTGCGTTGTTGAAGCCCGACTGCCCAGATCCGCTGTTGCATCATCATTTGCAGCGGCCAGTTCGACCACCGTTACTGCGCCAAGAGATATGCTGTTGCTGACATTATCAGCTGCATCGGTTTGGCGGACCAGAACCTGACCATCGGTATAAACACCAACGGGAACCGCGAAACTCGTCCCTGTTCCAGTCTCCCAATCTACACCGCCATTCAACGAGTATTCCCAACTGGCCCCCTCTTCCAACCCGCCAATGTTGGCGGTTCCATCGCTGGTAATGCCGTCATCATCAATGCCAGTATCGACATTAAGCGCTACAGTCAGTGTTTCAGGCGCTAACGTATCGGGCAGTGTTGCCGGTGTTTCATCCGACACATTGCCTGCCGCATCGCTTTGGCTGACGCTCACAGCCTGACCATCGCTTGGGGCAACCGTGACCGTGCCAACACCATCCTCATCCAGAACAACACTGCCAAGTGGCGTGCCATCAGCTGCCGTGACTGTCGCAGTCGCACCAGCCTCGCCGGCAATGGTCAGCGTCA
>Ga0308165_1004042_pt1 | contig 14980 bp, 8 predicted proteins | sample PhyWR2_FD_201032 | JGI IMG/M metagenome (GOLD analysis project Ga0308165, IMG submission 201032) | Phyllosphere microbial communities from UC Gill Tract Community Farm, Albany, California, United States - DLSLW.R2 | ecosystem: Host-associated > Plants > Phyllosphere > Unclassified | place: USA...
GAAGAGCCGCTGGCAGATGAACCTCTGGCGCTGTATCCGCAAAAGCCGCTCCTGCCGCTGGTGCGTCAGCAGGCGCGCGAGATCGAACAACTCTCCCGCCAGCTGGCCTCGATGCGCGACACGCTGGAGGAGCGCAAGGTGATCGATAAAGCCAAAAGCGTGCTCATGACCCATCAGCAGATGAGCGAGGAGCAGGCCTGGTGCCAGCTGCGCAAAATGGCGATGGATAAAAATCAACGGATGGTGGATATCGCCCGGGCGCTGCTGACGGTGAAGGCGCTGTGGCAAGAGACCTCAAAAGGTTAGTTGCACTGCGGACGGGCAACGCTTGCATGGTTAGGGTGCGTTTTACCTGCCCGCAGGCACAAAAAGCCCGCCGGGGAAGGATTTAAAAGCTGGCATCACCTTTGCATTAGTTAATTAACAATTTTAGACGGCGCGCCAACGGCGGTGCGTCAGTCTTGAGGATAAAGGCGTCCTGCAGTGCTTCGGCACTGCCGGGCGCTTTTTTTTGGCATTTTTTTCGGGAGTGAGCATGGTGGAATGGACAAGACGGCGTTTCTTACAGGCCAGCGCGCTGGCAGGCGGGGCAATGATGTTGCCGGGCCTGATGCAGACCGCGTGGGCCGCAGGCTCCGATAAACCGGAGCTCGATACCGTGCGCGTCGGCTTTATCCCGCTGACCGACTGCGCGCCGCTGGCAATCGCGGCGTATAAAGGGTTCGATAAAAAATACGGCTTTACCCTGGTGCCAACCAAAGAGGCCAGCTGGGCCGCCGTTCGCGACAAGCTGGTGGCCGGAGAGCTCGACGCTGCACACATTCTCTACGGCCTGCTGTACGGGCTGGAGCTGGGGATCGCCGGGAAGCCGAAGCAGATGGCGAACCTGATGACCCTCAACCAGAACGGGCAGGCGATCACCCTCTCGAGCGAGCTGGCGCAGCAGGGCGTGCGCGACGTCGAGGGGCTGAAAAAGCTGATTGGACAGCAGGCGCCGGGCAGCTACACCTTCGCCCATACCTTCCCGACCGGCACCCACGCCATGTGGCTCTACTACTGGCTGGCGAGCGCGGGCATCAATCCGTTCGACGACGTGCGCACCGTGGTGGTGCCGCCGCCGCAGATGGTAATGAACATGCGCATCGGCAACATGGTTGGCTTCTGCGTCGGTGAGCCGTGGAACGCCCGCGCCATCAACGACCGGATCGGTTTTACCGCCGCCACCTCCCAGTCGGTCTGGCCAGAGCATCCGGAAAAAATTCTCGGTACCCGCCAGGAGTGGGTCGAGAGCCACCCGAACACGGCCCGGGCGCTGGTCAGCGCCCTGCTGGAGGCGCAGCGCTGGATCGACGCCTCGCCGCAAAACAAGCAGGAGACCGCCCAGCTGCTGGCGCGTCGCGCCTGGCTCAACACCAAAGAGCAGTACCTCACCGGGCGCATGCTGGGCGAGTACGACAACGGCGTCGGCGATCGCTGGCAGGATGCCAACCCGATTCGCTTCTTCGGCGAGGGAGCGGTCAGCTACCCGTGGCACTCCGACGGCATGTGGTTCTTAACTCAGTTCCGCCGCTGGGGTCTGCTGAAAACCGACCCGGATTACGCCGCTATCGCCCGACGCATCAACCGCACCGATATCTGGCAGGACGCCGCCACCGCGGTGGGGGGGATTTCAACACCTTCGTCACCGCTGCGCAGCAGTCGCCTGATGGACGGCACTGTCTGGAACGGGACCGATCCGCAAGCGTACGCCAACAGTTTTGCCATTCACCGTACAGGGGCCTGATATGAAAAAAGTAAACACCAAAGCGGCACCCGCCGCGCCGGTCAGCGGTGAAGTCATCACTTTGCCGCCGGTTCAGGTACGCCGTCGCGCACCGGCCTTCGCCCGGCAGATCAATGCCCTGCTGCAGCGGCTGATCCCGGCGGTGCTCGGTCTGGGGCTGCTGGTGCTGGCCTGGCAGCTGGCCGCGCTGAACAGTAAAGGCTTTCCGACGCCGCTCAGCACCCTGGATTCGGCCCTCACGTTGTTTGCCGATCCGTTCTACCGCGACGGGCCAAACGACATGGGGGTGGGCTGGAATGTGCTGGCTTCCCTGCAGCGCGTGGCCATCGGCTTTGGCCTGGCGGCGCTGGTTGGTATTCCGCTGGGGTTCCTGATCGGCCGTTTCACCTTTCTGGCCCGCATGTTTAACCCGCTGATTGCGCTCCTGCGCCCGGTCAGCCCGCTGGCCTGGCTGCCAATTGGCCTGCTGCTGTTCCAGAAAGCGGAACCCGCCTCCAGCTGGACCATTTTTATCTGCTCGATCTGGCCGATGGTGATTAACACCGCCGAAGGGGTACGCCGCATTCCGGAAGATTACCTCAACGTGGCGCGGGTCTTGCAGCTCTCGGAGTGGACGGTGATGCGCCGCATTCTGTTCCCGGCGGTACTGCCTGCGGTGCTGACCGGGGTGCGTCTCTCCATCGGCATCGCCTGGCTGGTGATCGTCGCGGCAGAGATGCTCACCGGGGGGCTGGGGATCGGCTTCTGGATCTGGAACGAGTGGAACAACCTCAACGTTGAAAACATTCTTATCGCCATCGTCATTATCGGCGTGGTCGGTTTACTGCTGGAGCAGGGGCTGATGCTGATCGCCCGTCGTTTCAGCTGGCAGGAAAAATAAGGAGCGCACATGAAACCATTAATTCAGGTCCAGGCCGTCAGCCAACGTTTTTCCACCGCCAGCGGCGAGTTTCTGGCGCTGCAGAACGTCTCATTTGATATTCACGAAGGGGAGACCGTCAGCCTGATTGGTCACTCCGGCTGCGGCAAGTCAACGCTGCTGAACCTGATCGCGGGCATCACCTTGCCCACCGAGGGCGGGCTGCTTTGCGACAACCGCGAAATCGCCGGACCTGGCCCGGAGCGGGCGGTGGTATTCCAGAACCACTCCCTGCTGCCGTGGCTGACCTGCTTCGACAACGTGGCGCTGGCGGTGGATCAGGTGTTCCGCCGCAGCATGAGCAAAGCGGAGCGCCGGGAGTGGATCGAGCACAACCTCGATCGGGTGCAGATGGGGCACGCCATCCACAAACGTCCTGGCGAGATTTCCGGCGGCATGAAGCAGCGCGTCGGCATTGCCCGCGCGCTGGCGATGAAGCCAAAAGTATTGCTGATGGACGAGCCGTTTGGCGCGCTCGACGCCCTGACCCGCGCCCATCTGCAGGATTCGGTGATGAAAATCCAGCAGGAGCTGAACACCACCATCGTGCTGATCACTCACGACGTGGATGAAGCGGTGCTGCTCTCGGATCGGGTGCTGATGATGACCAACGGCCCGGCGGCGACGGTCGGTGAGATATTGCGCGTCGATTTGCCGCGCCCGCGCAACCGGGTGCAGCTGGCAGAAGACAGCCGCTATCACCATATGCGTCAGCAGATCCTGCATTTCCTCTACGAAAAACAGCCGAAAGCGGCCTGAGGAGCACCCCATGCGCCTGGTCATCATTGGAAACGGGTTGGCGGCAACGCGGCTGATTGCCGCGTTGACCGACCGCGCGCCGGGCCGCTTCGCCATCACGGTGATTGGCGACGAGCGGGTGCCTGCCTACAACCGCATTCAGCTTTCACCGGTGCTGGGAGGCGAAAAAAACGTCGCCGCCATTCGCCTGCACGATGACGAATGGTATCGCCAGCGCGGGGTAACGGTGCTGTGCGGCGAGCGGGTGCAGGCGGTGGATGTTGCAGCACAGACGCTCAGCACCGACCGCCGTCAACTGGCGTGGGATGAACTGGTATTTGCCACCGGATCCCAGCCGTTTGTGCCGCCGATCCCCGGCAGCCAGCTGCCCAACGTCTTCACTTTTCGCACGCTCGATGACGTGAACGCCATTCTCGCCACCCCCGGTCCGGCGGTGGTGCTGGGCGGCGGGGTGTTGGGGGTGGAAGCGGCGGCGGCGCTCCAGCTTCAATGTGACAACGTCACTTTAGTCCATCGCGGCCCGTGGCTGATGGAGCAGCAGCTCGACCAGCAGGCCGGTTTGCTGCTGGAGCAGGCGCTCGACGCGCGCGGGATCCGCTGCGAGCTGAACGCCGGGCTGACGCAAATCACCGCCGACAGCGTGACCCTCACCAGCGGCCGCACGCTTGCCGCCAGCCGGGTGCTGCTGGCGACCGGCGTCATGCCGAACATGGCCCTGGCGCAGGCCAGCGGGGTGCCGTGCGGACGCGGCATTCTGGTGGATGACCAGATGCGCACCGCGCTACGCGGCATCAGCGCCGTCGGCGAGTGCTGCGAAATTAACGGCCAGATCTGGGGCCTGGTGGCACCCTGCCTGGCGCAGGCGGAGATCCTCGCCGCCCGGCTGGCCGGTGACAGCGTCACCCCGTTTACCCCGAGCGAAGGCGGCATGCGCCTGAAAGTCACCGGGGTTGAGCTGTTCAGCGCCGGGCAGGTGAACGCCCAGGCTGACGATGCGGTGTGGACCAGCTGGGATCCGCTGACCCGCCACTATCGCCGCTTACTGATCCGAAACGGCACGCTGGCAGGCGTGCTGCTGATGGGGGATTGCCGCAGCGCGGCCACCCTCACTGATTTACTGGCTACGCCAGAGCCCGCTCAGACGGACTGGCTGTTCGATCGATTCACTACGCAGCCGCAGGTTGCAGGACAGAACGCTATGACAAAACCTACTCTGGTGGTGGTTGGGCACGGTATGGTCGGCCACCATTTTCTTGAAGATTGCGTAAACCGCAATCTGCATCAGCAATACCAGATCGTGGTCTTCGGCGAAGAGCGTTATGCCGCCTATGACCGGGTCCATCTTTCGGAATACTTTGCCGGACGCAGCGCCGACTCGCTGTCGATGGTGGCGGGGGATTTCTTTGCCGATAACGGCATCGAGCTGCGCCTGTCCCAGCAGATTGTGGCGATCGACCGCGAGGCGCGCGTGGTGCGCACCGCAGGCGGGCACGAAACCCACTGGGATAAACTGGTGATGGCGACCGGCTCCTACCCGTTTGTGCCACCGGTGCCGGGACGCGAGCTGGCGGGTTGCTTTGTCTACCGCACGCTGGACGATCTCGACCACATTGCGGCTCACGCCAAAAATTCACGCACCGGGGTGGTCATCGGTGGCGGGCTGCTGGGGCTCGAAGCCGCCAACGCCCTGAAACAGCTCGGGATGGAAACCCACGTGGTGGAGTTTGCCCCGAACCTGATGGCGGTGCAGCTGGATAACGACGGCGCGGCGATGCTGCGACGTAAAATCGAAGCCCTCGGGGTGGGAGTGCACACCAGCAAAGCCACCACTGAGATTGCGCAGACCGACAGCGGAATGGTGCTGCGCTTCGCCGACGGCAGCGAGCTGGCGACCGACATGGTGGTGTTCTCTGCCGGGATCCGCCCGCAGGATGCGCTGGCCCGCGAATGTGGTCTGCAGCTTGGTGAGCGCGGCGGGATCGGTATCGACAACCAGTGCCGCACCTCTGATGAAGACATTTTTGCCATCGGAGAATGTGCCCTCTGGGACGGTAAAATTTACGGCCTGGTGGCCCCCGGCTACCAGATGGCGCGGGTGGCCAGCGCCGCCCTGGCCGGAGAAGCCAACGCCTTTGCAGGCGCAGACATGAGCACCAAACTGAAGCTGCTCGGCGTGGACGTGGCCTCGTTCGGCGATGCCCACGGCCGCACACCGGGCTCCCAGAGCTACCAGTGGACGCATGGCCCGCAGCAGATCTACAAAAAAATCGTGGTTAGCGCCGACGGCAAAACGCTGCTCGGCGGCGTGCTGGTGGGGGATGCCAGCGAATACGCCACCCTGGTGCAGATGATGCTCAACGACATCAGCCTGCCGAAAGATCCAGAAACCCTGATCCTGCCCGCCGTCGCCGGTAGCGCGCCGAAAGCGCTGGGCGTGGCGGCCTTGCCGGACAGCGCGCAGATCTGCTCCTGTCACAACGTCAGCAAGGGCGATATCTGCCTGGCGGTCAGCAACGGTGCCAGCGAGATCGGGGCGGTTAAACAGTGCACCAAAGCGGGCACCGGCTGCGGAGGCTGTACCGCGCTGGTCAAACAGGTGATGGAGTTCCAGCTTGCCGCCCAGGGCGTGGAAGTGAAGAAAGATATCTGCGAACACTTCGCCTATTCGCGCCAGGAGATCTACCACCTGGTGCGCGTCAACCGCATCCATACCTTTGACCAGCTGATCAGCCGCTACGGGCACGGTCACGGGTGCGAGATCTGTAAGCCACTGGTCGGGTCGGTGCTGGCCTCGTGCTGGAACGAATACCTGCTGAAACCGGCCCATCTGCCGCTGCAGGACACCAACGACCGCTTCTTTGCCAATATCCAGAAAGACGGCACTTACTCGATTGTGCCGCGCATGGCGGCGGGGGAAGTGTCTGCCGACGGGCTGATCGCCATCGGTCAGATCGCCAAGCGTTATCAGCTGTACAGCAAAATCACCGGCGGGCAGCGTATCGACCTGTTTGGCGCCCGGCTGGAGCAACTGCCGGAGATTTGGCAACTGCTGATTGACGCCGGATTCGAAACCGGTCACGCCTACGGTAAATCCCTGCGCACGGTGAAATCCTGCGTCGGATCGACCTGGTGTCGCTACGGGGTACAGAACTCTACCGGGCTGGCCGTCACCCTCGAGAACCGCTACAAGGGGCTGCGCGCGCCGCATAAGATCAAGATGGCGGTGTCGGGCTGCACCCGCGAGTGCGCCGAAGCCCAGAGCAAAGACGTGGGGGTGATTGCCACCGACAAGGGCTGGAACCTGTACCTCTGCGGTAACGGCGGCATGAAGCCGCGACATGCGGATCTGTTTGCCAGCGATCTCGATGACGCCACGCTGCTGCGCTACGTCGACCGCTTCCTGATGTTCTACATCCGCACCGCCGACCGCCTGCAGCGTACCAGCACCTGGATGGATAACCTCGAAGGCGGTCTGGACTACCTGCGCGAGGTGATTATCAACGATAGCCTAGGTCTGGCCGACGAGCTGGAGCTGGAGATGGCCCGCATCGTGGAAACCTACCAGTGTGAATGGCAAACCACCCTGCAGGACCCTGACCGTCTGGCGCAGTTCCGCACGTTGGGCAGCGACGCGGAGCCGACGACCAACAAACGCTGGCAGGACGTCTGCACCGTGGAAGAGATCCCCGAGCAGGCCGGGATTGGCGCTCGACTGGGTCAGCAGCAGATTGCGCTGTTCCGCTTTGGTAAGGCGATTTATGCCCTCGAAGATCGCGAGCCGGGCAATGATGCCAGCGTGCTGTCGCGCGGCATTCTCGGGGATGCGGGCGGCGAGCCGGTGGTGATCTCCCCGCTGTACAAAACGCGGATCCGCCTGCGCGACGGACGTCAGTTCGAGACCGGTGAAGTGGCAGTGCGTGCCTGGCCGGTGAAAATTGACGGCGACCGGGTGCTGGTGGGCAGCGAAGAACTGGTGATGCGCGCGGAGGCCTCATGAGCGAAACCCGGACCACCTGTCCCTACTGCGGCGTTGGCTGCGGGGTGATCGCCCGGGTTGACGCGGGTGAAGTGAGCGTGCGCGGCGACGATAGCCATCCGGCTAATCTGGGCCGCCTGTGCGTGAAGGGCTCGGCGTTAGGGGAGACCACCGGCCTGGCCGGTCGTCTGCTGCAGCCGGAAGTCGACGACCAGCCGGCCAGCTGGGATCAGGCGCTACAGACGGCGGGCGAGCGGCTGGGTGCGATTATCGATACTTACGGCCCGCAGGCGGTGGCGTTTTACGCCTCCGGCCAGCTGCTGACCGAAGATTACTACGCCGCCAATAAGCTGATGAAAGGCTTTATCGGCGCGGCGAATATCGACACCAACTCCCGGCTGTGCATGTCCTCGGCGGTGGTGGGCTACAAGCGCGCCTTCGGCGAAGACATTGTCCCGTGCAGCTATGAAGACATTGAACAGACCGATCTGGTAGTGCTGGTGGGCTCCAACGCTGCGTGGACCCATCCGGTGCTTTATCAGCGGCTGGTGCAGGCGCGGGCCAACCATCCACAGATGAAGGTGGTGGTGATCGACCCCAGGCGCACTGCCACCTGCGACATCGCCGATCTGCATCTGGCCCTGACGCCCGGCAGCGACGCCGGGCTGTTTGTTGGCCTGCTGAACGCCATTGACGGCGAAGAGGGCGATGCCCGGCAGCTGGCCCGCGACTGGCCGCTGGCGCGGGTGGCGGCATTTTGCGGCCTCGCGGAAGAAGATATCGCGACCTTTTACGCCTGGTTTATCGCCGCCCCGCGCGCGGTCACCCTGTACACGATGGGCATCAATCAGTCCGCCAGCGGCAGCGACAAGTGTAATGCGATCATCAACGTCCATCTGGCGAGCGGCAAAATAGGTCGCGATGGCTGCGGGCCGTTTTCGCTGACCGGACAACCGAATGCGATGGGCGGGCGCGAAGTGGGCGGGCTGGCAAATCAGCTGGCGGCGCACATGAACTTTACCCCGGACGATCTCAGCCGGGTGGCCCGCTTCTGGGGCACCGAGCGGCTGGCGCAGACCCCGGGGCTGATGGCGGTGGAACTGTTCGACGCCATCGCCCGCGGCGAGGTGAAAGCGGTGTGGATCATGGGTACCAACCCGGCGGTATCGTTGCCCGACAGCCATGCGGTGTGCCAGGCGCTGGCCGCCTGTCCGCTGGTGATGGTCTCTGAGGTGATGCGCGATACTGACACCAGCCGCTTCGCCCATATTCGCTTTCCGGCCCTCGGCTGGGGCGAAAAAGACGGCACGGTCACCAACTCCGAACGGCGGATCTCGCGCCAGCGCGCCTTCCTGCCCGCACCGGGTGAGGCGAAAGCCGACTGGTGGATTATCGCCCGCATCGCAGAGCAGCTGGGGCACGGCGCGGCCTTTGCCTGGGATCATCCCCATGCCATTTTTGCCGAACACGCCGCGCTGTCAGCCTTTGAAAACCACGGCGAACGGGCGTTTAACCTGGCAGACCTGGCGCAGCTGACCCGCGCTGAGTGGGACGATCTCACCCCCTGGCAGTGGCCGATTGACCGCGAGGCGCTGACCCGCGCCCGCCGGGTGCCGGTCACTCCGCAGGAACACGGCGCAACGCCGGACGCGCTGTATCCTTTTATTCTCAACAGCGGGCGTATACGCGATCAGTGGCACACCATGACCCGCACTGGCTATGTGCCCCGGCTGATGCAGCACCGCGACGAGCCGACGGTGGACGTCTCCCCGGAAGACGCGGCGCGACTCGGCGTGCAGGACGGCCAGCTGGCCCGCATCAGCTCCGCGCGCGGGCTGATGGTTGCCCGGGCGCGGATTAATGACGGCCAGCGAGCCGGGGAATTGTTTGCCCCGATGCACTGGAACAGCTGCTTCTCGCGCCAGGGCAAGATCAATGCGCTGGTGGAAGGGCGCTGCGATCCGCACTCCGGCCAGCCGGAGAGCAAACAAACCGCGGTGCGGCTGATGCCCTGGCAACCCGCCTGGCAGGGGGAACTCTACAGCCGGGATGAACTCACGCTGCCGGTCTCGGTTAACTGGTGGCGTAAGGCCACACCCGGCGTGTCGCGTCTGACCCTCGCGGGGGATAAACCGCTGCTGACGTGGCTGATGAACCACTGCAGCTCGCACGGCTGGCAGTTACAGGTGGCGCAGACCGGGGAGCGAAGCAGCCTGCTGGCCTGGCATCACAACCAGCTGATGCTTGGCTACTGGGAGGGCGCCGCGTTGCCAACCCTGGCCCACGCGGTGATTGCCGCGGCCTTTGCGTCGGCACCCGCCGGGCTCGCTGAACGCCATGCGTTGCTGAACGGACAGGGAGCGGGGGAGCAGGTTGATCCAGGGCGCATCATCTGTAGCTGTTTCAGCATTGGCGAAAAGGCGATTCAGCAGGCCATCGCCGAAGGATGTGATTCCGCTGCGGCACTGGGGGGCAAGCTGCGCTGCGGCACTAACTGCGGCTCTTGCGTACCGGAGCTGAAGGCGATGCTGTGTGTGAAGGCGTAAAAGTGTCGGGTGGCGCTGCGCTGACCCGACCTACATTCCCCGCATTGCCCTCAGGATTCAGTAAATTCCTGAAATTGTGCTTAAGGCTGTAATTGTTTCCAGAAAACGCTAAGGTAAGGGGTGTTTTATGTCTGAAATGGATATCTGTTACGACGTTAATGTCTGTGTTATCTCGCTCGCGTCCGCTGGTATTGCTTCTGCTCATGATGAGCGGAACCCTTTCGGCTGCCCCAAATTCCTTTGTGCAGCAGGCGCAAAACCCCTTTGATAATAACGGCGACGGCCTGCCGGACTTAAGTCTGGCGGCACCCACGCGCGAGGGCGAAAAGCACCTCGCGGAGATGGCGAAGGCGTTTGGCGAGGCCAGTCAGGTTGACAACGGCCTGACCGCCGAAGAGCAGGCCCGCCAGTTTGCCTTTGGTCAGGTGCGGGATGCCGTCAGCCAGGAAGTGAATCATCATATTGAGTCGTGGCTTTCGCCCTGGGGGAACGCCAGCGTTAACCTGCTGGTCAATGACGAAGGGCGCTTTACCGGCAGCAGCGGCAGCTGGTTTATCCCCTGGCAGGACAATAACCAGTATCTGACCTGGAGCCAGGTCGGGCTGACCCAGCAGGACGACGGGCTGGTGAGCAATGCGGGCATCGGCCAGCGCTGGGTGGCAGGCAGCTGGCTGCTCGGTTACAACACCTTTTACGACAACCTGCTGGATGAAAACCTGCAGCGCGCCGGGCTGGGGGCCGAAGCCTGGGGCGAATACCTGCGTCTGTCGGCGAATTACTACCAACCGTTAGCCAGCTGGCGCAACACCTCGACCCTCGAGGAGCAGCGAATGGCGCGCGGGTATGACGTTACCGCCAAAGCCTGGCTGCCGTTCTATCATCACCTCAACACCAGCGTCAGCTTTGAGCAATATTTTGGCGACAGCGTCGATCTGTTCCAGTCCGGAACCGGCTACCACAATCCGCTGGCGGTGAATCTGGGCCTGAACTATACCCCGGTGCCGCTGGTGACCTTCTCCGCCGCGCACAAACAGGGCGAAAGCGGCGTCAGTCAGAATAACCTCGGCATGAAGCTCAACTACCGCTTTGGCGTGCCGCTGACCAAACAGCTCTCTGCCAGCGAAGTGGCCGACAGCCGATCGCTGCGGGGTAGCCGCTACGATCCGCCGGAACGCCAGAATTTACCGGTGATGGAGTTCCGCCAGCTGAAAACGCTCTCGGCCTGGCTGGCGACGCCGCCGTGGGATCTGCAGCCGGGTGAAACGGTGGTGCTGAAAATGGATATTCGCAGCCGACACGGCGTGCGGCAACTCTACTGGCAGGGGGATGTGCAGGCGTTGAGTCTGACGTCACCGGCGAAGGCCGACAGCAGTGAGGGCTGGAGCATTATTCTGCCTGCCTGGGACAGCAGTGAAGGGGCGAGCAACCGCTGGCACCTGTCGGTGGTGGTTGAGGACGACGAGGGGCAGCGCGTCTCGTCCAATGAGATCACGCTCGCACTGACGCCACCGCTGATGACGTTCCCGGAAGACGACCCGCGCTGGGCCCTGCTGCCGGACAACTAAACTAGAAAATACGTTCCTGATGGACCCATACCGCCGCTTCCACGCGCGATTTCAGCTTCATCTTCTTCAGCATATGTTTCACGTGCACTTTCACCGTACTTTCGGTGATGTCCAGACGGCGGGCGATCATCTTGTTCGGCAGGCCCTGGGCGATCAGCTTAAGGATATCGCGCTCGCGCGGGGTCAGCTGGGTGACGTCGCGATCGGAGGTGGCGCGGTTGGCGCGCAGGCTGGCGGCCAGCACCGGGGTCAGGGCTTCGCTCAGCACCATGTCGCCCGCGGCGGCCTGCTGCAGGGATTTCAGCAGTTCTTCCGGCTCCATGTCCTTCAGCAGATAGCCATCGGCACCGCGCTTGAGGGCGGTGACCACGTCTTCTTCATGGTTGGAGACGCTGAATACCACCACGCGCCCGGAGAGCGATTTTTCCCGCAGCTTATCCAGGGTTTCTAATCCGTTCATCCCCGGCATATTCAGGTCGAGCAGGATCAGATCCGGATCCAGCGCTTCGGCCAGTTCAATACCCTGTTCACCGTTGCTGGCTTCGCCCACGACGGTGATATCCGACGCCATGCTGATAAGTTGTTTTACGCCGGTGCGCAGCATCGGATGATCGTCAATTAACAGGATTGTTGCAGGCTCCTGATTAGACATGGTGTTCTCCTTGGGCAGTGAAAAGAGGCTTTTCGGGAATGAAGGTGACAGTGACGTCGGTACCGCCAGACTCGCCGCGGCGAACCTGACAATCACCACGCAGGCTTTGCGCGCGGTCGCGCATAATGATTAAGCCGTAGTGATTATTTCTTTCGGCGTTTTCCGGCACGCCACAGCCGTTATCACGGACCGTGAGTTTGACCTGATTGTCATGATGACTCACCGTCAGGGCAACCGCAGTCGCCCCGGAATGTTTTAGCGCGTTGCTTAACGCTTCGCGCGCAATCTGCAGCAGATGGATGGCCTGATGGGACGGCACAAAGCGCGGCGGCAGCTGGTAGTCGAGGGATATTGCAAACCCGAGCCGGGCGCTGAATTCCTGACAGCTGGCCTCGAGCGCAGGCCGCAGGCCGGGCTCCGTCAGCTGCAGGCGGAAGGTGGTCAGCAGCTCGCGCAGCTGCACCCAGGAGGTGTTCAGCTCGTTGCGGATCTGGCTCAGCAGCTGTTTGCTGTTATCCGGCAGGTTGGTGTCCTGCATCTGCAGGCAGCTGACCTGCATCTTCATACAGGAGAGCGACTGGGCGATAGAGTCGTGCAGCTCCCGGGCAATGGTGGCGCGCTCTTCCATCACAATCAGCTGCTGCTGTTTTTCCTGATGGCGGTCGAGGGCCAGCGTGGCGGTGAGTTGCTCCACCAGCGTATCGACCAACTGCTGCTGATCGTGGCTCAGATGGCGCCCGGCGGGCAGCGTCGCCAGCAGAATACCGTACTGCATCAGATTGTCGGCCAGTCGCCACTTCAGCGTGGTTCCGCTGGTGGCGAGGGCAGGCAATTCCCGCGGACACAGATGGCAGCCTTTTTCATCGCAGCTCAGATCCGACTGGCAGGTAAATTCCTGGTGGTTCTCTTCATCTTCCATGTCGTACACGCGCAGCTCGATATCGTGCAGCAGGGTCAGATTTTGCAGGCCGTTCAGCACCGGCGAGAGCCGTTCGCACAGCGGCACCTGGGAATGCAGACGGCGGTTGGCCTGCCACAGGAAGGAGAGAATTTCGTTCTTTTGCTCCAGCCCGGCGGTTTTTTCCCGCACCCGCTGCTCGAGCACGGCATAGCTTTCGGCCAGTTCGCCGGACATGGTATTCAGCGCCTCGCCGAGCATCGCCATCTCATTGCGGCCGCTTACCTGCGCCCGCTGGGTAAAATCGCGCTGGGTCACGGCGCGGGCCACCGCCAGCAGCTGTCGCCACGGGCGGAGCAGTCTGGCGCGCAGCCAGACGATGGTAAACACCAGCAGCAGGCCCATAAACACGGCCATCAGCTGCTGCATCAGCACCACCCGCGCGATGCGCTGTTCGGTGCTGGAGTCGAAGGCGCTCACCAGATCGTCCAGGCGGCTGACAAAATTCGCCACGTCGGCGGCCACCGTCTCGGGGCTTTGCGCCTGTTTCAGCCCCGGCTCCAGCTGGCTGTGCCAGTAGCCCTGCAGCGCCGTCAGCTTAGGCTGCTGGTTTTCGCGACGGGCGGCGTCTTTCAGCGCCGGGCTGAAGACGGTCACTTCCATTTCGTCCAGCAGCGCCCGATCGGCGGGTGACAGCGGGATCGCCGCCAGCAGCCGGTAGCTCTGCATCCGCAGTGAGCCCGCTTTATTTATCGCGTGCGCGTTACCCTGGACGCCCTGGACCAGCCAGCCGGAAATCGCCATCCCCGTCACCCCGATGGCGGTGGACAGCATGACGATCAGCACCAGTTGATTAACCAGCGTCAGCGGTGAAAAACAGCGTTTAAACATAGAGCAGTCTGGCTCCTGACAATGCCTGGACCTGGAAGGAGCACTATTCTCAGGCATACCCCGGAGTATACCCATACCCAAAAAGGATTACCTACAAATTGCCATTAACCAGGTGAATGGGAGGAGAGGAGTAGCCAGAAAGAGCAGTACCGTGAAAAACCACACCTTTTCTGGCGGAAAATGCTACTCACTTAGGGTGATGGCGGGTTTTTACGTCTGAATTAGTGACGTTTTCCTTTGATTTATATCAACTTACCGCCCGCTTAAAACCCTGATCTTTGTCCAACTTTTAAGAATCAGAGGTGTCTATGAGTCACTCAACTTCCCCCGAAAGGGAATCTGGCGCGGTGATTACCGAGTGGCGTCCGGAAGATCCGGCGTTCTGGCAACAGCGTGGTCAGCGTGTAGCAAGTCGTAATCTGTGGATTTCCGTTCCCTGTCTGCTGCTGGCGTTCTGCGTCTGGATGCTGTTCAGCGCCGTGGCGGTCAATCTGCCAAAAGTGGGCTTCAAATTTACCACCGATCAGCTGTTTATGTTGACGGCGTTACCTGCGCTCTCGGGTGCGCTGCTGCGCGTGCCGTATGCGTTTATGGTGCCGCTGTTCGGCGGTCGTCGCTGGACGGCGTTCAGTACCGGGATCATGATCGTTCCGTGCGTGTGGCTGGGTTTTGCGGTGCAGGATACCACCACCCCGTTTAGCGTTTTCGTCACCATTTCGCTGCTGTGCGGTTTTGCCGGGGCTAACTTTGCTTCCAGCATGGCCAACATCAGCTTCTTCTTCCCGAAACAGAAGCAGGGCGGGGCGCTGGGTCTGAACGGCGGTCTGGGGAACATGGGCGTCAGCGTGATGCAGCTGATTGCGCCGCTGGTGATTTCGGTCTCGATTTTTGCTGTTTTTGGCGGTTCGGGCGTTGAACAGGCCGACGGATCGCTGCTGTTCCTGCAGAACGCGGCGTGGATTTGGGTGCCGTTCCTGGTGGTATTAACCCA
>Ga0308165_1004043_pt1 | contig 14979 bp, 14 predicted proteins | sample PhyWR2_FD_201032 | JGI IMG/M metagenome (GOLD analysis project Ga0308165, IMG submission 201032) | Phyllosphere microbial communities from UC Gill Tract Community Farm, Albany, California, United States - DLSLW.R2 | ecosystem: Host-associated > Plants > Phyllosphere > Unclassified | place: USA...
GTACGCTGTTCCGCGGTTAACGCATCATCGGCCAGCAGCGCACTGTAGTACTGCTCCACGGAGGAGAGGGAGTTAGAAACAAACCGTTCTTCTCCCCCGGCCCGTTTCGCGAAGTCGTCAATCGCCGCCGTCTGAACGCCCAGCTTTTGCGCCGGAATCGAAATCAGCAGCGCCGGAACGGTCACCGTCTGCGCGGCGTCACTGCCCTGCCACGTATACCATTCGGTAATGTGGGGGGCAAAATAGTAGTCCCGGCTGTGGGCAACATCGACCGAGGCAGACTGTACCGGCAGCGTAAACCGCCGCTTCTCGCCCAGCAGTCTTAGCAGGTTGTCGCGCGTATCGTTGCCGGTGCTGAGGATCGGTGGCGTAGCGATTACGCATCCTCCCGCTCCCCACGGACAGCTTCCCATATCTGAAGAGGCCAGCGCGGATGGACTTACGCTCACCGCGCCCACGGCGGCCATCACCAGACCCATTACTCTGCTCTTATCCTTCACATCCAGCTCCTGTTAGCGAAAATCGCCTCATGCATCCCGAGAGTATGGCGGATATAGTAGTGCGCATCAGAACCGTCACCAAATCCCCGAATGTAAATAGAGCGCGAAAACGGCCCCCGTAGTAATTATCCGTTAGCGTTACAGATGCAGATATAAACAGCACATTAAAATCTCGCTCTTTATCCATATTTACACCCTGCCAGAACCGTTATTGCAATATAATAATTATTATGAAATTTCTTTGCTGTTTAGAATATCGCAAATTCCACTACACCTTAAAAAACAGCACTCCAACAAAAATCATAAAATCGTTAAAAATCATTTAATTGAATATTAAATATCTCTTTTAAATTATTAAGAATTAACTTACCAATACGTCCACTACTCCTCTGGTAGACGATAAAATATACCGCCACCCCATTTATTGAGATGGTTCTCAGGTTGATAGAATGCAATATTGAACACCCCCAGCGGAGTCCGACCGTTAATCACTAACGAACATTTTTTATTTAAATGAGATGGCAAGATGATTTTTTTTGATGAAAACAACCTGTCACCCGTTCGAAAAAGAACCCTGAAGCGTCTTACCCGTTCAGCGCTTAAGCTGTATCAGGAACAACACTTTCCCTCACCGGGCGAAATAACCCGGGACGCCGGCTATGCCAGGGTCACGCTAAAAAGTTACTTTTCAACCTACGACGAGTTTATCGAATACGTGGTGAAAGGGCTGATCGACTTAACGGATAAACCCGAAATGGGGAGTAACGCCGAGGACAACATCGAGAAACTGTTCTGCTGGGGATTTCACCGCCTGGGTTCACATGAAGCCATCATGCGTGACGCCGTGCGTATTGCCCAACAGCGCTGGCAGGAGAACATCGCGGGGAAAAACAACGACACCGACTCGCCGCTGCTAAGAAAGGCGCATCGCCGGATCGCCCTGGCTGAAGCCCTCTCCCCCGTGGCGGACCGGCTGCCGGACGCGGCGTTGCAAAATTTGCTGATGCTGATGTCGGTGCTCTGTAGTACCGAAACCATGACGGTACTGAAAGACAGCTTTATGCTGAGTAATGAAGAGATTTCCGCCCTGGCCAGCTGGGGGGCCAGGCTGATGCTCCGTCAGGCGCTGGCGGAAGCCGCCGCCACTTAGCGAGATCTCCATCACAAAACTCAGCCACTCAGATCCGCCGCTAAACCGCTTACCCGCTCCGACAACCGCTCAGCGCTGCATATGACCGCTTAACCACTCTTTCCCCCGTCGGGGGGAAAAATTCGCCACCATATCATCAGTATGACCTTATGCCCTTCTCTTAAAATCCGGGCTCGTCAGCCACAGGGCTGAAATTTTATTTAGTAACTTCTAATACCAGGTATCCTATGAATAAAAATAAGTTATTCAAGCACCTACCCTGGATGATCCTTGGGATCATCGGGGCATGCTGTCTGGCAGTCGTTGCGCTGCGGCGCGGTGAACATATCAGCGCACTGTGGATCGTCGTGGCGTCCGTTTCGGTCTATCTGGTCGCCTACCGCTACTACAGCCTGTATATCGCGCAGAAGGTGATGAAGCTCGATCCGACGCGCGCGACGCCGGCGGTGATCAATAACGATGGCCTTAACTACGTACCGACCAACCGCAACGTGCTGTTTGGTCACCACTTTGCCGCTATCGCCGGTGCGGGTCCGCTGGTCGGCCCGGTGCTGGCCGCACAGATGGGTTATCTGCCCGGCGTGCTGTGGCTGCTGGCGGGCGTAGTGCTGGCCGGTGCGGTGCAGGACTTTATGGTGCTGTTTATCTCTTCGCGCCGTAACGGTGCCTCGCTCGGCGAGATGATCAAAGAAGAGATGGGGCCGGTGCCCGGCACTATCGCCCTGTTTGGCTGCTTCCTGATTATGATTATTATCCTGGCAGTGCTGGCGCTTATCGTCGTTAAGGCACTGGCGGAAAGTCCGTGGGGCGTGTTTACCGTCTGCTCGACGGTGCCTATCGCGCTGTTTATGGGCATCTACATGCGCTATCTGCGCCCCGGCCGCGTCGGAGAGGTGTCAGTTATTGGTATCGTGCTGCTGGTCGCCTCGATTTATTTCGGCGGCGTGATTGCCCACGACCCTTACTGGGGCCCGGCGCTGACCTTCAAAGATACCACCATTACCTTTACCCTGATCGGCTACGCGTTTGTTTCGGCGCTGCTGCCGGTGTGGTTGATTCTGGCCCCGCGTGACTATCTGGCGACCTTCCTGAAAATCGGCGTTATCGTCGGTCTGGCCATCGGCATTGTGATCCTGAACCCGGAACTGAAAATGCCTGCCATCACCCAGTACATTGATGGTTCCGGCCCACTGTGGAAAGGCGCACTGTTCCCGTTCCTGTTTATCACCATCGCCTGCGGCGCGGTATCTGGCTTCCATGCGCTGATCGCCTCCGGCACCACGCCGAAGCTGCTGGCCTGTGAAACCGACGCCCGCTTTATCGGCTACGGTGCCATGCTGATGGAGTCCTTCGTGGCGGTGATGGCGCTGGTTGCCGCATCGATTATCGAACCGGGCCTCTACTTTGCCATGAACACCCCGCCGGCCGGACTGGGCATTACCATGCCTAACCTGCATGAGCTGGGCGGTGAAAACGCGCCGATGATTATGGCGCAGCTGAAGGATGTGACCATCCACGCGGCGGCCACCGTCAGCTCCTGGGGCTTTGTGATCACCCCGGATCAGATCCTGCAAACCGCGAAAGATATCGGTGAACCTTCGGTACTGAACCGTGCCGGCGGCGCACCTACTCTGGCGGTCGGTATCGCTCACGTCTTCCACAAGATTGTGCCGGTGGCGGATATGGGCTTCTGGTATCACTTCGGTATTCTGTTTGAGGCACTGTTCATTCTGACCGCGCTGGATGCGGGTACGCGCTCCGGCCGCTTTATGCTCCAGGATCTGCTGGGTAACTTTATCCCGTTCCTGAAAAAAACCGACTCGCTGGTGGCGGGCATTATCGGTACGGCGGGCTGCGTCGGACTGTGGGGCTACCTGCTGTATCAGGGCGTGGTTGACCCGCTGGGCGGCGTGAAGAGCCTGTGGCCGCTGTTCGGTATCTCTAACCAGATGCTGGCGGCCGTCGCGCTGGTGCTGGCCACCGTGGTACTGGTGAAAATGAAGCGTACCCAATACGTCTGGGTGACCATGCTGCCGGCGATCTGGCTGCTGATCTGCACCACCTGGGCGCTGGGTCTGAAACTGTTCAGCAACAACCCGCAGATGGAAGGCTTCTTCTACATGGCCAGCCAGTATAAGGAACGTATCCAGGCCGGTGGCGCTGAGCTGACCCAGCAGCAGATCGACAATATGCACCATATTGTGATCAACAACTACACTAACGCCGGACTGAGTATCCTGTTCCTGATTGTGGTGTACAGTATTATCTTCTACGGTATTAAAGCGTGGATGCAGGCGCGCGCTGTTGACCAGCGCACCGATAAAGAAACGCCTTATGTACCGGTGCCCAAAGAAGGGGTGAAAATCTCTTCCGGCCACTGATAACACTGAATTACAGCCCCGCCACGCGGGGCTGTCTCCTGCCGCACGGCGGGAGCGTCACTTAAGGAGCGGCGTATGTTCGATAATTTAGGCGCAGCGAAAAAGTACCTGGGTCAGGCGGCGCGGATGCTGGTTGGGATCCCCGACTACGATACCTACGTCCTGCATATGCAGACCAATCACCCGGATAAACCGGTGATGACCTACAAGGAATTTTTCCGCGAACGTCAGCAGGCGCGCTACGGTGGCGACGGCAAAGGCGGAATGCGCTGCTGTTAACAGGAACTCTGTATGAATCCCATTGCGGTAACCGTTTTAACCGGCTTTCTCGGCGCAGGCAAGACCACGCTGCTGCGCCATATCCTGCATGAACAGCAGGACTATAAAATTGCGGTGATTGAAAATGAGTTTGGCGAAGTCTCGGTAGACACGCAGCTGATTGGCGATCGCGCGACCCAAATCACCACCCTGACCAACGGCTGTATCTGCTGCACCCGCTCCAGCGAGCTGGAAGATGCGCTGCTGGATCTGCTCGACAGCCTGGATAAAGGCGATATCGTCTTCGACCGCCTGGTGATTGAATGTACCGGCATGGCGGACCCCGGCCCGATCCTTCAGGCCTTTTTCTCTCACGATGTGATTTGCGAACGCTATCTGCTGGATGGCGTGATTGCGCTGGTGGATGCGGTGCATGCCGACGGACAGCTGGACCAGTTCACCCTCGCGCAGTCGCAGATTGGCTTTGCCGACCGCATTCTGCTGAGCAAAACCGATATTGCCGGGGAGAGCGCCGCGCTGATTGAACGGCTACAGCGCATCAACGCCCGCGCGCCGATCTATCCGGTGATCAACGGTGATATCGATCTTTCGCTGCTGTTTAACACCCGCGGATTTATGCTGGAAGAGCAGGTGGTGGTGAAGAAACCACGTTTCCAGCGGATACACGAAGCGCAAAACGACATCAGTTCCATCGTGGTGGAGCTGGATTATCCGGTGGTGCTGGAGGAGGTTTCCGCGGTAATGGAAAACCTGCTGAGCAGCTTCGCCGACAGCCTGCTGCGCTATAAGGGCATGCTGTGGATTGCCGATATGCCGTGCCGTCTGCTGTTCCAGGGCGTGCAGCGCCTCTACAGCGCCGACTGGGACCGCCCGTGGGAGCCGGATGAGCAGCCGTCCAGCACGCTGGTCTTTATCGGCGTACGGCTGCCGGAAGCCGAGATCCGCGCCGCCTTCGACGGCCTGAAAAAACGCTGAGCTACAGCCCCAGCGCCTCCTTCAGGCTTTTCAGATAGCGGCGGCTGACCGGCACGGTATGGCCGTTGCGCAGCAGCAGTTCCGCCTGGCCGTTATCCTCCAGGCGGATCTCTTTCAGCTGGCTCATGTTCACCAGATACTGCCGATGGCAGCGCAGCAGTGGCGTGCGGCTTTCCAGCGTGCGCAGCGTCAGTTCGGTAAACCCTTCTTTGCCATCCTCACTGGTCACGTAGACACCGCTCATCCGACTGCTGACAAACGCCACCTCCGCCATCTGCAATAGCCAGATCCGGCTGTGGCCGCTACAGGGAATAAACTTCAGCGACTGCTGGTTTTCCGGCAGCAAGGAGATATCCTGCACCTGCCGCTCCTGGCGCAGCCTTGCCAGCGTTTTCCCCAGACGCTGCTGCTCAATCGGCTTCAGCAGATAGTCAAAGGCGTGCTCTTCAAATGCCTGAACAGCGTACTCGTCAAAGGCGGTAAGAAATACGATATAGGGGCGATGCCGCCGGTCGAGCATCCCCGCCATCTCCAGTCCGCTGATGCGCGGCATCTGAATATCGAGAAACAGCACGTCGGGGCGCAGATTATTCACCGCGCCGATCGCCTCAATCGCATTGCTGCACTCGCCGACAATCTCGATGTCGCCCTCGTCCTGCAACAGAAACCGCAGGTTCTCACGCGCCAGCGGCTCGTCGTCCACAATCAGAACGCTTAACATACGGGTTCCTCCATCGGCAGACGCAGCGTGACGCGGGTAAAGCTGTCCTGGTCGCAGCTTACCGTCAGTCCGTAACCGTCGCCAAAACGCGCACGCAGGCGCTTATCCACCAGGCTCATTCCTAATCCGTTACCGTTACTTTTCGGTTGATACAATCCGGCATTATCTTCTACTTCCAGAACGACGTGTTGACCTTCACTGCGGGCGCAAATAGTGATAGTGCCGTTACCCAGCAGCTGGGACGTCCCGTGCTTAATGGCGTTTTCAACAATCGGTTGCAGGGTAAAGGCGGGTAAATGCTGATGCGCCAGCGCCTGCGGAATGTTCATCTCCACCTTTAGCTGAGACTGAAAGCGCGCCAGTTCGATCTGTAAGTAGGCATTGATATGCTCGATTTCGTTGTCCAGCGTCACGATGTCCGCCGGGCGCTTCAGGTTCTTGCGGAAAAACGTGGAGAGATACTGCACCAGCTGCCCGGCCCGTTCGCTGTCGTTGCGGATCACCGCCTTCAGGGTATTGAGAGCGTTAAACAGGAAGTGCGGATTGACCTGTGCGTGCAGCAGCTTGATTTCCGCCTGCGCCAGCAGCACCTCCTGGCGCTCATACTTACCGGCAAGGATTTGCGCCGACAGCAGCTGCGCAATGCCCTCGCCCAGGGTGCGGTTGATCGAGCTGAACAGACGGTTGCGCGCCTCGTACAGCTTGATGGTGCCAATCACCTGCTGATCCTCGCCGCGCAGCGGGATCACCAGCGTCGAGGCCAGCTTGCAGTTGGGGTGCAGCGAACAGCGATAGGGAATTTCGTTGCCGTCGGCATACACCACCTCGCCGCCTTCAATCGCCCGCCAGGTATGGCTGGAGGAGATCGGTCTGCCGGGAAGATGATGGTCGTCGCCCAGTCCGGTGAACGCCAGCAGCTTTTCCCGGTCGGTGATCGCCACCGCGCTGATATCCAGCTCCTTATACAGCACCTGCGCCACCTTCATACTGTTCCGTTCGTTGAACCCCTGCCGCAGGATCCCCTCCGTCGAGGCCGCAACCTTAAGCGCGGTCGCGGAGAAGGCCGAGGTGTACTTTTCAAACATCGCCCGCTTGTCCAGCAGGATGCGCATAAACATCGCCGCGCCCAGGGTATTCGTCACCACCATCGGCGCAGAAATGCTGCTGACAAGGTGCAGGGCATCCTGGAACGGGCGGGCAATCAGCAGAATAATCAGCATCTGCACCAGCTCGGCGACAAAGGTTATCGCCCCCGCCGTCAGCGGGCTGAACAGCTTATCGCTGCGCCCCCGCTTAATTAAAAAGCTGTGCAGCAGACCACCGAGCAGACCTTCAATAATGGTTGAGACCATACAGCTCAGCGCCGTCATCCCGCCCAGCGAATAACGGTGCAGGCCGCCGGTCAGCCCCACCAGTCCCCCCACCACCGGGCCGCCCAGCAGCCCGCCCATAACGGCACCAATCGCGCGGGTGTTGGCAATCGAGTCGTCAATATGCAGGCCAAAGTAGGTGCCCATAATGCAGAACACGGAGAACGTGATGTAACACAGCAGCTTATGCGGCAGGCGAACGGTGACCTGCATCAGCGGGATAAACAGGCGGGTCTTGCTCATCAGCCAGGCAATAACCAGAAACACACACATCTGCTGTAGCAGCAGTAAAACTAAGTTGAACTCGTACATGCCCTGCAATCCACATCCTAAAGAGGGGATAAAATAGCGCGAATAGCGAAACGTTTCTTTGGCGCAGCCCCGAAAACGGCGATTTACTTTCGCTAATTATCACAATCTACGCGATCCCTCCCCCCTTATCCTTCAATGACATGTATAATTTATGCTTATTAAACAATAAGGAGCTGGCAGGAATGGACATAACGCACTCTTTTTTACGTTACAGAGCACCCGTCGCCCGCCTCCTGCTGGCTGTCGTTCCCGCGCTTTTCGCCCCGGCGTTTGCCGCCTGGCAGCCGATCGATATCGACGACGATCGGGCCCTGCTCTCTCCGCCGACGATCTCGGTACGCAACGGTACGCTGTTCTTCGACGGTAAAATCTCGGAAGGCTCCGCCAAGGCCCTGCATCGTCAGCTGGAGATGCGCCGGGTGGAGAAAGTGTCGTTCAACAGCATCGGCGGCGATATACAGGAAGCGATGGCCATGGGCCGCGACATTCATAAGCGCAAGCTGGATGTCGAAGTCAGAAACGCCTGCGCCGCCGCCTGCGCGAACTATATCTTCCCCGCCGGGAAGGGGAAATTTCTCAGCCAGAACGCCTATCTGCTGTGGCGCGGCAGCCTGCACAGTCCGGCCGGTGAAATCGCCCCGGACGCAGACAGCGATACGGCCGCTGAACAGCCGATTGCGGCGGCGGATTTTGCTGAGCTGAAGGAGCAGGAGGCGCAGTTCTTTAAGGAGATTGGCGTCAACGGCGAGGTGGCCTGGTGCCCGCAGCGGGAGGAAAACTATCGCCAGACATTCCCGGAAAAGTGGTTCTCCTGGTCACCGGCCAACCTGGCTACGTTCGGCATTACCAATATCCACTTCACCACCAGCGCCGCCCGCTGGCAGCAGGCCATGACCGCTAAAGGCGTCATTTTCGCCGATCCCTGCTCTTAACGCGCCTCCGACCGGACCATTCCGGTCAATCAAACCAGTTAATCTAAAGAAAGCAGAGAGATTAACTGGTTACCGCCCCTCACCCAGCGTAAAGATTTGCAAATAGCTGGCGGGTTCTCAGGGTTCATGGTAGAAGTATCAAGTGTTTAACTACCGGAGACAATTTCCTTTCCGCACTGACGAGAAGCAACAACGCGGATAAGTTGTAAAAATTATGGACAATCAGTTCAGAAACGAACGCACTACCCTCTCTGCCGTACTCTCTTTTTCTCCTTCTCTTTCCGGTGAACAGCACTGGCGTAACGCGCTTTAGTCCCGCACTTCCGCTTATGGCCGCTGCGCATATCCTGCGTAACGTCGCCCATCATACTCTTTCAGCCTGCGCCGGTTTTTGCCCGCGTTTTCAGGCGCGTTAACTCTTTTTTGCGGAAGATGCATCATGTTCTATTGGCTATTACTGGCGCTCGCCATCGCCTTTGAAATTACCGGCACCCTGCTGATGAAGTGGTCGGGGGTCAGCGGCAATCCGATCGGCTATTTTTTAATGCTGCTGATGATCGCCCTCTCTTACATAACCCTGTCGTTTTCGATTAAAAAAATCGCCCTCGGCGTCGCCTATGCGATGTGGGAAGGGATCGGCATTCTGTTTATTACCCTGTTCAGCGTACTGCTGTTTGAAGAGCCGCTGTCGCTGACCAAAATCCTTGGTCTGACGACGCTGGTCGCGGGGATTATGCTGATTAAATCCGGCACCCGAACGGCGAAAAAAGTCGTGCAGGAGGCGCAGCATGCAGGCGTTTGAATGGGTTCATGCGGCGTGGCTGGCGGGGGCTATCGTGCTGGAAATTGTGGCGAATATTTTCCTGAAACTCTCCAACGGCTTCCGTCGCAAACTGTACGGTATCCTGTCGCTGGCGGCGGTGCTGGCCGCGTTCAGCGCGCTGTCGCAGGCGGTAGAGGGCATCGATCTGTCTGTCGCCTACGCGTTGTGGGGCGGCTTCGGTATTGTGGCTACCGTCGCCGCCGGCTGGATCCTGTTTGGTCAGCGCCTGAACCGCAAAGGCTGGGCCGGTCTGGCCCTGCTGGTGCTGGGGATGATCCTGATTAAACTGGCATAGTTCAGCGGTAGTACACTGCAATACGCTGGCCGTTAAGCTGCTCGATGGTGACCGGCAGGTCGAAGATATCTTCAATCACCTGCGGCACCATCACCTCCTGCGGCGTACCGCGAAACACCAGCGCCCCGCTCTTCATCGCCAGAATATAGTCCGACCACGCCGAGGCGAAGTTGATGTCGTGGATAACCAGCACAATTGATTTATCCAGCTCGTCCGCCGCCCGGCGCAGCTGGCGCATCATCGCCACGCTGTGCTTCATATCCAGATTGTTGAGCGGCTCATCCAGCAGCACGTATTTGGTGTCCTGGCACAGCACCATCGCCACAAACGCCCGCTGACGCTGGCCGCCGGAGAGCTCATCCAGATAGCGATTTTGCAGCGCCTCCAGATCCAGAAAACGGAGCGACTGCTCAATATGACGACGATCGTCCGCGTTCAGCCGCCCCTTGCTGTAGGGATAGCGGCCAAAGCTGACCAGGTCATACACCGTCAGGCGGCTGGTGAAGTGGTTCTCCTGGCGCAGTACCGACAGCACCTGCGCCAGCTTTTCGCTGTTGGCGTCGCTGACGTCCAGTGCATCCACGCTGACCGTACCGTTGTCCGGCACCAGCAGGCGGCTGATCACCGACAGCAGCGTGGATTTACCGGCGCCGTTGGGCCCGATAATCGAGGTCACGCCCGACGACGGCAGCGTGGCGCAGATATCCGCCAGAACGGGCTGCTGGCCGTAGTGCTTACTGACGTTTTTTACTTCAATCACTTTGCAGCCTTCCTCAACAACAGATAGATAAAGAGCGAACCCCCGGCAAACTCAATCACCACCGACAGGGTGCCGGCCATGCCGAGCAGCCTTTCCAGCACCAGCTGACCCCCGATCAGCGTAATCATCCCAATCAGCACGCTGCCGGGCAGCAGATCGCGGTGCCGCCACGAGCCGATCAGCGGATAGGTCAGGTTCACGATCAGCAGTCCGAGAAACATCATCGGCCCGACCAGCGCGGTGGAGGTCGCCACCAGCAGCGCAATCAGCAGCAGCAGGCCGGTTACGCTACGGCGGTAGGCGATGCCCAGCGCGGTAGCGGAGTTGGCGCCCAGCGCAATCACGTCCAGCCGGTGACGCATCCGCCAGACCACGACCGACACCAGGGCGACGATCAGCGCTGACACCATCAGCACGCCGCTGTCGGCGCGGGTGAAGGTGGCAAATATCCGGCTTTGCAGTACGGCAAACTCACCGGGGGACATCAGCCGCTGCATCAGCCCCGCGGCGCTGCGAAACAGCGTGCCGCAGACCAGGCCAATTAACAGCACCCGGTGCAGATCCATGCCCGACCCATCCAGCAGCCAGCGGTAGAGCAGCGTGGCAAAGGTCACCAGCAGCAAACCTTCGGCCAGGAAGCGGCCAACGCTGCCCAGCATACTCAGCCCGCCGATATCCAGCGCGAAGATCAGCAGGGTCTGCAATAGCACGAACAACGATTCCAGCCCCATCACCGACGGGGTCAGAATGCGGTTCTGCGTGATGGTCTGAAACAGCAGCGTGCCGATGCCGGAAGCAAACGCCACCAGCACCATGGTCGCCAGAATATGGCCACGGTGCATCAGGATATAGCCGATATTCCCCTTCAGCCCGATAGTCATAAAAATCGTCATCAGCACCAGCACCAGCGCGCTGAGCAGCAGCAGACGCCGGGCCGGTGACAGGCGGGAGTGGGTTAACGAATCAGTATGCACGGCGCTTTGACCTCACAATCAGCACGAGGAAAATCACCGCGCCCAGCACGCCCAGCAGCGCGCTGACGGGAATTTCAAACGGATGAATAATTAAGCGGCCGAGGATATCGCAGGCCAGTACCAGGATAGCGCCCAGCAGGGCCACCCAGGGAACGGTGCGGCGCAGGTTATCGCCCAGCGCCAGGCTGACAATGTTCGGCACAATCAGCCCGAGGAACGGCAGCACGCCGACCACCACAATCACCACGCCGCTGATCATGGCAATCATCGCCATGCCAATCAGCATCGTTTGCCGGTAGCGCAGGCCAATATTTACCGAGAAATCGCGGCCCATCCCCGCCACGGTGAAGCGATCGGCTATCAGCGCCGCCAGCAGGGTGATGATCCCCACGCCCCACAGTAGCTCATAGCGCCCCTGCATTACGCTGGAAAAGTCACCCGACTCCCAGGCACCCAGCGCCTGAAGTAGATCGAACTTCATGGCAAAGAAGGTGGTGACCGAGCTGAACACCGCCCCGAGCATAATGCCCGCCAGCGGCACCATCAGCGACGACTTCATTTTGATACGGCTGATCAGCAGCATAAACAGCGCCGTACCCAGCAGAGCAAACAGCGTGGCCGCCCCCATCTTCAGGATGATGGGGGCTTCCGGGGCCACCACCAGCACCAGCAGCAGGCCCAGGCTGGCCGACTGCGTGGTGCCGACCACCGAAGGCTCTACGAAGCGGTTCTGCGTCAGCATCTGCATAATCAGGCCGGCAACGCTCATCGCGCTTCCCGCCAGCAGCAGGGCGGCAGTGCGGGGAAAACGGCTGATCAGCAGGATCTCGCGCATCTCGGGATCGCTCCAGAGACTGACTAACGTGACGCGGCTGACCCCGACAAACAGACTAAAAATAGTCAGGCCCAGCAACAGTGCCAGGCCCGCGGTAAAGGCGAAAGATTTCATTCAGGGCTGAGCTTTTGCTTTATCCAGCGCCTGCTTCACCTGATCCATCAGCAGACTGTAGCTTTGCAGACCACCGGCGATGTACAGCGAACCGGAATCCAGATAGACCACCTGCTGTTTTTTCCAGGCGTTAGTTTTGCGGATCAGCGGGTTATCCAGCACCTGCTTCGCGGACGACCCCTCTTTACGGCCAATTGCGCTGTCGCGATCCAGTACAAACAGCCAGTCAGGATTGGCTTCCATCACGAACTCAGGCGATACCGAGTTACCGTGGTTACCGGTTTTCGCAAAGGTCGTTGCCGGCTTGAAGCCCAGCACATCGTAAATAAAGCCGAAGCGGGAACCCGGCGAGTAGGCGCTGAGCTTGCCGCCGTTGACCATCAGCATCATCGCGGTGCCGGTTTTAGCCGATTCCGCGCGAACGTCGGCGATCTGCGCGTTAAAGGCGGCCAGCACCTCTTTCGCTTTCTCCTGCTTGCCAAAAATTTCGCCCAGCTGCTCGGTGCGCTCGGTCATGCTTTCGATGAACTTCTGCGGATCAATATCAGGGGAGATGGTTGGAGCGATTTCACTCAGTTTGCCGTAGGCATCACGCGCGCGGGCACCGGCAATAATCAGATCGGGCTTTTCGTTACTCAGCGTTTCGTAGTTTGGCTCAAACAGCGTACCGGCGTCGAAATAGGCGTCGCCGTTATATTTTGCCAGGTGCGCCGGGTAGTGGGCGCTGGTTTTCGGCACACCTATCACCTTCACGCCGAGCGCATCGGTAATATCCAGCGCCGCCGGGCTGAGTACGACAACGCGCTGAGGATCCTTCGGTACGGTGGTCGTCCCCTGAGCATGGGTGATTTGCAGCGTGGCGCTTTCGGTGGCGAACGCCGCGGGCGAACAGATCAGCAGCGCGGAGAATAGAGACGACGTAACGGCCTGAGGAAATCGCATTTTCTCTCCTGAGAATAAGAAATATGATTGAAATGAGAACGATTCGTATTAGTTTTGTGCGGGATGATAACGATAAAAAGCTGAAATGTGTAGGGTTTCAGATCAACACTACGTGCGAATTCGCCCTTTCCCGGCATAAACCACGCGTTCTTTTAGTCGCTTCGTGGTCCTACCAATTTAAAAGAAATGTGAATATCACGCACAGAAAGACAATATAACCATCACATCTGTTGTTTTATACTAACAGAATATTAACTATCAGCAGCAGAACACCCCATCTCGCCTTTTTGGTCCGACCAATTTGGTATAGAAGACTGCTCCTGGAGACACCCACATGCAACCGTGGCAACAAGTTTACGATCCGCTCGGCAACATCTGGCTTTCAAGCCTGATTGCCGCTATTCCGATTATTTTCTTCTTCTTCGCGCTGATTAAACTCAAGCTGAAGGGCTACCTCGCTGCTACCATCACCGTGGTGCTGGCGCTGCTGGTGGCGCTGTTCCTCTACCGTATGCCGGTGGACCGCGCGCTGGCCTCGGTGGTGTACGGCTTCTTCTACGGGCTGTGGCCGATCGCGTGGATCATCGTTGCCGCAGTGTTCGTTTATAAAATTTCGGTGAAAACCGGGCAGTTCGACATTATCCGCGCCTCGATCCTGTCGATCACCGAAGACCAGCGTCTGCAAATGCTGATCGTCGGCTTCTCTTTCGGTGCCTTCCTGGAAGGCGCGGCCGGATTCGGTGCGCCGGTGGCCATCACCGCCGCGCTGCTGGTCGGCCTGGGCTTTAATCCGCTGTATGCCGCGGGCCTGTGCCTGATCGTTAACACCGCGCCGGTAGCCTTCGGCGCCATGGGCATTCCCATTATCGTTGCCGGGCAGGTCACCGGCCTCGACAGCTTCGAGATCGGCCAGATGGTGGGCCGCCAGCTGCCGTTCCTGACTATTATCGTGCTGTTCTGGATTATGGGAATTATGGACGGCTGGCGCGGCATTAAAGAGACGTGGCCCGCGGTGCTGGTGGCGGGCGTCTCCTTCGCCGTGGCGCAGTACCTCAGCTCGAACTTTATCGGCCCGGAGCTGCCGGATATTATCTCCTCGCTGGTCTCGCTGGTGTGTCTGACGCTGTTCCTGCGCGTCTGGCGGCCGGTGCGTATCTTCCGCTTCAAGCCGGCCGACAATGCCGAGATTAAGCCGATAACGGTGCAGAAGTACCGTCCCGCACAGATCCTGCGCGCCTGGATGCCGTTCCTGTTCCTGACCGCCACCGTGACCCTGTGGAGTATTCCGCCGTTCAAAGCGCTGTTTGCGCCGGGCGGTGAGCTGTACAACCTGGTGGTCAATATTCCGGTGCCTTACCTCGATAAGCTGGTCGCCAAAATGCCGCCGGTGGTGGCAGCGATTACCCCGTACGCGGCGGTATTTAAGTTCGACTGGCTCTCCGCTACCGGTACGGCGATTATCGTTGCCGCGCTGATCTCCATTGTTTATCTGAAGATGAAACCGGCCGATGCGATAAGCACCTTCACCAGCACGCTGAAAGAGCTGATGCTGCCGATTTACTCTATCGGGATGGTGCTGGCCTTCGCCTTTATCGCCAACTACTCCGGCCTGTCCG
>Ga0308165_1004045_pt1 | contig 14975 bp, 11 predicted proteins | sample PhyWR2_FD_201032 | JGI IMG/M metagenome (GOLD analysis project Ga0308165, IMG submission 201032) | Phyllosphere microbial communities from UC Gill Tract Community Farm, Albany, California, United States - DLSLW.R2 | ecosystem: Host-associated > Plants > Phyllosphere > Unclassified | place: USA...
TAATGACAGCCAGCGTCATCGTTGACGACCATCGCGAGCATGCTCGCTCCTACAGGGGGACCAAAGTCGTTTTGAGGGGTTACTCCAGATGCTCGGGTTTCACCGGGTCTCCGGATTTCATGTTCAGTTGCAGCCGAACATCTTCGAACATCTGGTCGTAGTGCTTGTGGATCGAGCCGATATTGCTGTGGGTCTTTGGAATTCCATACTTCTCGGCAATTTTCGTCACGTTGCTGGCAAAGTTGTAAGCCTGGTCCTTGGGCAGAAAAAACGATTCCTTCATGTCCTTGCCCTGCATGCTGCCATGCAAAGTGAACGTCATTCCCTTGCCTTCCTTCGGGTGCTGCGTGACTTCATAGTCAATGTGCAGGTTGTAGCTGACATCATCACGCGTCAGCGCATGACGCTCGATGTGCAGATGACCCGGCTCGAACTTCGCCATTGTCGGTTCCCCTTATATGTAAGTTATCCCGGGCTTCGCCGTGCTGATGCGCGTGCCGGCCGTGCCCTTGACGATTTCTTCGATGTCCGCCAGTGAACCGATCACCGCCGTTTTCCCAGTATGGCGCGCAAACTCGCAGGCTGCCTGAACCTTTGGTCCCATGGAGCCGGCGGCGAAGCCCAGTTTTTCCATTTCGTCCGGATGAGCGTAGCTGATGGATTTCTGGGTGGGTTTGCCGAAGTCGATGTAGGCCGCGTTGACATCCGTGGCGATCACCAACAGATCACTTTCCAGCTGTTCGGCCAGCAGCGCCGAGCACAGGTCCTTGTCGATCACCGCTTCCACGCCCTGCAGCTTGCTATTGGGGCCGTACATGGTCGGGATGCCGCCGCCGCCGGCGCAGATGACGATGCTGCCTTTTTCCAGCAGCCACTTGATCGGGCGGATTTCAAAGATGCGCTTAGGCCTGGGGCTGGCCACCACACGGCGGAACTTGTCGCCATCCGGGGCAATTGCCCAGCCTTTTTCGGCCGCTAGTTTTTCTGCCTCGGCCTTGGCGTACACCGGGCCGATGGGTTTGGTCGGGTTCTGGAAGGCCGGGTCGTCGGCGTCGACTTCGACCTGGGTCAGCAAGGTGGCGAAGGGCACTTCGAAGTCCAGCAGGTTGCCCAGTTCCTGTTCGATGATGTAGCCGATCATGCCTTCGGTCTCGGCGCCGAGCACGTCCAGCGGATACGGTGAGACCGAGGTGTAGGCGGCCGCCTGCAGCGACAGCAGGCCGACCTGAGGGCCGTTGCCGTGGGCGATGACCAGTTGATTGCCAGGGTGGATCTTGGCGATCTGCTCGGTGGCGATGCGGATGTTGGCACGCTGGTTGTCAGCGGTCATGGGCTCACCGCGGCGGAGCAGGGCGTTACCGCCCAGAGCTACGACGATACGCATAATGCAGTCCTTCTAAACAAAGAAATATGCGGCCTACCCCACCCCTTGTAGGAGCGGGCTTGCCCGCGATGGCATCGCTGCGGTGCCTCAGATGTACCGAGGTGCTGCCATCGCCGGCAAGCCAGCTCCTACAGGGGCCGGGTGAGTCCTTAGAGGTCAGCCAGGGTCGACACCAGAATCGCCTTGATCGTGTGCATGCGGTTTTCCGCTTGCTCGAAGGCGATGCAGGCCGGGGACTCGAAGACGTCATCGGTGACTTCGATACCGTTTTTGAGGTTCGGGTACTGCTCGGCAATCTGCTTGCCGACCTTGGTGTCGCTGTTGTGGAACGCCGGCAGGCAGTGCATGAACTTGGTGCGTGGGTTGCCGGTGGCTTTCATCAGGTCGGCGTTGACCTGGTAAGGCAGCAGTTGCTGGATACGCTCGGCCCAGGCTTCGACGGGCTCGCCCATCGACACCCAGACATCGGTATGGATGAAGTCCACTCCCTTGACCGCTGCTTTCGGGTCTTCGGTCAGGGTGATGCGCGCACCACTTTCTTCGGCGTACTTGTGGCAGCGCTCCACCAGGTCGTCATGGGGCCACAGGGCCTTGGGCGCGCAGATGCGCACGTCCATGCCGAGTTTGGCGCCAATCAGCAGCAGCGAGTTGCCCATGTTGTTTCGGGCGTCGCCCAGGTAGGCGTAGCTGATCTCGTGGATCGGCTTGTCGGCGTGCTCACGCATGGTCAGAACGTCGGCGATCATTTGCGTCGGGTGGTATTCGTCGGTCAGGCCGTTGAACACCGGTACCCCGGCGAACTTCGCCAGTTCCTCGACGATTTCCTGCTTGAAACCACGGTACTCGATGGCGTCATACATGCGCCCGAGCACGCGGGCGGTGTCCTTCATGCTTTCCTTGTGGCCGATTTGCGAAGAGTTGGGGTCGATGTAGGTGACGTTGGCACCCTGGTCATAGGCCGCGACTTCGAACGCGCAACGTGTGCGGGTCGAGGTTTTCTCGAAGATCAGCGCAATGTTGTTGCCCTTCAGGTGCTGCTGTTCGGTGCCGGTGTACTTGGCGCGCTTGAGGTCGCGGGACAGGTCGAGCAGGTAGCGCAATTCGCGGGGCGTGTGGTGTTCCAGGCTCAGCAGATTGCGGTTATGGATATTGAAAGCCATGGTGAGTCTCCCAGAAATTAGTAGTCGATCGGGTCACGGACGATTGGGCAGGTCATGCAGTGGCCACCGCCACGTCCACGGCCGAGTTCGCCGGCGCTGATGGTGATGACTTCCACCCCGGCCTTGCGCAGCAGGGTGTTGGTGTAGGTGTTGCGGTCGTAGCCGATCACCACGCCGGGCTCCACGGCGACCACGTTGTTGCCGTCGTCCCACTGTTCGCGTTCGGCGGCGAAGCTGTTGCCGCCGGTTTCCACGACACGAAGTGCTTTGAGATTGAGGGCTTTGGCCACCGTGTCGAGGAAGCTGGTTTCTTCACGACGGATATCGATGCTGCCGGGTTTGCTGTCATCAGGGCGCAAGGTGAAGGCGACGATCTGTTTCACCACTTCGGGGAAGATCGTCACCAGGTCGCGGTCGCAGAAGCTGAACACGGTGTCCAGGTGCATCGCCGCGCGGGACTTGGGCAGCCCGGCCACGATGACTTTTTCCACGGCCTTGTTTTTGAACAGGTTCAGTGCCAGTTGGCCAATGGCCTGGCGTGAGGAGCGTTCGCCCATGCCGATCAGGACGACGCCGTTGCCAATGGGCATCACGTCGCCGCCTTCGAGGGTAGAGCTGCCGTGGTCCTTATCCGGGTCGCCGTACCAGATTTCGAAGTCGGCGTTGGTGAACTGCGGGTGAAATTTGTAGATGGCGGTGGTCAGCAGGGTCTCCTGGCGTCGCGCTGGCCAGTACATCGGGTTCAGGGTCACGCCGCCGTAGATCCAGCACGTGGTGTCGCGGGTGAACTGGGTGTTGGGCAGCGGTGGCAGGATGAAGCTGGAGTGGCCGAGGAAGTCGCGGAACATCTGGATGGTCTTGCCACCGAAGGTGTCCGGCAAGTCATCGGCAGACACGCCGCCAATGAGGAATTCAGCGACCTTGCGCGGCTCCAGGCTTTGCAACCACGATTTGACTTCATTGATCAGGCCCAGGCCCACCGAGTCGGCCGTCACCTTGCGCTGCAGAATCCACTCCAGCGCTTCGGGCATGGCGACGATGTCGGTCAGCAGGTTGTGCATTTCCAGCACGTCTATCCCGCGTTCGCGCATCTTGGTAACGAAGTCGAAGTGGTCGCGCTTGGCTTGGGCTACCCACAGCACATCATCGAAAAGCAGTTCATCGCAGTTGTTCGGGGTCAGCCGCTGGTGGGCCAGGCCTGGGGAGCAAACCATGACTTTGCGCAGTTTCCCGGCTTCGGAATGCACGCCGTACTTAACTTTTTCCGTGGTCATTTCAGTGATCCTCCAGATGACAGAACAATCGTTACAGAGTCAGGAAGCCGTCATACAGCCCGTAAGCCGCCACCAGGGCGCCCACGACAACCGCAGCGAAAATCAGCTTCTCGACGTTGGTGAAAACCGGTTTGTTGAGTTCAAGCTTCGCCTTGGCGAACAGAATCGCGCCGGGCGCGTAGAGCAGGGCTGACAACAGCAGGTATTTGACCCCGCCGGCATAGATCAGCCAGACCGCATAGAGCAGCGCGACCGCTCCGATGAACAGGTCCTTGGAACGATCACGAGCGTCGTTCTCGTAGCTTTCGCCGCGCACCGCCAGCAACAGTGCATAAGCCGCCGACCAGAGGTAAGGCACCAGGATCATTGAGGTGGCGAGGTAGATCAGCGACAGGTAGGTACTGGCCGAAAACAGGGTGATGATCAGGAACAGCTGGACCATGGCGTTGGTCAGCCACAAGGCGTTTACCGGCACGTGGTTGGCGTTTTCCTTGCGCAGGAACTCCGGCATGGTGTGGTCTTTCGCGGCTGCGTACATGATCTCCGCACACAACAGCACCCACGACAGCAGCGCCCCCAGCAACGAGATGATCAGGCCGACGCTGATCAGCACCGCGCCCCAATGCCCGACCACGTGCTCCAACACCGCCGCCATCGATGGGTTTTGCAGTTTGGCCAGTTCCGGTTGGGTCATGATGCCCAGAGACAGTACGTTCACCAGCACCAGGAACAGCAGCACGGTGATAAAACCGATGACGGTGGCTTTACCGACGTCACTGCGTTTTTCCGCGCGGGCCGAGAAAATACTTGCGCCTTCAATGCCAATGAATACCCAGACGGTGACCAGCATCATGTTGCGCACCTGGTTCATCACACTGCCCAGGTCCGGATTTTTCACGCCCCAGATGTCAGCGGTGAAGATGTCCAGCTTGAAGGCGAAAATCGCGATCAGGACAAACAGCAGCAACGGCACAACCTTGGCGACGGTGGTCACCAGGTTGATGAACGCCGCTTCCTTGATCCCGCGCAGGACCAGAAAGTGCACGGCCCACAGCAGTACGGAAGCGCCAATCACTGCCGCGACCGTGTTGCCCTCGCCGAATATCGGGAAGAAATACCCCAGGGTGCTGAACAACAGCACGAAGTAGCCGACGTTGCCCAGCCAGGCACTGATCCAGTACCCCCAGGCCGAGGAGAAACCCATGTAATCGCCGAACCCAGCCTTGGCGTAGGCGTAGACCCCGCCATCCAGATCGGGTTTTCGATTGGCGAGCGTCTGAAACACGAAGGCGAGGGTCAGCATCCCGACGGCAGTGATCGCCCAACCAATCAATACGGCGCCGACGTCGGCACTGGCTGCCATGTTCTGCGGCAGGGAAAAGATACCGCCGCCAATCATCGAGCCAACCACCAAAGCAACAAGTGCACCAAGTTTTAGTTTTCCGGGGGCTTCAGACATTGCATGACTCCAGTGCAGGAGAAGAGAGACAACAGACTAATTCTGTTAGCAATTCAATCGGCTGACATAGATCAGTGCATGGGTGCATTCCATTGTTTATGAAGCATTTATGGATCCTTCCAAGGCATGAGGATATCGCCGTAAACGCCCTGTCCAGAGGCCTCGGTCAGATAAAATAGAAATAAGCACTATTGCTGTGAACTTTTACGCTAGTTTGTTTTCGGCGTTACGCAAATTTTTCCGCTTGGTTTTTGGTGTGGAATCTTTTCGTGTGGAGAGACACACGCATTCGCACTTTGAAAAGGTGCGTATAGAATTATTGGCTATAAACAACATTGGCACTTTGGCGTTATTCAATAAACGTACTTACGCTGTAATAATTAATTGAAACCCACCGTGTAACGGTTAACGGGCGTTGTTATATCGCGGTCCGGTCGGAAAAATGGAGACGCAGGCATGACGCAACCGACGCAAAAGCTTCGCCTGAGTGCGCTGATCGCGCTGGTGGTGGGGTCGATGATTGGTGGGGGGATTTTTTCCCTGCCGCAGAACATGGCGGCGAGGGCCGATGTCGGAGCGATCCTGATCGGTTGGGCGATCACCGCCGTGGGCATGCTGACCCTCGCCTTCGTGTTCCAGACGCTGGCCAATCGCAAGCCCGAACTGGATTCCGGGGTCTACGCCTACGCCAAGGCCGGCTTCGGCGATTACATGGGGTTCTCATCGGCGTGGGGTTACTGGATCAGCGCCTGGCTGGGCAATGTCGGCTATTTCGTCCTGCTGTTCAGCACGCTGGGTTACTTCTTCCCGGTATTTGGCCAGGGCAATACGCCCATTGCCATCGGCTGCGCCTCGGCGTTGCTGTGGGCTGTGCATTTTTTGGTGATGCGCGGGATCAAGGAGGCGACCTTCATCAATCAAGTCACCACCGTAGCGAAGATCGTGCCGCTGATCATGTTCATCGTCATCGCTGCGATCGCTTTCAACGCCGATATTTTCACGGGTGACATCTGGGGCCGTAGCAACCCGGATCTCGGCGGCGTGATGGAGCAGGTGCGCAACATGATGCTGGTCACGGTGTTCGTGTTCATCGGCATCGAAGGCGCGAGCGTGTATTCGGCGCGGGCGGAAAAACGCTCGGACGTCGGGCGGGCCACTGTGATCGGCTTTCTGGGCGTGCTGGCGTTGCTGGTGCTGGTGAATGTGCTGTCGCTGGGCATCATGAAGCAGCCGGAGCTGGCCAACCTGCAAAACCCGTCCCTGGCGGCGGTGCTGGAACACATCGTCGGGCCCTGGGGAGCGTTGTTGATCAGTATTGGGCTGGCGATTTCCCTGCTCGGTGCGCTGCTGTCATGGGCGCTGCTGTGCGCCGAAATCCTCTTCGCCACCGCCAAGGACAAGACCATGCCGGCGTTCCTGAAAAAGGAAAACGCCAACCATGTGCCGGTCAATGCGTTGTGGCTGACCAACGTGATGATCCAGATATTCCTGCTGGTCACGCTGTTCTCTGCCGGCACCTACACCAGTCTGATCTACCTTGCGTCCTCGATGATCCTGGTGCCATACCTATGGTCGGCAGCGTATGCGGTGTTGTTGAGCGGGCGTGGCGAAACCTACGAGCACGCCTCGGCGGAGCGGACCAAGGACTTGATGATCGGCGGTATTGCCTTGGGTTACGCGGTGTGGCTGTTGTACGCCGGCGGGGTGAAATACCTGCTCCTGTCGGCGCTGTTATACGCGCCGGGGGTCATCCTGTTTGCCAAGGCCAAACATGAGCAGGGCGAGCCGTTGTTCACCCCCATTGAAAAAGGCATTTTCACCGGCGTGGTCATCGGCGCCGGGTTGGCGGCTTACGGTTTGTACAGCGGCTTGCTGAGCCTGTAAGGCTGAGGCCAGTAATCTGCTGACCCTCCCACAGTTGGTTGAGGCGAGTGATCACCACCACTGTGCGCGATGGGCACCCAATTCGCAGGCCGGGAGGGTCCATTGCAAGGGCGTGCCGGTGATCTTCAGCGGCACCTGCACGCGATGCGCTGGCCCCCACGCGGTCTGTTCGGTCACCAGGCCCTGATCGTTTTCGTCCTCGGCACGCAACGCCTCGTCGGGGCCCGCGCCATGCTCGACCAGCAGCTTCGCCGTGCGTGCCAGGGATAACCGAGCGAACCCGCCGTGGCCCTCGCTCAACCGCTTGGTCAGCAGAGTGATCGCCGCAGCGGCCATCAGATAGCCCGTCGCATGATCGAGCGCCTGCACGGGCAGCGGCACCGGTTTGTCGGCTTGTTTCCAGCGCTGGCCAGCCTCGGCAATGCCGCTGCTCATCTGAACCAGGCTGTCGAAGCCGCGACGGTTCTGCCAGGGGCCGCTCCAGCCGTAGGCATTCAGGCAGACGTCGATCAGGCCGGGGGCAAGTGCCTGGCGTTCAGCCGGGCCGTAACCCAGGCGTTGCAGCGCATCGGTTCGGTAGCCGTGGAGCAGGATATCGGCGTCCTTGAGCAGACTTTCGAACAGCAGGCGATCAGCCTTGTCGTGCAGGTTCAAGCGCGTACTGCGTTTGCCGAGGGTGACTTCCGGCACCACGCCCGGTTCGTTCCAGTTTGGCGGGTCGATGCGCAGGACGTCGGCACCGAGGCCCGCGAGGAAACGACTGGCCACCGGACCTGCGAGTACGCGGGTCAAATCCAGCACCTTGACCTCGGCCAGCGGTCGCGCCACCGAACCCTGCCAGGGTTTGGCGTTTTGGCTGCGGTGTTCGACGAAGGCAATCAACGGCTCGGCGTTGACGGCCTGGCCTTGGGGGTGGGCCTGCCATTGCGCCCAACTACGCATCTCGGCGGCACAGCCTCCGGCAGCGACCACGGCCTGCTCCAGATCGGTTTTATTCCACTGGGCGACCTTGCTCGTCATCGCGGTGCGATCGGCGCAGGCGCCAAGCACGCTCTCGGCGGCCGCGCGGTGATGGGGCGCGTTGGTGTGCAGGCGAATCCAGCCGTCTCGGGTGGCATAGTCGCCGGCAATCGGGTCCCACAGCGGTGGCACACTCCAGCCGGTGGGGCGCAGTGAAGTGCCGAACCAGAACGAAGCCAGGCGTCGGTCGACTTCGACGTTGGGCAGGCGTCCGGTTTGCTGGTGCAGTAATTCGCGGACGGCTTGCCCAGCGGCGGCGATGCTGGCGCTGGCAAGGTCGGTAACGGCAAAGGCCGAGGGCAGGGCGCCACTGGCGGTGAGCGTAATCGCGGTGCTGGGCAAGCCAAGCGTGGCTTGAATGGACGTGAGTAAACCAGTCATCGAAGGCCCTCCGGGAGAGGGGTCGATCATAGTTGAAAAAAACTGCGGTTGAATGAAATCCACGATCCCCTCTGTAGGAGCGCGCATGCTCGCGATGCATAGTGTCAGCCGCCATCTCTACTGGCTGATCCACCGCATCGCGAGCATGCTCGCTCCTACAGGGGTGGTGGTGTTCCTGGATTTGGGGTCAAACTCTGAACTGATCCATCAACTTCATCTGCTGGGTGGTCAGGGCATTGAGCTGGCTGCTGATTTGCGCCGACTCGGTGGCTTGGCCGGTCAGGGTCTCGGTAACAGCGCGGATTGCCGAGACGTTGCGGTTGACCTCTTCGGCCACGGCGCTTTGTTGCTCGGCCGCGCTGGCGATTTGCAGGTTCATGTCACTGATCACCGTCACGGCGTCGCTGATCTTGCCCAAGGCCTGCACGGCCTGCTGAATCTGCCCGGCGTTGCTGTGGGCCTGGGTCTGACTCGAATGCATGGTGGCGACCACGCCTCGGGTGCCGCTCTGGATGCGCTCGATCACCAGGCGGATCTCCTCCACCGAATCCTGGGTCCGCTTGGCCAGGTTGCGCACCTCATCGGCCACCACCGCAAAGCCGCGACCGCTTTCGCCAGCGCGTGCCGCTTCGATCGCGGCGTTGAGAGCCAGAAGGTTAGTCTGCTCGGCGATACTGCGGATGACTTCCAGCACGGAACCGATCTGTTCACTGTTGACCGCCAGCGCCTCGACTTCCGTCACGGCCTTGCTGACTTCATCGGCCAGTTGGTTGATGTCGCGGGTGCTGCGCTCAATGATCGACATGCCATCGCGGGCCGACTGGTCGGCGCCTTTGGCCGCGTTGGCGGCATTCGACGCACTGTTGGCGACTTCGTGGGCGGTGGCACTCATTTCGTTCGAGGCGGTGGCCACCTGATCGATCTCGCGGAACTGCACCTGCATGCCTTCGCTGGTCTGGCGCGCGATGTCCGAAGACTGGTCGGCGGTGCCCCGGGCGTCGGTGATGCTCTGCTTGATCTGCGCGATGGTCGGCTGCAGCTTGTCGAGGAAACGGTTGAACCAACTGACCAGTTCGCCCAGTTCATCACGCTTGCTGTAATCCAGGCGCTGGGTCAGGTCGCCGTCACCGCTGGCAATCTCCTTGAGCATTTGCGCCACGCCGTTGATTGGCCGAGTCACGCCCGAAGCCGTCAGCCAGATCAGCAACAGGCCGAGCAACCCTGCCGCGATGGCCACCAGCACCGCCTGGATCGTACCGCTTTGCTGGGCGTCATCGAGTACCGCCTGCAACTTCACAGAGTCGGCCAGTAGCACTTGCTTGGGCAGATCGATCACCACGGCCCAGGCCTTGGCGTCGGAAATTGGGCTGACCGGATAAACCGCACGGATCAGGTCGCCCTGTTCGAGGATTTTCGCAGTGCCGGCGCCGAGCAGTTGCAGGATCTCCTTGCCCTCTGCGCCCAAGGTGTCGCCAATGTTCTTGCCGACCTTGCTCGCGTCGACGCCAAAAGCTGCGAGTACACCACTGCCGGAAACGATCAGCATGTGCCCGGCGTTGTTGAACAGCTCACGCTGAGACGCGACCGCTGCGGCTTGTAATGCGTCCAGGGCGATATCGATCCCGACGACACCGATGGATTTGCCGTCCACCAGCAGCGGCAGGGAAATGGTGGTCATCAGCATTTCCTTGCCGTTGACCGTGTCGGCATACGGGTCGAGCAGGCAGGTACGCTTGCTGTCGCGGGGGCAGGTGTACCAGCTGTTGTAAGGCGTACCGTTGATGTTCTGGGTGGTCTTGGTCATGTCGTCTTCGACCATGATCGTGTTGACCCCTTCGCCGGCGGCACGGCTCCAGTAAGAGGCGAAACGTCCGACCTCATTGGACTGCCTGGCGGCGTCATTGACGAACTCGCTGTCCTTGCCATCCAGACCATTGGGTTCGAACGCCAACCAGATGCCCAGCACTGCGGTGTTGCGCTCGAACGCGGTTTTCAGGCGCTGGTTCAACTCTTCCCGCACGGCCCCGGCTTCCAGCGAACGCTTGGCGGCCATGTTGCGCATGTCCTTGATCTGATCGGCGAGGGCCGTCACCACCAGCAGGCTTTCGCCGAAGGTCTTCTGCACCCGCACCGCCTGCTCGGCGGCCTTGGCCTGCAGCAGCTCCTGCACGCTGTCGGTGAGCATTTTGCTGCTGGAAGCGCCGACCAGCTCGTCATTCTGATTGGTCTGGTAGAAGTTCATGCTGACGATCAAGGCGATGACGCCCAACAGGCAGAGACCGGAGAGCAGAACGATTTTCAGGCGAATGGAGAGGGAGTCGAACATGGGACGAACTCGATGAGGAATGAGGTGAAGGCCAGGACCGGCCCGGTTCGCCAAATCCGTTCAGCGCCATTGCCTGCACATCGGCGCGCATCGAGGGGGCATGAGACCGCTGCCGACGAACGGTCTTGGTTGAACGTTTGCGAGGGGGAAAGTCCCGCAAAGCGTGGGAAAACAGGAAAAAATACGGTGGGATTCAGCAGGTTTTCGGCGTGTTTTCGGGCCTTGACCAGATCCACAGATTGCCCAGGCCCATGCCCACGATCGCCAGGTAAATGGGCCAGCCATGATCAAGCATTACCAGCATCAAGACGGCGCAAAGCACCATGCTGACGGTGGCGCTGACTTTGGCGCGGCGGGCGATGATTTTGCCGTTGCGCCAGTTACGCAGGATCGGTCCGAACAGCCGGTGGTTTTCCAGCCAGGCACTCAGGCGCGGCGAACTGCGCGTGGCGGCCCAGGCAGCCAGCAGAATGAACTCGGTGGTCGGCAGGCCCGGCACGACGATGGCGACCAGGCCGATGGCGAGGCTGGTGTAGGCGAGGGCGCCGTAGAGGAGGCGGGCGAGTCTGGAGTGTGCAGGCATGGGCATATTTTTTTCGTCGTCCCCGGTTCCCGGTCCCTGTAGGAGCGAGCTTGCTCGCGATGCGTTGGATCAGTAGACATTGATGTGACTGACACTCCGCATCGCGAGCAAGCTCGCTCCTACAGGGGGACAAGGTTCAGGCCAGTTCAGTGGCGTAAGCCTGCTCCAGCAACACGGTGAACCGGTTGAACGCGTCGATGGCGCCCTTGTCCAGTTCGGCTTCTTCAGTCGCGCTGAGTTCCAGCTCGTCCAGCGTCTTGACGAAGGTTTTCCAACCCTGTGCACGACCGCCGGCCGGTTCGCCGAGGTGGCGGGCGCCGAAGGTTTCGCTCAGGCCCAGGCCCACCGCGCGTTTGATCAGGAACGCGGCACCCAGTTTCGAGCCTTCGGAAACGAACAGCCAGCCCAGCGCTTGGGCCTTGCTCGGGTTGTTCACGGCGCCCGCGACCGGTGCCGGCACCTCGGTGTCGAGGTCCGCCAGATCGGCCTTGGCCGCTTCGGCACGGCAACGTGCCGGCAGGTCGGGAACGATGGCGACCAGGTCGGCATCGTTGTACAGCGCCACCAGTTCCGACTGGAACAAATATTGCGCCACCACGAAACGGGCGAAGTTGGCCTGGGTCTCGAACGGTGCGTGGGCCTTGACCAGGGCGTCGAGTTTGCTGTGTGGTTCGTGGGTGATCTGATTCAAGCGTTGCGAACGCAGGGCGGTGCGTGGATTGTCCTGGGTAGTCATGAAAAATCCTTGAAGAAGAGAGGCGCTTGGTAACGAGACGAACAACAAGACGCCAGAGAGTAAAAAAACCTCGCTGTGCAGAGATGAAAATCGCACAGCGAGGTAGGCAGCATCAGATGTCCCAGACCAGGTTGACCGCGAAATTGCGACCCGGCTGGGTCAGGCGATCGAGGTTGGCCGGTTGCGTCACCGAGGCTTCGCCCACGCTGTCGTAACCGCGCACGTCATCCCACCGCCAGTATTTCTTGTCGGTCAGGTTGTACAAGCCGGCGTTGATCGTCACGTCGTCGGTCACCTTGTAGAAGCCGGTCAGATCCAGCACGCCATAACCCGGCGTCTTGAACTGGCTGCTGGTGCCGTCCGGCGATTTGAATCGGGTGTCGTCGACGCGATCCTTCTTCTTCACCAGGGTCCAACTGAGCAAGCCACCGTAGTTGTCCTGGTCGTACCCCAGGCCGAACACGCCGGTCAGCGGGTTGATGCTGTTGATCGGCTCGCCGGTGTCATTGTTGCGACCATAGAGGTAGCTCACCGCGCCCTGGGTGTAGAGGCCTTGGGGGGCGCCGAATGCATCGAGGTTCAGACGCCCCTTGAGCTCCGTGCCCTTGATGGTGGCGCGCTTGATGTTGGCACTTTGGAAGGTCAGCTCGGTGTAGCCAGGCGTCACCGAATCTTCTTCGATGAAGTCTTTGTACTTGTTGTAGAACACCGCGATCTCGAAGGAACCGGATTCAAAATTGCCACGCAACCCGGTTTCCACACCTTTGCTGGTTTCCGGCTCGAGGTCCGGGTTGGGTTGCACGCTGTAACCGGCGGCGGTGTTTTCATAACGGCCGTACAGTGCTTTGGCGGTTGGGGTGCGGAAGCCTTCCGAGTACTGGCCGAACCAGGTGTAATTGTCATTGAAAGCGTAAGTCAGACCGAATTTCGGCGAGACGCGGTTCCACGTCTTCTTGTCTTCGCTGACGGTGCCACGGCCATCGGCGGCCACAGTGTTGAGGAACTCCTGGGTGACGTCCGGCTTGAGTTCGGTGTAGTCGTAGCGCACGCCCGGCACGAAGGTCCAATTGTCCCAACTGATCTGATCCTGGGCGAACAGGCTGTAGGTGTTGATGGTCGGGTCCGGGAAGTCGCTGGACTTCACCAGACCGTCCTGGCTCGGGGCGCCCGGGCCGGCGCAGCGCAGTCCTGCCGCGAGGCAAGTGCCGGTGCCGCTGCGCGAACCGGTGACCTTCTGCTGCTTGAGGGTGGTGCCGTAGGTCAGCAGGTGCTCGGTATCGGCGATGCTGAAAGCCTTGTCCAGTTGCAGGTCGAAGACCCACTGCTTTTCTTCATAGAGCGTCTCGCGGGTGCGGATCACACGGCGGGTGATCGGGAAGTAGAACTCCGCCGTGCTCTGATCGGTCTTGGCGATCTGGTGATTGAGGCTCCACTTGATGTTATCCGCCAGCAGGCTGTCGAGGGCGAAGTTGTGCTCGATGCCGAAACGCTCGCGGGTAACGGTGTCGTTGCCGGTGCGCCACTGGTACATACCACCGGGCAATACACTGTTCGGGATGGTCGGTGCGCCGGCATTGTACGGGCCGCCATAAGCACTTTTCAGATCGGTGTCGCGATCATCCTTGTACTTTTCGTAGACCAGGCCCAGGCGCGAATCTTCGTTGTAGTTCCAGCCAAGCTTGGCCAGCACGTTATAGGTGCGCGCATCTTCCGGGTTGGCTTCGGTACGGCTCAGGCCATTGCTGTTGTTGCTGCCGTAGGATTCGGTTTCATGGCCGTCGCGCTGGCTGTAATGCAGCAGGCCGTCGAACTGCTCGGCGCGGCCGGCGACGGTGGCGGACTTGAGCCAGCTATCATCGGCCGAGCTGTAGCCGGTTTTCAGGCGAGCACCAACGTCCTGGCCGGGCTTGATGATGTCGTCCGGGTCGAGGGTGAAATAGCTGACGGCGCCGCCGATGGCGTTGCTGCCGTACAGCACCGAGGCCGGGCCACGGAGAATTTCGACGCGTTTGACGATTTCGGGGTCGACGTAGTTGCGCTGGCTCTTGGCGTAGGGGCCGTTGAAAAAGCCGTTGGGAATTTCCACGCCGTCGACCTGGGTCAGGATCCGGTTACCGTCGATCCCGCGAATGTTATAGCCGCTGATGCCGCCACGGGTGCCGGTGCCGCCCACCGAGACGCCCGGTTCGTAACGCACCAGGTCCTTGATGGTGTTGACGTTGTTGCGGTCCAGCTCTTCGCGGGTGTGGACCGAGACGGTGCTGGGCACACTGTTGACGCTCTGCTCGTTACGCGTGGCGCTGATGGTCACCTGTTGCAGGTTCAAGGCGCCGCTGTTGTTGCGGCGTTCGAGCACGATGTTGTTGCTGCCCAGTTTGCGGTAGCTCAGGTTGGTCCCCAACAACAATTGCTCCAGGGCTTTCTCCGGCGGCAGGGAGCCGCGTACGCCCGGCGACGCCACGCCTTGCGCCAGTTCAGCGGAAAAGCCGACTTGCCAGCCGGTCACGCTGGTGAAGGCATTGAGTGCCGAGACCAGTGGCTGTTGCGAGATGGCGAAGCTGTAGTCGCCCATGCTGCGTGCGGGCTGTTCGGCGGTGGCTGCCAGCAGGGGGGCGCTGCCGGCCATCAGCATGGCGACGGTCAACAGTGAAAGCACGCGGGAGGGTGAGGCGCAAGTAAGGCGAGAGGACATCGAGGGTGCTCCGTGTCGCACGAGTTGTTATAGGTGCAGAAAGGCATCCGAGGATGCGAATCAATTGCATTGGCTA
>Ga0308165_1004047_pt1 | contig 14969 bp, 14 predicted proteins | sample PhyWR2_FD_201032 | JGI IMG/M metagenome (GOLD analysis project Ga0308165, IMG submission 201032) | Phyllosphere microbial communities from UC Gill Tract Community Farm, Albany, California, United States - DLSLW.R2 | ecosystem: Host-associated > Plants > Phyllosphere > Unclassified | place: USA...
TGTTGGTGCGCCAGTTTGCCTCGTATTTGATAAATAATTTGCATGGAGAACTTCGATTGGACAGCGTTCACGCTAAAAATAGCGATAAAAGCAACCGTGGCCGACATTTATAACGCGTGGACTACTGCGGCTGAGATTGAAAGGTGGTTTCTGATTGATGCCGTGTTTACCGATGAAAATGGACTACACCTTAACAAAGCGCAGCAAGCACTTAAAGGTGATAGTTATAAATGGATATGGTACTTATACAATGATATTGAACAGGGTAAAATAACGGATGCAAACGGCAAAGATCGTTTTGAGTTTACATTTGCCGGCAATTGCCTTGTCGAAATCAGCTTAAAAGAAGAGTTTGAGTATGTTATTGTAACGTTGACGCAACGAAACATTCCAACTGACGACGTGTCTAAAAAGGACATTCGCCTGGGTTGCCACAACGGTTGGAGCTTTTATCTGGTCAACCTAAAATCGGTTTATGAAGGCGGGCTCGATTTACGGAATAAGGATAACCGGTTTAAACCGATGGTAAATAATTAAGGGTTTTGAAACATCAACAATGCTACGATAGACAGTCATCCTAATCCGATAGCTATCGGATTTATTTCAGGATTTTTCTAACCATGAATGCCTTAACAGGAAAGATGCCGAAATAAATTCAGCAGGACGTGATGGTGATGCAACTCGCTTATGAAGCGCCTGCTAAGAACGGGTCGTCATCCTGAACTTGATTCAGGATCTTTCTAACCATGAACGCCAAACGTGGAAGATACTGAAATAAATTCAGCAGGACGTAGTGGTGATGCAAATCGCTTATTAAGCGCCTACTAAGAACTGTCGTCATCCTGAACTTGATTCAGGATCTTTCTAACCATGAACGCACAAATAACAGATGCTGAATCAAGTTTAGCAGGACGTAGTGGTGATGCAAATCGCTTATGAAGCGCCTGCTAGGAACGGTCGTCATCCTGAACTTGATTCAGGATCTTTCTAACCATGAACGCCTTAACAGGAAAGATGCTGAAATAAATTCAGCAGGACGTAGTGGCGATGCAAATCGCTTATGAAGCGCCTGCTAAGAACGGTCGTCATCCTGAACTTGATTCAGGATCTTTCCAATCATGAACGCCTTAACAGGTAAGATGCTGAAATAAATTCAGCAGGACCTAGTGGCGATGCGAATCGCTTATTAAGCGCCTGCTAAGAACGGGTCGTCATCCTGAACTTGATTCAGGATCTTTCTAACCATGAACGCCTTAACAGGAAAGATGCTGAAATAAATTCAGCAGGACGTGATGGCCAAGCTTGGCGCCTAGCCGGAAGAACACAATCAACTTTTCCAAAAAAAAACTTATATTTCATTAAAAATTACACAACCGATGCAAAGAGGTGGCTGCGTTTATATACTAACCAATTTTACTCACACAGTACTCTACATTGGGGTTACTTCAGATCTATATTTCAGAATTGCTGAACATCGGGATAAAAAGCATCCATTATCGTTCACAGCCAAATACAATTGCAACAAACTGGTCTACTATGAACAATTTTCTAATATCGAAGACGCAATAGCTAAAGAAAAGCAGTTAAAAAATTGGAGAAGAGATTGGAAGATAAATCTTATTAATCAGAGTAATCCGCAATGGGATGATTTGTTTTTGACACTGGAATAAAAAGCGCATAAGAAATACTGAAACGAGTTCAGCACGACGTAGTGGTGATGCAAATCGCTTATGAAGCGCCTACTAAGAACTGTCGTCATCCCGAACTTGATTCAGGATCTTTCCAATCATGAACGCCTTAACAGGAAAGATGCTGAAATAAATTCAGCAGGACGTATTGGTGATGCAACTCGCTTATGAAGCGCCTTCTAAGAACGGGTCGTCATCCTGAACTTGATTCAGGATCTTTCCAATCATGAACGCCAAACGTGGAAGATGCTGAAATAAATTCAGCAGGACGTATTGGTGATGCAACTCGCTTATGAAGCGCCTTCTAAGAATGGTCGTCATCCTGAACTTGATTCAGGATCCATGAGCACGTTAACATCAAAGATACTGAAACGAGTTCAGCAGGACGCGAGACTAAACAAAAAAGACCTGCCTTTCGGCAAGTCTTTCTTTAACATATCTTAAACTAATTTTAAGCCGGTTCGGCTACTTTAGCTACGTTACGGTAAGGGTACGAGTTACAAATGTGGCGGCGTGCAAAACGACCCGGCGAATCGGCATTTACCAATTTGATATAAATAGCCCTTGGCACATCAAAGTACTCATAGGCACTCCCATCAAAAAACTGAATATTTAAAACCGATTGTTTATACTCAAAATCCAAAATATTCGAATTTGTGATGGTTTGGGTATATGTTTCGATGTTTTGCTCGCGTGTTTCTGGTGCAATGCTCACCAAAAAGTGATAAGCCTCGATTATTTCTTTGCTTCTGGCCTCTGCCGCTAATTTCTCCTCTTCTACCTGAAACTTATCAGGGTGGCATTCTTTCATCATCGTGCGGTAAACTGACTTAAGCGCCGTAAGCTCAGCCGTTTTATCAACGTTCAAAAGCTTCCTATAATCTACTATTTTTTTCATTTGCCGCAAAGGTACGATTTATAATGATTTGATTTTGAGAAAGTTTTAAAACTGCAATTATTTCTTTTGCAGCAAGTTTCCCTAAAAATCAATATTGCTTAACCGTATACGTTTCTATAGCAGCGTGAACAGTCTTTAGCAAACCATTTAATATTTTGTTTGCAACGACTTTTCGATTATTTCTTTATAATACTCAACGTACGATGGCAGGATTTTTTTAAGGTCGAAATCCTGCGCCCTTTTAAATGCATTTTCTTTGAATTGCTTTAATGTGGCATCGCTTTCCAAAATTGATATTGCGTTCGCAGCCATGGCATCTACGTCGCCAACATTGCTCATGTAACCACAAAAGCCATCCACATTGAGCTCAGGTAAACCACCGGCATTAGTCGTAATTGCCGGAACTTTACAGGCCATTGCCTCTAACGCTGCCAAGCCAAAGCTTTCAGACTCTGAAGGCATCAAGAATAAATCTGAAACGGATAGAATTTCCTCTACGGCATCCTGCTTTCCTAAAAACCGCACACTTTCGCAAATGTTGAGACTTCTGCAAAGTTGCTCATCGTAAGCACGCTCCGGGCCATCGCCAACCATCAGCAATTTAGAAGGAATAACCGCCTGCACCTTTTCAAAAATCCTGATTACATCGGCTGTGCGTTTTACTTTTCTGAAATTGGAGGTATGAATTAATATGCGTTCGTTGTTTGGCGCAATTGCCTTTTTAAAATGATCTTTCGCCTGCAAACTGAATCGCGTAAAATCGATAAAATTGGGAATTACCTTAATTTCCTTTGTAATGTCGAAGTGGCTGTAAGTATCTTCCCTTAAATCGTCGGATACGGTGGTAACCCCATCGCTTTGGTTAATCGAAAAAGTAACCACGGGTTTGTAGGTTGGGTCTTTACCCACCAACGTAATATCCGTTCCGTGCAAAGTGGTAACAACCGGAATATGAATGCCGTAACTTGCCAGTATTTGCTTGGCCATAAAAGCTGCCGAAGCATGTGGAATTGCATAATGAACGTGCAAAACATCCAGTTTCTCGAACCGCACCACATCTACGAGTTTGCTCGCCAAAGCCGATTCGTAAGGTGCATAATCGAAAAGCGGATAATCTCGCACCGAAACTTCGTGGTAAAATAAATTTGCCGAGAAAAAATCGAGCCGTGCAGGCTGGCTATATGTAATAAAGTGTACCTGATGTCCCTCATTTGCCAGCGCCTTTCCGAGCTCAGTTGCAACTACTCCACTACCGCCAAAAGTTGGGTAGCAAACTATTCCTATCTTCATTTATAATTGCGTTGTTGTTATTGCAAATGTAGCCGATTTTAGTTTGAAATGCGTGTCGGGTTATTGCAATAAAAAATGAACGCATTTCTAACGAACGAGCAGTCGATCATTAAAAACAAGTCCTATTTCGAATGCCTTAGTTGTAAGCCCCAATACATAAACGGTCACCATCCTCAGAGATCAGTTTTTGAAAAACAAAGGAGTTAGGATGACTGCTTTAACACTGTCATCCTGAGAGTAACGCGTGTCCCGATGCTTCGGGGAAGGATCCCCAAGCGATAAAACGCAGAACGCCAAAAAACCGCTACGAAAACGTTTTTATACAATGCCATGATAATGAGCGCAGTAAGCTAGCCACCCCCAGCCTCCCCGAATGGTCGGGATAGCCTCTCCTAAACTAGAAGGCGAGTAGCAACTGCACAACCATTTGGCCTTGACAACCATTAACGTTTGCGCGGTCCGACTCCCCTCCTTCTTTACAAGGAGGGGGCAGGGGATAGTTGTTTTTTTACGTCACGCATTATTTATTTTTGGCTAGAAAATTAAAACTCAGCATGACAAACCGGAGCTGGCCGCTTACAAGCGCCTGAAAACAAAAAACGCCCCGGTAAAGGGGCGCTAATCAAATCGAGACGGGTACTAAATTACTTGTAATCAAAAGAGATTTGCGGTTTTCTGTGGCGAAGCTTACGTTCTTCCTTTTGAATTTCCTCGCGGAGGCTCATTACCTTGGCAATTTGTTTATTAAAACGTTCTAACGCTTTAATAGCATCTTCCCTGTTGTTTTTTGCTTGTTTAGCCAGCTTATTTACTTCTTTTAAGTCCAGGCCGTCGCCGCCACCGATTCTGTTGGTATGTTTGCTCGCTTTTTCTGCCGATTGCTCTGCCTCGTCGTTTGCTTCGGCAAGCTTGATCCGCAGCTTTTCAACGTCGGCTTCTTCCTCGGCCTCTTCCATCTTGAGCTCAATTACTTTAATTTTGGCTTTCAACACATCCACCTTGGCGTTCAAAATTCCTACTGAATCCTTTGAAACATTCGGAACATAACTTTGCGCCCATGCGTGAACTGATCCAGCGAGTATAAAACAGATAAGTATTATTTTTTTCATGTTAATCATTTACAGATTAACTATTCAAATAGAATGCCTCAATAGAAAGAGGCCTTAACAATGAAAAAAACGCGGATTTTGCTGTGTGTAGAATTTACTCAGCGGGTAATATTGGGGAAATTATTCCCCAACCTAACCATTATTTGAGGTTTCTCATCTCTTCTTTAATCACAAGGAAGAGTTCATTTGGTCGTTGCGTGCCGATAAAATATTCGAGGCCGTCTCGATCCGTTAAAACAACGGCATCTTTGCCCGATGAGTAAAAGCGGATGGTTCCCTTGGTGTGGAGGTTATAAACCGGGTTATTAAAAAAGTAACGGCTATACGTGGCTTTCCTAACATCTACGATGCTGTTCAAATCGATCTTAACGCGTTTTGTAGTCCATAAACCATCCAAAATCATACTGCCATTATCAATAATGATTTTATACTGAATTAAGAACAGCAGCAGCATGGAAACACCAATGATACCGAAACCAACTACCAAGAATAAATCTTGTGTGTTATCGCGATCGCGTTCGTAAACGTACGCTCCAAAACAAAAGGCCGCCATAATCAACCTGATGAAAATGCGAACATAATCGCGGCCAATGTATTGTTTTTCGATATAGGCGTATTTGTTTTCCACTGATTACTTTTTGAGTTCGAATATAGCAACTTTTTCTGTTGTGGCTGTTAATTTGTAACGATTATCCTGCCGCATGCCTGCAATCCAGATGATTTGGCCATTTCCGTTAACCAAAATCGGTGTGGTGTGCTTTAAGTGCACTGGTACTTTGGCATCGATAAAAAAATCGCTCACTTTTTTTAAATGGCGCATGCCCAGGGGAATAAACTTATCGCCGTTTTGCCAGTTGCGTAACACGAGAGGGAAAATCAATTTATCTGCATTAACAAACGCTTTATTGGCTGCCGCTTCAAATTTTAGCTCATCGCTAAAAGTTAAGGCAATTTCATCATCGCCAAAGCAAATATTTGTTGTAGAGGGATGGATAAATTGGTTTAAATGATCGGCAGTATTTTGCGGAGCAATAATTAAATCGTTGCGATTGATAATTGCCTGATGGCTGGCACTGAAAAAATGGGTTCCGCTTGGCGAGGCTAAGCGCTGCAAAATGCCATCGACCACTTTTTCAACGAAACCAAAAGGCTTAAGCAATTCGTAAAGCAGCAGTTTTTGTGGTCGCAGTGCTGCAATATCGAGCAGCGAAATATAGATACCGTCGGCTCTTTTATCTAATAAATTATCGGCCAGTTTTTGCACCTGAACGGCTAAAAAACGCTCGATTTCGGCAAAGCGGGTGATATTTTCCTCAAACGTTTTCTCGAGGTTGGGGTTTATTTCCTTTAAGTGTGGAATTACCTGCAAGCGCAACTTGTTTCGGGTGTAGTTGGTGCTCAGGTTCGAGCTGTCTTCTACAAAACCGATATTATTTTCGCCAACGGCAACTTCAACCTCGTTACGGGTTAAAAACAGCAGTGGCCGAATCAGCTTACCTCTTTTAGGAAGAATACCGTGCAAGCCGCTGATGCCGGTACCGCGAACCAAATTAATTAAAACCGTTTCAACGGCATCGTTTTGATGTTGCGCAAGGGCGATAAAATCATATTTGTGCTCGCGTCTGATTTGCTCAAACCAGTGATAACGTAAATCCCTTGCAGCCATTTGTGTAGAGATTTTATTTTCGGCGGCATATTTTTTGGTATCGAAATGCGTTATATGAACCGGAACATCGAGGGAATTGGCCAGCATCTTAACAAAATGTTCATCACGCTGCGCTTCTTCTCCACGTAAATTAAAATTACAATGCGCTACTCCAATCTCAACGCCTATAGCTTTAAAAAGATGTAACATTAAAACCGAATCTTTTCCGCCGCTAACGGCCAAAAGAACCTTGTCATCTTTAGCAAATAGCTGGTGCTGTTCAATAAATTGTCGGAATTGCGCTAAAGGTAACATCCACCAAAAATATTTAATTTTAACTGGTATTCCGAACGTTCGGAACAAAAAACTAACTTTGTAGGGTGCAAAAACTATTTGTCTTTATCTTTTTATTGGTATGCCCGGTTTTGATGTTCGCCCAACAAGTGGGCTCAAAAATTGAAATCGTTTCTTATGGCAAGATTTATGGCGATGTTAAAAATAATATAACCCGCTTAAGAAACCCTGTTTTCAAGCAAGATAATGCAACCCTTACGTGCGATAGCGCTGTATATTTTAATCAGCGTAACTATTTCGAGGCGTATAACAATGTACACATCAATCAGCTCACTACCGATATCTATTCTGACCAGCTCGAGTACGATGGCAATAAAAAACATGCGCATTTAACCGGGAATGTTAGAATGGTTGATCCTCAATCTGTTTTAACAACCAACATTTTAGATTACAATACGCTCAGTAAAATCGGCACCTATACCAGTGGCGGTAAAATCGTTAATCAGGAAGTAACATTGACGAGCAAAAACGGCTATTATTTTAGCACCAGCAACGATGCATATTTCAGATATAACGTTGTAGTGGTAACACCGCAGGTTACCATTAAATCGGATACGTTACGGTACAATACCCAAACCAAATGGACTTATTTTTATGGCCCAACCAATATAAAAGGCAAAGACGATAACCTTTACACCGAAAATGGCGCTTACAATACAGCAACTGAAGACGCATATTTCGGAAAGAAAAACCTTTATACGCAAGGTACAAGATCGCTAAAGGGCGACAGCCTTTATTACTTTGGCAAAATTGGTTACGGAAAAGCGGTTAAAAACATTGTTTTTTCTGACACGAAGGACAAGATGAAAATGTTTGGCGATTTGGGCTATTATTACAAGGCCGATCAACGCACATTAGTCACTCGAAATGCTTATTTGGGCATAGGAACCGAAGATTCGATAGAGGTGAAGGGCAAAAAGCGCCCCGATAGTTTGTGGATGGGCGCCGATACTTTGGAAACCCAAATGGTATTGCAAAAAACGCTGAAACTGATTCCTAAAATCTCCATTAAAGCTGATAACCAGGTTGGTGAAGACGACGAGGAAACCGGAGAAAAGAAAGAGCCTAAAGCAACGGCCGACGATTTGGGCGAAAAAGTTACGCCAAAAGATGACCGGACTAAGCGGAACGAAAAAAAGAATAAGGGGGATAAAAATAAATCGAAAAACACCATTGAAGGTGAAAAGATCGATTTGCCCAAAGATAGCGATGCCGACAGCCTAAAAACGAAAATAGATTCGTTGGGAAAAAAATTACCAGCCATTGTTCCTGATAGCTTACAAAAAGGCAACATTTTAAAGGTCAAGGCCGATTCGATTGTTAAAAATCTACCGAAACTGAAAGCTGATACATTGCAAAAGCAATCTTCGGCCAAAATGGGCGACTTGCTAAAAAAAATACCTGCCGTTGATTTAGATAGCTTAAACAAAAGCATGGAGAAAGGGCTTATAAAGGGAAAAGGTAAAACTGCACTACCAACCAAGGGGGTTAACGTTAAACCAGATACGGTTACCTTTAACCCTGCTGATACGGTTCAGGCACGTATTATTAAAGCTTACCACGGCGTAAAGGTTTTTAAAACAAATATTCAGGCCAAAACCGACAGCTTGTTTTATACGAGCGCCGATTCTACTTTGCGTTGCTACAGCAACCCTATTATTTGGTCGGAGGGTTCGCAACAGGTTGGAGACACCATTTATGTGCAGTTTAAAAATAAAAAGCTTAACAATTTACAGGCAATCAGAAACGCTTTTTTGGTGAATACACCGAAAGATTCGTTACGTTTTAACCAGATAAAAGGTCGGTTGATGACTGGCTTTTTTAAAGATGGAAAGTTTAAGAACTTGTATGTAGACGGCAATGCCGAGAGCATTTACTATACACAAGATGACAGCACCAAGGTGTACAAGGAAATGAACCAAACGTTGAGTAGCCGTATCAAGTTTATTTTTAAAGACAATGAGAATGATATTGAGGATATTGTTTATATCAATGGAATTGAGGGCGCATTAAGTCCGGAAAATACGGTTGATAAAAATTTAACATTGAAAGGCTTTTCGTGGAAGCCGAAAGAGCGTCCGAAATCGAAGAAAGACGCAATAGGCTCTTCTGGTAAAGCGAAGGTTAAACCGAAAACTGCTGCGAAAAACCCAAAAAATAAGCCAAAAACGACAGCGCCGAAGACCAGTACACCTCCAGCCGCGAAGCCGGAAACAACCGTGGCAAAGGATTCTTTAAACGTGGATCAAAAACGACCTGGAATAAAACAAGATACCACCAGGCGTGAGATAAAGTCTGCTCTGCCCGAAAAACAAGCGGTTGAGGTTAAACCAGTTGAGAAAATGTAGGTTTGTAATTTTCAAACTAATTGCTAAATTTATTTAAAGATTTAAACCTAAGTGTTCTTCAAAAAATTATCAACTCCGATGACGAGAGCTTAATCAGAGATATTAGAGCTTAATCAGAGATATTAATGCAGTGATTATTGGACGGGATTTTGATTGGTTCGCCGAATTGAGCGAAAATCAGCAAAACGATGTTTTACAAGGAATAAATCCACTCGATAATGGCGATTTTTTTACCCACCAAGAAGCAAAAAAGAGATTCGGCGGTGAATGAAAATCATTTGGTCAACGAACTTTCCCATCATCTGATCGCTCTTTGATTCTCCCTTGAGATTCTCGGCTAGAGAAGAAATCCTCCGGCCAAGCACTGCTGACTTTAAGGTTTGTAATACTTTCGTAACAGATATCTCTACCAATGAAAAATTGGCTTTCGACATGACGGGTTGTTGTCACGTTTTCTCCGGTCAACGGTACGCGAGCGCCTGCCCCGGTTTCGTTTAGTTAAGAAAAAAACACCAAACTTTGTCACCCTGAGCATTTCGGCTACGCTCAATACAGGCTTAGTCGAAGGGCAAATGTTTACTATTGCTCTTTCAAAAAATCGATCATTTTTTTAAGCGCTATTGCCCGGTGGCTAATCTTGTTCTTCTCTGCCATATCCATCTCAGCAAAAGTGATGCTGTAACCGTCGGGCTGAAAAATCGGATCGTAACCAAAGCCTTTCGATCCCGATAATTCAAACCTGATTGTTCCCTCAACGGCCCCATCAAACAGATGTTGTTTACCATCTTGCATTAGTGAAATAACGGTTTTGAATCTGGCATTTCTATTGGTTTCATTTTTCATTTTTTCGAGCACCAAACGCATATTTTCCATACTATCTCTGCTGCCGCTATAACGGGCAGAAAAAACTCCGGGCTCATTGTTTAAGGCTTCAATTTCCAATCCGCTGTCGTCGGCAAAGCAGTCGAGGTTGAAATGCTCAACGACATAGCTGCTTTTCAGCGCTGCATTTCCCTCAAAAGTAAGTGCCGTTTCCGGAATATCGTCAGTGCAGCCGATGTCGTTCAGGTTAAGCACTTCGTATTGTCCAGTCAAAGCCGAACGAATTTCGTCTGTTTTATGTTGATTGTTTGTTGCAAAAACGAGCTTTTTCATTTGGTTCAATGGTTCATTGGTTCACTAGTTTATTGGTTTCATGAGGCATCAGTCATCCGATGAATATTTGTTTGCTGCCTTATTCATCGGATGACTATCGCTATGCGGGGTTTTGTGATTTGTAATTGTTTTCATTCCATAGAGCTTTTCACCTTCAGCTTTCGGCCTTCTTAATATAATTTTTGCAGATTGCCCCACAATTGTTTTTTAGCGGCAATGTTACTATCAAGATGATGAAGATTGGGAGCAAAAATTATCTTGGTTGTTTCATGAACGATAATTTCATTCTGCCATAAAAGGTTGAGTTTCAATTCTGAAATTTCTACACCGAACGACAGCATAATCACAGGTTTAAAAAACTCGCGAAGGGCAATAAAATCGGTATTTGGATAATTTGAATAATTCACCAGGGCAAAATCGGGCGTAGATAGGTTAATCGCTTTCACAATCTTACGTAACAACTCTCGTCCTTGCTCAGTACTTACATCATTGCTGTTATCGTTTACCAGAATAAGTACCGACTTTTTATTTCCACCCAAAAATTTAAACTCCTTTTTAGTAGCAATTTTCTCTATCACAGGCGGAATTTCGACTGAGGCAACGTCAGTTTTAGTACTTTCTTCAACTTTAATACTCGGTAATGGAGTAGAACTGTTACTTTCTAATTGCTCATTAGCGCTTTGGTTAGGTATAGCCGCAGGTGCCGAAACGTCCTCAGTACTAGCAAAAAGCGGCATTTTCACACTTTTATCTTCCACCACAAAAACATCGTCGGTAAAAAATAAACGTAAAGCGTTCGCATTGTTGGTAACCTGGTTTTCCATTCGTATTTTTGCTGAATAATAATTTCTGTTAAAATTAGTTAAATATCTTATAATAGCGCCGCTAATTGTTACTTTTATCCCTTAAAACTTATAGACTGCTCTGCGTGAGAAAAGCTTTTTGCTTATGTGTTCTAAGCCTTATTTGCAGCATTTCGCATGCTCAAAACGTGGCTACAATAAATGGTAGACCAATAAGTGCAAAAGAGTTTATGTGGGCGTACAAGAAAAGCCATAACGGAAATTTAAGTGCCGACTATGCTAATCTGGAAGCCTATTTAAACTTGTATATCAACTTTAAGCTAAAGGTTTTTGATGCCCGCGATATGGGGCTCGATAAGAGCCTGGTGTACCAGCAGGAAGTTAAAACGTACGAAGAGCTGTTGGAAACACACAAAAAAGCAACCACCAGTGGCAAAGACCACGATTTTTTGGTAAATGAATATAAGGAAGGCGTTTTAATGTTCAATGTGTCGGAACAAAAAATCTGGAACAAAGCGCAGGAAGACGAACAGGCGATAAGTGATTTTTATAACAGCAACAAACAACATTACAACAAACCCCTAAACGAAGTAAGAGGCGAAGTGATTACCGATTACCAGCAAAGTTTAGAGGAAAACTGGCTGAAAAGCCTTAAACAGAAGTACCAGGTAAAAATTAACGAAAGCGAGTTGAGAAAACTTGCAAAGTTATAACCGCTTACAGTATTAAATTTGTACAACACAACATTAGAATGAAGAAAATATTTTTAGTAGCAGTTTCTTTAATTTGCTTTTTAAACAGTTACGCTCAAACAACAAAGCATAATATCGATAAAGTTGCCGCTGTGGTAGGAAATAACATCATCTTACTTTCAGATTTAAATCAACAGTACACACAATATCTTTACCAGGGAAACCCACCAAACCAGGATATCAAGTGTAAAATCCTGCAAAATACCTTAACTCAAAAACTGTTAAAGCAACAGGCAGAAATCGATTCTGTTATGGTTGAAGAAAACCAGGTAGATGACGAGGTAAATAAACGTATGCGGTATAGCATGCAACGTGCCGGAGGACAGGAGCGCTTAGAGCAATTTTTAAACAAATCGGTTCTTCAATATAAAGATGAGATCCGTCCATCGATTAAAGATGAGTTGATTGCACAAAAGATGCAACAAAAAATTACTGAAAACATCAATGTTACGCCGATGGAGGTTGAAAAGTACTTCAAATCGCTGGGCGATAGCCTTCCGGAGTTTAACACGGAAGTTGAGGTTGGCGAAGTTATTTTAAACCCACAGCTTTCGAAAGCAGAGAAACAAAGGTTCCGCGATAAAATTGAGGCACTCCGTTTACGCGTTAAGAGCGGTGAAGATATGGGGATATTGGCAAAAACCTATTCTGAAGATCCGGGATCTGCTGCTGATGGTGGCGACTTAGGTTTCTTCGACAGGAACACCATGGCAAAGGAATTTACAAGTTGGGCCTTTAAACTTAAAGCTGGTGAAGTTTCGCCTATTTTTGAAACAGAGTTTGGCTTTCACTTTTTGCAGGTTATAGAACGCCGCGGAGAGCAGGTTCATGCCCGCCATATCTTAATTATTCCCCGAACTACGCCCGAAAGCTTAGTGCGTTTAGAAAAACACGCCGATAGTATTTACAACAATATTATGGCAAAAAAGTACAGCTTTGCGGCGGCTGCAAACTTGTTTTCTGATAACAAGGAAACAAAATATAACGGTGGTATGATGTTGAATGCGGAGAATGTACAAGCCAGATCGACGTTTATTCCTGTTGACAAGTTGGATCCGTCGGTATTTTTAGTGATCGACACGATGAAGGTTGGTGGCATTTCGAAACCACATCTGTTTACCGGCGCAGACGGTAAGGAAGCTTACCGCATTCTTTACTTAAAATCGAAGATACCGCCTCACAAAGCAAACATGGCACAAGATTTCCCGAAAATCAGGGATGCCGCACAAAATGATAAAATTAATCGTACTTTAAGCGAATGGTTTGAAAAACGTCGTGAAAGCACTTATATTAAAATAGACGACGAATTTAACACCTGCGATGAATTAAAAATTTGGACAAAAAGCAGTACCGCCTCAAAATAAACAATGCAGTATAAGAACGAAGTAGAAGCTGTTGATGCGCTTCATCAATCTTTCAACAATATTAAGGCCGAAATCGGCAAGGTTGTAGTTGGACAGGATGAGATCATAAAATCGGTTTTAATCGCCATTTTTAGCAACGGACACTGTTTGTTGGTTGGCGTACCGGGATTAGCAAAAACCCTACTCGTTCAAACGGTTGCATCTGTTTTAGACCTCGATTTTAACCGGATACAGTTTACACCCGATTTGATGCCGAGCGATATTATCGGCGCTGAGATACTTGGCGAAGACAGGCATTTTAAGTTTATTAAGGGACCTGTTTTTTCGAACATTATTTTGGCCGATGAGATTAATCGTACGCCTCCGAAAACCCAGGCCGCCTTGTTAGAGGCGATGCAGGAGAAATCGGTTACGGCAGCTGGGCAGACACATATTTTACCGAAGCCCTTTTTCGTTTTAGCCACTCAAAACCCAATTGAACAAGAAGGAACTTATCCACTGCCCGAAGCGCAACTGGATCGTTTTATGTTCAACATTCAGCTCAACTACCCTGCTTTTGCAGATGAACTGAACATTGTTAAAAATACAACCGGCAATAAATCCGTTCAACTGCAGAAGATCATTCATGCGGATGATATTCAGTATTTTCAGCAATTGATACGCAATATCCCGATTACCGACAATGTGTTGGAATATGCGGTTAAACTGGCTTCAAAAACGCGTCCGAATAGCGAATTTGCTACTGAGGCGATAAATAAATACATCAGTTGGGGTGCAGGCCCGAGGGCTTCTCAATTCCTTGTTTTAGGGGCAAAATGCCATGCAGCCGTAACTGGCAAATATGCACCTGATATAGAAGATGTACAAGCAGTTGCTGAGCCAATTTTACGCCATCGTATCGTGCGCAATTACCGCGCTGAAGCCGAAGGATTATCTATCGAAAGAATAATTAAAGATCTTCTTTAATCAACAGTTTCTATCCCATTTTTTATTTCAAGATCCACGACATCCCATAGCTAACTACTGCTGGCTTTGGGTTTGTGCCAATAGGCAATCGTCATCTCGACTGCAGCGCAGCGGAACGGAGAGATCTTTGCCTGCGGCGGTGCTCTTTACGAAAATTTCTCGACTACGCTCGAATCCGATAGCTATCGGGTGACGGGATTTTACAATTGCCCGTTATATCGACGCTTCTCCCCTTACTTCGCCTCATCAATGGCTTTATTCACCACATCTTGAATTCGGCCCCTGATTCTCAGGTCAGATAATTTATCACTTACTGTCGGATTTACTCTGTTCGATAAAAACACATACACCAAACCACGCGATGGATCGACCCAAACGCAGGTACCAGTATAACCTGTATGGCCATAAGTTTGCGGCGACGCGTATGCTGAAGGATAATGTTTCGCCGTATCAGGGTCCCAGCGATCAAATCCAAGGCCACGACGACTTACATTAGATTGTTTGGAGGTGAACATATCAACTGTTTGGGCTTTAAAGTACTCCTCGCCACCGTAGCTGCCCCGGTTTAACAGCATTTGGTAAATGATAGCCAAATCG
>Ga0308165_1004050_pt1 | contig 14956 bp, 16 predicted proteins | sample PhyWR2_FD_201032 | JGI IMG/M metagenome (GOLD analysis project Ga0308165, IMG submission 201032) | Phyllosphere microbial communities from UC Gill Tract Community Farm, Albany, California, United States - DLSLW.R2 | ecosystem: Host-associated > Plants > Phyllosphere > Unclassified | place: USA...
CTGTTCACTAATCTGCCTTACATCATTGGCTAACTGACGGATGCTGCACTTTACCAGCGACCAGTGGATGCAGTGGCTAAGCCTCTATTTCTGGCCTTTACTGCGCGTGCTGGCGTTGATCTCAACTGCGCCTATCTTCAGCGAGAGCTCGGTACCGAAGCGGATAAAAATCGCGCTCGGGATCGTGATCACCATTATCATCGCCCCGACGCTGCCGCCGGTAAACGTGCCGATATTTTCCCCTGCCGCCGTGTGGCTGGGGCTGCAGCAGATCCTGATTGGCGTGGCGCTTGGCTTTACCATGCAGTTCGCCTTTGCCGCTATCCGTACCGCCGGGGAGCTGATCGGTTTGCAGATGGGCCTGTCGTTCGCCACCTTCTTTGATCCTGCCAGCCATCTCAACATGCCGGTGCTGGCGCGCATCATCGATATGCTGGCCCTGCTTTTGTTCCTGGCGTTTGACGGGCATCTCTGGCTGCTGTCGATGTTGGTAGATACCTTCCATACCCTGCCGATTGGCAGTGACCCGGTAAACAGCAACGCGTTTATGTCTCTGACCCGCGCGGCGGGGCTGATCTTCCTCAATGGCCTGATGCTGGCGCTGCCGGTGATTACCCTGCTGCTGACCATCAACCTGGCGCTGGGCTTACTGAACCGCATGGCGCCACAGCTCTCCGTGTTTGTCATTGGCTTCCCCATCACCCTCACCGTCGGTCTGCTGCTTATTTCTCTGCTGATGCCGCTGATTGCCCCGTTCTGTGAACGCCTGTTCAGTGACTTATTTAATTTGCTGGCGGATATTATTCACGAGCTACCAGCAAAATAATAACCCCTGCATTTTATCCTGTCTTTATGAGGATATTCCTAAAAGAGATTATAAGAATCATCCGGCAGGATATATCTGGCGCGGGTTAATTGTTTCCATGCTCCTCACAATACTCAACATTTACTTTACTTTGAGATGATTCCTGGCAAATTATACGTAACTTTACGGGATAGTGAGTCCGCCTGAAAGTCCTTGTAATGCGCGCAGGTAATTTTATTATTTTATCCCGTTTGGTTGTTTAAGAATTATCGGGCAGTGGGTGAATTATCGTTATACATTGAGTGAGGGTATGCCATGTCAACGATCATTATGGATTTATGCAGTTACACCCGGTTGGGGTTAACCGGGTATCTGAACAGCAGGGGGGTAAAAAAACGAGACATCAACGATGTACATACCGTTGACGAACTCGCCGCCGCCTGCGACCAGTTTACGCCTGGTGTGGTGTTTATTAATGAGGACTGTTTTATTCACGACCCCGCCAACAGTCAGCAAATAAAGCAGATCATTAATCAGCATCCCGCGACCTTGTTTATTGTTTTTATGGCTATTGCCAATCTGCATTTTGATGAATATTTGCGGGTGCGTCAGAATCTTCTTATTAGTTCGAAGTCCATTAAGCCCGAGTCATTGGATGATTTGTTGGGCGATTATTTAAGTAAAGAAATAAACAATAACGGGGCGAAATTTCCGACTTTATCACTGAGCCGCACCGAATCGAGCATGCTGCGGATGTGGATGGCGGGCCAGGGCACGATCCAGATTTCCGATCAGATGAATATCAAGGCGAAGACCGTTTCGTCACATAAGGGAAATATTAAAAGGAAAATTAAAACGCATAATAAGCAGGTGATCTACCACGTCGTGCGCCTGACGGACAATGTGACCAACGGTATTTTTGTCAATCTGCGCTGACCTGCGCCCTTTCGCGGTTCTCCAATCTCTGGCTATGCCAGAGATTCTTTTTTGACGTTGGCCGCACGCGTCGGGCAAGCCCCAGGCCACCCGACACGCTAATCACGACTCTACGCTTTCAACAAAAATACCGTCAGGATGGCCAACCTCGTTAAAGAACCAGATACCGAGCGGGTAATCTTCCAGCGATACCAGGTACATTACCCCTTCATTAAACTGCTCAATGGCCAGCACTACACCCGTACGGCGTGGCCCGCCGTCTGTTTTAACGGTAACCCGATCGTTGACCTTCATACAATCCTCCTCTGGTTTTGAGCCAGTGTAGAACAAAACGCGAAAACTGGCAGCGCCTTCCCCGCGCGACTGACGCTTTTATCAGCGGTCTATACTTATAGCTGAATTCGGTGATAAGAGGAATGAGCGATGAAGACCGCAAAAGAGTACAGCGAAACGGCAAAACGTGAAGTGAATGTGGACGTTGATGCCCTGCTCGCGGCAATCAATGAGATCAGCGAAAGCGAAGTGCGCCGCATCGAGGATGACCCTAACCACGTGCGGGTGAACGACCGGGACTACCACACCTGGCGTGAGCTGGCAGAGGCCTTTGAACTCGATATACACGACTTTAGCGTGTCAGAAGTGAATCGCTGAGGCGAAAAAAATCCCGGTCATGGGGTGACCGGGATGAAACTTGCTTATGCAAGAAGCACTTGTAAATTCGTTACATCAGGAAATCTGATGTCGGACAAACCTTATCCCCAAAAAATTTGTAAGACAAGGATATATTAACAATATGAATAGCAAAAACTCAGAAATGAGATTTGAGTTATGGTTGCCGGGATGCGGCAGGCCTGGGCCCTGAGCGGTAACGGTCCCAATTTGCGCCTTTTTTAAACCGCTTTTTGTTTAAGACTATTCTTAAGATACCCTACGTATTTACGGGAGACACCATGCCTTCACTTCAGGATCCTCTGCTGGTTTACAGCGATCTGGACGGCACCCTGCTGGATATTCACACCTACAGCTGGGAGCCGGCTCTCGGCTGGCTGGAGACGCTGCAGGACAATCAAATCCCGGTCATTTTATGCAGCAGCAAAACCGCAGCCGAGATGCTGGAGATCCAGAGCGACCTCGGGCTGGACGGTTTGCCCTTTATCGCGGAAAACGGCGCAGTGATCCAGCTTGACGTCCGCTGGAACGATCACCCCGACGCGCCCCGTTTAATGAACGGCATTCCGCACACCGAGATTGTTAATATCATCAATCAGCTGCGCAGCCGGGACGGGTACAAGTTCACCACCTTTGATGACGTGGACGTGCGGGTGATCAGCGAGTGGACCGGGCTGAGCAATGAGAGAGCAGCGCTGGCGCAGCTGCACGAAGCCTCGGCGACGCTTATCTGGCGCGACAGCGATGAAAAAATGGCGGAATTTGAGGCCGAGCTGGTGCAGCTGGGCCTGAAGTTTGTGCAGGGGGCTCGCTTCTGGCACATCCTCGACGCACGCGGGGGTAAGGATCAGGCGATTAACTGGCTCAACGCCCAGTACCTGCAGCGGGAGGGCACCCTCCCCACCACGCTGGGTCTCGGGGACGGGCCAAACGACGCGCCGCTGCTGGACAGCGTCGACTTTGCCGTGGTGGTTAAAGGCATTAACCGCCACGGCATCCAGCTAAAAAAAGATACCCCGGAACGGGTCTACCATACCCAACAGCCCGGCCCGGCGGGCTGGCGCGAAGGGCTGGATCACTTTATCGGGTCCTGACTCACCACCTGATTGCGTCCACGCTGCTTCGCCTGGTAAAGCCGGGCGTCAGCGATGGACTGCAGTTGCTCAAAGTCGTAATTTCCGCTTTCCTGCGCGCTGCTGACGCCAATCGACACGCTGATGCGCGTTGTGCGGCTCTTTTTCACCAGGATCTCACGGCGGTTGATGCGCGCCCGGATCCGCTCAGCAATCTGCGCGGCCTCTTCTAAAGAGGTGTCCGGAAGCACAATGCAGAACTCTTCCCCGCCCACGCGCCCGGCGACATCCCCATCGCGGATGGTGCTGGTAATCAACCCGCCAGCGTGGATCAGCACTTTATCCCCCGCCTGGTGGCCGAACTGGTCATTCACATTTTTGAAATGGTCCAGATCCAACTGCATCACCGAATAAGGTTGCTTTAACTGCTGGCACTTTGCCGCCAGCGCCTGGGCGCGCTCAAACAGCGCCCCGCGATTATTCATGCGCGTAAGGGGGTCGTGCCACGCCTGCCACTGCAATGAATGCTGGAGTTTCGACATATTGCCGACCGTACGGTGGATAACCAGCCACGAGCCCACCAGCATACTGGTAAACAGCAGCCACAGCAGGGCCAGCGCAATACTGATGCTGCCAAAATCCCCCCGCGCCCCTTCGCTCAGGGTATGAATGCGCAGCAGCACCCCCTCGAAGTGGTCAAGGTGCTGCCAGTTGACGTAGCGACTGCCCAACCGCATTACGCCGTGGTTATCCTCTTCACGCGCATGAGCAATTTGCGCGATTTCGCGTTCGTCGAAGCGGTGGACCTGGCTGGCATCGCTCGCGGAGGTGGCGAGCAGGTTAAACCGGTTGTCGTACAGCTGGTACTCCCCTTCCCCGCGCCCGTTCACGGCGTCCTGTAACAGATGCTTAAGGGTCGAGACGGAAAAATCGATCGCCAGCACGCCGTACCAGTAGCGTTTAAAATCGACCGGCACGCTGACGGTGACGATCTGCTCGTTTTCGGCCCCGGCCAGCGCCGGTTGTGTAAACCAGCGCACGCTGCGGGACGGGTTGTTACGTTCCGACTGGCCGGTATACCACGGACTGGTCACCCGCTGATAATAGCGGGGGGTGATGTCATTCTGCCAGTCGGCGGGATCGGTTGAGACGTAAAAACCGGCGCGCGAGACGTAGGTTACCTTCTTTACCAGTCGCTCAGGGGACGAGATCCGCAGCAGATAGCCCACTTCGAAGGCCGCGCTCAGCTCGTTAACGATCTGCTTATCGTCGCGGTCCAGCGCCGTCGTTTGTTGCACAAAAGCATCGGAGACGCCGTTGACCGGCAGGGTGCGCCGCTCATCGAAGGTGAGCCGCCAGAAGGGTTGATTGCGTAAGCTGTTGAAGCGGGACACGGTGTCGCGCAGGACGGTAGAGGCCAGCGGCGCCTGTAGCGCATCGTACATACCGTTGCGAAAAAAAAGCAGTTTTTCGACGCTGAACTCCAGCTGTCGATCCAGGGAATTGACCACGTTATCCAGGTGATTGCGCTGGCTGGCGGCGTAGGCATCTTCCAGCACCACCACCTCACGCCAGGTCAGCAGCGTGGAGAAAATGAGGACAGAGATGAAGCAAATATTAACAATCCGGCCCGGCTGACTAAGGTGACGCGCCAGAAAAGATTCTTTTCTCACAACGGTGTCGTGCTGCACAAACTCTCCATGAAAGCCATCTGCGCCATCCGCGCGCCATTAACGGAATATTACACTCTGCTGCGAGTATAGCGCACAAAAACGCCCGGCAATGCCGGGCGTTGCGTGACTTAAGCCTGATCGTGTCGTCGGGAACTGTCACCATGCTGAAGCTCATCTTCATGAAACGCTTCGCGCTTGATGCCGAACCCATCGTACCAGCGACACTCCACCATGCCACTGGCGAAGCCCGTGACAACCATTCGTGGACCGCCGTTTTTAGGCTTAACTTCATCGCTGACCAGAAAGACCATAACCGCCTCCTTTATCAGTGCGAAACTGTATCAATTTAGTCGAGGATCAGCCGTTATGCCTGGTATCAGCGCCGTTTTTTAATGTGATCGACCACGCATTTTCGCCACGAGTTTCACCCCCGCAACGACAACCGCTCCGACGATAAAACCGATGACCAGATGCAGCAGCGTCGGCAGGATTGCGCCGATAAACGCGCCCTGCCCCGCGGCCATGTGTTCAATCGCATGGTGCAGCACCGCAATGCCGTGAACAATAATTCCCCCGCCGACGAGGAACATCGCCACTGTCCCAATCACTGACAGGGATTTCATCAGCCAGGGAGCCACCACCAGCAGCGCTTTACCGGTCATCTTCGCCAGCACGCTGGTTTTTTCGCTCAGCCATAAGCCGACGTCATCGAGCTTGACGATAATCCCCACCAGGCCGTAAACCCCCACGGTCACCACCAGCGCGATCCCGGAGAGCACCAGCACCTGGTTCAGCAGCGGCGCATCCGCCACAATCCCCAGCGTAATGGCGACAATTTCCGCCGAGAGGATAAAATCGGTGCGGATCGCGCCCTTAATTTTATCGCGCTCGAAGCTCACAGGATCTTTTGAGGCCAGCGCTTCCAGACGCTGTTGACGCGCGGCCGGGCTCTCTTTTTCTTTGCGTGATTCGAAGGTGTGCAGCACTTTCTCCACCCCTTCAAAACAGAGAAACGCGCCGCCAATCATCAACAGCGGCGTAATGGCCCACGGGATGAAGGCGCTGATTAGCAGCGCCAGCGGCACGAGGATCACTTTATTGATAAACGATCCTTTTGCCACCGCCCAGACTACGGGCAACTCCCGGTTGGCGCGCACGCCCGAAACCTGCTGAGCATTGAGGGACAGGTCATCCCCCAGCACCCCGGCGGTCTTCTTGGCCGCCAGTTTTCCCATGATTGAAATATCGTCCAGCAGCGTGGCGATATCATCCAGCAATGTGAGTAAGCTACTTCCCGCCAAAATTACGTTCCTTCTTTTTTTGTTAGTGACCTGAACAGTATGGAGTAAAAGCCGGGAGCCCGAAACCACCCGACTTAAGTCAACAATTAATTCACATCAACGACACAATTAAAGGACTCGCCAGAGTGATAGTTTTCACGTTAACTATATGCGACCTTTTTAATTCGCCGTGAGGGAGTATGCGTTTCAGGCACTTATTACCATTAATGGGCGCGCTGTTTGCGCTGTATATCATCTGGGGCTCCACCTACTTTGTGATCCGTATCGGCGTGCAGAGCTGGCCGCCGCTGATGATGGCCGGGGTGCGTTTCCTCTCGGCGGGCGCGCTGCTGCTGGCGTTCCTGATGCTGCGCGGGCATAAGCTGCCGCCGCTGCGGCCCCTGCTTAACGCCGCCTTGATTGGCGTTCTGCTGCTGGCTGTCGGTAACGGCTTTGTCACTGTCGCCGAACATCAGGATGTGCCATCCGGCATCGCCGCGGTGGTCGTCGCCACGGTGCCGCTGTTTACGCTGTGCTTCAGCCGCCTGTTTGGCATTAAGACGCGCAAGCTGGAGTGGCTCGGGATCGCCATCGGGATGGCGGGCATTATTCTGCTTAACAGCGGCGGCAACCTGAGCGGCAATCCGTGGGGCGCTCTGATGATCCTGATTGGCTCGATGAGCTGGGCATTCGGCTCGGTATACGGGTCACGTATCGAGCTGCCCACCGGGATGATGGCCGGGGCCATTGAGATGGTGACCGCCGGGATCGTATTGCTGGCCGCCTCGCTGCTGGCGGGCGAGAAACTGACGGCAATGCCGGACCTGTCGGGCTTCCTGGCGGTGGGCTATCTGGCGATTTTCGGCTCAGTGATTGCGATTAATGCCTACATGTTCCTGATCCGCAACGTCTCTCCGGCGGTCGCCACCAGCTATGCCTACGTGAACCCGGTGGTCGCGGTGCTGCTCGGTACCGGGCTGGGCGGGGAATCGCTCTCATCCGTAGAGTGGATGGCGCTGGGGATTATTATTATGGCGGTGGTGCTGGTGACGTTAGGCAAGTATCTGCTTCCGGCTAAACCGGTGGTTACGCCGTGCCAGGCGGAGAAACCCTAAGCGGGCGAATGCCCTGAGTGTCGATCTGCGCGGTGGCACCGCCGCTGCAGATCCACTCTTCCAGCCGCTCGGTGAGCGCCGTATCATCCAGTTTTAATCTGCCGCGCAGCGCGCACTCCCACACCACCAGTACCCGCCAGCCCTGCTCATGCAGCAGCCCGATATCGCGCTGGTCGCGGACCACGTTTTTGCCAATTTTTTCCAGCCAGAAATCGGTGCGGGTTGCCGGAACTTTAAACAGATAGCAGTCGTGGCGATGCCAGAAGCAGCCGTGGGTGAAGATCACGCCGTGTTCACTCTCGATGACGAAGTCAGGACGCCCGGGAAGGCTGGCGTCCTGCACCCGATACTCAACGCCGAGCTGGGTCAACAGCGCGGCCAGCCGTTTCTCGATGGCGGTATCGCGCTTGCCGATGGCGCGCATGTTCTTGCTGCGGGTGGCCTTACTGTGGACATCCGTCATTGACGGCCTCACCCTGGCGCTGCTCCACGGCCTGCAGAATGCGTGACTCCAGCAGTCGGGCCACCGCCGCAAAGGCCGGAACCACAACGGAGTTACCAAACTGGCGATAGGCCTGGGTGTCCGACACCGGAATGCGGAACTGATAACCCTGCGGCGTTTCAAAGCCCATCAGGCGCGCGCACTCCCGGGGGGTCAGGCGACGCGGACGATGGCGCTGGTTGTGAGGATCGTCGAAATCACGCTCGCCGAGCGCTTTATCCCAGCCTCTGTCGACCAGGATTTCGGCGCCATCTTTGTAGTAGCGCGCCGACAGCGTGCGGGCGACGCTGTTGGGGTTGGTGGGATCCACCATCCCAAAGCCAAAGCCGTTGCCTTTCGCCTGATGCTTTTTCGCATAGCGATACAGGTACTTCCACAGCACCGGGGTAAGAATAAATTTGGCGTCCACTGCCGGCTCAAGCAGATCGGCGATGGTCGGTCGGCGCGCTGGCCACAGCGCCGGAAGATCGCGCAGGGTGAAGTTTTTGCTCAGGTTGAGATCGCGACGGAAGCCCACCAGGATGATGCGCTCCCGGTGCTGAGGCAGGAAATGCTTGCCGTCGACGATCTTCGGATCGTCGGGTCCGCTCTCTCCGGCATCGGACACGTCATAACCGAGGGCGTCCAGCGTTTGCATGATGATGCGGAACGTTTTCCCGCCGTCATGGCTCTTCAGGTTTTTGACGTTTTCCAGCACAAAGATCGCCGGACGGCGGGCATCGATAATGCGCGCCACGTCGAAGAACAGCGTTCCCTGCGTGTCGCAGGCAAAGCCGTGCGCGCGGCCCAGCGCGTTCTTTTTTGACACCCCCGCCAGCGAAAACGGCTGGCACGGGAAGCCCGCCAGCAGCACATCGTGTGCCGGAATGGCGCTGCGGATATGCGCTGCCGCCTCGGCATCGGTCACGCCGCTCTGGTGGCTGAGCGTCACCTCACGGATATCGTCATTAAACTGATGCGCCTGCGGGTCGCAGTACCAGTTGGCCTTATAGGTGCGCACCGCGTGTTTGTTCCATTCGCTGGTGAACACGCACTGGCCGCCAATCGCCTCAAAACCGTGGCGGATACCGCCAATCCCGGCGAACAGATCGACAAACCGAAAGGCATACTGCGGGTGATGGGCCGGAGGACGGGGCAGCAGGTTTTGCAAGAAGCTAAACTCACCGTCGCTGAGGCGCTGACCTGCGCGATCGCTGGTCACCAGCCGTTTAATAATCGCCGGGCTCCAGTGGCTCTCGCCCTGCGCATTGAGTTGATTTGCCAGCGATCTGGCATCGTAAATATCCAGCAGTTGACACAACAACGCCTGAACGGACGCCGTTGATTTCTCTGCCAGCGCAAGCGTGGACTCCGTCACTGATACATTTTCCTGCATACGTTTAACCGGCCAAAAGGGACTCAAAACAGAGTAACACAGAAAGGCACTACAGACTGCCGCCGAAACGCCGCAGCACTGCGCTGTCGATGCCCTGGCAATCGCCGCCCAGCTCGGCGCTGAGCTTGGCCATAAACTGGATCAGAAAATCGGCATTATGCTGTGCAAGCGCTTGCCCGGCAGCGGTTTGCATGGTTGCGGGCAGACGTAACAGTTTGGTCTGGAAATGGTCAAGCGCAAACGCCCGATCGTCCAGTTCGCGTCTGTCGGCAAAGGGATCGTCCGCATCAAACAGCGCCACTCCCAGCGCCCCCGACACGGCAAACACCCGCGCCAGGCCAATCGCCCCGAGCGCTTCGAGCCTGTCTGCATCCTGCACAATTTTCGCTTCCAGGGTTTGCGGGGCAATCCCGGCGCTGAAGCTGTGCGCCTCAATCGCATGCAGGATGGCCGCATAATGCTGTTCCGGGAAATCGGGGAAATGCTCGCGAAGGATCGTGCGGGTCTTTTCTGCCGCCAGCTGCGAGGAGCGACCGCGCTGGGGGTGGTTTTTCGGCAGGCTGACGATATCGTGAAAATAGCAGGCCACCAGGACAACCAGTCCGTCGACCGGCTGGTTCACCATTAAGCGCTGTGATGTTTGCCAGACGCGGCGGAAATGCGAAATATCATGGGCCGCATCATCAGCAGGATGATGCGCCGCCAGCCAGGTTTCAAAGCGTTGCTGCCACTGTACGAGGTCCATAGCACTTTCCACAAAATGAAAAGCCGTACAATAGCAATTATTTAGTTTTCTGCCACATCGCGGGGTCGGGTATACCAGGCAATCGCCCCGAGGATCAAACCTACCGCCCCCAACAGCAGGAAACCGAGCAGCGCGCCCAACCATTTCCCTGCCGTCGATCCCATTTCACCGTCAATGAGCGGTCCCGGTACCGTATTGACCTTGCTGATCACCCAGAAATATCGGCCCATTGCCCAGATGAAGTAACCACAAAACGCGTAGAACACCCACAGGGCCAGCTTGCCCCCCAGGCTGCGATTGTGCTTTTTTTCCATGATGTTCGTCCTTGCCATTCTCACATCGCCATTTTAAACCGTGAAATAAATCACATTTTTCAACTAAACGCACTCTTTGGCGACGATCCCCTCCGCTCAGTTTGCGTTAAGTTGATCTTCGGCAAGTTTTGATTGATGGTGATTATTGTTTCGCCACATATATTCATCAACCCACATTTCGGTAATAACAACAGAATAAAGAGGATTATTTCGCTCTCGGCTTCCTGGTCAAAGCGTTTTATTTAATCGAGTCCCTGTGTAATGATAACCCGGTAATACGCTTTTTTTAAGTTTCACTCTTTTAATGCAACTTCATTGTGCATTGACCCTCGCCCGAGTCGCCTCGGGCTTTTTTTTGCCCGTCTTTCGGCGAGAAATCATAATCAAAGAAAATAACTTTAAGTTATTGATAGATATTCAATATAAATATCAATTCATATGAAATATACTTTCAATAAATCTATCAAAATAACATATAAAGACACCTTTATTAATATTTTGAAATAATCTAAATGATATCGTTACATTTATTATTGAACGATCACAACCCACCCTGAAATAGTATCTTACCCGTAGCCCGGAGGGGGTTATTTATATTCATAAAGATGATACACAGAAGGGAATATATAATGAAAAGAAAAGTTCTGGCCGTCCTCGTACCCGTTTTATTAAGCGCTGGCGCGGCAAATGCTGCTGAGATCTATAATAAAGACGGCAACAAATTTGACCTGTATGGGAAGATGGTCGGTAAGCACATCTGGAACGGCAGCAATGATAACGGCAGCGATAACGTCGATGACTCCTATGCTCGTTTCGGCATTAAAGGCGAAACACAAATTAGCAACGAACTGACCGGTTTTGGCCAGTTTGAGTACAACATGAAAGCCAGCGCCCCGGAAGGCCAACAGGATGAGAGCACCCGCCTCTCCTTCGCTGGCCTGAAGTTTGGTGATTACGGCTCATTCGATTACGGTCGCAACTACGGCGTAGCCTATGATGCTGGCGTGTATACCGATATGTTCGTGGAATGGGGTGCTGACTCCTGGGTCACCACCGACAACTTTATGACCGGCCGTACCACGGGCGTAGCAACCTACCGTAACACTGACTTCTTTGGCGAGGTTGAAGGTCTGGACTTTGCGCTGCAGTACCAGGGCAAAAACCACGACGATCAAGTGAAGAAAGCTAACGGCGACGGCTACAGCACCTCACTTAGCTACCGCTTCGATGATTTCAGCGTGGTCGGCGTATACGGCAAATCTGACCGTACCGATAAGCAGGCTGCTGATGGCAATGGCGATAACGCAGAAATCTGGTCGCTGGCAGCCAAATATGATGCCAATAACATCTATGCCGCCGTGCTGTACGGTGAATCCCGCAACATGACCTGGACGGGCGATATCGTGGGTTTTGCCAACAAAACCCAGAACGTCGAAGCCGTGGTTCAGTACCAGTTTGAGTCCGGCCTGCGTCCTTCTCTGGGCTACGTCTATTCCAAAGGCAAAGATCTTGGCGTCAACGGTGTGGATGCCGATCGCGTGAACTATATCGAAGTGGGTGCCTGGTACTACTTCAACAAAAACATGAACATCTACAGCGCGTATAAGTTCAACCTGCTGGACGACGACGATGCGGCCATCACCGGTGCCGATACCGACGACCAGCTGGCGCTGGGTATTGTCTACCAGTTCTGATTTGCTGACATTCCCTCAAGCCCGCTGAAATGCGGGCTTTTTGCGTTATTCCCCTGCCCTTTCCCCTTCTGCAACCTTTACATAGCTTTAACAAATTCCCAGCATCAGCGATAATGCCTCTTTCCGCCCTGCCTGGAGTTTCAATGCGCGATTTGCCGCCCGTCACCACCCCGCACAAGCGCCCAATGAAACTGAATACCCTGGTCACCCTGATGGTGTACGGCGTGACCGGCTGTATATTGCTGGTGATTTTTGCTCTCTATTTTGCGCAAATCACCAAAGCCACCCGCGATGGGGTGCGGGATACTGCCCTGGCCGTCGCCAGAACGCTGGCCGACAGCCCGGCGGTGATCGACGGCTTATCCCATCCTCCGCAAAGCAACATTATTCAGCCTGTCGCCCTCGCGGTTATGCAGCGTAACAACCTGCTGTTTGCCGTAGTCACCGATATGCAGGGGAGCCGCTATTCCCATCCTGACCACAGGCTGCTTGGCAAAGCCTTTATTGGCGACGATCTGCGGCCCGCGCTGGCGGACAAAGAGAATGTCGCCATCAACCATGGCGTGCTCGACGAGGCGCTGCGCGTTTTCACGCCGGTGTATAACGCCCAACGTCAGCAGATTGGGGTCGTTGCCGTCGGCATCTCCCTGCAAAAGGTTGAGCAGCAGATCGCCCGCAACCGTTGGGACGCCATCTGGCTGGTGCTGTTCAGCGCGTTGCTCGGTGCGCTGGGCGCGTGGGGGCTGGTACGGATGTTAAAGCGCGTGCTGTTTGGTCTGGAGCCGTATCAAATTTCAGCCCTGCTCGAGCAGCGGCAGGCAATGCTGCACTCCCTGCGGGAAGGCGTCATCGCGGTCGACCAGCAAGGACATGTCACGATGGTGAACCATGCGGCCCGGCAGATCCTGAATATCAGCGGCGACGCGCTGCATGATGCGCCCCTGCTGACAAATCTGCGTGAGGTGCTACGCTCCGGCCAGCCGCGCCAGGATCAAGAGCTCAACTGCCACGGCCGACTTTTACTCTGTAACACCCTGCCGGTGCGCAGCGACAATCAGCTGATGGGGGCCATCACCACCTTCCGCGATAAAACGGAAATCCGTCAGCTGATGCAGCGCATGGATGGAATGGTAAATTACCTCGATGCGCTGCGAACCCATTCCCATGAATTTATGAATAAGCTGCATGTGATCCTTGGCCTGCTGAACATGAAGCACTATGACCAACTGGAGCGGTACGTCCTGCTGACCGCCAACAGCTGGCAGAATGATATTGGTGCCATCCAGCGTACCGTCAAGTCACCGGTGGTCGCCGGGTTCCTGCTTGGTAAAATCAACCGCGCCAGAGAGTTAGGGTGTAGCCTGACGCTGGCCGAAGAGAGTGACGTGCCGGATAATCCCAATGAAAAGCAGGTCGCGGGGCTTGTCACCATTCTGGGCAATCTGATTGAAAATGCGCTGGATGCGATGGCCGCGCAGCCCGAGGGCGAAATCAACCTGTTGCTGCATTACCAGAATGGCTGGCTTAGCGTTGAGGTGAGCGATGATGGGCCCGGTATCGACCCGCAGGACCTGAGTGCTATTTTTAATAAAGGCTTCTCCACCAAAGGAGAAAACCGCGGGGTCGGCCTGTTCCTCGTCCGTCAGCAAACCGAAAGCCTGGGCGGCGAGATAGCCGTCGAGTCTGAGCCGGGCGTGTTTACTCAGTTTTTTGTACAGATCCCGTGGGAATGTGAAAGGAAGATCGCGTGATAGATGTTTTGATTGTCGATGATGATGCCATGGTGGCCGACCTCAACCGCCAGTACGTGAACCGGGTGGAGGGTTTTCGCTGTTGTGGAGTGGTGACCACGCTTGCTGAAGCCGGAGCGGTGATTAACGATCCTGCCCGGTTGGTGGATCTGATCTTGCTCGACGTCTATATGCAAAAGGACAACGGCCTGAGCCTGCTGCCGATTGTGCGCGCCTCGGGGCGTAAGATAGATGTGATTATGATCTCGTCGGCGTCCGATGGGTCCATAATTCAGACGGCCATGCACTACGGGGTGGTGGATTATCTGATCAAGCCGTTCCAGTTTCCGCGCTTTGAAGAGGCGTTGGTCGGCTGGCGCGAGAAGAAAAACCTGATGGATTCACATCAGTATTATGAACAGGCCGACGTTGACCGGCTGCTGCGTGGCGGCGCACCGGGGCTGGCGGACAGTCGTCGCCTGCCGAAGGGGCTTACGCCACAGACGTTGCGCACTCTGTGCCTGTGGATTGATGCACATCAGGAGCTCGAGTTTTCGACTGACGACCTGGCGAACGCGGTCAATATTTCCCGGGTCTCTTGCCGTAAATATCTGATTTGGCTGGCGCAGGTCAATATCCTGTTTACCAGCATTCACTATGGCGCAACCGGACGCCCGGTGTATCGCTATCGCCTGCAGCCCGCACAAATAGCCTTGCTCAGGCAGTATTGCCATTGATGTGATGAATACAATGCAACGCATACAGGCAAACACCCTGATTCAGTTCACATATATTGTTACGAAGCGGTAAAGCGCTGTGCCTTCTCATAATCAGAATGATAAGGTACACCACGCCCGGGAGGTCTCAGAATAATGCGTTCGGGAAGAGTGACTGACGAGGAAAAGTGGCGGAGAGAGGGGGATTTGAACCCCCGGTAGAGTTGCCCCTACTCTAGTTTTCGAGACTAGTCCGTTCAGCCGCTCCGGCATCTCTCCGTTTTGATGGTTGCCATCATGCCAGGTAATTTGGCATTTTAACAGACCAA
>Ga0308165_1004051_pt1 | contig 14954 bp, 10 predicted proteins | sample PhyWR2_FD_201032 | JGI IMG/M metagenome (GOLD analysis project Ga0308165, IMG submission 201032) | Phyllosphere microbial communities from UC Gill Tract Community Farm, Albany, California, United States - DLSLW.R2 | ecosystem: Host-associated > Plants > Phyllosphere > Unclassified | place: USA...
GGCCAGGTCGAGGGCGCGTTTATCCAGGGCATGGGCTGGCTCACGATGGAGCAGCTGGTCTGGCACCCCAAGACCGGTGCCTTGATGACCCATGCCCCCAGCACCTACAAGATCCCGACCGCCAACGACTGCCCGCCGGTGCTGAACGTGCAGCTGTTCGACGGCGCCAACCCGCACGAGACCATCCACCGCAGCAAGGCGGTGGGCGAGCCGCCGCTGCTGCTGCCGTTCTCGGTGCTGTTTGCGATACGCGATGCGGTGGCCGCGACCGGCGCGCCCGGCTGTTGCCCGCCGCTGCGGGCACCGGCCACGGCCGAGGCGGTGCTGGACGCCATCGCGGCCGTGCAGACAGGGCTTTGACGGCGGTGTCCGGCAGGTTGCGCCCGCAACTGCGATACTCGCCGCCTTCGATCTGAAACAGCTTCCATTGAACGATGCATAACCACAAGGAGCAGCCATGAGTGTGCTGGATAACTATTTCAAGCTGGGTGAGCATGGCACGACGGTACGGACCGAAGTGCTGGCGGGGCTCACGACCTTTCTCACCATGGCCTACATCATGTTCGTCAATCCCTCCATCCTGGGGGATGCGGGCATGCCCAAGGGATCGGTGTTTGTCGCCACCTGCCTGATCGCGGCGCTGGGCTCGGTGCTGATGGGCCTGTATGCGAATTACCCGATTGCGATTGCGCCTGGCATGGGGCTGAACGCCTACTTCGCCTATGTGGTGGTGCTGGGCATGGGCTACACCTGGCAGGCGGCGCTGGGGGCGGTCTTCGTCTCCGGGTGCCTGTTCCTGCTGGTGACCATCTTTCGCATACGCGATCAGATCATCAACGGCATACCGGCCTCCATCCGCGTGGCCATCACCGTGGGTATCGGTCTGTTTCTGGCGCTGATTGCGCTCAAGAGCGCCGGGGTGGTGGTGGAATCCAAGGCCACCCTGGTGACGCTGGGTGATCTGCATTCGCCGTCGGTGATCCTGTTCACCTTGGGCTTTTTCCTGATCGTCGTGCTGGACCGCCTGCGCGTCCCAGGCGCCATCCTGATCGGCATTCTTGCCGTTACTGTGGCCTCGTTCATCTTTGGCGGCAACCAGTTCCAAGGGGTGTTTTCGGCTCCGCCGTCGATTGCGCCGACCTTCCTGCAGCTCGATATCAAGACCGCGCTGTCCAGTGGTTTTCTGAACGTGGTGCTGGTGTTTTTTCTGGTCGAGCTGTTCGATGCCACCGGCACCTTGATGGGTGTGGCCAAGCGCGCAGGCCTGTTGGTGCCCGGCAAGATGGAGCGCTTTCACCGCTCGCTGCTGGCCGACAGTGGCGCGATCTTTGCCGGCTCGCTGCTGGGCACGTCCAGCGCGACCGCCTATGTCGAGAGCGCATCGGGCGTGCAGGCCGGTGGCCGCACGGGCCTGACCGCCGTGACGGTGGCCGTGCTGTTCCTGGCCTGCTTGTTCATCGCGCCGCTGGCCGGCTCGGTGCCCGCTTACGCCACCGCGCCCGCGCTGCTGTTTGTGGCCTGTCTGATGCTCAAGGAGCTGACCGAGGTCGACTGGGCCGACACCACGGAGGCCATTCCCGCCGCCATCACTGCGGTGATGATGCCCTTTACCTACTCGATCGCCAACGGCCTGGCCTTTGGCTTCATCTCCTACGCCGCCATCAAGCTGTTCACCGGCCGGGCCCGCGAGGTGCACTGGATGGTCTGGATCATTGCGGCGCTGTTCCTGTTCAAGTTCGCCTATATCGGCGGGCATTGAGCCTCGCCTGTCAGAGGCTGCCTGACTGACAGCTGCGCGGCAGCAACCTAGAATTTGCCAAAGTGTCCCGGCCCCTGCCGAGGCCCTTTGGCTTTATTCATACCCGCAAAGGATTTATCAGATGCAGCTCAGCAGCCACAGCTTTCAAGACGGCCAGGCCATTCCTGGCGAGTTCGCTTTTGCGGTGCCCGACGCCACCGCCCATGTCCTGCTGTCGTCCAACCGCAATCCGCACCTGGCCTGGCGCGATGTGCCCGCCGGCACCCAGTCCTTTGTCATCGTCTGCCATGACCCCGATGTGCCCAGCCGGGGCGACGATGTGAACCAGGAAGGCCGCACCGTGCCAGCCGATCTGCCACGGGTCGATTTCTACCACTGGCTGCTGCTGGACATTCCAGCCACCACCACCGAGATCGCCGCTGGTGCGCAGTCGGACGGCATCACCGCCCATGGCAAGCCCGGCCCCGCTGCGCCCCAGGGCCTGCGCCATGGCATCAACGACTACACCGGCTGGTTTGCCGGGGATGCGCAGATGCAAGGCGAGTACTACGGCTATGACGGCCCCTGCCCCCCCTGGAACGACAGCCTGGTGCACCACTATGTGTTCACCGTCTATGCGCTGGCCACACCGACCTTGGCGATCGAGGGCGAACTGACCGGCGCCCGGGTGCGCGCGGCCTTGGCCCAGGCCTCCGTGCTGGGCCAGGCCAGCATCACCGGCTTGTACAGCCTCAACCCTGCGGTGCCTGCCGTTTAACGGACCGATGCGGTGAACGGGGCTCCTTAGCGAGCCCCGTTTTGTTGACCTTACTTCACCACCATCAACGTGAAGGGGTAGACATAGGCCTGCAAGGTGACAAAGATGCCCACCAAGGTCGCGAGAGCCACCGAGTGGAAGAACACATAGCGCAGGATGTCGCCCTCATGGTTGAACCAGCGCGTGGCGGTGGAGGCCACGACGATGGACTGGGCATCGATCATCTTGCCCATCACGCCGCCCGAGCTGTTGGCCGCGCCCATCAGGTTGGGCGACAGGCCCAGCTGCTCGGCAGCGACCTTCTGCATGCCGCCAAACAGCACGTTCGACGCGGTGTCCGAACCGGTCAGCGCCACGCCCAGCCAGCCCATCATCGTGCCAAAGAAGGGGTAGAGCACACCGGTGTTGGCAAAGGCCAGGCCCAAGGTGGTGTCGGTGCCGGAGTAGCGGGTGAGGGTGCCCAGCGCCAGCATCAGCACAATGGTCAGCAGCGAAAAACGCACCAGCCAGATCGTCTTGAAGAACTGCTTGATGAGGCCCAATGGGCTGTACTTCATCACCAGGCCGCCGACGATGGCCGACAGCAGAATGCCGGTGCCGGTGGCCGACAGCAGGTTGAGCACATAGACCGCGCCTTCCTTGGTGGGCTGGGGAACGACGGGCGGCACCTTCTCGATCATGTTGTGCAGGCCGGTCATCGGGAAGGACGGTGCAAACAGGCCGTTGAGCGCGGCCTTGACCGACGGCAGGCCCCAGATGAACACGAACACGGTCAGGATGGCCCAGGGCGTCCAGGCGCGGATCACATCGGCGCGGGCATGTGCCACCAGGGCACGTGGCTGGGCCGTGGTGTCTTCGCTGGTGTCGCGGCCCTTGAGCGAGGTGCTGCGCCAGATGGTCCTGGGCTGCCACACGCGCAGAAAGCCGATCAGGCAGCCCATCGAGACGATGGCGGCAATGATGTCGACCAGCTCCGGACCGATGAAGTTGGACACCAGGTACTGCGGGATCGCAAACGACAGGCCGGTGACCAGGATGGCCGGCCAGATCTCCATCATCGCCTTGCGGCCGGCAAAGGCCCAGATCAGCCAGAAGGGCACCAGCACCGAGAAGAACGGCAACTGGCGGCCCACCATCGCGGTGACCTCCATCACGTCATAGCCATGGACCTTGGCCAAGGTGATCACCGGCGTGCCCAGCGCACCGAAGGCGACGGGCGCGGTATTGGCAATCAGCGACAGGCCCGAGGCGGCCAGCGGCGAAAAGCCCAGGCCGATCAGGATCGCCGCCGTGACCGCCACCGGCGTGCCAAAGCCTGCTGCACCTTCGAAAAAGGCGCCAAAGGCAAAGGCGATCAGCAGCAGCTGGATGCGCCGGTCCTCGGTGATGCCGGCAATCGAGTCCTGCAGGATCTTGAAGCTGCCGTTGTGCTCGGTCAGCTGGTGCAGAAAGATGATGTTCAGCACGATCCAGCCAATGGGCAGCAGCCCCGTGAGGCCCCCAAAGACCGCTGCGCGGCCTGCCATATCGGCCGGCATGCCATAGACCACGATGGCAATGAGCAAGGCACAGACCAGGCCGGCGCCGGCCGCGATATGGGCTTTGAGGTGGAGAAAGCCCAGCCCGACGAGCATGACGACCACCGGCAGCGCCGCCAGCAGGGTGGAGAGCACCATATTGCCCACCGGGTTGTAGATCTGTTGCCAAACCATGCCTGACTCCTCGTTGTAGCGCAGCGCAAGCGCCGCCGGATGGTCGGGCTATAGACTGCAGTTATTACAAAAACACCTGGATGGATAGAACATCGACATAATGTCGGCCTAACTGTTTGCCTGCAGTCCTGTAAAACCCGTAGTCCACACGCCGAAGACGGCGGCTGTGCCCCCTGGGCGACAGGGACGCAGCGAAGGGCGCGTTACACAGTGGCCTGGCCGCCAGCGCCGCTGCAGTGGCTTGATAACAAGGAAGATTTGTGGCTGATTTATCCAAAATCACATGTATTGAAGATTTGCGCGTGCTGGCTGAAAAGCGCGTGCCCCGGATGTTTTACGACTATGCGGACTCGGGCTCCTACACCCAGGGCACCTACCGGGACAACGAGGCAGCATTCCACAAGATCAAGCTGCGCCAGCGTGTGGCCGTCAATATGGAAGGCCGCAGCACGCGCAGCACGATGGTGGGGCAGGAGGTCAGCATGCCGGTGGCCATTGCGCCGACGGGCCTCACCGGCATGCAGCATGCCGATGGCGAGATCCTGGCGGCCCGCGCGGCCAAGGCCTTTGGCATTCCGTTCACCCTGTCGACGATGAGCATCTGCTCGCTCGAAGATGTGGCCGAGCACACGGGCCGCCACCCGTTCTGGTTCCAGCTCTATGTGATGCGCGACCGGGGCTTCATGGAGCGCCTGATCGACCGGGCCAAGGCGGCGAACTGTTCGGCCTTGCAGCTCACCCTGGATCTGCAGATCCTGGGCCAGCGCCACAAGGACATCAAGAACGGCCTGTCCACCCCGCCCAAGCCCACCTTGAAGAACTTCCTCAACCTGGCGACCAAGCCGCGCTGGTGCATGGGCATGCTCGGCACCAAGCGCCGCACCTTTGGCAATATCGTCGGCCATGTCGATGGCGTGGCCGATGTGAGCTCGCTGTCGTCCTGGACGGCTGACCAGTTTGACCCCTGCCTGAACTGGGCCGATGTGGAGTGGATCAAGAAACGCTGGGGCGGCAAGCTGATCCTCAAGGGCGTGATGGAAGCCGAGGATGCGCGTCTGGCGGCAGAGACCGGCGCGGACGCGCTGATCGTCAGCAACCACGGCGGCCGCCAGCTCGATGGCGCACCGGCGACCATCGATGCGCTGCCGTCGATCGTGCAGGCCGCCGGCAAGGACATCGAGGTCTGGCTGGACAGCGGTATCCGCAGTGGCCAGGATGTCCTCAAGGCCCGCGCGCTGGGCGCCCAGGGCACGTTGATCGGCCGCAGCTTTCTGTACGGCCTGGGTGCCTATGGCCAGGAAGGGGTGACGCGCGCGCTGCAGATCATCCACAAGGAGCTGGATGTGTCGATGGCCTTCTGCGGCCACACCAACATCAACAACGTGGACCAGCGGATTCTGGTGCCCGGCACCTATCCCCAGCCTTATTGAGTGAGGCAGGAGCAGGCCGGGTGCTGGCCCCTCTTGATGCCGCAGGCTCGCATCGCCAAATGCAGGCGCACAAAGGGCAGTGATCGCCTACCATCAGGGCCCTAGTGATGAAGTGGATGCGGTGATGGCTGACGGAGCGGGAATGCAATGGGGTGGTTGGTGGATGGCACTGGTGGTATTTGCCGCCATCGCGCAGACGGCGCGCAATGCGGCGCAGCGCTCGCTGACCCGCGACCTGGGCACCTGGGCTGCGACCTTGGTGCGCTTTCTCTACGGCCTGCCACTGGCTGGGCTGGCGCTGGTGCTGCTCTATACCTTGCCTGCAAAAGCGCCTGAGATTGCGCATTGGACGGGCGCCTATTTTGGCTGGCTGGCGCTGGGCGCTTTCTTCCAGATTGCCGCGACCGGCGCCCTGCTGCTGGCGATGCAGCAGCGCAATTTTGCCGTCGCCGTGACCCTGTCCAAAACCGAGGTGCTGCAGGTGGCGCTGTTTGGCGCGGTCTTTCTGGGCGAGCTGCCCACCTACTGGGCGCTGGCGGCGATGGCCATCGCCACCATTGGCGTGGCGCTGCTGTCACTGCCGCCGCGCCAGATCGGCGCCAAGCTCGACTGGCGCAGCAAGGCTGCAATGTATGGCCTCATTTGCGGCGCCTGCTTTGCGATTGCGACTGTGGGCTTTCGGGGTGCCGCGCTGGCGCTCAATGCGCCCAGCGCGCTGCTGTCGGGCGCCTGGGGCGTGTTCATTGCGCAGTGCATGCAGACCCTGGCGATGGGCGCCTGGTTCCTCTGGCGTGACCGCGGCGTGCTGCTGCGCATTGCCAAGGCCTGGCGTGTGTCGCTGTTGGCGGGCTGCATGGGCAGTGCGGCGTCTCTGGCCTGGTTCAGCGCCTATGCGCTGCAAAGCGCCGCCTCGGTGCGTACCCTGGGCATGGTCGAGGTGGTGTTCAGCTATCTGGTCTCGCGCCGGGTGCTCAAGGAGCAGCTGCGCCGCAACGAGAAGTGGGGCATTGCGCTGATGCTGGTCGGCATTGTGGTGATCTGCACTCAACTTTAATCCTGAACGGGCTGCGCGCTGGAAATTCAGCGCCCGTCTGACATCAGGGGGTCTCGCGGGCGGCGCATCATGGTCTGCATTGCTATACGGGACCACTCCAATGACAACACCCTCCACGCCAAGCGCTGGGCCGTCGGCCGCCCAGGCTTCGGCCACTACACCGCCCCATTACAGCCCGGAAGAAAAGCGCCACCGCATTTTCTCCATCATGGCGGCCTCGTCGGGCAACCTGGTGGAATGGTTTGACTTCTATGTCTATGCCTTCTCAGCCATCTACTTTGCCGCTGCCTTCTTTCCCAAGGGCGATCCCACCGTACAGCTGCTGAACACCGCCGGCGTCTTTGCTGCCGGCTTTTTGATGCGCCCGATCGGCGGCTGGCTGTTTGGCCGCATCGCCGACAAGTACGGCCGCAAGAAATCGATGCTGATCTCGGTGACGATGATGTGCGCCGGCTCGCTGGTGATTGCCTGCCTGCCGACCTATGCACAGATTGGCGCCTGGGCGCCTTTCCTGCTGCTGCTCTGCCGCTTGTTCCAGGGCCTGTCGGTGGGCGGTGAATATGGCACCACGGCCACCTATATGAGCGAAGTGGCCCTCAAGGGCCAGCGCGGCTTTTTCTCGTCGTTCCAGTATGTCACCCTGATCGGCGGCCAGTTGCTGGCCGTGCTGCTGATCGTGATTCTGGAAGCGGTGCTGAGCGACGCCGAGCTGCGTGCCTGGGGCTGGCGCATCCCCTTTGTCGTGGGTGCTGCTGCGGCGGTTGTGGCGATGCTGCTGCGCCGCACCTTGCATGAGACCCAGTCCACCGAGGCCATGCAGAACAAGGAAACCGGCACCTTGGGCAACCTGTTCAAGCACCACTGGCGCGCCTTTGTCACCGTGCTGGGCTATACCGCCGGCGGCTCGCTGATCTTCTACACCTTCACCACCTACATGCAGAAGTACCTGGTCAACAGCGTGGGCCTGCCGATCAAGACGGCCAGCTATGTGATGACCGTCTGCCTGTTTGTGTACATGTGCATGCAGCCGCTGTTTGGCGCGCTGTCCGACCGCATTGGCCGGCGCACCAGCATGATGCTGTTTGGCGCGCTCGGTGCCCTGGGCACGGTGCCGATTCTGACCACCCTGCACCAGGCCTCGTCGCCGGTCACGGCCGGGCTGCTGATCCTTGTCGCGCTGGCGATTGTGAGCTTCTACACCTCGATCTCGGGCATCGTCAAAGCGGAGATGTTCCCGCCGGAAGTGCGTGCGCTGGGCGTGGGCCTGGCCTATGCGGTGGCGAATGCGATTTTTGGTGGATCGGCCGAGTTCGTCGCGCTGGCACTGAAGAATGCCGGCCATGAAAATGCCTTCTTCTGGTATGTGACGGTGATGATGGTGATTGCCTTCCTGTTCAGTCTGCGCCTGCCCAAGCAGGCCGCCTATCTGCACCACGACCACTGAGCCACACGATAGCCCCACAGCGGCGGCATCTGCACCGGGGGCGGCTGCAAGCCGCGCCGCGCTGGGAGACAATAGCCAGGTGTGCTCCGCCCCCCCGCCATCGCCGCCTGTTCTGCCTCCGCGCCGCCGCATTGCGCATCTGGACATGGATGCCTTCTATGCCTCGGCCGAGTTGCTGCGCTACCCGCAGCTCAAGGGCCTGCCGGTCATCATCGGCGGGGGCCGTCGGGCCGAAGATGAAGCGCTGAAAGCGCGCTATGGCGACCGGCTCGACGCGATCCCGCCCGAGGCTTTTCCGCAGCTCAAGGACTATGTGGGCCGGGGCGTGATCACCACGGCCACCTATCCGGCACGCGCCTTTGGCGTGGGCTCGGCGATGGGCATGATGAAGGCGGCCAAGCTGTGCCCACAGGCCATCTTGCTGCCGGTGGATTTTGCGCGCTACCGGCATTTTTCGCGCCAGTTCAAGGCCATCATCACCGCGATGGCGCCGCAGATGGAGGACCGGGGCGTGGACGAGGTCTACATCGACTTCACCCATGTCGAAGGCGGTCAGGACGACTATGGCCGCAGCCTGGCGCTGCGGATGCAGGCTGCCATCCATGCGGCCACCGGGCTGACCTGCTCGGTGGGGGTGGCCCCCAACAAGCAACTGGCCAAAATGGCCAGCGAGTTCAACAAGCCCAATGGCGTGTCCATCGTGCTCGAGAGCGATCTGCAAACGATGATCTGGCCGCTGGCCTGCCGCAAGATCAATGGCGTGGGCCCCAAGGCCGATGCCAAGCTGCAGGCGCTGGGCATCCACACGCTGGGCGATCTGGCCGCCAAGGACCTGCCCTGGTTGGTGGAACACTTTGGCCGCAGCTACGGCGCCTGGTTGCATGCATCGAGCTGGGGGCGGGACAACCGGCCCGTGGTGACCGAGAGCGAGCCGGTATCGATGAGCCGCGAGACCACGTTTGACCGCGATCTGCATGCGGTGCGCGACAAGGCCGAGCTGGGGGCCATCTTTACCGAGCTGTGCCAGATGGTGGCCGCTGATTTGCAGCGCAAGGGCTATGTGGGGCGCACGATTGGCATCAAGCTGCGCTACCCGGACTTTCGCATTGCCACGCGTGACCACAGCCTGCCGCTCTACACCCAGGATGCCGCTGCCATCCGGCATGCGGCCGGCCAGTGCCTCAAGCGCGCACCGTTGGACCAGCGGCTTCGGCTGTTGGGGGTGCGGGTAGGCGGCCTGCTGCCGCTCGAGCAGGCCCTGGCCCAAGGGCTGGTGGGCGACGGGCAGGCGATGCGCCAGGCCCAAAACCGCCTGGGCGTTGCCGAGCAGAAGGCCGACCCCTACACCTTGCCGCTGTTTGACGACCTCGACTGATTACTGGCGTGCGGTGCGGATGTTGGCCGGCAGGGCCATCGGCTGGCTGGTTCGCAGCGGGTTGATGTCCAGGCCACCCCGGCGCGTGTAGCGGGCGTAGACCGTCAGGCGGATCGGCTTGCAGTGCTTCCAGATGTCGACAAACATGCGCTCGACGCACTGCTCGTGGAACTCGTTGTGGTTGCGAAAGCTCACGATGTACTGCAGCAGGCGCTCCTGGTCGATCGCCGGGCCGGTGTAGCTGATGCGCACGCTGCCCCAGTCGGGCTGGCCGGTGACCAGGCAGTTGCTCTTGAGCAGGCGGCTGCACAGGGTCTCGGTGACGGGCGCCTCGTCAAAGGCGGCGCGCAGCAACTGGGGTTGGGGCTGGTAGTGCTCGCAGTCGATGTCCAGCCGGTCCAGGTTCAGGCCATCGAGCTCCTGCAGTGGCAGGGTGTCGAACACCTCGGGGTCGATCATCTGCACGCCGACCGAGGCCTGGTAGGGCGCGCCGCGCCATACGGCTTCGCTGATATCGGCCAGCAGCTTGGCCCGCACCTCATCGGCCGAGCCAAAGCGGCTGTTGTTGAAGCTGTTGAGGTAGAGCTTGAAGGACTTGCTCTCGACGATGTTGGGTGTTTCGCAGGGAATCGTGAAGCTCACCAGCGCGACCTGGGGCTTGCCGCGCAGGTTGAGCCAGGAGACTTCATAGGCCGTCCACAGGTCGGCGCCAAAAAAGGGCAGCTTGTCGGGCTGCAGGCCGATCTCGTCGCGCTTGGCCTGGCGTGGCAGCGGGAAGAGCAGGGTGGGGTCGTACTGGTCGATGTACGCGGAGCGCTGGCCCAGGGGCGATTGCTCGGGCGAAGGGGAGACGGTCATGCTGTGGAACAAAAAGCGGCCGCTGCCTGCGTGGGGCCAGGCGGCGGCTGCGGTTTACTTGAATTCGCCCTCGCGCAACCACTTGGTGGCGATCCATTTCTCGCCGGCGATCACCGGTGAGCCGCCATGCAGGCTCTTGGTTGCAGGGTCGGGCGCGGGGTAGCTGAAGAACACGGCATTGCCACGGCGCGGTGCGACTTCCAGCCCCACATCGGGGAAGCTGGTGCCGCCGCCGGCTTGCGGGTTGTTCAGGTAGATCACCAAGGTGGCCAGGCGCTGGCCGCCACGCTTGAGGATCGTCGGCGTGCCGGGCTGGGTCGGGTCGAAGTAGTCGTAGTGCGGCTTGTACTCGGCACCGGGCCGGTAGTGCAGCACCTGCAGGCCTTCGCCATGGTTCTCGGGCCAGTTGACCAGCTTGGCGATGCGGCGCTCCAGCGCGGCGACGGCAGGGGTTTCCTCACGCTGAAAAAACATGCCATCGCTGGTGCGGTCGGCATTGACTTCTTCGCCGCCCGTCTGCGTCTCGACGGTCAGCGAACGCTGCATGCGCGGCTCAGCGGCGGCGATGATGGCATCGCACTCCTCGTCGGACAGCAGGTTGCCGAAGACGACGACACGCGGGTGCTGCAGAGACAGCAGCACGCTGACTTCGCGGTCACCGACATCAATGGTGGAGGGCGATTGCGCCAGGTTGGGTTCGGGCAGCGGACGGGACGAGACGGCAGGCGCAGAGGCAGCCGCTACGGTCTCCCTGCTCGCCTGCAACTGCGCGAGGTGCTCGGTCAGCACCGATTCCATCGCAGACTCGGCGACATCGGCATTCCAGCCGGCATCGCACATGGCTTTGAACACGCGGTCGGCGCTGACGCCTGCGCTCGCCTGATCAATGATCCAGGCGCGCAGTTCCGGGGTGAGGGGTTGCGAGGCTGTCATCAGATTCCTTTCGCGGCCCATTGTGCATCAAAGTCCCATCAATCGACCTTGCGCCTGAACACGAAATGGTCTTCGCTCGAGGCCTCGGGCGTGAAGGCGTAGCCTGCAGTGCCGAACTTCTTCAACGCCGCCGGCGTCTTGGTCTGGTGCTCGATGGCGTAGCGCGCCATCATGCCCCTGGCCTTCTTGGCAAAGAAGCTGATGGTCTTGTACTGGCCGTTCTTGTAGTCCTCAAAGCTGCAGTCGATGACGCGGGCGCGCAGCACCTTGCGGTCGACCGATTTGAAGTACTCCTGCGAGGCGAGGTTGACGACCACCGGCTTGTCTTCGCCGGCCTGCTGCGCATTGAGGTAGTCGGCGATCTGCGTGCCCCAGAAATGGTAGAGGTTGCTGCCCTGCTCGGTGGCCAGGCGCGTACCCATCTCCAGCCGGTAGGGCTGCATCAGATCGAGCGGGCGCAGCACGCCGTAGAGGCCGCTGAGCATGCACAGATGGGACTGCGCCCAGTCCAGCTGCTTGGCGCTCAAGGTGGAGGCCTGCAGGCCGTCATAGACATCGCCATTGAAGGCCATGATGGCCTGGCGCGCGTTCTTGCTGCTGAACTTGGGCGACCAGGCCTCATAGCGGGCCACATTCAGCGCGGCCAGCTTGTCGCTGATGTCCATCAGGCTGGCGATCTGCTGCGGCGACTGGGTGCGCAGCACCGCGATCAAGGCCTTGGACTGGGGGATAAACTGGGGCTGCGTGCTGGGCAGGCCGGTAGGCAGCGGGGTTTCATAGTCCAGAGATTTGGCGGGCGAGAGCAGAAACAGCATCAGGGGCTCCATCAATGAAACAGGCCGGATCGCTCCGGCCTGAGGGTTGCTGGGTCAGCGTTTTTTAAGCGGTTTCGCGCTCAAAGGGCAGGACCAGGTCGGTCAGATCCTTGCGGGTCTCGACGAGGATCAGCGGGCCCTCGTCGATCTGCACCACGGGCTGGCGCTCACGCGGCACATGCACCGGCTTGGGCTCGGCGGCGATGGCCGCTTGCACGGCAGCGATCTTGTCGGCATCGGAGTTGATCCATTGCAGACCTGCGGTGCTGGCGATCTGGTGCAGTGCATCCAGCGGCAGGCTGTAGCTGGCAATCGCTGGCAGACCGGCCTTGGCGGGCTCGGCAGCGACGGGCGCAGGGGCTGCAACCACCGGTGCTGCTGCGACGGGGGCGGCAGGCACGGCTGGGGCCACAGCGGCCACGGGTGCAGCTTCCTGGGCCGCAACCGGTACCTCGGCTTGCGCCACAGCGGCAGGAGCCGGTACCACATCGGCCACGGCGGGCGCTGGGGCTTCTACCGGTGCGGCGGCAGGCGCTGCGTTGAAGTAGCTGCGGCGTGGTGCCTCGTCGGTGTCTTGCGGCACGGCAGGGGCGGCATCGGCGCCAAAGCCCGAGTCGGCGGTGGCGTTGTCGCCTTCGGCCTGCTCGTCACGGCCATTGCGCTCGCGCTCACCACGGTTGCGGCGGTCGCGGCCATAGCGGTCACGCGAGCGGCGCTCACGGCGTTCTGGCGTTGCGCCGTCTGCATCAGCAGCGCCTGGTGCGGCTTGGTTGCCGGTATCCAGGTCCAGCGATGGCAGGGAGGCAATCACCGCATCAGCGTTGAGGGGTGCCGGTGCGACGGCGTTGAGGGGCTGGGCCGCCTCTTCACCGTTGTTGCTGCGGCGGTCCTGGCGCTCACCACGGTCGCGGCGGCCTTCACGCGGCTCGCGGGGAGCGCGCTCGGGGCGGGGTGCGCGTTCCTGGCGCTCGCCGTTGGCGGCGGCGTTGTCGCCGGCTTGCGGGTTCAGCGGGGCGTCGTCACGGCGGCTGCGCTCCTGGCGGTCACCGCGCTCACCACGGCGGTTGCGGCCTTCCTGGTCGCCGCCACGGGGGCTGCGGCTGCCGTCGGCCGAGCCGTTGTTGCCACGGCCATTGCGCTCACCGCGTTGTTCGCCTTCGGCGCGCTCGCCACGGGCCGGGCGGTTGCCGTCCTTGCGGTCACCACGGTCGCCGCGCTCTGCACGGTCCCCACGGCCGCCACGGTTGTTGGCGTTGCGGCCATCGCGGTTTTCACGGCGGGCGTCGGCAGCCGGTGCTGCTGCTGGTGCAGGCACGGGAGCCGGTGCGGGCTCAGGGGCCATGCCGAAGAAGCGCTTGAGCCAGGCGAAGAAGCCCTTTTGCGGTGCGGCCACAGGAGCTGCAGCGGGCGCTGCGGCGGGGGCGCCTGCCGGCTTGCCGTTTTGCGGATTGGCGGTACGGGCGGCAGGTGCCGGGCGTGGCTCGGCAATCGGCGCCGGTGCATCGGGCAGCACGCCCTTGATGACCGGGGTTTGCTTGTTGGTCGGCTCTTGCGAGCGGCGGGTGAAGCCCAGGCTTTCCTCTTCGGGGTCAGCCAGCTTGTAGCTCGCCTCCATCGAGTCCAGACGGGGGTCGTCGTGCTTCATGCGCTCGAGCTTGTAGTGCGGGGTCTCCAGCGCCTTGTTGGGCACCATGGTGACGGACACGCGCTGCTTGAGCTCGATCTTCTGGATTTCGGTACGTTTTTCGTTGAGCAGGAAGGAGGCGACTTCGACCGGCACCTGGCAGTTGACGGCTGCCGTGTTGTCCTTCATCGACTCTTCCTGGATGATGCGCAGGATCTGCAGCGCCGAGCTTTCCGCATCGCGGATGTGGCCGGAGCCGCCGCAGCGTGGGCAGTTGATGTGGGCACCTTCGCTCAGCGCAGGCTTGAGGCGCTGGCGGCTCATTTCCATCAGGCCGAACTTGCTGATGGTGCCGAATTGCACACGGGCACGGTCCTGGCGCAGCGCGTCACGCAGGCGGCTTTCCACATCGCGGCGGTTCTTCGACTCTTCCATGTCGATGAAGTCGATCACGATCAGACCACCCAGGTCGCGCAGGCGCATCTGGCGGGCCACTTCGTCGGCCGCTTCCAGGTTGGTGCGGGTGGCGGTTTCCTCGATGTCGCCGCCCTTGATGGCGCGGGCCGAGTTCACGTCGATGGAGACCAGCGCTTCGGTGTGGTCGATCACGATGGCGCCGCCCGAAGGCAGGGTCACGGTGCGGGAGTAGGCCGACTCGATCTGGTGCTCGATCTGGAAGCGGCTGAACAGCGGCGCGTCATCGCGGTAGCGCTTGACGCGGGCAGCATGCTCAGGCATCACATGGGCCATGAACTGCTGGGCTTGTTCATAAATGTCATCGGTGTCGATCAGGATGTCGCCGATGTCATTGTGGAAATAGTCGCGGATCGCGCGGATTACCAGGCTCGATTCCTGGTAGATCAGGAAGGCGCCCTTGCCCGACTTGGCAGCGCCGTCGATGGCGCCCCAGAGCTTGAGCAGGTAGTTCAGATCCCATTGCAGCTCGGGTGCGCTGCGGCCGATGCCGGCGGTGCGCGCGATGATGGACATGCCCTTGGGATAGTCCAGCTGGTCCATCGCCTCCTTGAGCTCGGCGCGCTCGTCGCCTTCGATGCGGCGCGAAACACCACCACCACGGGGGTTGTTGGGCATCAGCACCACATAGCGGCCGGCCAGCGAGATGAAGGTGGTCAGGGCCGCGCCCTTGTTGCCACGTTCTTCCTTTTCGACCTGAACGATCAGCTCCTGGCCTT
>Ga0308165_1004052_pt1 | contig 14948 bp, 18 predicted proteins | sample PhyWR2_FD_201032 | JGI IMG/M metagenome (GOLD analysis project Ga0308165, IMG submission 201032) | Phyllosphere microbial communities from UC Gill Tract Community Farm, Albany, California, United States - DLSLW.R2 | ecosystem: Host-associated > Plants > Phyllosphere > Unclassified | place: USA...
GTAAACACGTAATAAATCGACCTCATACAATATGAGGACGCGAAATTCTAGGGCTACGCCGAAAAGGTGTCAAGAAATATACAGTGATCTCGGATCACCAACTCATTTGAGTCGAGTGCTTAATCGCTAGTTTGACGAAGTCAGTATAGCCAACCACGTCAATTTTGGTGGAAATTTGACCAACAAGACCGCGAGCATCAATGTCATCTTTCAGCGCTAAGACAGTAATGGGGGCATTATTGAGAATTTCAACGAAGCGCCCACCTTCAATGGCGGCAAGAACGCCATCCTGAATAAGCAGCAATTCGTCGCCGTCGCTCAACATTCTCAGCAACCCTTCGATATCAGCTTGCCACGGTGAATGGCTCAAGGTATGAAGCATGACGACCTCAGAATGTCAGAACGACATGATAATGATTGATTTTTTCGCGCAGTTCGTTTGGTGAAAGCACTTCCGCATCCAGTACCAGAGGGATATTTTCGTCAACCCCACGCTCTTTTAACGATGCCGCGCACACCCAAAAAGTGTCGATATCGTACAAAGGCAGAACTTTAAATGTCGAAATATAATCCCGCGCCAGTATCCGTTGCGGCTGTTGTCCGGCAAGAATCTGAAAAACGCCGTCGCCGACAAAGAAAACGCCAATCTCTTCTGTCAGAGCCGAAGTTGCCAAAAGTGCATCAAGCCCTTCCCTACCCGCCGCGCTGCCATGGGGAGCAGAGGTAAAAACAAACGCAATGCGGTTCATCAGAATTGTACCATCCGATCGCAGGTCAATGCCGCCTGCGCCAATGCGCCCAAGCCACTGAGCGTAAAACCGGGCTGCAGATTTGCGCCCGCCAGCCCCAGACGTTTAGCCTCTGTTCCATCGGCTACACCGCGACGCAGCGCCGCAGCCACACAGATATGCAGCTCGACGCCCTGTTTTTCGTTAAGCGCCTGCCAGCCGCGCACCAAATCAAATTCATCAGAAGCAGGAGACGTAAACTGGTTCGCGTTGTATACGCCTTCGCGATAGAAAAACACGCTGCTCAGCTCATGGCCTTCAGCCAACACCGCCTGTGCAAACTGCAGCGCGCTGCTGGCCTGCTGAGTGCCATACGCCGGCCCCGTTACCATTAAGGCAAAACGCATTACTTCTCTTGTCCCAGAAAATCACCGCTTTTGAACTGACGAATGTAAAGATAAACCGTGTGCTTAGAGATGTTCAGTCGGTCGGCAACCTGGTTAATCGCATCTTTAATATCGAAAATGCCTTTCTCATAAAGGTTCAGTACGATTTGGCGATTCTTGGCGTTGTTCGAAACGTTGCGATCGGCATTCACCTCTTCAATGGTGAATTCCAGAGTCTGCGTGACCAAGTCTTCCACAGAGGAGGCAAAGTTAACGGAAGAGTTCACTTCCGGTGTTTCAGGTGGAATAAATGTGCTCATGATTTGTGAGAACGGCACATCAAGGTTCATGTTGATGCACAGCAATCCAATCACCCGGTGATCGCGATTACGGATGGCGATTGTCTCTGACTTCATCAGAACGCCGCTTTTGGCGCGGGTGAAATAACATTTGGAGACGCTGCTATCGGCGCCGGTCATGTCGTGGAGCATACGCAGTGCAAGGTCGGTAATTGGCGATCCAATTTTGCGGCCAGTATGCTCACCATTGGCAATGCGGATGGCGGAACATTTTAGATCTTGCAGGGAGTGCAATACGATTTCGCAGTGGGAGCCAATGAGCATCGCTAACCCGTCCACTACCGCTTCGTAGGATTTCAGAATATCGAAGTCGGTCTGATCAAAAGGACGTTGATCCAGCAAATCTAGTTCACTGGTTTCGTTGGTTAATAGCGACCTGGACATGAAAAAAACACTCCTTTTCAGGAGCCTGTCGTTACGTTTTCAGGGCAGGCTCATATTTACACGGACAACTAAATTAATACAGCGTAGGTAACGCTTTCCAGTGTTAATTATATCTGCCCTGCAATAAAAAAACCGCCGCCTTTAAGGCGGCGGTTTTCAGCGTTTTACTTCTTCGCTGCGTCTGCAGCTTTATCTTCTTCTGCAGCGGCAGGTTTAGCCTCTGCCTTAGGCGCTGGTTTGATGTCCAGCAGCTCTACGTCGAAGACCAGAGTGGAGTTAGCCGGGATACCCGGAACGCCGGTTTTGCCGTAAGCCAGATCCGGTGGGATGACCAGCTGGATTTTTCCGCCTTTCTTGATGTTTTTCAGGCCTTCGGTCCAGCCTGGGATAACACCGTCAAGACGGAAGGACAGTGGCTCACCACGGGTGTAAGAGTTATCAAACTCTTTACCGTCGATCAGTGTACCTTTGTAGTTCACCACAACGGTGTCGCTGTCTTTTGGTGCATCGCCCGTACCGGTTTTCTCGACTTTATAAAGCAGACCGGTAGAAGAGGTTTTCACACCTTTGTCTTTAGCAAAAGTATCGCGGTAGGCTTTGCCCTTCGCTTCGTTGTCTTTTGCATCTTTTTCCATCTTGCCCTGAGCAGCACCCTTCACGCGAGCTTCAAAAGCTTGCAGAGTCTGTTCGATTTCCTGGTCAGACAGTTTGCTCTTGTCTGCAAAGGCATCCTGAACACCGGCAATCAGCTGATCTTTATCCAGTTTGATGCCCAGTTTTTCCTGCTCTTTGAGAGAGTTTTCCATGTAACGACCCAGAGAAGCGCCCAGCGCATAGGCTGATTTCTGGTCGTCATTTTTGAACGCAGCTTTGCTGTCTGCGCTTGCAGCAGGTTTCGCAGCAGTATCAGCAGCGAAAGACAGCGGCGCATTCAGTGCGACAGCCATAGTGGTCGCCAGCAGCGTTACTTTAAACAGTGATTTCATCCATTTCTCCAGGACCAGGGCCTCTCACCCCAGCGTTAAACGTAAATGAGAAGCGTACTATAGAACGTTGCGGAGGAAATCTATAGACAGACTCCCCCTATTATCGTCTCTTTTAAGACTATTTTTGTTTAAATTAGTTTCCTGCCAAAGGGATGGATACTGCACATTGGGGAAAACTCGGGTAAAATTTGTCGCCGCTAACGCCCGATGGCGTCATAAACAACAATGAGGTCAATCATGCAAGATACAACTCTGGAAGCACGGCTGGCCGAGCTGGAAAGCCGTCTCGCTTTTCAAGAAGTCACCATCGACGAACTCAACCAGACCGTGACAGCTCACGAACTGGAAATGGCGAAACTGCGCGATCTGCTGCGTTTGCTGACGGAGAAAGTGAAAGCGACGCAATCGTCACACATGGCTTCACCGTCCGAAGAGACCCCACCGCCCCATTATTGAGGTGCAGGTAGAAAGTTGAGGCGTAAAAAAAGCGGGAGTAATTCCCGCTTTTTTGTGCGTGCGATACAGCCAATACCGAAGTATTAGTGGCAGCCGCAACCGCCGTTACCACCACAACCGCCTTTACCGTGCTCATGACCGTGATCGTGGTCATGATCGTGGCCGTGACCACCGCAGCAACCGTCATGGTCGTGATCGTGGTCGTGACCGTTCGCACCGTGAACGTGGCCATGAGCCAGTTCTTCTTCGGTCGCTTCACGGATCGCAATCACTTCAACGTTGAATTTCAGGTTCTGGCCAGCCAGCATGTGGTTACCGTCAACCACTACGTGCTCGTCTTCAACTTCGGTGATTTCAACCGGGACTGGACCCTGGTCAGTTTCAGCCAGGAAACGCATGCCAACCTGCAGCTCGTCAACGCCCATGAACACGTCTTTAGGGACGCGCTGAACCAGGTTGTCGTCATACTGACCGTAAGCGTCGTTCGCGCCTACAGCAACGTCAAATTTATCGCCAACATCGTGACCTTCCAGCGCAGTTTCCAGGCCGGAAATCAGGGAGCCGTGACCATGCAGGTAGTCCAGCGGCGCACTCACCGGAGACTCATCAACCAACACACCGTCTTCTGTACGTACCTGATAGGCCAGGCTGACCACCAGGTCTTTTGCTACTTTCATGATATCTCCTGAGCGTGGGAAAATTGCTGGCGCAGATTGTAACGGAAATCTGCACCCGTGTACCCTTTAGCTTAAAAAAACTGAGGGCATATCGCTAGTCCGGATGAAAAATACCGATCACTTGCTCTTCTTTGCGAACGTGCTCGCGCGCTTCTTTATCCGCCTCACGCATCTGATGACCGCACTTAACACACTCAACAATATCAATATTATTTTCACGCCACATCGCCAGCGAATCTTGCGCCTGGCAGGACGGGCATTTTGCACCTGCAATAAAACGTTTACGAATTGCCATACTTTTGCCCCTATTCAAATTCATCCCAGCCGTCGAACTGCCGTCGCTCTTGCTGCATCTCCCGCTGGAAAATCTCTTCAAGCTCGCGCCGCGCTTCCCGTACACGAGATATCTGCGCCGTGTCCGAATGCACGGGCATTAACTCCCGGAGCATACGCATATCGAGACGCCGAAAATGCATTTGTGCCCGTTGCGCCTGATGCGGATGCATACCCAGCGAAACCAGCGCTTTGCGCCCTAATTCAAGGGCACTGGAAAATGTCTCGCGTGAAAAATTGGTCACGCCCGCCTGCAACAGTTCATGTGCCTCAACGCGTCCCCGCGCTCGCGCCAGAATATGCAGATGCGGGAAATGTTGCTGGCACAGTTCCACCAGCTTCATCGTATCTTCCGGCTCGTTACAGGTGATGATGATAGATTCCGCAGCCTCCGCGCCCGCAGAACGCAGCAACTCGAGCTGCGTGGCATCACCGTAATACACTTTATAGCCATATTTGCGCATCAGATTCACCGCGCTGATATCACGCTCAAGCACCGTAATACGCATCTTGTTCGCCATCAGCAGACGGCCAATGACCTGCCCAAAACGGCCAAAGCCCACCACAATCACCTGCGGTTTATCGTCTTCGACCCACGGCGCTTCGTCCTCGTCGTCAGGTTGATTGAAGCGGCGCGAGAGTAATTTATCGATAAGCTTCATTAGCAACGGCGTGGTCATCATCGACAGCGTCACCGTCACCAGCAGCAGCGCCATTTGATCATCCTGGAATAAACGCTGGGACGCTGCTGTGGAGAAGAGCACAAAAGCAAACTCGCCGCCCTGGCTCAACACACCGGCAAACTGCATTCGCTCTGAACTGCGCAGGCCGTAGATCCGCGCCAGCGTGTAAAGCACACCTGTTTTCACAGCCACCAGCACCGCAACGCTGACCGCCACCCACAGCAGATGGGTATAAAGCACACCCAGATTCAGCGCCATACCCACAGAGATAAAGAACAGCCCGAGCAGCAACCCTTTGAAAGGGTCAATCGCAATCTCCAGCTCGTGGCGGTACTCACTTTCGGCCAGCAGAATCCCGGCGATAAAGGTCCCAAGCGCCATCGACAGCCCCAGCGCATCCATAAACAACGCCGAACCTAACACCAGCAGCAGCGTCGCCGCGGTAAACACTTCGCGCACGCCGGAGGCCGCAATAAAGCGGAATACCGGGCGCAGCAGATAACGACCGCCAATCAGCATTCCCACAAAAGCCAGCACCTTCATGCCGACTTTCATCCAGTCAAAATGATCGTCACCCGAACCGGCGAGCAACGGCACCAGGGCTAATGCCGGGATAACCGCGAGATCCTGGAACAGCAGCACCGAGAAACCCAGTTGTCCCGATTCGTTGCGATTCATCCCTTTATCGCGCATCAGCTGCAACGCCATCGCCGTGGAAGACATAGCAAGGCCAATCCCGCCAATCACCGCCGCCTGCCATTTGAACTGCGTCAGCATCAGCAATCCACCGATGATCACCGCGCTAAACAACACCTGCGCCGCACCCACGCCGAAAATCGATCGCCGCAATTGCCATAGCTTAGCGGGGTTCAGCTCCAGCCCGATGATGAACATCAGGAAGACCACGCCAAGCTCCGAGAAGTGCAGGATCTCGTCTACATCGCTAATAAATCCAAGGCCCCACGGCCCGATAGCGATCCCCGCCAGCAAATACCCCAGCACCGCGCCGATGCCAAGCCGCGCGGCCAACGGCACCGCCACCACGGCGGCAAACAAAAACAGCACTCCGGCTAATAAAAGATCGGTACCTTCCATCAGTGACCTCCCGTCGGAATCGGGGAAGCCAGCCATTCACCGTAAGCTTTGGCGTGACTTGCCAGCGCCTGAGGTTGTTGGCGGCGCGCCCAGTAAACAATCATCGGGCTCATCCAGTGCATCCGACACATCGCCGCCGTCAGTTCAAAAGGGCGCAAAATATCGCTCATGGGGTAGCGGTTCAGGCTGTCGTGGCGGTAAGCACTTTCTGGTTCACCGGTCGTAATGACACTCCGCCAGTACTTTCCCGCCAGTTGGTTCCCCCCTGGCCCGCTGGAAAATCCGCGGCTCAGCACCCGGTCCAGCCACTCTTTCAGCAACGCGGGGCAACTGTAGGTGTAAAGCGGATGCTGGAACACAATCACGTCATGCTGACGCAACAGCTCCTGCTCGCGAGGAATATCAATAAAAAAATCAGGATAGTGCGCGTAAAGGTCGTGCACCGTCACATTGCTCAGCTGTTGAGCCGGTTTAAGCAAAACCCGGTTTGCGACCGAGTCCTGGGATTCCGGATGGGCATACAACAGCAGCACTTTTGCTGTCTGAGACATCATTCCCCTCCCGGGTCGTCATCATTGCCATTTTCGGCTACCATGGCACACCCGCGCCATGCGCGGCATTTTTCAGTCTGGCCCATCACGCGTCATTGTTGAATAAATAGCCTGATGGGACAGATTTTTAACCTGATTATAATGACAACCTAACATAGTCGGAATACACGGCGCTCTATGATTGTTTTCTCCTCCTTACAAATTCGTCGCGGCGTACGCGTCCTGTTGGACAACGCTACTGCCACCATTAATCCTGGCCAAAAAGTCGGCCTGGTGGGCAAAAACGGCTGCGGCAAATCCACTCTGCTTTCGCTTCTGAAAAACGAAATGAGCGCCGATGCGGGCAGCTTCACGTATCCTGGCAACTGGCAACTGGCCTGGGTCAACCAGGAAACGCCTGCCTTGAGCGTCCCGGCGCTTGAGTACGTGATCGACGGCGACCGCGAATATCGCAAGCTGGAAGCTGAGCTAAACGCCGCCAACGAACGCAACGACGGCCACGCCATCGCCACCGTTCACGGCAAGCTGGACGCCATCGACGCGTGGACCATTCGCTCCCGCGCCTCCAGCCTGCTGCATGGTCTGGGCTTTAGCAACGAACAGCTTGAACGCCCGGTCAGCGACTTCTCCGGTGGCTGGCGTATGCGCTTAAACCTGGCGCAGGCGCTGGTGTGTCGCTCCGATTTACTGCTGCTCGATGAGCCGACTAACCACCTCGATCTCGATGCGGTTATCTGGCTCGAAAAATGGCTGAAAAGCTATCAGGGCACGCTGATTCTGATCTCCCACGACCGTGATTTTCTGGATCCGGTGGTGGATAAAATCATTCACATCGAACAAGAGTCGATGTTTGAATACACCGGCAACTACAGCTCTTTCGAGCGTCAGCGCGCCACGCGCCTGTCACAGCAACAGTCGATGTACGAAAGCCAGCAGCAGCGCGTCGCGCATCTGCAAAGCTTTGTTGACCGTTTTAAAGCGAAAGCCTCCAAAGCCAAGCAGGCCCAGAGCCGCATTAAAATGCTTGAACGCATGGAGATGATCGCCCCAGCGCACGTCGACAACCCATTCCACTTCAGCTTTCGCGCGCCTGAGAGCCTGCCAAATCCGCTGTTGAAAATGGAAAAAGTCAGCGCAGGCTACGGCGATCGCATTATTCTGGACTCCATCAAGCTCAACCTGGTGCCGGGTTCACGTATCGGTTTGCTGGGACGTAACGGCGCGGGTAAATCCACGCTGATTAAACTGCTTGCCGGCGAACTCAATCCGGTGAGCGGCGATATCGGCCTGGCGAAGGGCATTAAGCTTGGCTACTTCGCTCAGCATCAGCTGGAATTTTTACGCGCAGATGAATCACCGATTCAGCACATGGCGCGCCTTGCCCCACAGGAAATGGAACAAAAGCTGCGCGATTATCTTGGCGGTTTTGGCTTCCAGGGCGATAAAGTCACCGAAATCACCGAGCGCTTCTCCGGCGGCGAAAAAGCCCGTCTGGTGCTGGCGCTGATCGTCTGGCAGCGTCCGAATCTGCTGCTGCTCGATGAGCCAACCAACCACCTGGATCTCGACATGCGTCAGGCGCTGACCGAAGCGCTCATCGAATTTGAAGGCGCGCTGGTCGTCGTCTCGCACGATCGCCACCTGATCCGCTCCACCACTGACGATCTTTACCTGGTTCACGACGGCAAAGTCGAGCCATTCGATGGCGATCTGGAAGATTACCAGCAGTGGCTGACCGACGTGCAGAAGCAAGAAAACCAGCCGTCCGACGACGCAAAAGACAACGCCAACAGCGCGCAGTCGCGCAAAGATCAGAAGCGGCGTGAAGCGGAACTGCGCACCCAAACGCAGCCGTTGCGTAAAGAGATCGCGCGTCTGGAAAAAGAGATGGAAAAGCTCCACGCCAACTTGGCCACCGTCGAGGAGAAACTGGGCGACAGCGGATTGTACGATCAGAGCCGCAAAGCCGAGCTGACCGACTGTCTACAGACGCAGGCGAAAACCAAATCCGGTCTTGAGGATTGCGAAATGGCGTGGCTGGATGCGCAGGAACAGCTCGAAGAAATGCTGCAAAGCGACTAACGCCCCGGAGGGTTATGAGTATCGACATCACCAGCGAAATCACTTTTCGCAAGCTCAGCATATTCATGACCTTTATGGAAAAGGGCAACATCGCGCGCACCGCTGAAACGCTCGGCCTCAGTGGGGTCAGCGTTCACCGTGCGCTACACACGCTGGAAGAGAACGTGCGCTGCCCGCTGTTCACGCATAAGGGCCGCAATCTGATGGCGCTGCCCTCCGCATGGACGCTGCTGGAATATTGCCAGGAGGTGATGCAGGTGATGGATCGCGGGCTGGACGAAGCGCGTAAAATCGCCGGTATCGGCCAGGGGCGTTTACGCCTCGGCACGCTCTATTCGCTGACGATGGAAACCGTTCCGCGCCTGATTATGGGCATGAAGCTGCGCCGTCCGGATCTGGAAATGGATCTGACGATGGGTTCTAACGAAACGCTTTTACACCTGCTGGATGAAGGCTCGCTGGACGCGATTCTGATCTCCCTCTCTGAAAGCGATATCGACCGTAACAGCCTCGAAGTTTTACCCTTGTTCCACGATGACATCTTCCTTGCTGCGCCCGCGTCAGCAAAGCTTATCGGCAACGGTCTGGCCGATTTACGCGACTACAAAGATAGGAAGTTTGTCTCGCTGGCGGAAGGCTTTGCGACTTATGCAGGCTTTCAGGAAGCATTCCACATCGCCGGTTTTGAGCCAGAGATCGTGACGCGGGTTAACGACATCTTCTCGATGTTAAGTCTGGTTCAGGCAGGAGTGGGTTTTACGCTGATGCCGGGCAGAATGAAAAAGGTGTACGAAAATTCCGTGCAACTGCTCAAGCTGGCGCAGCCGTATCAAATGCAGCAGCTGATCGCCATTGTCTTTGCCCGTAACCGCGAGCAAGACCCGAGCCTGCGAGCGCTGGCCGCCGAGGGGCGGATGTATGCCCGCAGTCGGGAGCAAAACGCTACGCGCTAAGGCGCTTTGCCAGATGGACCGCCACATCAATGCCGCTGCGTTCCAGTGAAATCGATTCGCCATCCCATGCGGCCTGTCGCGTCAGACAGGTCAATACGCCGCCGGGCGGCATCTCAATTGCCAGCCGTGCCTCGCGTTCGTTGGCGGAAATCACCGCCTCCTGCCAGCGCACCGTCCGCGCCATATTTATCGCGAGATCCTCGGCAATCTTTTCTGGCGTCCACAGCACGCGTCCGGTGCTGCCGCTGAGATACGCGCAGCGCGGACGAGAAAGCGTGACATGACTAAACGCCTCCACCAGCTTTTGCGCAGGCTGAGCCAGCAGCTCGCAATGTGACGGCACGCTGACAGCCAGTCGGTGTGCTTTGCTCGCCCCTTTCTCCAGCGCGCGCTTCGCCACCTGCGCCATGTTGTCATCAGAACCGGCAATCACAATCTGCGTTTCGGCATTGAGGTTAGCGATGTAGGTTCCGCTTCCCTGAATAAGATTTTCCACCTGCGTTAGCGTCAGCCCCATAATCGCCGTCAGGCCATAGCCGTGCGGATACGCCTGTTCCATCAGATCGCCGCGCAATGCCACCAGTTTGAGCGCATCGCTAAACGCCAGCGCGCCGGCAATCACCGCCGCCGGGTACGCGCCGATGGACAAACCGCTGACGATATCGGGTGAAACACCGCGACGCTGCACTTCACGCGCCCACGCCACGCCGGCAATAAGCAGCGCGAGCTGAACCGCACGGGTGTGCTGCAAGGCTTCGGGTGAATCCAGTGAATCCACTTCTGCGCCAAGCGTTTCTCGCGCCAGCGCCATCTCCGTTCCCGGTAGGTTCTGCAACATGCCAGGATGCTGCGTCCCCTGCCCCGGAAAGGTAAACAGAATTTTCATCATTCCTCCCTGTGCCATGGGTCGGCAATCAGGCGCGGCCCACGACGTGTTTTCAGCAACGCTTTACCGTCACGCAGCCATTCATTCAGCGCAAAACCGCCATGAGGCGTTTCGACCTGCGTATCGGCGCGGCAAAGGGCGTTGCTGAGCTGAGACTGCCAGCGCTCGAAAGCCGCCGCTGGCAAAGGCTGCGGCGCACGGATCAGCAGATCGAGATCGCTGTCGGCGTGGATAACCGGAATGCCGGTCGCCAGCGCGTAGCCCGTGCTTCCGGTAATGCCCCACGTCCACGGCCACGACTGCTGAGCCAGTTGCAGCGCCACCTGAACCGGCGGCTGAGTGATAAAAGGTGAGCGCAGCAAATCGTTGAGCAAGCAAAGATCTTCCGGAGAAACCACGCGCGTCACGCACGCAGCCTTCACCCATCCCGCCGCGCGCTGATCGCGTTTCAAACCGCGCACGCCGACGGGAATTCGTCCTGCATCATCAACATCACGCCGCACCACCACAGGCAAACCGGTATGCCACACGCTATCCACCCAGGATTCGGTGATACCTTCCAGCGCGTCACGCGCGGTAAGCCAGATAAGATCGTGCGGGCGTAATGTTGCGGTCATGATTACATTCCTGAAGTCAGCGAGATAAACAGCGGCAGCGACAGGATACACAGGACCGAGCTTAACAGCAGCACCGCTTCTGCATCAGGGGACTGCACGCCAAAGCGGTTGCCGAAGACCACGCCAAAGAAACCGGCGGACAGGGCAATCATCAGAATCGCAGTGATCGCCACGGAACCGTGCAGACCGAAAATCAGCACGATACCCCACGCAATCGCTGGCTGAATCAGCAGCTTAGTGATGGTGGCGCTGATGACCATGGTGTTGATCTGCAGCTTACGGGCAGACAGGATAACGCCCGTCAGGAACAGCGCGGCAGCCGTAGCGGCCAGACCCAGCGGTTTAATCGCAGCCAGCACCAGCTCCGGCATTTTGATGCCAATGGCAGACAGAATCACACCCAGCAGCGGCCCCATCACAATCGGTTTTTTGATTGAACGCCACATCAGCACGGGCAGCATCGACAGCGTTGAACCGGTATTCGCGCCTTCGGCACGCGCTTTTTCACGCTCCAGAATCAACAGACAGAACGGCGTCATCAGCACGGAACCGCAGGCGATGGAAACCGCCACGGAGAGCGACGTCGCAGACCCTTCGCCCAGCACGCTGCCCAGAATCGGCAAACCCAATGCGGCGTAGTTTGGCAATGCGACGGTCAGCGTCAATACCGCGGCATCCTGCGGAGACTTTTTAAAGACTTTGGTGGCGAGGAAATAGATGGCCGCGTAGGTCACCCACATCGCCAGCGTCAGCACCAGAATCAGCGGCGACTGCGCCACAATGCCGGTCCACGGCGTTTGTACCGTCGCACTGAACAGCGCGGCGGGCAGCGCAAAATCCATGACGAAAATATTGAGCAGGGAAACATTTTTGTTATCGACCATCTTTGCCTTACCGGCCCAGAATCCCAGCAGCATGATGATGAAAATCGGTGCAAGAGCATGAACAATTACGTAAGTCATAAATCACCTGTAGTAAAAAAGTTATAGCACTGGCGCGATGATTATTATTTTCAGGATGCACGCTCCCGCGCGGGCGTATTCGCAACGCCCACGAGGAGAGGCATCTGGCAGGTCTCTTTTTTCTACTTACCAGCTTGCTCGCATGCGTTCACGAACGAGAGCAGAGCTGCGGCGGTTGTCAGCACCCAAACGGCTTTTTAGCGTGGTGTCCTGACGCGCGTCGTTGATGGCTTTTTGCAGGGTGGATTTCACCTGCGTGACATCGTTTTCCGATGGCGCATCCGGATTGCTGATATCCAGCACATTCTCGAGCAGCCCCAGCGTGGCGTAATTACTGATGTCGTACGCCATTGGCGCAATGGTGGCCGCCAGTTTTTCCAGCGCCTCGACGGTGCGCAGGGTGATACGCGCGGCGGACTCTTTGCCCATCGCATGAATCAGCACGCCTTTGTCGTTGAAGGCAATCAGACGGTTAGCCTGATAGCCGTGCGCCAGAAATGCGCCGGACATCGCTTTGCCGACGATCAGCCCAATCACCGGATGACCAGCCAGACGCGCGTTGGCATACGCCGCAGCCGCACCGGCCAGCGCCTGGTGAATCCCAAACGCCTCTTCACGACGGCCATACGCCTGGCTTGGCACATCAATCACCGCCACAATCGGGCGTTTCAAGGCTTTATCCGCATCGGCGGCCACGGTTTCGCTGACCACTTTCGCCAGCGTCCAGCCTTCCAGCAGCCCCACTTCGCCCAGCGCCGCGCGCGGGAAATGGTTATTGGCGTCCGGCACCACGGCGATAAAACGCACCGTTTCGCCGTTGATTTCACCGTCAGCCGCCTGCACGGACGGGCACAGGCCATCAAGACGTTTCGCCGCTGGGGCCAGGGTTTGCAGCCATAACTCGCCACGGCTTATTGAGTTAGTCATCATTTCACCTCCCGGGCAAAAAGCGCGGTGATCTGTTCGGTATCCGCCTGTTTACGGGTGTCGAAATTCGTCAGACGCGCCAGATAGTCGTCGTAGTTATCGGTGCGATGTTTCGCCGGAACGCCTTTTGCGATCGCATCGTTCATCGCCTGTTTCACCGCCTTCACGCCGTCACCCACCAGCGCATCCACCAGACCACTCTGGTAGCGAATTTCACCGCCGGTCATGCTCCAGATAAACGGACGATCGCGGGAGTCGTACTCTTCAATCCCCGCTTCCTGCTCGATAACCTGCGGACCGTTCAGGCCGAGGCGTGCTTCACGGGTGACGATCAGATAGCTGCACAGCGCCGCCGCGATAGACATCCCGCCGAAGCAGCCGACGGTCCCGGCGACAATGCCGACAACTGGCGTGTAGCGACGCAAATCGACAATCGCGGCGTGGATATCGGCAATTGCCGCCAGCCCGAGGTTGGCTTCCTGTAAACGCACGCCGCCGGTTTCAAGGCTTAATACCGCCTGCGTCGGAATGCCGTTGCGGTTATCTTCCGCCGCCAGCTCCAGCGCCGCCGCCATTTTGGCGCCGGACACTTCGCCCATGCTGCCGCCCTGGAACGCGCCTTCAATCGCCACAACCACGGCCGGTTTGCCGTTGATAGTGCCTTTGGCGACCACCATGCCGTCATCCGCCTGCGGGACGATGCCCTGCGCGGCCAGCCACGGAGAGGTGATGCCTTCAAACGGGTCCAGCAGTTCGCGGTAGCTGCCGTCGTCCAGCAGGGCATGCGCACGCTGACGCGCTTTTAATTCGATAAAACTGCGGTCATCACGCATGGCTCACCTCTTCAAAAACCTGTTCGATACGGATGCGCGCCACGCCAGGGGTAGCGCCAAAATCGTGGATCGCCAGCGTTCCGGCAGGCAGGCTGCTCACGGTTTGCAGACGATTGAACAGCGCTTCCCAGCGGCTACGGCTGTTATCGACAGACGTGGTGATCGTGATGGTTAACGTCTGGCTCGGGTCGGCGGTGAATAACACCTCCATGTCACCGGAGCCGACAACCCCTGCCAGCGCCCTGCCGCTCAGTACGCGGCTGGCTGGCACGGTCAATGTGATTTTTTCCATAACATCCTCTTAATGCTGTGAATAAGGCGACTCTATGCGATCAAGAAACAGCGTGGCGGCAAGCAGATCGGCAGCACCACCGGGTGAGGCGTTGAGCGCCAGCATGTGGCGATCTAACGCCGCCAGCGCGCGCTGCCCGTCAGGCTGGGCGGTTCCGCCCGCGTTCAGCACCGCACGGGCGCCGTCCTGCATGGCATCCAGCCCCTCCATCCCGGCGCGAGACAGCACGCAGGTATCGGTGAGGGTGGTCATGATGGCCATCAGCGCATCAAGCCGGCTGTGCGTTTCGCTGCTGCCGTTGAGACGGCTGAGCCGAAGCTGCGGCAATGCCCGCTGAATAATGTGCGGAAACGCCTGCTGTGCTTCTTCACGCGCGCCCGGAACACGGTAACGGTGCGTGACGCGAAGCCCTTTGCTGAAGACTTTCGGTGCGGCCTCGTCGGGCAGTTTCGCCAGTTCAGCGGCGGTGGCTGCGACGTCATGCGATTTCGCATCGCCGCCAAGCATGGCGACCGCGCTGACCAATAACCCCAGCGCCCAAATTGCCCCGCGATGAGTATTAACGCCGTTGGTCGCCGCCATCATCTGCTGTTCGCCTTCGCGTCCGAGCCGCCCTATGGTCTGGCGAAGCGAAATATCTGCCGGGCGCTGCCAGCTTTGCAGCGCCAGCGCCTGGAACGTCGGCGTTAAACTTTGCGCAGAGCGCTCCATCAGGGCGAGCGTGAGATCGTGGTGCGCGCCGTTCCCCCGACTGTCCA
>Ga0308165_1004054_pt1 | contig 14941 bp, 16 predicted proteins | sample PhyWR2_FD_201032 | JGI IMG/M metagenome (GOLD analysis project Ga0308165, IMG submission 201032) | Phyllosphere microbial communities from UC Gill Tract Community Farm, Albany, California, United States - DLSLW.R2 | ecosystem: Host-associated > Plants > Phyllosphere > Unclassified | place: USA...
CATCGGGAACATCCCGCCGGTCGAAGCTGAGCAACGATATTACGATATGCTGGACGATATCCCGGTGGCAGCTTAATTTAACTAAAATGGCCTCCGGCAGTCCCGGGGCGGTTCAATCCTGAGCAGGACGCGGTTTGGAACGCTTCCCTTGTGAGATTGTTCGCTTCTCGAAACGGGAGTTTATGAAGTGCAGAATTTGGCATCGCGTGATGCGCTCGGAGCGAACGCAGCGAGTCCGATTGCTATTCCAGCTGCTGGTTGGAAGCAGATTGTCGCGCGAAGCTGGCAGGAAGCCAGCGTCGATAATCTTGGATTGATAGCTTCGGGTGTAGCATTTTGCGCAATCTTGGCGATGGTGCCGGCCTTGGGTGCCATTGTTCTCACCTACGGTCTTGCTGCAACGCCAGAGACTGTTGCCTCACATATCAGTTCACTCACCGCGATGATGCCTGACGATGCAGCAAGACTGATCGGGGAGCAGCTGGCAAACGTCGTGGACACCTCCGGCGGCAAGAAGGGCATAGGTCTCATCATCGCTCTCGCGATCGCGTTGTATGGGATCATGAAAGGTGCTTCGGCGCTCATCACTGCGCTTAATATTGCCTACGACGAGGACGAAACCCGAAGCTTTATTCGCGTGAACCTTTTGTCTCTCGGAATTGCCGCAGGCGGTGTGATGGTCGCGATTCTGGCCATGATTGCAATAGCTGCGATGGCGAGCCTGAACGCACTTTTTCCCGCAGCGCCGTCTTATCTGACGTTTCTCGTGACGATGGGGTCATATTTGTGCGTTGGGGCGGTAGGGGCGGGACTCGCCGCAGTCGCATATCGATTTGGACCCAACAGGGCAAATGCGAAATGGATATGGCTGACTCCGGGCTCAATCTTCGCATCGTCGACTTGGATGATCATCACCTTCGGATTCGGGGTCTATGTCAGCAATTTTGGGAACTACGATGCCACCTACGGCTCGCTTGGAGCAGCCATGGTGTTGTTAACCTGGCTATATCTTTCGGCGTATGCTTTGTTGCTAGGCGCTGAATTGAATTGCGAAATTGAACGCCAGACTGTTCGCGATACGACGACGGGCACTGAGCGCCCGCTCGGAGAGCGGGGCGCGTACGCGGCCGATACAGTGGCAATCGGCGGTTTCGAGACAAGATAGATACCATGGCAGAGGCGCTCGGTTCTGCGAGAAAGGTCATGCTGCAGCTGCTCGCCAGTCGCGCACCCGGCATGACAATCTGCCCGAGCGAAGTGGCGAGAGCCCTCGCTGCTGACATGAGGTCGGCGGATTGGCGGGCCAGAATGCCAATTGTTCACGCAGCAGTCGATCAGCTGCTATCTGACGGTACTGTACAGTTAAGTTGGAAAGGGCTGCCCCTTTTGGCACGAGCTGGACCATACCGAATCAACCGTTCCGACTGAGGTGAGATCGAAAGCCAGGACGTTTGATAAAATTACGCAAACCGACCACGTGCTTTTGATTTGGGTATCCCTTGGTTTTTAGAAATGTTCTCGTTTCAGAAACTTCCGAATTTCTAAGTCGGTGGGCGCCGCAATCGCTTTCTTGACCAACTTTGCGCGCCGTGTTGTCGAACATCGCGATGTCCTCGAACACCACCATCTGCGGCATTCGAGAGTATCTTATAGGTACGATGCCGAATTCCCCCCATCTGGTGAATGGTGAGAAAGCTGCCGAGGACGGTATTGCGATCGATCGCTGCGTGGGATCCGATTATGTCGCTTTCCAACTGCCTCCGGCTACGCCGGTCCGCTCGCAGTTTGAATTAGCTCACGTCGTCGGCATTGCGCCGGTGAGATCGGGCATTTTGTCATCGCGATAGGCGGCAATCATTGAGTGAATATCCACCTTTGCCTGAAGTTTCGCCGCAAGAAGGGCAGTCCCACTGATCTTACGCTGGACAAACAGGGTATCGGTCGGTGGTAAATGCCAAGTGCCTCTGTCACCCGCCAAGATCATGGCTTGCTCGCGCAGAATCCTCAGGAATGACCGCTCGCCGAAATCAAACTGCCCCGGCTTAGCGAGTTCGGCCAGGATCACATCAATCATCTGGTCGACCACGACGCAGTGCTTTGCCGCTGCGGCACCCCCGAGAAACCCCGCTTCGACGGCTGCTGTCCGAACTGCGTCACGGTCGCCGTCGATGGCGGCCATGAGGAGGGCACGGTACCCCTCCACAGTGCCCGAGGGTACTTCACGCGCTGCACCAAAATCCAGTAGGACGAGCTTTCCCGTTGCTTGCTGCCAGCGATAGTTCGCGAAATTCGGGTCGGTCTGCATGATGCCCCATTCGAAGAGTTCGCGCAGTACCAACTGAACCATGGCCTTCGATATCGCATCGCGCGTGTCCTGCGGCGCGGCGACTACGTCTTCAATGGGACCACCTTCGATGTAATCCATCGCAAGAATACGCTGGGTCGTCAGTACGGCAATCGGTTTGGGCACAAGATAAGCCGGATCGTTGCCCACCAACTCGCTATACCGTTCCATCATCCACGCTTCACGCAGGTAGTTCGCTTCCTCGTGAAGCTGGCGCTTCGCTTCCGCCAGCAGCGTAGCGATTTCCAACTCACGCGGTAGAAGCCACGTGACCCGCAGCAAGGTGGCCACATTATCGACATCGGCGTCGATGCTGCGGGCTATTCCAGGATATTGAATCTTGATAGCGATTTCACGCCCATCGAGCAGTCGGCCACGATGAACCTGACCGATCGAGGCGGCAGCGAGCGGTGTTCCCTGAAAGCCGGACAGACGCTGGCGCCACTCGACGCCCCATTCAGCTGTCAGGACTGCATTAAGCTGGCGGTCTGTCATATGATGAGCTTGGTCACGCAGTTGCGCGAGCACTTGAGTGAATTCCGGCGGCAGGATGTCGCCAGCATCCATCGAGATCATCTGCCCCAGCTTCATGGCCGCACCCCGCAAATGGGATAGCTGATCGGCAAGGCGCAAAGCGTTACCTGGAGTGAGGAGTAAGTCGTTCATGCGCGGGCGCTCGCCGGAAGCCAGGCGTCGCACCCCTTCAGCCATGGCACCACCAGCGATTCCGCCTGCCAGCTTCCCAAAGCGGCTAAGGCGAGATAAACGCCCGGTCGGGACTATGCGGCCCCTGGGCTGTCTTTCATCTGTCATCACGCTCCTCAGGGACCAGCGGCGTGCGAATGGTCTTTATGGCAAAGGCTGCCGGGTCTGGTGTCTACTGAGCCATTGAGCCATTGAGCGAGGTCCTCGTTCCCTTGCACAAGAGCCAGCGCCGCCGCGGTGTTGCCGGCGGCATCAACGGCATTAATATCGGCGCCCGCATTCAACAGCAGTTCGATAATCTCTCGGCGATCAAACAGAGCGGCCATCATGACAGCCGTTTGCCCTGCAGCGTTCCGCAGGTTAGGATTGGCACCGGCGGACAGCAGAAGCTGGGCGATAGGAAAATGACCTTTGAACGCTACCCCCATGAGCGGGCTACCGGTGGCGGTGATACCGTTGGGACTTGCGCCGTGAGAAAGTAGCAGCGCGGAAGTGGTCTCGAATCCATGATAGCTCGCAAGGACTAGCGGCGTATGTCCCTTCGTGTCGGTTGCTTCGATATCCGCACCCGCTTCCAACAAGATTGGGATCATGTCGTCGCGGCCAATCCGGGAAGCTTCGAACAGCATTTCCTGGATGCGCTCAGGAGATGGGAGCGGCGGAAGCGCCGGAGGCGTCACCGAGTTTTGACCGGGAGGGGTATCGCTCATCGAATTCCTCAATCTGCTGCCGCTTGGGTTTGAGTGGAACTGTCGTAGCCCATTCCTGGACGCTCCATCAGCTTGCCGCCGGACCACATTACGGCAATCGCCGCCACAAACACCGTTAGAAGAGCCATTCCCAGATAGATCGGCTTACGACCTGACCCGCCTTTATGCCGGTGTGGGTTCTTGCGATTATGACCCATGTCGCCGCTCAGGCCGCTTCAGCGCGCGCAGCATGACCCGCCCACAAATGGCTGCGGTATCGTTCGAAACACAGCTTCCCGCACAGCAGGCGCATAAGTGCTCCTTCTGCTATCGCCACTGCCCGCCTAGGATCTTCTTCGATCAGAGGACGGAGCGCCTCGCGGTTCCAGGTTTCGCTGTGCTTGACGTCCAGCACTGCATGCAGGTCGAAGTATCGCCGTTCACGGTTGGATAGACCAACACGCCGCAGTCCTTTTGCCACCATTGCTGAACGCCCTGGCGCTGTCAGTTCGATGACGCCCAGTGCGCCCACCGAGTGCCAGGCATAGCGTCGGGAAGTCGCAAGACCGGTCATGGTATTGGCTAGCGCCAAGCTTTCGGGGACCGTGGTGGGGATAGTTGGTTCGATATTGAGAGCTTCGGATACAACGGTCAGCATCGGTCCGTGCATACCCTTTGGATTACCGCAGCCCATCTCGTCCCAATAATTGCGCGCCAACTCAAGCTTTGCCCGATCGGGCAGCTTGACCTGGGTGAGAGCGACAAGGTCGTCGAAGCCAGCTTCGCCGGCCGCCTCTTGCTCAAAGAACCAGCGCAATTCTTCGCGCGTCGCATGTTCTGCCAGCCACGGAAACAGAGGATCGTTTTGTCCGGGCCCTGCCTCGATCAGGCCCTCGAACCACGATACAAAACCAGCGGGATCGGTGGGTACTTCCGCGATTCCAGCGTGAATGGCAGCGCGCAGATATTCAAGAAATTCACCTTCGACGACCCGCATCCGGGCATCTTCGGTGAGGGTCTGGGCCCAGTCGTCCGTAGGGAACTCCGGTGCCAGCCGTCTGTAATTCCACATGGCCAGCGACTGTTGGAAGGCGTCGGAGAAATAGAATTCGCTCAAGTCGCAATCTCGTTGGGGATGAAAATTTCGCATTGATATCGATCCTCGAGCCTGTTTGGCTCAGCAATAAGTGAGAAGGCGGGAGAGAGCATTCACCGCAATGCCTGGCGACGTTCGCCACGCCGATCGGGGCTGACCCATTCCGAGAGTTGTTGGTTGGGCGAGCGGACTTCCCGCCTTTGCGCAATCCAGCTCATAGTGACCCCATACCGCTTGAGATCTTCGATCAGCAGGTCGAGGCAGAAACTGGGCTCGGTTGGCTCGATAAACGCCGCGTCGGGCATCTCCTCGCCAAACATGGTCAACGCTTCCCATGCGGTCCTGAATGAGCGAACGTCGTATCCGCCACGTTCCAAACGCGCGACTTGTAAGCGGCGAGGCGCATCTGCCTGGGCAACTACCATCGCGACCAATCTGGTTTGCGAATTTCTCTCCATGCAATGCAAATGCGCAGCCCTGCGCATAAGCTCCCGTGGTTTTGTATTAATCAGGCTGATCTGAGTTAAACGGCGTGCCGAGCGGATTAGCCGCCATATGCAATAATCGGCACCGACATCATCGGTAAGCTGCCCAGCGGGCTGGGTGTGGCCAGACCCCGGTCGGGATCAAACGCCTCCGAGGAGTTGTCTGGCTATTTGCCGTCGAGAAAAGTATCTAGCAGATAGTCTTGAACCATGACGTTTGAAAATGCTTTGCTGGATGAACGTCGCTCGCTCGGGAATAAACTGCCGCCGCGACCCGAACACATCCACTCAGCTTAAATTGTTCAGCGCAGCCAGGAACAAGGCCTTGAGATATCGGCGGGTGGTCATGGCGGTTTCGTAGTCTTCCTGGAAGCGCGCCATCTCCTCGCATGAAGAGAATGTCCGGCTGGCGCGGATCACCGCATCACAGGACTTGATCCAGGGCGCGTGTTGTCCAGCGCCAGTCCGGTACAGTGCCCGCGCCTCGTCGCAGACCGTCCTGGCATTGTCGGTGCAGGCCTGCGAAAGCGCCACATAGGCAAGGAAGTCCGCCCTTGTGTAGCGGCTCGGCGCAGCGTCGCGCACGGCGAAGACGGTCTTGGCGAAGAAGTGGCATCCCTCGGGGTCGATCATGTCGGCGTCGTTGTGCAGGAAGCAGGCGAGCGCCAGCCTGGGCCATGCCTTGTCGAGATCGCGGCTGACCCCGGTCGCAGTCAGGTGCATCCAGCCCAGGTACTTGCAGGCGTAGGGCCCACGCCCCGGGTCGTCGCCGTCGCACACGCGCGTGAACCGCGCCTGGGCTTTGGTATAATCGCGCAGCTGGCGGTTCTGGAGATAGAGCTTGCCCGCCTCGTAGCAGCCGAGGTCGTTGAGGCCAGCGTTGCAGGACATATCGTAGTGACCCAGCGCACCGCGCAGATCTCCGCCGCGAGCAGAGCCAACGCCGCGGCTCCAGCAGGTATCGACGTTGAAGTCCGCCTTGCACGGCGGTGACTGGTTGGCCGGCGCCGGGTACTGGATCTCGTAGTTCGGAAACGCTTCGTCGTCGGAAGACCGTTCCCTTCCGATTTCGCGCATGCGCGCCAGGAAACGGTCGTGGACCCGCCTGATGCTGTCCGGGCGGCAGTTCAGCGCCGCCAGCGTCTTGCCGGCACGGCTGACCGTCAGCGTTGCGAAGGGCTGGAGAGCGGTCGGGTCTGGCGCGGCTCCGTTCCTGAAACCCGCCGTCATGCGATAAGCGGTGTCTCCGTTGGTGAAGGTCACGATCTCGTCGATCGTGTCGCCCGGGCCGTTCTTTCGGCGATAGTCGAGATCGGCCAAGGGGCTGCTTAGCGTTAGTTCCGGCTTTTGCAGGGCCGAGCCGTAACGATAGGTGGCGCGTGTGCCCGTGATGGAAACCGAAACCTCGCGCTCCTGCCCCTCAATTCGGCAGGTCAGCACGGCCTCCTCCTGCCGTGCATCCGATGCGACTGCACCGCTCGTCCAAAACGCGGCGACAAGCGTGAGGAAGGCTTGGGCGATATATCGCATCGATCTATTCCTCATCCGCGGTGCGATCGGCCGGCTCGTCGTTCTTTGAGGGCGGCGTGGAACGATCAGCGATCGCACTGCGTGAAAGGGCAAGGGCTTTCGCGGCATGGCCGGCAGAAGGGGTCTTAGGGTCGAGCGCGAGGCTGCGCTCCAGCAAAACAATGGCCCGATCATCGTCACGCTTGCGCCCGTTTCCGGTCTGGTAGGCGCGGCCGAGCGTGAAGCAGCTTTCTGCCTCACCCAGCCCGCACGCTTCGTCATGCAGATCGAGGGCGCGCTGACGGTCCCTCGCGGCGCCTCGGCCGTCGTCGATCATATTTGCGAGATTACCGCAGGCGCTGGGGTCCTTGGCCTCGCACGAGGGTTCGAACAGCGCGATGGCGCGTGTGTAATCACGTCGCAGGCCCAGGCCATCGCGGTAGAGCACACCCAGATTGTAGCAGGCGTGCTGATCGTCGGCCTCACAGGCTTGTCTGAACAACCGTGCTGCCCGGCGATGATCGCGCGGCACGCCTCGTCCCAGCGAATAGGACGCACCGAGGTTGGCGCAGCCTGCCGTCGAGTCGTTCGTGCACGCCCGCTCGAACAGCGCGGCGGCGTGCGCATCGTTCTTGGGAACGCCGACGCCGTTGATGTAGGCAAGGCCGAGGTTCGAACATCCGGTCGCCTCGCCGCCATGGCACGCATAGGCGTAGTAGGCCCGGGCGATATCGGCCGATTGCGCGACGCCTTGCCCCTTGCCGTAGGCAAATCCCGTCATCGTACAGCCTGGCATGTCGCCCAGCTGACAGGCCTTGCCGAGGGTCGCAACGCCGAGAGCATCGTCGCGTCCAATCCCGTTCCCTTCGAGAAGCCGGTCGCCGAGGCGGGTGCAGGCACTGGCATCATCGTCCTCGCACAAAGCCTTCAACTCGGAGACGAGGTCGATCCGGGCGACTTGCTGAGTCTGCGCCGGGCCGGCCAGCCCGGCGAGTCCAGTAACCAGGGCGGCCGACAGCACGATGGCGCGGATCATTGCGTGGTGCACGCCGGATCGGCGCATACGAAGGGCGCGTCATCGCCGTCCGTGGGAGCGAGGCTCGCGCGGAAGCGCAGGTCTTGCGGGGTGACTGCCAGGACCGTGATTTCGATATCGCGGATACGCATTGTCTTCTGGGAAGCCGGGAAGCGCATCGTCTGGGCGCTGCTGGCGTGCGCGAGATCATCGATACTGTAGCCGCGCAAGTCGAAGGCCAGCTCTCCCTTTTCAATCCCGCGATAGGCAATATCGTAGATCGTGCCGCTTTCGATCGTATCGTAATTTCGGGCGTCGGGAATTTCCACCCCCTTGGCATAGTCGCGCGGCGGGACCACGGCGTGACCCGCAGTGGTGGCTTGCGCTGTTCCGAAAGTGTCAGGCGAGGGCGCCGTCGAGCGGATGACCGGTACCTTGGGGTCCGCGCGCATGCGTTCATGCAAGTCTGCCGGGCTCACCGAAGCCTCGGTATCGGCGATCAGCGCTTCGGCGAAGGCGACCTGGTCGATCGCCAGAGGGAAGCCGTCGGTCTGGGTTCGATCGGCAGCGCAGACGAACTGCAACTGCGCGGCTCCTACCGACCCGGCTTCTACAGGGTTGGGGCCGGCGTAGCTCAGCGCCGTTTCATCGAGCCTTTCATCTTCGGCGCCGTAGCGCAGGAACAGGTCCCACGTTTCGGTGTTGTCGTGGCAGTCGCCGATCATGGAAGCGCGCAGAGAGGCGGCGGGGTTGCCGGGTTCGCGAAGGATCTGGCTGGCTTCGTACCGGACTGTGTCGCCGTCCCGCACGATCGATTCGGCGTCCACGAACAGCACCTTGTCGGCACCTTGCGTTACGTACCACCACTGCGATGCCCGCGCCTGCGCCGCCGAAGGCAAAAGCATGGCTAAGCCACAGGCAAGAATTCCAGGCTTCATCCAAAGCTCCCCTGTCATTATGGAGACCTTAGACGGCACAAGTCGTAGCTTACAACCGCAGCTGCTTATCTCCGCAGAGGTGATGCGATCACCTGGGATCGCAAAAGGTGAAGGGAAGGAGGGGCTGCAGTCCGTCGAATTGAGGCTTATAGGCAGCCGCTGTTCAGGAGATGCCTGCCATGGCCGGGAACCGGAGAGCCGTGGCGAGATTCTTGCCACATTACTGCAAGCAGAGTTTTTGATGACCATTGAAGTCCTGATCGTCGATGATGCCCCCTTCGTTGCCCTCGACCTGGAGGATACGGTATTTGAAGCTGGATTTATGGCTCTACAGCCGTGCGGCTCGGTCAGCGGCGCGCTTGCGCTTCTCGATCGGCGATTACCCGATTGTGCAATTTTGGACATAAACTTGGCCGACGGCGATGTATTCCCCGTAGCCGATCGCCTGAGTGCCGCAGGTGTGCCAATCATCTTTCACTCGGGAATTTCGGACACCTCCGCGGTAAGGGCGCGATATCCCGGCGCATATTTCTGCCTGAAACCTTGTCCGCAAGCAGAGCTGTCAGAAACGCTGCGCCGGGCGACTTCCAGCAAGGCCCAAGTGCTTTCGTAGAGCGAGAAGGACCAGAAGGTCTACCAAACGCTCCATGCGCTAACCTGACTAGGCTTGGCTCGATCAGCTGAATCGAGATTCCCCGGTCGACGAGATCGTTTTTGCTGTCCTCATGGCAATCCCTTCGGTTGTTCCAGGCCACTCAAGACCATTTTTCGAGATTTGTGCCGCAGAGTTGCGCGAACCCGGCGGCATCCCACATAGGGAGCGTGAGCCGCTCGTTGATCCGAACCGCCAATCTTCACCGTTGGCTGATTTTAATTGCAGGCGATCTGCATTGGGAGACGCCGCGCCTCTGCGATGCGCTGCTGGAAACGTACTACTGGGTAATCGGCCCTATGCTCGCAATCGACCCCGAGAAACTGCGACCGAGTAATGACCAGGATGGCTGAGTAGCCGCGAAGGAGCCAGTCGCTGCGGTGCGGCCGCCTGATTGCAGCCGGAGCATTAACTGGCGTGGCGCCAGGAAAAGCAGGCATACGCGAATGGCGCGGTCCGCGAGCCGATTAGGCCGCAGGGCGCATGTCCATTTCGAGTTCGCAATCCTTTTGCAGAGCATCGACCAAAAAAGCCTCCAATGGGTGTGCAACCGGCAACCTCTTGAAACCAGGTCGTGCCAGCAGATAGCCTTGCATGTAGCGGATGCCGATCTTGCGCATAGCGTTGTACTCGCCCACCGTCTCAACGCCCTCTGCGACGATGGCCATGCCAAGCGCCCTGGCTATTGCCACCACGCCCGAGACGATGATCTGTCGCGGCTCGCTTTGATCGACACCGCGGATCAGGTCCATGTCGAGCTTGATGAGATCGGTCTGGAACTTCGCCAGCAGGCCCAGCCCCGCATGGCCCGCCCCGAAGTCGTCGATCGCCGTCGTGAAGCCCATTTTACGGTAGCTCGCGACGATATTGCGGACATGGTCCGTATCGATCATCTGCTCGTTCTCGGTGAATTCGAAGATCAGCCGATCGGTGGGAAAGCCAACCTCGCGGGCCGTCTTGAGCGTAAGCTGGATACACGCTGCCGGGGAATACACGGCGTTAGGAAGGAAATTGATCGAAAGCTTGGCATCTGAGGCGAGGATCCCGGCATCGACCGCACCTTTGATCGCGGCGACCCGGCATTGCTGATCGAAGGCATACCGGTTCTCAGCCGTCACTTTCGACAGCACTTCGGCCGCGCCTTCGCCGTTGCTGCCGCGAACGAGGGCTTCGAAGGCGAATGGGCGGCCCGTTTCGCAATCGACTATCGGTTGAAACGCCATCGCAAGATCGAAGGTAGCGCCTTCGGATCTGCAGCCCTGACATCCTGTTTGCATGTTGCCGTCTCCTGTCCCCCGTGCCGAGGTTAAAAGACGAGAAATAATAATGCCTTAACATCAGCAACAGATTCGCTGGCGCCGTTGCCTTTTGCGAAGTGGGCAAGACAGGAAAATGCCGGCTCGTCCGCTATTGTCTACCTTGGGTTCCGCTGGCGGGGAGAACCTGTCCGTGATCGACCGACTGCGCCGTATCGAAAGAACGAACCGCAGCCCAGATCATCACGGCCGAAACAGCGATGATCAAGCCGTAGATCACCTGGGCCCATGGCCCAAGCCTATGTTTCCCATATCCCATGACGCCATCTTCCTGTGCGAGTGGGGCGCGGCGGTCATCCATCCACGGTAATCGAGCGCATGCGTTGATTGGGATGGCCGCTCAGGAATGCGCCGCGTTCACGAATTCGTCGAGCGTTTCCGGTTTGCCGATTGCAATCGGCATCGTCCACTCAGCCAGATCGGCGTTTGATCCATCGAAGCTTTCGAAGCCGTGCCAGACATCGTCTCGCCGCTCTAGAATTCCCCGTCCGCTCGCGGTTACAAGGGCCATGCCGCCCGCCACGTCCCAGATGTTGGGGCGCTCAAACCAAGCCATGTCGAGAAGCCCTGCTCCCACGAAAGCGCATTCGATTGCGGCAGAGCCGGTCTTGCGTCCATCCCAGCTGAACTTCTGGCGCAAGGCATGCGGTTCACCGCCGAGCTTGCGTCGAACGGCTGGGTTGGCGTGAGTGGCCAGCGGAGCGCCGTTGAAGCGCAAGTCGCGAGAGGAAACTGCGTGATATACGCCAGCCTCAAGGGCGTGGCTGGTACTGCACCATAACGCTCCTACGACGGGTCTGCCGCGAAACAGGACGCCTACAGAAGACGCAAAAAGCGGGAAACCGTTGATGAAATTGGTCGTCCCGTCGATAGGGTCGACAGCCCAGACGAAGTCGTGCCCGCGCCCTGGCCGATGATCCATTTCTTCGCCAATGATGTCGTGGTCAGGGAAACGATCGGCCAGGCGCTCGCGGATCATCTGCTCGACGCGGCCATCGATTTCTGAAACCGGATCGGTGAAACGCTCGGGGTCTTCTTCAAGTCCCTTGTACCGGACCTGCAGCATACTGCCGAGTGCTGCGCGGATTTCGTTGCCGCCAAGCTGGGCGAGTTCGATGGCGAGGGTCTCGACGTCGCTCAAGAGTTGGCTATCGGGCTGGTCAGGTAAGGTCATCTGTAGTTCTCCTGGGGAACAAGGATCCGCACCGGGCCGGAACGAACGCGAATGTCGACGCTGCCAAACATGCCTTGATCAGGGCATCGGTCGTCGACGCGGAAAGGGCGTTGCTCTACCGATAGCCTGAGGCACGGGGCTTGGAGAGGTTTGATAGGGCATGGCTGATCGTCGGGATCTTCGGCCCAGGCGAGCATTGCATTTCGGTCAGCGGTGGTGACGATCACGACGTCTAGCAGTCCGTCACCCGGATCCGCGTGGCAACCTAGGCGTAGGCGAGGCCCCGCGAACGGTATGCTCATCACCTCGACCATCAGGCAATCTCCAGCCCACTCCCAACCGTCGGCTTCGACACAGCAACGGAACGTCGTCGCTTCCCGCAAGGCCGTTCGGAAAGCTGCGCGTCCATTGGCACGTTTTTCCTCGGCGGTGTCGGGTTCGTCGTCGACATCATCGAAAGACTGGGTCAGCACGCCGGCCCCCACTGCTTCGACGAACTGCTTGTGCCCCCAAGGTCCGTGGGCCTCACACCGGTCAAGCAGGGTCCAGTTGGACAGGGACCAGCGGCGCGGAATATTGCGCCAGTCGCCTTCAATACCAAGAGCATGCGCAATGTTATTCGACCCGCCCAGAGGCAGAACCCCGATCGGCCGTTTGCCATTATCGAGCAGCGAGACCACGTGCGACACCGTGCCATCACCGCCTGCTGCGATCACGAAATCAAATTCTGCAGATAGCGCCTGCTCCAGGTCCTCCTCACCATGAGCGCAGTAGATTGTATCAAAACCTGCTTCCTGCAACACCCGTTCTATGTGCGCACGCGGTACAGGGTCAGTTCCTGCGTTCTCATTATGCACGATCAACGCACGCGGTTTCTTTCGAATGTCCATGGTCTTTCCCATCATCCGTAATAGCGCCGATGCTCCGTCCGTTCCGGCCCGAAATGAAATGTAATCCCGCGCTGGCGAATGGATTGATCCGATTGCCGTCCAAGTGGATTCCCCGGTCTAGAGCTGATCGGCAAAGCGGAAGGTCTGCTGCTGAAGGCGCAAAATTCTCCGCTGAGCGTTCGGCATGGGTCGGATCTGCGGAATTTGTGACAAAAACTGCCGCTCCAGACATCAGCGGCAACCACCGGTGCCAACCGATCTGACAGCGCGCAGCATCCGATTGTGGCAGCGAGCAACGCTACCGAGCGATCTGAGGGTTCCACCGAACGATATCCTGGATGGTGTCCGCCTTGGTGATGGATTTATCTGGAAACGCTTTGTTACAAAACTCGATGGCGATCGTTACGCCGATGATCACTTTCGAGGATACCTGCTACCTTATGCCGATACCCATTCCCGCAGATCGCGCTCAGACGCTGGATGCCACTCGCACGCTGAAAATGGCGAAATCGGCACACGCATATGTTCGCGGGAATACAGCGAAGTTCTATGAATGGCTGGCAGTGTCGCATCGCGTGCCCGAGGGACCGGCAATCTGGATCTGCGGAGACTGCCATCTTGGCAACCTCGGGCCGATTGCGAGCGGCGACGGGCGTATCGCGGTGCAGATACGTGATCTTGATCAGGCCGTCGTGGGCAACCCGGCACATGACCTGATCCGGTTGGGCCTTTCGCTCGCGACAGCGGCGCGCGGCTCCGATCTTCCCGGTGTCACGACCGCGCGAATGATGGAAGAAATGATCGAGGGCTACGCCGCTGCCATGAACGATTTAAGGGATGGTGATCCCGGCGACGAGCCGAATGCCGTCCGCAGTATCCGCCGCAAGGCGTGGGCACGCCGGTGGCGCCATCTTGCCCGCGAAAGGCTCGATGACGACACTCCCAAGATTCCGCTGGGGCGCAAGTTCTGGCCGCTAGCGAAAGGCGAAGACCAGGCGCTGCGCCGACTGTTTGAGCGCCCGGAAGTAACCGAGCGCATCCTAGCGTTCGAGAAACACGACGAAGACCGTTCTGTGCAGATGGTTGACGGCGCCTATTGGCTCAAGGGATGCAGTTCGCTTGGGCTTTTGCGCTATGCGGTGTTGATAGAGATCAGAAGGGACAGGAATCGTCCGGTTTATGCACTTGTTGACATAAAGGAGGCGGTCGATCCGATTGCGCCGGCCTATCCTCACGCCTCTATGCCTGCGGACAACGCGCACCGGGTGCTCCAGGCAGCGCGCGCCTTGTCACCACATCTGGGAGAGCGAATGATACCAGTCGAGATGATGGGAAAATCGTTGTTCATTCGGGAACTGGCGCCTCAGGACCTTAAGCTGGAAATCGGCCAATTCAGCGAAAAGCAAGCCGCGAAGGCTGCTCGATATCTCGCGTTTGTTGTGGGCAAGGCACATGCGCGGCAGATGGACGAGACGACCCGTCGGGAATGGTCACGGCATCTGGACGCGGATCGCCGTTCCTCGATTGATGCGCCGTCATGGCTATGGGAAAGTGTGGTGTCTTTGGCCGGCCGCCATGAAAGCGGCTATCTCGAGCATTGCCGCCTCTATGCGCTCGCCGCTTGAGAGGAAGATTCTGGCGATGCTGCCGGGAGGCAGGACAGGATCGCTCGTATCGCCATCGCCGCCGTTCAACTGCCTTAAGTCCCAGGTTCACCCCTGCAGGCTCATTATCGCCAAACCTGCGGAAGCGTCATGTCTCGGGAAATGCCCCTTCCAAGGCGATGATAGTGATGGGCGCGTACCTGCTCGACAGCTGTTTGGCTCTACGATGATCGGATCCGGCGTGAGCCAAAATTCCTGGGGCATTGCCGGAATACGTCGAGTTGGCCAGCAGCCGTCGGAAAACCAGACCTTTTGCACGTGGGGGCCAAAATCCGCCGGTTGAGAGTCCGAGATATCGTCGACACCCGAAGGCTGGGTCTGAGACGATGCCATCGTTCGCAATGCCGTCTGGGAATGTCGGGTTCCAGATTAAGCGGTCGTCTCAGGGCGGCATTGTTCATCCACTGAACGAGCAAGTCTTAGTCGATTTCGTAATTTCGGCTCACCAGCCAAGAGGGCCAGAT
>Ga0308165_1004056_pt1 | contig 14930 bp, 10 predicted proteins | sample PhyWR2_FD_201032 | JGI IMG/M metagenome (GOLD analysis project Ga0308165, IMG submission 201032) | Phyllosphere microbial communities from UC Gill Tract Community Farm, Albany, California, United States - DLSLW.R2 | ecosystem: Host-associated > Plants > Phyllosphere > Unclassified | place: USA...
CGACGATTTTTACGAAGTATTTCAGTCGTCTAAAGTTCATTTTGCCCCCTGTTAAATTGCAGTGCCGGTACTGGCGCTTGTTGTTGATAAGGTTTTTGCAATATGGATGCCAGTTTTTAAGAGAGGTCTGATAAGTACGCTAAGCGGCTGAAAATAAGGAAATCTAATCACGACAGCGGGTTTTATTACTGAAACAGTGGTTTATGATCTGCCCCAAAAGGGGTATATCTGCACCAGAATCGTGCAATCCATGATAAATAGCGGCACTTTGCTGATTTTGTCAGCAAACGATGATCAGAAGGCGATCCAGCCTTTGACAAGCGTCTGCGAGGTCGATAATATGCGCCCCGTTCACACGATTCCTCTGTAGTTCAGTCGGTAGAACGGCGGACTGTTAATCCGTATGTCACTGGTTCGAGTCCAGTCAGAGGAGCCAAATTAGAAAAGCCCGCTTAAGGAAACTTAAGCGGGCTTTTTGCTTTTCCAGAACACGGTTAGCGCGGTGCGTCGACACGCCATTTGCGGGTCAGCGGTTTTTCGACCTCCACAATCAGGAACATCACAAAGCCGATGATGAAGGTGATGACCCAGTAGCGGAACGGTAAGGATTCAGTGCCGAACAGCATCTGCATAAACGGTGCGTAGATAATCAGCAGTTGCAGCACCAGCAGTACCGCCGTCACGATCCAAATCCCCCGGTTCGCCAGCAGCCCTTTGCTCAGCGAAAATCCGTCCGACACGCGGCAGTTAAGCATGTAGAACCATTGTGCGGTCACCAGGGTTTGCAGCAACACGGTACGGATAAACTCCGGCGAATATCCGCGCGGTTGCAGCCAGGCCTCCAGCACGAAAGCGCTCACGGCGATCATCGAACCGACAAACACCACGCGCCAGATGGCAAACCCATCCATAACATGCAGTTTGGGGTCACGCGGTGGCCGGTTCATAATGTTTTTCTCACCGGCCTCAAACGCCAGTCCGAAGGAGAGCGTGGCGGAGGTCGCCATGTTCATCCACAGGATCAGCACCGGCGTCAGCGGAATCAGGTTACCTGCCAGCAGGGCAATAATGATGAGCAACCCCTGCGCCAGGTTGGTGGGCATGATAAAGAGAATGGTTTTTTTGAGGTTATCGTAAACCCGCCGCCCTTCCCTCACCGCACTGGCGATGGTGGCAAAGTTATCATCGGTCAGCACCATGTCAGCCGCCTCCTTGGTCACCTCCGTCCCTTTAATGCCCATGGCAATCCCGACGTCAGCCTGCTTCAGCGCGGGCGCATCGTTGACGCCATCGCCGGTCATCCCGACCACCTCTTTCTTGCTTTGCAGCGCCTGAACCAGACGGAATTTATCTTCCGGGCTGGTACGCGCAAAAATATCAAATTTCTGCGCGGCGTCGCTCAACTGGTGATCGTCCATCACTTCAAGCTCGCGCCCGGTAATGGCATTATCCGCATTCCCGATCCCCAGCATTTTGCCAATGCTCATCGCCGTTTGCGGGTGGTCACCGGTGATCATTTTGACGCGAATCCCCGCCTGCAGACAGTCGCCGATCGCGGTAATGGCCTCAGGACGCGGCGGGTCCATCATCCCGGCAATCCCGAGCAAAATCACGCCGTGCTGCAAATCGTCATGCGTCAGTTCCGTTTGCTCCAGACTCGCCGGTTTCCAGGCGGCCGCGACCATGCGTAGCCCTTCACGCGCGTACTCCTCGATTTTCGCTTCCCAGTAAGGCTGGTCGAGCGGCTCAAGGCCTGCTTCAGTCTGCTGGTGCTGACACAGCCTGAACAGCACGTCCGGGGCTCCGGTAATCAGAATCAGCTCTTCATCCCCAATGCGGTGAAGGGTCGACATATATTTGTACTGGGAATCAAACGGGATCTTGCTGCGCAGCTGCGTCTCAACCGACGGCAGCGGGACTTTGGCCGCAAGGACTTTTAATGCCCCTTCCGTTGGCCCGCCTGTAATCTTCCAGAAGCCCTGATCGTCTTTCATCAGCTGACTGTCGTTACACAGGTCAATCGTGCGCAGATAGCGCTCCAGCAGCGAACCGTGCGTGACCGTAACAGGCGTTGGATCATCAACGGGATGGAAATTTCCTATCGGTTCGTAGCTGTCGCCTTCCACGCGATAAATGGTGTCCGCTGTGATCACCGCTTTGACCGTCATTTCATTCATGGTCAAGGTGCCGGTTTTATCCGAGCAGATCACAGTCATTGCGCCCAGCGTTTCTACGGTCGGCAATTTACGAATAATGGCTTTCTGCCGGGCCATCGTTTGCACGCCAAGCGACAGAATAATCGAAATAATTGCCGGCAGTCCTTCCGGAACCGACGCCACCGCAAGGCTAATGAGCGACAGCATGAGCTCGGAAACAGGCATATCCCTGAACAGGACGCTAAAGACAAACAGCGCGGCCATCATCACCAGAATGATAATGAAAATGGCTTTCCCAAGCTTATCCATCTGAATCAGCAGCGGCGTTCGTTGTTGCTCAATATCCGCCATCATCTGGTTGATATGACCTAATTCGGTATCACCGCCCGTGGCAATAACAACGCCCTGACCGCCGCCGGAGCTGACTGTGGTTCCCGAGAACAACAGGTTAGTCCGGTCACCCAGCGGCAGCTCTCCTTCAAGCCGGTCAGTTATTTTTTCAACGACCGTCGATTCGCCCGTCAGAATCGCCTCTTCCACCCGAAGATTATGCGCTTCGATAATCCTGAGATCGGCCGGGATGCGATCGCCTGCGCGGATCACGACGATATCGCCAGGCACCAGCGCAGTCGTCGGGATGGTTTCATGATTGCCCTGACGCACTACCACCGCCTCGCTGGAGAGCATATTGCGGATACTTTGCAGCGATTTTTCTGCGTTGCTTTCCTGAATGTAACCAATCAGCGAGTTGATCACCGCCACGCCCAGGATGACCAGCGTGTCCACCCAGTGTCCCATCACCGCCGTCAATACCGCCGCCGCAAGTAACACGTAGATCAGCACATCGTTGAAGTGGGCTAAAAAGCGTAACCACGCCGGTTTGCCCGGCTTTTGCGGCAGTGCGTTTTCGCCATACTGCTGAAGCCTTGCCGTGGACTCTGCACGGCTGATCCCTTCCGCAGTACTGGCTGTATTTGCCAGCGTTTCTTCTACGGAAAGTCGGTAAAAGGGTTGGTCCGGTTTTTCTGTCTTCATCGATCCGTCCTCACGTCCTGAACTCAAAAACACTCTTTTCCATTGACGCCGTTAACGCACAACAAAAACCGGAACGTGCGCGTAACGAACAATGTTTGCCGCGTCTGACCCCAGTAAATGCGTCTGAATATTGGGATTGCGTGAACCAATGATGATCATGTCCGCCGCGAGATCGTCAGCCAGGAGGGTGACTTCGTCGCGGACATTCCCGCTGCGGACATGAAGATGAATGCGATCCTCAGGGAAATTGATTTTTTTGGCGAACGCCGCAAGTTTTTCTTTCGAATTATTAATCATATAGTCATCCATTTTTCGCGCATCCGAAATAAAACCGCGCGTCAATTCTGGCGAGAACTTTGGAATAACGTGAAGGAGATGGATATCAGCTGAAGCAGCTTGCGCGAGGAATTGAGCGTGCGCCACGGCTTTGTCAGCCAGCCCAATTTCGTATACATCGACAGGAACCAGAATATTTCTGTACATAGCGAGCATCCTTTTATAACCCATACGAGTAGTCATAAATGACATTACACATAATGAAACGCAGGAAAATTAGCTCTACAACCAAACACTAAACGCTGAAGGGGATGGTATTAACCGTAGCACAGCAGACTGAATATGATGAAATTACTCATAATTATTTGAATAATATAAAATTATTAACATTTATCTTGATTCCCCTCTCTCATTGTGCGCCTCAGCATTACTCCCAACATTAAGATATGTTTAACCTTTTATTATTTCTGCGACTATGATCATTAGCAGACATTACGGCTAAGTAAGCCCTTCACATACACTTCAAATTGTCATCATTAACTCGCTTACGCTTAAAGATAAGGGAGAAGAAATGTTTGGATATAGTTTGGTTCGCCTGATTTTCTTTATTGTCCTTGCCATCGTCACCAGTTCCGCCGTGGGTCTATTGACTTATCTGGTGGTGTCCGCGCTCGCAGAATAGAAACGTCATCACTACTAAATGTACGGAATAAAGAAATTTTTTATTTATTAGGGGAATATCGTGAATCGTTACATTTCTCTTTTACCTGCCCTTATTTTGCTGACAACGGCCTGCGACCCTAAAACTCAGGAAACAGCGCCCCAGCCACGCATGGTTAAAGTCGCCGTGGTCACGGCGGCAGGCGAGGCGCAGCAGCGCATCTTCCCGGCGCGAATTGAGTCTGGCGACGCCACCGACCTCTCATTCAAGCGCGGCGGTCAGATTGAGACCCTCGACATCCGTCAAGGAACCAGCGTCAAGCAGGGCCAGCAGTTGGCTAAGCTCAATACGCGAGAAGCCCAGCAGCGAGTCAACGACCGCCAGACTTCCGCCACGCTGGCGCAGCGGCAATTTGATCGCTTCCAGACGCTGGCGGGCCGCCAGGCCATTTCGAAAGCGGAGATGGACGTGCAGCGTGCGACCCGCGATTCCGCAAATGCAGCGCTGAAAATCGCGCAGGAAGAGCTGAATCAGATGACGCTAGTGGCTCCTTTTGGCGGCGTCGCGGCCAGCGTTCACGTCCGTAATCATCAGGTGGTCAGCGCTGGTCAGCCTATTTTGACGCTCACGCGCACCGATTTGCTGGATGTGGTGTTTAGCATTCCAGAAAGCCTGTTCAAAACCCTGGATATCCGTAATGCCAACTACCGTCCGATAGTAAAGATTAACTCGATGCCGGACCGCGAATTTAGCGCAGTCTACAAAGAGCATACCGGCAGTAGCGACAGCAATACGCTGACCTGGCAGGTGATTTTAACCCTGCCGCGCCCGGATGATTTCCCGGTCGTGGGCGGCGTCAGCGGAACAGTCACGATTAATCTGGCAAATCTCCCGGCAGGCGCGGGGCAAAATGCCCTGGTCGTTCCTGTCGAAGCGGTGTTTAACCCGGATAACAGCCCGCGCAATGAGCCGCACGTCTGGGTTGTGCAAGGCGACGGCGACAAACTGCAGCTGGAGGATCGCAAAGTGAGCGTCGGGCAAGTCACCGCCCAGGGCGTGATCGTGACCGAAGGCCTCAAACCAGGGGAGCGCGTGGTGGCTGCGGGTGTAGGGGAATTGCACGCTAAACAACCGGTTCGCATCTGGACGCGTGAGCGAGGTCTGTAATGGATATCTCCCGCCAGTTTATCGACAATCCGATTCGCGTCTGGCTGACTATTCTGCTGCTCGGCGTCGGCGGTATTTTTGCGCTGCTGAACATCGGTCGTCTCGAAGACCCCGCGTTCACTATTAAAACCGCAGTGGTCATTACTCACTATCCGGGTGCCTCCGCACAGCAGGTCGAAGAAGAGGTCACCCTACCCCTTGAAAACGCGTTACAGCAGCTTCCTTCGCTCGATAACGTCAGTTCGATTTCATCGAATGGCTTATCGCAAATCACCGTCAATATTGCCTCGCGCTACCACTCCAGCGAGCTGCCGCAAATCTGGGATGAGCTGCGCCGTCGCGTTGGTGACGCTTCGCGCCAGTTCCCTCCGGGCGTCGTGACGCCGTTTGTGAATGATGATTTTGGCGATGTGTTTGGTTTCTTTTTTGCCCTTTCCGGTGATGAATTTACCCACGCTGAACTGGCCCGTTACGCCGATCAGCTGCGCCGTGAACTGGTCTTGATTCCTGGCGTCGGTAAAGTTGCCATTGGTGGTGCAATACCGCAGCAGATCAATGTCGATATTTCGCTACCCAAAATGGCCGCGCGCGGGATTACGCTCGCGCAGCTCTCGGCGATCCTCAGCCGGGTGAATGTAGTGTCTAACGCCGGTGAGATTGCCTCCGGCACCGAGTCCATTCGCCTGCATCCGACCGGCGAATTTGAAAATATCGATGAGCTGGGTGATTTGATCATCACCCCGTATGGCGCGGGAGCTGCGACGCGTCTGCGTGATATTGCGACGCTGTCACGCGGGCTGACGGAATCGCCTTCCAGTATCTACCACGCCAACGGTCGGCAGGCCGTCACCATGGGTGTGTCATTTATTCCCGGCGTCAATGTGATTGATGTGGGGCGGGCGTTAGAGGCCAAACTGCGGCAAATGTCGGCGGAAAAACCGGCGGGCATTAACATCGATCTGTTTTACGATCAGGCTGCGGAAGTGGGGCATTCGGTTAACGGATTTATCATCAATTTCCTGATGGCACTGGCGATTGTTATCGGCGTTCTGCTGATTTTTATGGGCATTCGCAGCGGGATTATTATCGCGCTTTCCCTCGCGCTTAACGTGCTAGGCACGCTGCTCATTATGTATCTCTGGGGAATCGAACTGCAGCGTATTTCCCTCGGGGCGCTGATCATCGCCCTAAGTATGCTGGTCGATAACGCGATTGTGATTGTCGAAGGGGTGCTGATTGCCCGACAGCAGGGTTCGGCCCTGATGACCGCCGTCAATTACGTGATTCGTCGCTCGGCGCTGCCGCTGCTGGGCGCCACGGTGATCGCTATTCTGGCTTTTGCGCCCATCGGACTTTCTCAGGATTCGACCGGTGAATACTGCAAATCGCTGTTCCAGGTTTTGCTGATTTCGCTGATGTTGAGCTGGTTCTCGGCGCTCACGATTACGCCGGTGATGATCAAATGGTGGCTGTTCAAAGGGCAAAAAACAGCGGAAACACCCGCAGAAGCCGATCCTTACAACGCGCGGTTTTACCGAATTTATCAGCACATGCTGAACGCCCTGCTGGTGCGCAAAACGGTAACGCTGACGTTAATGGTTGCCCTGCTGGTCGCGGCTGTCTGGGGTTTTGGCTCGGTGCGGCAAAACTTCTTCCCCTCGTCGAACACCCCTATTTTCTTCGTCGACCTGTGGTTACCTTACGGAACGGATATCAGCCAGACCGAGAAAATGACCGGCGACATCGAAAAAGCGATTAACGGCCAGGATGGCGTGGTGACCACGGTGTCGACCATCGGCCAGGGAAGCATGCGCTTTATTCTGACCTACAGCGGCCAGCGCCAGTACAGCAATTACGCGCAAATTATGGTGCGCATGGACGACCAGCGGAATATTCCGGCGCTGACCCGTCACGTCGATGATTACATTGCCCGCCACTATCCGCAGGTTAACGCCAGCACCAAGCGCGTGATGTTCGGCCCGTCCGGCGATAGCGCCATTGAGGTACGCATCAAGGGACCCGAGCCAGACAGACTGCGCCTGATAGCCAGTCAGGTTGATGATATTTTGAGTCGCGATCCGGCCACCGACAGCGTGCGAAACGACTGGCAGAATCGCAGCAAAGTGATTCGTCCACAGTATTCGCCAGCCTTGGGTCGGGAACTGGGCGTGGATAAGCAGGACATTGATAATGCGCTGGAGATGAATTTCTCCGGGAGTCGGGTGGGCTTATACCGTGAAGGTTCGGATCTGCTGCCCGTCGTTGTCCGTCCGCCAGAAAACGAACGCCAGGATGCCAACCATCTGAATAACGTGCTGGTGTGGAGTCAAAGCCGTCAGCAGTACATTCCGATGAGCAACGTGGTGAGCGACTTTACGCTGGAGTGGGAAGACCCGCTCATTCTGCGTCGGGACCGCAGTCGCGTGCTGACGGTTCAGACCGACCCATCGCCGCTTAGCCAGCAAACCTCGGGCGATATTCTGGCGCGGGTTAAACCTCAGATTGATGCTCTGGCGCTGCCGCACGGCTACAGCATCGAATGGGGCGGCGACGCAGAAAGTTCCAGCGAGGCACAGCAAGGAGTCTTCTCAACGCTGCCGATTGGGTATCTGGTGATGTTTATTATCACCATCCTGATGTTTAGCTCGGTAAAAAACGCGGTCGCCATCTGGCTGACGGTGCCGCTGGCGCTGATCGGCGTCACGCCGGGCTTTTTGCTGACCGGCATTCCCTTCGGTTTTATGGCGCTGATCGGGTTATTGAGCCTCAGCGGAATGCTTATCCGTAACGGCATTGTGTTGGTCGAAGAAATTGAGCAACAGAAGCAGCAAAAACCGCAGCACGAGGCGATCGTTTATGCCGCGACGTCGCGTTTGCGCCCTATTTTGCTGACCGCATTCACCACCGTGTTGGGGCTGGCTCCACTCCTGCGTGATGTGTTCTTCCAGAGCATGGCGGTGGTCATTATGTTCGGACTCGGATTTGCGACCATCTTGACGCTTCTGGTTCTTCCGGTTATTTATGCCTGTTTCCATCGACCGCGAGAGCAAGAAGTACCATGAATTCAACCGGACTGAATATTCTTAAAACGCTGGGATGCATGACGGCGGTGACGTTTTTTACCATCTATAACACCTGGGATCGCTATGACTACGATTACCACTGGATCCTGGGGTTTCTGACGTTTATCTCGACCATCGCCACTCCGCTGTTTTTTGTGATAGCCGGCTATCTCGACGCGCAATCGCGGCACGGTTCCCGCTGGCAAGTCGGTAAAATCCAAAGCATCGTCATCGTTTTTCTGTTCTGGATGACGATTTATTACCTGTGGGAACCTTATCAGCGCGGCTATTTAATCCAGCCGTGGTTTGTCTTTACCTTTATTGTGATTTACACCTTCCACCCGGTTATCGAATGGCTAAGCCAGCGCCGCAGGCTGTTTTGCTGGGTGGTATTTTCCCTGCTGCTGTTTGCCTACGGCTACGATTTGCTGGCGGCGTTATATCCCGAAAAACACCTGTTTTCGCTCGCGCCGCAATATCGTTTATGGACCTGGCTGCTGTTTTACCTCACCGGTCAGCTGTTTTTTGATCCGCTGATTGCCGCCTGGATCAGCAAAGATAAGGTAGTCAAAATAGCGATCGGCGCAATTCCGCTGATTTATCTGTTCACCTGGTTTTACGAGCAGCATTTCTTTTTTGCCCTGTTCAAGGCCGACCGCAACGCGTTTATTCTGACAGGCTCACAAATCTATTTTCTGATTGTGGCGCTGGTTATCGCCGCCAACGGCGTGCGTTTTCGCCGCAACGTTGAGTTCAAAGAGGCCATATTGGCGACCATCAGCAAGACGATGACCGGGGTGTATATTCTTCACTATTCGGTGTTTCATCTTCTCACCGCGATGATTCCCGTCACCTCGCTGTCGACGAAATTCATCCTGATGGCGCTGACGTTTATCGCCTCGGTGCTGATCTCGATGCTGGCGCTATCGCATTCATTACTCAAAAAAGTGATTACGATTTAGCGGCCCCTTTAAAAGCCATAGCGCACCCAGGCAAATAACACGTTGCCGTTATTATAAGTGCCCGGAATGTAGGTGAACTGAACGTTCAGGTTCTTATAACCGGCAGAAAACAGCGGTAAAATAATGGGCAGCGGCACATAGTTAGCAAAATCTTTGCGTGCCGTGATCCCTGCGGTCACGCCCAATCCCAGACGGAAATCCCGCGCATTATCCAGATACCAGCCATTTTCCCAGCCATAGCCGACGATGGGCTGCCATTCGTTATGCGAGTCCTTAAACATCATGGCGTAAAGCGAACTCCAGTCGCCCTCTTCATCGTAGCGGGAAATACCAAAACCCCCGCCTGACGGCATTTCGTTGTAATTGTCGGTTTTTTCTTTGTCGTACATAAAGCGCGCATGCCAGCTTAAAAAAGGCACATACAGATCGTAGTGCTGCGGTTCGTTCCATGTCTGCGAAACATCGGTGGTCCATTCGTTCCACCAGCGGCTGATACGCTGCTCGCCGTACACCCCAGGCTCAGCACGCAGTGAAAAAGTCACAAATACAGTCATGAATAAAAAAATAATTCGAAGTTGTCGCATCGTTAGTCCCTCAGCAATATCGCACGACGATATTCAATACTGTAAACCATCCTTCGACAACCAACCGAAAACCAACGCGAATTCATTACGATCCCTTCTGATTTTTTCGACGATGTGACGATAAAATCATTTTCTCCGGACGCCTGTCGGGGTAGTCTCATAAGCGTTGCCTATGATCGGTGACGCGAATGTGAGTAATCTTTTCCCATACTAATAATAAAAAAATCGGTACAGACAGGACTTAAAATGGATTCCACCCTCATCTCCGATCGCCCAGGCGAGGAGACACCATCGCTCACCCGCGCCCGTCGCGCGGCTTTTGGTAGCTTCGCCGGAGCCGTCGTCGACTGGTATGATTTTTTGCTCTACGGCATCACCGCCGCACTGGTCTTTAATCGCGAGTTTTTCCCACAGATCAGTCCCGCCATGGGGACGCTCGCTGCGTTCGCGACCTTCGGCGTGGGATTCCTGTTCCGGCCGCTCGGCGGCATTATCTTCGGTCATTTTGGCGACAAACTGGGCCGTAAACGAATGCTGATGCTCACCGTCTGGATGATGGGCATCGCCACCGCGCTGATTGGTATTTTGCCCTCATTCGCCACGATAGGCTGGTGGGCACCCGTCCTGCTGGTGACGCTGCGTGCCATCCAGGGCTTTGCCGTTGGCGGAGAATGGGGCGGCGCGGCGCTGCTGTCTGTCGAAAGCGCGCCACAACATAAAAAAGCGTTCTACAGCAGCGGCGTGCAGGTCGGTTACGGCGTGGGCTTACTGCTTTCAACCGGGCTGGTGTCATTAATCAGCCAGCTCACCACCGATGAGCAGTTCCTGAGCTGGGGCTGGCGCATTCCATTCCTGTTTAGCATCGTGCTGGTACTGGGCGCGCTGTGGGTGCGAAACGGCATGGAAGAGTCGGCGGAATTCGAAAAACAGCAGCGCGAAAAGCCAGTCGCCAAAAAACGATTGCCGGTGATGGAAGCGCTGTTTCAGCATCCTGCCGCATTTCTGAAAATTATCGGTCTGCGTCTGTGCGAGCTGTTAACGATGTATATCGTCACCGCATTCGCGTTGAATTATTCGACGCAAAACCTCGGTTTGCCGCGTGAGCTTTTTCTGAATATTGGCCTGCTGGTCGGCGCCATTAGCTGTCTGACCATTCCGTGCTTTGCGTGGCTTGCGGATCGCTTTGGTCGCCGACGGGTCTATATTACCGGCGCGCTGATCGGGACGCTCAGCGCCTGGCCGTTCTTTATGGCGCTGGAAGCGCAGTCGCTTTTCTGGATCGTGTTCTTCGCCATTATGCTGGCGAATATCGCTCATGACATGGTGGTGTGCGTCCAGCAGCCCATGTTCACCGAAATGTTTGGTGCCCGCTATCGCTACAGTGGCGCGGGCGTCGGCTATCAGGTGGCAAGCGTCATCGGCGGTGGATTTACCCCCTTTATCGCCGCTGCATTAGTCACCTTCTCAGGTGGTAACTGGCACAGCGTGGCGATTTATCTGTTGGCAGGCTGTCTGATTTCCGCCGCGACGGCGCTGTTCATGAAAGACGCTCGCGCCTGATGTCCTGACTTTTTTTTCACATACGTGTGACATACTATCGAGTAACGTCGCACTTATGTGGAACAAGGAGACAGACATGAATAATAAGGGCTCCAGCCTGACACCGGCTCAGGCACTGGAAAAACTGGAAGCGCTGTATGAGCAATCGGTCAGCGCCCTGCGCAGCGCCATTAGCGAGTATCTTGAGAACGGAAAACTGCCTGATGAAAAGGCACGTTTAGATGGCCTTTTTGTTTATCCCTCCCTTTCTGTGACCTGGGACGGCGGCACCACCACAACGCCTAAAACCCGTGCCTACGCCCGTTTTACCCACTCAGGATGTTACTCCACCACCATTACCCGCCCTGCTCTGTTTCGCCCTTACCTTGAAGAACAGCTGACGCTGCTGTATCAGGATTACGGCGCGCACATCGCCGTTGAACCGTCACTACACGAAATTCCGTATCCGTACGTGATTGATGGCTCTGCCCTGACGCTGGATCGCTCCATGAGCGCGGGCTTGACCCGCCATTTCCCAACCACTGAACTGTCGCAGATTGGCGATGAGACCGCTGATGGGATTTACCATCCTGCTGAATTTTCGCCGCTGTCGCATTTCGATGCTCGCCGCGTCGACTTCTCGCTGGCTCGTCTGCGTCACTACACCGGCACGCCAGCCGAACATTTCCAGCCGTTCGTGCTGTTCACCAACTATACCCGCTACGTGGATGAGTTCGTACGCTGGGGCTGCAGTCAGATCCTCGATCCCGACAGCCCTTACGTGGCGCTCTCCTGCGCGGGAGGGATCTGGATAACCGCAGAAACCGAAACGCCAGAAATGGCCGTCTCCGATCTGGCCTGGAAAAAACACCAGATGCCCGCCTGGCATTTGATTACCGCTGACGGCCAGGGCATTACCCTCATCAACATTGGCGTTGGCCCGTCGAATGCCAAAACCATCTGCGACCACCTGGCGGTGCTACGCCCGGACGTGTGGCTGATGATTGGCCACTGCGGGGGGCTGCGCGAAAGCCAGTTGATTGGCGATTACGTGCTGGCACACGCTTACCTGCGTGACGATCACGTTCTTGATGCCGTTCTGCCGCCGGATATCCCGATCCCAAGCATCGCTGAAGTGCAGCGTGCATTGTACGACGCGACCAAAGAAGTCAGCGGTATGCCCGGTGAAGAGGTTAAACAACGCCTGCGCACCGGCACCGTCGTCACCACCGACGACCGCAACTGGGAGTTGCGCTACTCAGCGTCGGCGCTGCGCTTTAACCTGAGCCGCGCGGTGGCGATCGATATGGAAAGCGCCACCATCGCCGCCCAGGGCTACCGCTTCCGCGTTCCTTATGGCACCTTGCTGTGCGTTTCCGATAAACCGCTGCACGGCGAGATCAAGCTACCCGGACAGGCCAACCGCTTCTACGAAGGGGCGATTTCCGAGCATTTGCAAATTGGTATTCGCGCCATCGATTTACTGCGTGCGGAAGGCGACAAGCTTCATTCCCGTAAGCTGCGCACCTTCAACGAGCCGCCGTTCCGCTGAGAATAATAAGGAAAACGATGAACACCACATCACCGCTGTCGGCACTTCGCCACTGGCTTCATGACAACCAATTCGCGGGCATGATTGTGCCCCGCGCCGATGCGTGGCAAAGCGAATTCTGTGCCTCATCCGATGAAAAACTGGCCTGGCTTACCGGCTTTGATGGCTCCGCCGGGCTGGCGCTGGTGCTGCAAGACCGCGCACTGCTTTTTGTGGACGGTCGCTATCAGGTCCAGGCCCGCGTTCAGGTCAATCTGGATGATTTTGAAATTCACCATCTGCATAACGAGCCGCTGGACGAGTGGCTGGCGGAAAATCTTGATGGGGGCACCCGCATCGCGTTTGACCCGATGCTCATGACCCAAACCGAATACCAGCAATTTTGCGCCACGCAGTGTGAATTTGTTCCGCTAACGGTGTCACCTTTCGACACGCTCTGGACTGACCGCCCCGCTGCGCCGGTCGGTTTGATTCGCGAGATGCCGGAAGAAATCAGCGGTGAAAGCAGCGTGGCGAAACGCCAGCGCCTTGCTCAACTGCTTGCGGCTAAAGGTGCCGATTACATGGCAATCACCCTGCCGGACAACATTGCCTGGCTGCTGAACGTGCGCGGCTCAGATATTCCGACCAGCCCGGTGCCACTCTCGTTCGCCCTACTAAGCCGCGAAGGCAGCGTGGAGTGGTTTGTTGATGGCGACAAGATTCGCGCTCTCCCCGCCTCTGCACTGGAATCGGTCGTGGTTTCAGCTCAGGACGATTTTGTCCGTCGATGTGACCAGATTTCCGAAGGCAAGTGCGTCTGGGTAGATGCCGATTCCGCGCCTGTCGCATTGCGTTTTGCCATTGAGCCACAGGGTGCAATTCTCTGGCAAGCGGACCCCATCACGATGATGAAGGCCCAAAAAAACGCGGTTGAGCTAGCAGGCTATCGCGAATGTCATCAGTCCGACGGCGCAGCCTGGGTTAATTTCCTCGCCTGGTTGTCACGTGAAGTCCCCCTGCGCGAAGCCGCGGGGAATCCGCTAACGGAGCTGGAAGCGCAGGCACAACAGCTGGCGTTTCGTGAGCAGCAGCCCCATTTTATCGAGCAAAGTTTTGCCACGATTTCGGCGTCTGCCAGCAATGCGGCAATGTGTCATTACCACTCAAGCGAAGCGACCAACAAACCGATCGTCAGCACGCATTTTTATCTGAATGATTCGGGTGGGCAATATCATAACGGCACCACCGATGCGACGCGCACGCTGGCCTACAGCAAACTCGATGCGCAGCAGCGCCTGCATTATACCGCTGTGCTAAAAGGCTTTTTATCGCTCATTACGTTGCAGTTCCCGTCGGGGACGCAAGGGCATCAGTTGGACGCGTTTGCGCGTCGTCCGCTGTGGGAACTGGGGCTTGATTACGACCACGGTACCGGGCATGGCGTGGGACACCAGCTTTTAATCCACGAAAACCCGCAGCGTATTGCGAAAAAAGTGAACCCGTGGCCGCTGATGGCTGGCAGCATCATTACCATTGAGCCAGGCTATTATCAGGCGGACAGCCATGGCATTCGCATTGAAAATCAGGTTGAAATTGTGGAGAGCATGCCCGGTTTCTGCAAATTTGCTTCACTCACGTTGATCCCGATTGATTTGAGCCAGGTAGAGCTGAATTTGCTGAGCGAGCAGGAGAAACAGTGGTTAGACAGTTATCACCAGCAGGTGAGAGACATTCTGTCGCCTCTGGTTGAGAGCGACGCGCGCCCGTGGCTATTTGAAGCGACGGCACCGATTCGCGTGAGCCGATAAGGCATGATGGGGGCACCGGCCCCCATTTCTTGCGTATCTGCCTTGCGCAGAAAAGCAAAAAGCCTGCTTTAAAAGCAGGCTTTTCTAATTTGGCTCCTCTGACTGGACTCGAACCAGTGACATACGGATTAACAGTCCGCCGTTCT
>Ga0308165_1004058_pt1 | contig 14923 bp, 16 predicted proteins | sample PhyWR2_FD_201032 | JGI IMG/M metagenome (GOLD analysis project Ga0308165, IMG submission 201032) | Phyllosphere microbial communities from UC Gill Tract Community Farm, Albany, California, United States - DLSLW.R2 | ecosystem: Host-associated > Plants > Phyllosphere > Unclassified | place: USA...
TCCGATGAAAGGACTCAATTATTTGCCGGGTTGCTGCCCGGCTGACCGTCAACGTGCCAAACGGAGAGAAGTCCGTCAAGGAAGATACGATCTTTAGCGATTTCATTAAGTAATCCATTGGCTTCCTGAGGCAAGCCCAGAAGTTTGGCACCAGCATGAATAATGAGATCGCGGAGCGAAAATCCTGTGTCTGCGCTTACCGGCTTCCATTCAAGTTTCGGCAGATCTTTGGAAATGCCTTTGCTTGTCAGCCAATCAATCGCTTCCTGCTCTCCACCAAGTCCGTCAATCAGCTTTTTCTCAAGCGCCTGACGGCCCGTGAATACTGCACCATTGGCAAGCGCCAGCGCTTCTTCATGCGTGAAAGAGCGACGTTCCTGTACAATGCCGACAAACCAGTCATAGGAATCCATGATCATGCTGCGGATCATGGCCTTGGCTTCTTCGCTTGCAGGACTGAAATAATTAGGCTCGGCTTTGAGTGGCGAAGATTTGATGGTTTCGACCTTCACGCCAATCGTGTCGAGCAGTTTCGACAAATCGGGATACTGGAACAGCACGCCGATTGAACCAACGATAGAGGTCTGATGCGCAATGATATGGTCTGAGCCTGCGGCAATCATATAGCCAGCGGAAGCCGCAAGTGTTCCAACCTGCGTTACGACTGGTTTCTTTTTGGCGATTTTCCGCACCGCTTCATAAATTGTTTCGCCGCCAACTGTGGTGCCACCGGGGGAATCAAGAATGAGGATCACAGCTTTGACCGCATCGTCGTCAGCAATCTTGTTCAGCCTTTTGAGAAGCTCTTCGTTCTCAAAAATTGTACCTTCGATGCGCACTTTCGCAACATGCGGTGTGGCAAAATTCGTGCCGCGCATGGAATAGGAGGCGATGGCGGCGATCAATAGAGCCAGCAAAAGGAGAAACGCCACGCGCCAGACAGTCAATTTACGGCGCAGCTTGCGTCTTTCGATCAGGGCTTCGGCATCTTGAGCCATTCGGTCCATCCAGTTTGAAAATGCTATTAATATCGTGCATGTATGAACCGGAATAGTGCTGCGCGGCAAGCATTTTGAGCAAGATTGCCCGTTGAAGGTTGTTGCTATATCAAAATTCAAATCTGTGTTAACAATGAGTTGATAGGAAGTTAGCCTTTTCTTAAAGGCTTAAAATCGTGCGGTTTTTCCGCTTTTACGGGCTGTTCCTGCGATTTTGCATGGCAGGTGCGGTATTTTGTGCCGTGTATTCGTCTTGAGTGTCAGGTTATGGCACCCCAAATAAAACACATTAAAACGGGATAGCCTCGGGCGAAAACTCATCCGGGAAGATTATTTTAAACAGTTAGGCAATATAGCAAAACTGCAAGATCGTTGGGTAACTGAAGAATATCATGAGCGCTGACACACCACATATTCATGTTTCGCAGGGCGCTGCTGCTGCAGCATCCGCTGTCGCTGGCATGCGTTTTGGCGCGTCTGAAAAGGCGGCATCAATGTTTAAGGCTGCGCAGCGCCATTCGGTGCGCGTGCGTGTGCTTAAAACCGCTTTGCCTGTTGCGGCGATTGCACTTGGTGCAGTCTTTTCCTGGTATACTTTCCTTGCGACGCCTGCCACGCCTGTAAAGGTTGAGGTGAACAATGGCGGCGAGAGCGGCAAGCTCGTGATGAGCAATCCGCAGCTCAATGGTTACACCAAAGACAATCGTCCTTATTCCATGGTTGCAACACGGGCTGTGCAGGACGCCAAGAACAGTGGTTCGATTGCGCTTGAAGGTATTTCGGCAGAATTGCCTGTCGGTGATAAAGGCAGCGCCAAGATCGAAGCTGCATCCGGCGTTTACGATAATGCGAATGGCCGTTTGCAACTTGATAAGGATTTTACTGTTATCACCGATGAAGGCTTGCGTGCTGTCATGCGCAATGCCGATGTTAATCTTAAAAGCGGTCAGGTGACGACAGACAAGCCGGTTGATATTCGCAATGGCGGTACACAGATCAGTGCTGACAGCATGCAAATCAAAGAGAGCGGCAAGGTTCTCATCTTTGAAAACAAAGTGCGTGTTGTGATTGACGGTGATGCAGTTTCGGGTGACAAAACGCCTGAAAATGATCGGGCGGGATAGTTTCTGAAAAGCAGCGCGCATTCGTGCCGCGTTTGGTTTGGAAATTGTGATCCAGTTTATACGCAGTCAGATATTTCTATCTGGCTGCGTTAAGTTTAAGATCAGGGCCTATGAATTATGGTCTGAGGTGCTGTTCTGAGAGGTTGATCGACTTTTCAGAACGGTTTATGCGTCAGACAGGTATGAATTGCGCTGGACCTGATCCCGAGGCGGGGTCTTTAGGGGAAGTAAAAGCGATGGAACGTGAGACGGGCACAATGAACAAGAGCTTGAAGACCCGCACGTTGCGGATGGGATTTGCGGCTTTGGCGCTCGGTCTCATTGTTGCACCGATTTCGGCTATGGCTCAGGATAGCCAGCAGGTTCCATTCGGCAGCCTCAAGCTTTCTGATGGCAAAAACCCGATCAAGATTGATGCCGACAAGCTCGAAATGCTCGACAAAGAAGGCAAGGCCATTTTCACAGGCAATGTTTCTGTGATGCAGGGCGATGCGCTTCTGAAATCTGGTAAAATGATTGTCTTTTATAACAAAGACGCGCAAGGCGCGGATGGCAAACCCGCTGGCGGCACTGCTGGCTTGAGTGGTTCTGGCATTGATCGTCTGGAAATCAGCGAAAAAGTTTATCTGAAATCCGGCACGCAGGTCGCGACTGGCGATACCGGCACTTATGACGGCAAAAGTCAGGTTATGGTGTTGCAGGGCCAGAAAGTTGTCCTCACCGATGGTGACAATGTGGCCACTGGCTGCAAACTGACGGCCAATATGGGCACCGGCAAAGCTTTCCTTGAAAGCTGCAAGGGTCAGAGCAAGGGTCGCGTTTCGATCATCATGTCGCCCAAGGATCAACAGCAGGGCGGCACTGCGCCCAAATCGAATTAACCGGAGCACGCGTGGGATTGTTCTGGAATAAGAAAGCCGACGAGTCTATGGCCGTTTCTGAAAGTGCTGCACCTTCATCGGCTGTTGACGGCATGATGCCTGCGAAGCCAGGTAAAGAAACGCGCCTTAAGGGTACACTGGTGGCGCGCGGGCTTTGCAAAAGTTACCGCGGACGTCAGGTCGTCAACGGCGTGTCTTTTGGCGTGCGCGCTGGCGAAGCGGTTGGTATTCTCGGCCCAAACGGTGCAGGTAAGACGACTTGTTTCTATATGGTGACGGGTCTTGTTCCGGCAGATGCTGGCTCCATTGAAATTGATGGTTACGACGTAACTTCGATGCCGATGTACCGGCGGTCGCGTCTGGGCATTGGTTATCTGCCGCAAGAAGCATCGATCTTCCGTGGACTTTCGGTCGAGAACAATATCAAAGCTGTGCTGGAAGTGGTCGAAAAGGACCGCAAGAAGCGCGCTATGGAACTCGATGCTCTTCTTGAAGAGTTTCACATTTCGCATTTGCGCAAGGCTGCCGCAATTTCTCTGTCCGGTGGTGAACGCCGTCGCCTGGAAATCGCCCGCGCTCTTGCATCGCGTCCAAATTTCATGTTGCTGGATGAGCCGTTTGCGGGTGTTGATCCGATTGCGGTTTCCGATATTCAGCAGCTCGTGCGCCATTTGACCAGCCGTGGCATTGGCGTTCTGATTACCGACCACAATGTGCGCGAAACGCTTGGTCTGATTGACCGTGCCTATATTATCCATGCCGGTCAGGTGCTGACCCATGGACGCCCGGCGGAAATCGTCGCCAATCCTGACGTGCGCAGGCTTTATCTCGGCGACCAGTTCACGCTCTGATTATTTCAGGTTTCCACAAAAATGTGGAAACCGCTTTCCTTCTTCACATGTATAACGCGACGACTGCTTCGACAGTCGCGTCATTTCTGCGACTATTTTTCCTTTTTCTGGAAAATACGCACATTCAGAATTGACAAGCAAGGTTCATACCAGTTTTGATGAACTGCACGCTTTAATTGAAAACAATTCGGGAACAAGCGGTTTGCCAGCTAACTTGCTGTCAGAGAAATGGGGGAGTTGCGCGTCATATGGCTCTGTCGCCGAGGCTAGATTTTCGTCAATCGCAATCGCTTGTTATGACTCCGCAGTTGATGCAGTCGATCAAGCTGTTGCAGATGACGCATATCGAGCTGGAGCAATTTATCGATATCGAGATCGAGAAAAATCCGCTTCTGGACAGAATAGAGGCTGCAAATGATGATTTTGCGGAGCCTGAAACTGCGAGCGATAGTGGCGAAGCGCCAGATGCCTCGTCGGACGAAGACTGGTTCAAAACTGATACAGTTGCTGACGCGCAAAATCTTTCGTCCACCTTTGATAGCTCGTTAGAAAATATTTTTCCCGATGATCCTGGTCGCTCAGATGATGCTGGGGCCATGCTTGATCCCCAGTGGAAAACCACCGGCGGTGAGAGTTCGAGCACCGGTGGCAGCTATGATATTGATCAGCTTACCGCGAGCCGTCCGTCTTTGACTGAGCATGTCGCGGAGCAGATTGCCCTCTCATTCAGCAATCCAGCAGATCGTTTTATCGCCACTGCACTTGCTGATGCACTCGACGAAAGCGGTTATTTGCGCGCTGATACGTCTTTGCTTGCGCAAAATCTCGGTGTTGAAACAGCGCATGTTGAGCGGGTGTTGCATGAGGTTCAAGGTTTTGATCCGGCGGGCATTTTTGCACGCGACCTGCGCGAATGTCTGGCCATTCAGCTTCGATTAAAAGATCGGTATGATCCGGCAATGGCCGCGCTTATTGATAATCTTGATTTGCTTGCGCGCCGGGATTTTGTAGCGCTCAAAAAGCTTTGTGGTGTCGATCAGTCTGATCTTCTCGATATGTTGGGTGAAATCAGAGCGCTCGACCCGAAGCCAGGCACGCAGTTCGAGGTTTCTGTTGCTGATGTGATTACGCCTGATGTGCTGGTGTCGCCGACAAGTGATGGCGGCTGGGCAATTGAGCTTAACCCTGATGCGATGCCGCGCCTGATCGTGAATAATGAATATTATGCGGAAGTCAGCCCATCAGTGAAGGCGGAAGAAAAAGCATTTCTGTCTGATTGCATGCAGTCGGCAAGCTGGCTGGTGCGCAGTCTTGATCAGCGGGCGCGCACAATTCTTAAAGTTACCCAGGAAATCGTGCGTCAGCAGGACGGCTTTCTTCGCGATGGTGTCACGCATCTCAAGCCGTTGAACTTGCGTACTGTAGCTGATGCGGTCGGTATGCATGAATCAACCATCAGTCGCGTGACGGCGAATAAGTTTATGGCAACCTCGCGCGGCGTCTTTGAATTGCGCTATTTCTTTAACGCTTCTATCGCCTCATCAGGGGGTGGCGATGCCCATTCATCCGAAAGCGTGCGCCATCGTATCCGTCAAATGATTGAGGCGGAAAAGTCGGATGACGTCTTATCGGATGATGCAATCGTTGATGCATTGAAAAAAGACGGAGTGGATATCGCACGCCGTACAGTCGCAAAATACAGGGAATCGATGAATATTGCTTCATCGGTTCAACGTAGACGCGAGAAAAAAGCCAGATTATCTGCAAGGTGATCCAAGTTACCTGTAGCGGATCAGAAGGAAGTATCTCTTTGGTAACGTCATGGAATTGCTCTGAAACTTTCATATCCACTGAAATCCGGTTTCATTTAGATTTGCTTTTTCCTAATAGACAGGGCGCATTGCATAAGAAGTGACCAACAGTGGCTGCGATTGACAATTGACGTTTCAGTCAATAGAAGCCCGGCTCGCATAACGATATGAACCTGCAAAAGTCGGCTTCACACCGACCGATTATTTGAATGGAAGGCTAGGTAATATTTCAGGAAACGCTTCTGCGTTTTCTGCGTTACATAAGAGAACGATGCGCAGTGAGCCATCCCTGATGATGAATGGGGAAATTACTCGAATAGCTTTGAAAATGAGCGCATTCTGGAAAGCAAGGTCTGCTTCTCTGGAATATGTGAAACGAGGCTAAAATAAGCACAGGACGAAAAGCAAAATTGATGCTGGTTCGCTTTGCGCTTCGCTCACCATGTGGTTAGACTACGTCCTGTTGTGTAACGCAAATGAGGTGTACCAAATGACTCTGCGTGTATCTGGAAAGCATATGGACGTCGGCGAAGCTTTTACGACCCGGATCGTTGATCGGGTTAATGATGCAGTCGGCAAATATTTTGATCATGGCTTTTCCGGGCAGGTAACGGTCACCAAGTCCGGATCGCGCTATAGTGCAGATTGTACCCTGCATCTCGATAGTGGTGCCACTCTTCAGAGCACCGGAGATGCGCAGGACCCGCAATTGGCGTTCGATGCGGCGGCTGACAAGATTGAAACACGGTTGCGTCGTTACAAGCGCCGGCTGAAATCTCGTCCTGCCACTGCACCAAATGCGATCTATGATGATGTGACATATCGTGTTATGGCACCGCTGCCGGAGGAAGAGGAGGATCTTCCGGTGGATTACGCGCCAACTATTGTTGCGGAATCGTCTGTTGCTCTTCGCACCCTCTCGGTCGCGTCGGCGGTTGTGGAACTTGACCTGATTGAAAATCCGGTTCTGGTGTTCCGCAATGCAGGAAATGATGAAGTTAATATCGTCTACCGTCGTGCGGACGGAAACATTGGCTGGGTTGATCCGTCAACGGTAACCCGCCAGTCCGCGCCACGCGCCTGACGGCAAACCTGGAGCGCACGCAGTGAATGCTGTCGTGCGCTTCCCTAAACAGGGCCTTAAATGGCTTGATTGAAGAAGGAACGGAGAGAATGGATCTTAGTGATCTGATTCAGCCAGGGGCGATTATCCCTGCGTTGAAAGCCAGCTCCAAAAAGCAGCTTTTGCAGATTCTGTCTGAAAAGGCTGCGGAACTGACCGGTCTCCCTGAGCGTGAAGTTTTTGAAACAATTCTCCAGCGCGAACGTCTTGGTTCGACTGGCGTTGGTAATGGCATTGCCATTCCGCACGGTAAGCTGGCGAGTATTAATAAGATTGCCGGAATTTTTGCGCGCCTTGAAACGCCAGTGGATTTTGAAGCACTGGACGATCAGCCTGTTGATCTCGTTTTCCTGCTTTTGGCACCGGAAAACGCGGGCGCTGACCACCTGAAAGCCTTGTCACGGATTGCGCGTATGCTGCGCGATGCTGATACAGTCGCAAAGTTGCGCGGCACGCATGATGCGCAGGCGCTTTATTCATTCCTCAAAGCACAGCCAGCCACCAACGCTGCCTGAGTTTGACGAATATAGAATTAAAAAAGCCGCCGTTTCGGGGAGAACGGCGGCTTTTTTCTAATTAAAACTGCGGCTGCAGTCGTTTTACTGCAGCGTCACTGTACGCAGTTCGTGTTCATGTGCGCCCTGAAGAGCTGTCGCCCGGACATCGGAGAGCACAATCGGCTCGCCGCTCGCGCCAAACAGCGCCCAGATTTCTAAACCTGGAGCAATCGGTGGCAGCGCAGGAAAGGTGCGGGAAAGGTCATCGGACCTGATCTTGCGCACATAGGCCAGTTCGCCTTCACCCAGATGCGCGAATTCATGATCAGTAAGAATGTGTCTGTTCATCATCGTAGCCTCCGTTCTAGCGGCATATCATTTGCGATCATGGCGCCAAAGAGCTTAATAATTCTTTATAGCGGTTTTGATCTGAACCTAAGGTGAACCCGGTTCAATCTTTAACTGCTATATTAATACGTTTGATCAGCCGTTCTGGTTCAGGTCGATCAAGATCAATCGCCAGAAGGCCGTTTTTCAGATCGCAAGCGACAACCCGCATTCCATCCGCCAAAACAAACACGCGCTGAAACTGTCGGGCAGCAATACCGCGATGCAGAAATTCGCGTTCAGTATCGTCGGTCTGGCGTCCACGGATAACAAGCTGGTTGTCTTCCGTCATGACTTCGAGGTCGTCGCTGGCAAAACCCGCAACAGCCAGCGTGATACGCAGCCGTTCAGAACCGGTCTCGCCGCGCAGGCGCTCGATATTATAGGGCGGGTAACCTTCGCCGGATTTGGCGATCCGTTCCAGCGTCTTTTCCATTGTGTCGAATCCGAGCAATAGCGGGCTCGAAAACGGTGTCATTCGTGTCATTGCATCAGTCCTTATCGAAGCGACCGGTTATGGAAAGCACCCTTGCGGCGTATCTTTCACCCAACTGATATGGCTTGTGAAAAGCCCGACTTCAAGAGCCGAAAACCGATTCCTGATGTCACACCGTAAATCAGATGCGTTAGAGGCAAAAGCCGTCAACTTATGTGGAAAAATTTATCTTTTCGCTTTTGAAAGCGCATCGCGAAAAGCGGTTGCGAAACTTTCGCGATCATCGGGATTAAGAAAACCACCGACAAGCACGCGGCTTTCGCGGCTTTCGACATGCATGGATGTGATGCCAAATTCAGGTTTTCGCGTTACTTTAAACCGCGACCAAAACGGATGAAACTCGTGGCTACTCACTTTGCCGGACGGCTCATATTTGCGAATATGCAGCGCTGAACGGGAGACGGATATTTCTTCTCGTGCATTGGCCGCGCGGTAATTCCAGCGAAAAGCCAGATAGATCAACAGTACATCAAGGCCAAAAAATCCGATGATCGGCCATGCGCCAATTGACCAAAACAGTAAGCACACCAAGAGCCAGCATAGGATCAGCGCGCCCATCAGCACGCGAAATCCCGTTCGTCCCAGTGATCGATAGGGCGTCAGTAGCGCGCTGAAAATTGGTGTGTCAAAATTATCCGGATTTGCGCCGTCTGGATGCTGCATGGGTTCGACGTCCTGTGGGGGCTGCGTCAAGCTGCTAAGTTTTTTCCAAAGCCAAGTGCCAGTATAGAGACAAAATGGAAAACGCCAAAATCAAATCCCCTGTGAATGTTGCAACACCCGCTCGCCGTCCGCGCCGGGTGGCGGGAACGCTTTACACAGTGGATGAGATTCATGAGATTTTCCGCCGCTTTTCCATTCTACGCCCCGAACCGAAGGGCGAGCTTGAGCATGTGAATGCTTTTACGCTGCTGGTGGCAGTGGTTCTCTCGGCACAGGCCACCGACGCGGGCGTCAACAAAGCGACGCGCGCTCTTTTTGCGATTGCCGATACGCCGCAAAAAATGTTGGCACTTGGCGAGGAAAAGGTCGGCAATTACATCCGCACCATTGGGCTTTGGCGCAACAAGGCCAAAAACGTCATTCTTTTATCAGAAGCGTTAATTCGCGAGCATGGTGGCGAAGTGCCGGATGATCTCGATGCGCTTGTGAAGCTGCCAGGCGTTGGCCGCAAGACTGCCAATGTAGTGCTGAGTATGGCTTTCGGGCATTCTACCATGGCGGTCGACACGCATGTTTTGCGCATTGGCAACCGCATGGGGCTTGCACCGGGAAAAACACCGGAGGCGGTGGAGGCCATTCTGATGCGGGTGATCCCAAAGGAATACCTGTTCCACGCACATCACTGGCTGATTCTGCATGGGCGCTATACCTGTAAGGCGCGCAAGCCTGAATGCGAGAAATGCGTTGTCGCCGATATTTGCAAATATGCGGGTAAAACCTGCGACGTTCCGGCAGCGCTTATTCCGCTACCGCCGCAGTTTTAACATCTCCTTTGCAGAAATCGCTTTGTGCAGATGAATCATCATCGCGGCAGCAAAAAGCGGTGTCAGCAGGTTAACGATTGGGATTGCGAGGAAGCCTGCAATCAACAGCCCTGCGAGAAAGACCGTTACGCCATATTGCGAACGCAGCGCCTTCGCTTCCGCCTCTGAACGATAACGCATGGCGGCAAATTCAAAGAATTCCCGGCCAAGCAGATAGGCGTTGATTACAAAAAAAGCGATCAGATTGATCCCCGGTATGAAAAGCAAAAACAGTGCCACGATATTGCCGAGAATAACGACGCCTAAGAATTTGAGCGATACAATGATTGAACGCCCTAATGGCAAGGGTGTGCCTTTTGGTTCACCGGGATAATCCTCGCGCTCAACCACCTCTGCAACGTCATCGAGAAAAATACCGGCGACAAGCGCCGTGACGGGCGCGATCATCAGCGCGAGCACGAGTGCAAGCCCAAGCCCCGCAACTATGGCGGCGATGATACCCAGCCAGCCGGCCCATTCGGGCATTCCGGGCAGGATCTGCTCCATCCATGGCCAGGCCAAGGTAAAAAATAATTGACGAATTGCGACCCAAAGCCCGACGAGCAGCAAGAGTGTCAAACCCAGCGTTTTCAACAAAACCGAGCGAAACTCAGGCGTTGGAAGGCGTTTGAGGGCTTTTACTGCGGCTTCAAGGATCATTTTTGTCCACTTTTCTCGATCTTACCGCATGAAAGTAGGAAGTGGGATAGGTCTGCGCAATGTCCCATACCCACAGTCCAAAGGTCTAATAGGCGGCGGACAGGGTGGTAAAAGCACTTGCAAACGGTTAAACCCGCCCCACATTGCTGTCGCCGGTTCCAGTCTGAAAACGTCAGGCAACGACTGGCAGCAGATCAAAGGGGAGCCCAGACCAGCTCATGGCTACATTCGACGTTCTTTGCATTGGCAATGCCATTGTCGATATTATTTCGCGTACCGAAGACGCATTCCTCGAAACAAACGGCATCATTAAGGGTGCTATGAACCTGATTGATGCGGACCGGGCTGAGCTGCTCTATAGCCGTATCAAAGGTCAGGTTACGGAAATGTCGGGCGGCAGCGCAGGCAATACGGCTGCGGGCATTGCAAGCCTTGGTGGGCGTGCTGCCTATTTTGGCAAGGTTGCAACGGATCATCTGGGCCGCGTATTTGCACATGACATTCGCGCGCAGGGCGTTGCTTTCGATACGCGCCCACTTGAAAAGGGATCGCCAACCGCACGCTGCACGATTTTCGTGACACCTGACGGTGAGCGTTCGATGAATACATATCTGGGTGCTTGCGTTGAGCTTGGACCGGAAGATGTTGAGACTTCCAAGGTTGCCGATGCGCGTGTGACCTATTTTGAAGGCTATCTGTGGGACCCGCCACGCGCCAAGGAAGCGATTGTTCTTGCTTCCAAGATTGCGCATGAGCATGGCCGCAAGGTCGCAATGACCCTATCTGATCCATTCTGCGTTGATCGCTATCGCGAAGAATTTCTCGATCTGATGCGCAGCCGTACGGTCGATATTGTGTTTGCGAATGAAGATGAAGCTAAGTCGCTTTATCAAACTAAGACACTTGATGAGGCAATCGAAGCTATCCGCAAGGATTGTGAATTGTCGATCATCACACGGTCTGAAAAAGGCGCTGTTGTCGTAACGCGTGATCAGATGATTGAAGTACCGGCTATCGAGATTGAAGAACTGATCGATACCACCGGCGCTGGCGATCTTTATGCTGCGGGCTTCCTTTATGGTTACACGAAGGATCGTTCGCTTGAGGATTGCGCCCGTCTTGGTTCGCTTGCTGCTGGCATGATTATCCAGCAGATGGGCCCGCGTCCGCTCGTCGATCTCAAGGCTGTGGCAACACAGGCCAAGCTTATTTAATCAGGGTACAATCCGGTCGCGCTTGAGTTCTTCCTCGGTGCGACCGGGACGGCTTTTATAAACCGGCAGGTTCCAGCCAAAATAAAGCGCGCCGCCGCGCACGACAAAGGCGATCAGTGCTGATGAAAGCCCGGCAAAGAGCGGATTGATCCCGAAGCGCTCCAGGATCACATAGAGACATGCTCCGACAAGCGCTGCGCTGACATAGATTTCGCGCCGCATCAGCACCGATGGTTCGCCTGCTACCATGTCGCGCAAAATGCCGCCCAGTGTTGCGGTGAAAATTCCAGTGACAATCGCGACTGATGGCCCAAAGCCAAGAGCCAGCCCCTTGGCAGCCCCCACCACCGTATATGCGGCCATACCAATGGCATCAAACCACAACAAAAGCCGATAGCGCGATTCAACGAGATGGGCTGTAAAATAGACAATGACGGCAGCTGATGTGCCTGCCAACAAATAGAATGGTTCAATCACCCAGAAAACGGGTGCACCCAGAAGCAAGTCGCGGATGGTTCCCCCGCCGATGCCGGTGATATTGGCGAGGAAAATAAAGCCGATAATGTCGAGCTGTCGACGTGAGGCCGCAAGTGCGCCGGTGGCAGCGAAGATGAAAACGCCTGCAAAATTGGCAAAATCAAAAATCGTCAAGCGCGCCTCCCAGCTATTGTATGTCGATATACCAACGGATGCCGACAAAAAGAAAGAGCGGCGATTAACGCGCCGCTCTTTCTCTCAAATATGTTCAGCAGTCTACATGCTTATGCATTGCCTTCAGGTGCCGCATCCGCAGCAGCCTTCGGACCACCCTTGGAAACGCCAACCATGGCCGGACGCAACACGCGGTCGCCAATGGCATAGCCTGCCTGCATAACCTGAACGACCGTGTTGGCTGGCAGTTCAGGATTTGGCACTTCAAAAATTGCCTGATGGAAGTTCGGGTCGAACTTTTCGCCTTCAGGGTTGAGCTTGGTCACGCCATGACGTTCCAAAGCCTGCAACATGGCGCGTTCAGTCATTTCCACGCCTTCGGCCAGCGACTTAAGGTTCGCATCGGTTTCCAGCGCTTCTGCTGGGATCGATTCATGTGCACGGCTCAGATTGTCGGAAACCGAGAGCATGTCGCGTGCAAAATTCGTCACCGCATAGGTGCGGGCGTCCTGAACATCGCGCTGGGTGCGCTTGCGCAGGTTTTCCATTTCAGCAACCAGACGCAGCATCTGATCTTTCAGTTCTGCGTTGTCAGCTTCCAGAGCAGCAATCGTGTTTGCAGCAAGGCTTTCGGAATCAACTTCGTCTTCGGCAGCTTCAGCGCGTGCCTCAGCCTTGCGGCTTTTCAGAAAATCGTCGGCAGCACGCTTCAGCGCATCACGATCACGAGGATTGTTGATATCGCGCTGCTCAAGATCGGCGGTTTCAGGTGTGTTTTTTTCATCAGCCATTTTTTGTCTTCCGTCTTGAAGTATGTTTAGGGCGGATATCGAGTTTCGCGACGTTAAAATCAAGGTCTAATTTGCTGCCCTTGTTAAGACTGACAACTTAACGCAGCAATCGAGACACGATTTGAGCGGTATAATCGACCATCGGCACGATGCGCGCGTAATTAAGCCGCGTCGGGCCAATCACGCCAAGCGCTCCCACAACGCGCTGTTCGCTGTCGCGATAGGGTGCCACTACCAGCGACGAACCGGACAGAGAAAACAGTTTGTTTTCGGAGCCGATGAAGATGCGCACGCCAGAACCTGATTCAGCCAGATCAAGTAACTGAATCATGCCATCTTTGGTCTCTAAATCATCAAACAGATGGCGCAAGCGCTCAATATCTTCCTGAGCATGAATGTTTTCAAGCAGATTGGCCCGACCGCGCACAATCAAACGCGCTGGCTGATCAGAGCCTGCACCACTCCAGACCGCTATGCCCTGTTCAACCAGTTCTTGCGAAAGCTGATCAAGCTCCTGTCTGGTTTCCTGCGAGAGCTTTTCCAGTTCCGACTTTGCTTCCGAAAGCGTGTGGCCATGAATATGCGCATTGAGGAAGTTCGACGCCTCTACAAGTTGCGAAGCCGAAATCCCGGCCGGCAGATTGATGACGCGGTTTTCCACATCGCCATTCTGCATCACGAGAACGGCTAGCGCGCGCGTTGGTTCAAGCCGCACAAATTCGATATGTTTGAGTGCGCCTTCGGCCTTGGTTGCAAGCACAAGACCCGCACCGCGCGACAGGCCGGAGAGAACCTGACTGGCTTCGGTCAGAACGCTTTCGACTGAATTGTTCATACCCGCCGAGCGAACCTGCGCTTCAATCGACGTGCGTTCATCGGGGCGCAGATCGCCCACTTCCATGAATGCATCGACAAAAAACCGCAGCCCGATCTGGGTCGGCAGACGCCCCGCAGAAATATGCGGTGCGTAAATGAGACCGAGCTGCTCCAGGTCGCTCATCACATTGCGGATGGTGGCGGGCGAAAGGCTGTGCGGCAACAGACGCGACAGATTGCGCGAACCGACCGGATCGCCATCATTGAGGTAGCTATCGACGATCAGCCTGAAAATATCGCGCGACCGCTGGTCGAGCGAATTAAGTAGCTGATGTTCCGGTGATTTGATCATGGTCTTAGAGCGAAGCCTCTGAATTGCATGCTATAAATATAAGCGCGCAACCCAAGCCGTCAAAGGCTTTGCGCCAATAATGACAGTTCTCTTAACATCTCTCTTGCCGGATCATGCGAAATTCCTTTCCATTCCTGCACGACAAGCCTAAAAAGCCGCAACGAAAAACGAATTGAGGAAATACAATGCGTCCATCTAAGCGCGCTGCTGATGAAATGCGTGCCGTCTCTTTTGAGCGCGGCGTCTCCAAACATGCGGAAGGCTCGTGCCTCGTAAAGTTCGGTGACACCCACGTTCTTTGCACCGCAAGCTTAGAGGAAAAAGTTCCGGGCTGGATGCGCAATTCCGGCAAGGGCTGGGTCACAGCAGAATATGGCATGCTGCCACGTTCAACTGGCGACCGTATGCGCCGCGAAGCAGCAGCTGGCAAGCAGGGTGGCCGCACGCAGGAAATCCAGCGTCTTATTGGCCGTTCACTACGCGCTGTTGTTGATCTTCAGGCATTGGGCGAATACCAGATCACTGTTGACTGCGACGTCATTCAGGCTGATGGCGGCACGCGCACTGCTGCGATTACCGGCGGCTTTATCGCGCTGCATGATTGCCTGCGCTGGATGGAAGCACGCCAGATGATCCGCATCGAAAAAGTGTTGAAGGATCATATCGCAGCTATTTCCTGCGGTATTTATGAAGGCCAGCCTGTGCTTGATCTCGACTATGTTGAGGATTCGGCAGCTGAAACCGA
>Ga0308165_1004060_pt1 | contig 14919 bp, 15 predicted proteins | sample PhyWR2_FD_201032 | JGI IMG/M metagenome (GOLD analysis project Ga0308165, IMG submission 201032) | Phyllosphere microbial communities from UC Gill Tract Community Farm, Albany, California, United States - DLSLW.R2 | ecosystem: Host-associated > Plants > Phyllosphere > Unclassified | place: USA...
CGCATATTTTATTACACAAAATGGACGTGAAAAAGTCGTTATTTGATAACCTGCAAAATTTCTTTGGGTTTGATAATTTCAAGGGTGATCAGGAGTCGATCATTACAAATATTTTAGAAGGCAATAACACTTTTGTTATTATGCCAACAGGCGGAGGGAAGTCTATTTGCTATCAGTTGCCCGCTTTAATGAGCGAGGGAACAGCAATTGTGATTTCTCCGTTAATTGCATTGATGAAAAACCAGGTAGACCAGTTAAGGGCTTTTGGTGGAAATGACAGTATTGCACATTTTCTTAATTCATCCCTAAATAAATCTGAAATTACTCAAGTTAAATCTGACCTTTTAAGCGGTCAGACTAAATTATTGTATGTAGCGCCTGAATCGCTGGCGAAACAGGACAATATTGAATTTTTAAATCTGATTAAGATCTCATTCGTTGCGGTTGATGAAGCGCATTGTATCTCTGAGTGGGGCCACGATTTCAGGCCGGAATACCGTAAAATTAAACAGGTAATCGCTGGCCTGGGCAACAATATCCCAATTATTGCCTTAACCGCTACTGCTACGCCAAAAGTGCAGCAGGATATTATGAAAAACCTTGGCATGACGGAGGCTACTTTGTTCAAATCGTCGTTTAACAGGCCAAACCTGTTTTACGAAATCCGTCCGAAGAGAGACATCACCAAGGAAATCATCAAATACATTAAATCAAATCCCGGTAAATCGGGTATTATTTACTGCTTAAGCCGTAAAAAGGTAGAAGAAGTAGCAGAAGCGCTCAACCTCAACGGAATTAGCGCTTTGCCATACCATGCAGGTCTGGATCCAAAAGTGAGGGCCGATACGCAAGATCGGTTTTTAATGGAAGATGCCGAAGTGATTGTGGCCACCATAGCATTTGGTATGGGCATAGATAAACCGGATGTTCGCTTTGTAATCCACCACGATGTGCCAAAAAGCATGGAAGGTTATTACCAGGAAACGGGTAGGGCCGGACGCGATGGCGGCGAAGGGGTTTGTATTGCCTTTTATGCGCAGAAGGATGTAGATAAGCTGGCCAAGTTTATGAAGGATAAACCCGTTTCAGAACGCGAAATTGGTACCCAGATACTTAAAGAGGTAATTGATTATGCCGAATCGGGCGTTTGCAGGCGTAAACAGATCCTTCATTATTTTGGCGAAAACTTTAACGAAACGGGCTGCAACTGCATGTGCGACAATTGTAAAAAGCCAAAAAAACAGTTTGATGCCGAAAGTCAATTGTCAACCGTACTGAAGTTCATCGAAAAATCAGGCGAAAAATTTGATGATGCACACCTACTTAATGTTTTCTTAGGGTTAGAAACCGCCCAAACCATTGCATACGAGCACAGTAAAATTCCTGAATTTGGAATTGGTAAAGAAGAAGGCGAGCTGATGTGGAAATCGATTATCCGCCAGGCCGTTTTAAATAATTACCTGTATAAAGATATAGATAACTACGGATTACTAAAATTAACGAAACAGGGAAAAGATTTTATTGTTAATCCATACAGCCTGAAATTCATCTTAAACGAACCGATAGAAACAGGTTCGGATGATGATGATGATGATGTAAAACAGGGTACCGGAGCTTTAGATACCCATCTGTTATCGTTACTTAAAGATCTGCGCAAGAAAATAGCAAAACAAAAAAGCGTTCCGCCATTTGTAGTTTTTCAGGATCCATCCTTGGAGGAAATGTGTACACACTATCCGATTACGATGGAAGAACTCCGTCAGATTTCGGGCGTGGGTTCGGGTAAAGCAATGAAATTCGGTACACCGTTTATCGAGCTGATTAAAAAATATGTAGAAGATAACGATATCGAGCGCCCAATTGACCTGATTATTAAAACACAGGCCAATAAATCGCAGATGAAGGTTTCGATTATCCAAAATATCGACAGACAGATCGGTTTGGAAGATATTGCCGATTCGAAAGGCATTACTTACGAAGAAATCCTGAAAGAAGTAGAATCGATTGTAAACTCGGGCACTAAGCTTAATCTCAATTATTTTATTGATGAAGTGATTGATGATGATAGGCAGGACGAGGTTTTCGACTATTTTAGGGCAGCCGAAAGCGATTCTATAGATGAAGCACTTAACGAATTAGGCGAAACCGATTACACCCGCGAAGAAATTCAATTGATGCGGATTAAATTCATGTCAGAACTAGGAAACTAAAAATTAGACGTGAGATATGAGAAGCTAGATTTGAGATAAACTCATGTCTCATATCTCACATCTCATGTCTCACATCTCAACTATGCTTAACTACTTAGATAAATTAAAAAATACAGATTCGGGAAACTTCTTTTTAATGGCTGGTCCATGCGCAATTGAGGGCGAGGATATCGCCATGAGAATTGCTGAAAAAATTATTGCGGTTACGGATAAACTTAAGATTCCATATATTTTTAAAGGTTCGTACCGTAAAGCCAACAGAAGCAAAGGAAGCTCTTTTACCGGTATAGGCGACGAAAAAGCTTTAAGGATCTTAGAACGTATCGGAAGAGAGTTTGGCGTACCAACAGTTACCGACATTCACGAAAGCGGCGAGGCTGCAATGGCTGCTGCTTACGTAGATGTATTGCAGATACCAGCCTTTTTATGCCGTCAAACGGATTTATTAATTGCTGCGGCCGAAACCGGAAAAGTAGTGAACGTTAAGAAAGGCCAGTTCCTTTCTGCAGGTTCCATGAAATTTGCCGTTGAGAAAGTAAAAGAAGCAGGAAATAATAAAGTAATCCTAACCGATAGGGGCAATACCTTTGGTTATCAGGATTTAATCGTCGATTATCGTGGTTTACCTGAAATGCAGGCTTTTGGTGTTCCTGTGGTAATGGATTGTACACACTCTTTGCAACAGCCTAACCAGAGCAGCGGTGTTACCGGTGGTAAGCCCGAATTGATCTCAACTATCGCTAAAGCGGCAATTGCGGTTGGTGCAGACGGTCTGTTTATCGAAACACATCCTGACCCCGCCAATGCGAAATCAGATGGAGCGAACATGCTACATTTAGATTTGCTGGAAGAAACATTAACCAAGCTGATCAGAATCAGACAGGCCATTTTATAATTTTGGATAACACGAAAGTATTTCTCACTGCCGGGTGGCGTAAATTGGCTTTAGCACAGTATGCCGTGGATAAAGAAATACTTTTGAATTATCTACCACCACATACCATACTCGACGATTGGCAAGGCAAATACTATGTGAGTTTGGTAGGCTTTATGTTTGTTGATGTAAAACTGCTTGGGTTTAACATTCCTTTTCATACCAACTTTGAGGAAGTTAACCTGAGATTTTATGTTAAATATAAAGCTGACGGGGCTTGGAAACGCGGTGTTGTATTTATAAAAGAATTTGTTCCGAAACGCGCCATTACCTTTGTGGCCAATACGCTTTATAAGGAAAACTACCAAACACTGCCCATGAAACACCTATGGGTAGAGCAGGAGCACCAGCTAGAGGTTGCCTACCACTGGAAAAACAAAGGTTGGAATGATTTTACAGTGGTTGCTGAGCCAAAGGCAGAAGAAATCCTTACCGATAGCGAGGAAGAGTTTATTACAGAACATTATTGGGGTTACACCAAAATAGGATCGAACACTACATCCGAATATGGTGTGGAGCATCCCCGCTGGAAAGCATATCCGGTGAAAAACTATACAATAAATGTCGATTTTGGTATTAACTATGGTAGTGATTTTGCTTTCTTAAACCATGCCAAACCAGATTCTGTAATGCTGGCCGAAGGCTCGGAAATTAGGGTGTTAAAAGGGAAGAAGTTTTAAATTTACGCGTTACCATTATCTCAACCGTATCAGTGAGACCTATACAGATTTCTCCATTCCGCTGTGCTCCAGTCGAAAGGACGGATCTTAAATAAATTTTTCATTCTGAATACAATGAAGCACCCATTTCGGTATAGACCCTGAAATAAATTCAGGGTGACGATTAACTTTTGGCTTTTAGCAATCCATTATATCCGGTGATAATCGCCACGCCAGTTTTTGATGGCTTTTTTAATCTCATCAGCAGATAATTTTTCTGAAACCGCTCTCTCAACCAATGCGAGGTATTCATCATCACCCGCGAAGCGTAAAGCCAAAATTTGCCCCATGCGCAACTCAGCAGGCAGAGCTTTCCCAGCCAGAATATAATAACGGAGTTTCTCTTCTGCTCTTGCAGCCCTATCCTGCGCCTTGAGGGCAAACATACGTGCAAATAAGGCCACCAATCCAAGTAACATAAAGGCCACCACAATTAAGCCAGTTATAATAGTTGGAACGGCAACGAAAGCATAAATAGCCAGTCCGATACAAACTGCCGTTAATGGAATGGCAAAGAAGTGAAAAGGCGGAAAAAATCTTTTGTGGTTGCTGTAGTTTTGTGTCATGAATAATTTGTAAAATAAGATTATTTCTTTTTCTTCTTTGAGATTTGAAGCACATTTTTAATATGCTTTGCAACCTCTGCACTTTCGGGGTTTTCTCCGATTTCTACATACCGGTTTGCCGGCCCTCCACAATTAATACAAAAACCCTTAAAAATAATATCATTCAAACGATTTAAATAGGGCGTATAATTTATAACCGTTGTCATGTCTTTACACGCCACGCAATAGGAGTTACTCAGTAAAAAACTCAGATGCTCGTATCGATCTAACATGATAAGTTCTACATCGTAATTTTCTATTTTTATTTCCATAGTAAGTATGTTAAATTTTAGTAATCACAAATGAAGTTCTCCTGTTATTTTTCCTGCCCGATTCAGTTTTGTTATCTGCGATAGGTTTACTTGCGCCAAAACCTTTAAAGGTAAGTCTTTTTGCATCTATACCATTTTTAATCAGGTAATCGTAAACGGCCTGTGCCCGGTTAAAAGATAGTTTTTCGTTCAGTTTATCATCACCAACATTATCGGTATGGCCCTGAATCTCAATCTGTAAGTTTTCATTCTGATGCAAAAAATCAATCAGGAGATCCAATTCACGGATAGAGGCAGGTAAAAGGTTAAATTTATTGGTATCGAAAAATATATTCCTTAGGGTAACATTGCCGCCTTGCTTTATTTTTTCAATATAAACTTCAATCTGGTAAGGCTTATTGATATCTCCTTGTTTGAGTTCGAAGTTTTCAGAATAAAACAGGTAACCTTCGGCATTTACATTAAACAGGTAATTGCTTCCAACGGGCATTACGGCTAAAAACTGACCTGTTTCGGGATCTGTATAATCATCGAAAACAGTTTTATTGGTTTTAAGGTCAATCACCTGAACATTACTCTCAATAGTTTTTTTGCTGTCTTTATCCCTCACAATTCCTTTTACATAAGAAATTTTCAGAGGTTTGGCCGTTTCCGGAATGCCGAAACTGTATATGTCCTGCAGGCCAAAACCACCTTTTAGGTTCGACGAAAAAAGTCCCAAATTTCCATCTGCACTAACTACTAAACCACTCTCATCTTCAAACGAATTAATGGGATAGCCAAAGTTTACCGGTTTTTCCCAGATACCATCATTTCCCTGTCTGCTAAAGTAAATATCCTTGTTTCCAAAACCTGGCCAACCATCCGAAGAGAAATACAATGTTTTTCCATCGGCATGTAAGAATGGGGTATTTTCGTCAAAAGCAGTATTGATTTCTGGCCCCAGGTTAATGGCAGGTCCCCATTTGGCATCATCGGTAATGGTACTTTTCCAGATGTCGTAACCTCCAGATCCGCCAGGCCTGTTACTGATAAAATACAAGGTCCTTCCATCAGGGCTAATAGCCGGCTGCGATTCCCAATATTCAGAGTTAACAGGTTTGCCAACATTATAAGGTTCGCCCCAGTCTTTTCCTTCGCGGTGTGATACATAAATATCGCATCTTCCCAAACCGTCGGGCCGGTTACAACCCGTAAAAAACAGGTATTTTCCATCAGGAGAGATGGTTTGTGCACCTTCATTATATTGAGTCGTATTGATTTTGCTCGATAATGGCGTGGCTGCACTCCAAACATTATTTTTGAGTTGTGAAGTCCAGAAATCTTCATTTCCATTAACCTGGCGGGTAAAAACCAATGTTTCGCCATCAGCAGTCAATGCAGGGAAATATTCGGCATCTGTACTATTCACGCCCGAGCCTAAATTTGTTGGTGTATATTTTATTGCTTTCTTGATTGCTATGGAAGCGAAATCGCAATCTAGTAAGTATTTTTTTGCCTTTTTAGCACGTTCCGACGATGAATCCAGCGCTAAGAATTCTGAAAAATGTTGCTTTGCCTTTAAATAATCCTGCGTGGCAAATTCTGTTTCGGCCAGTGCATAAATCACTTCTGGTTTTACCGATTTATTGATCAGGATCGCCTTTTCGTAAGCTACTCTGGCATCAGCATACTTCTTTTGCAGTTTTTGAACAAATGCAAGCGTAATATAAGCACCCTGAAACAATGGATCGGCTTCAACAGCACTTTTTAAAACCTGTTCTGCGGCAGTATAATCTAATTTCTGAATTAATGGGCCTGCCTTTTCGAAAAAAGCCTGTGCCTTTTTATTCGATGAGCTTTGCGCAAAGCAGCACACACTCAATATGTTAAAGATGAGGAGAAGGCAGAATTTCATTACATTAACACTTGGTTATAAAGCTAATGTATTGTTTTTAAGGAATATTTAAAAATTTATGCGTCTGTAACGAAATTTCCCATTTAGGATTGGCCATTACATATTCGATAATTAGCGGTGTAATTTCTTTTGATTTTGACCATTCTGGCTGAAGATAAAGTTTACAGGTAGGCGATACCATTGCTGCATACTCTTCTGCCCATTTAAAATCACTTTTATTAAATACAATCACCTTTAATTCGTGCGCAAAAGGCGTAATATCTGGTCTTGGTGCTTTAAATTTCTTCGGAGACAGGCAGATCCAGTCCCAGTTGCCCGAAAGGGGATAAGCGCCTGAGGTTTCGATAAAGGTAAGAATACCTCTTTCCTTTAGTTTATTGGTCAGGTAGTCGAGGTTATAAATTAACGGTTCACCTCCGGTTATAACCACAGCTTTGCCCGGAAAACGGTCGGCATTTTCTACTATAACATCAGAGGCTGTTAATGGATGCATTTCTGCGTCCCAGCTTTCTTTAACGTCGCACCAGTGGCAGCCTACATCGCAGCCCCCTAAACGGATAAAATAAGCTGCTTTACCAGTATTGAATCCTTCGCCCTGTATGGTGTAAAATTCTTCCATCAAGGGAAGTAATGTGCCGTCTTCTGGTATGTCTTGTTTCATTTTTGAGGTTGCAAATATCCTAAAAAAATATGGTGAAGCAGTTCCTCTTTTAAAATTTAATAGAAAGATGAAATAAGAGTGATATTTATTTGCTGTATTTTAGCAGAATGAAGTGGTTTAAGGCCCTAAATAACAATCAAGTTCCTGCTCCGGATACGATTAAGACCATTAACGTTAACGGAAAACAGATTTGCCTGGTCAATAATGACGATAAAATTGTTGCAACACAGTCTCATTGTCCGCATGCTGGCGGCCATTTTAGTGGTGGCTGGTGCAAAAACGGTAATCTGGTTTGCCCAATCCATCGGTACGAATACAGTTTAACTACTGGAAGAGGAGCAGAAGGCCAGGGAGATTATATCGATATTTATCCTACAGAATTACGTGAAGATGGCCTGTATATCGGTTTTGAAGAAAGCTGGTGGAGTAAACTTTGGGGATAAACTGGTATGAGCAGCTACACTGAATTTGTTTTAGTAGAAAAACTAATTAAGCAGATACCTTTTAAAAAATTCCCGGCAATTCAAAATTTCAATTTCTGAGAAATAAAAATCTTCAATATCTTCTGTGATAATGCATTTACAATTAACAGATTTGGCCGCGTAATATTCTAAGCCATCTTCAAAATCGTGGATTGATTTGTTTGATAAAGTGTCTAAAACGCTTTTTGATGAATTTTCGACAATCTTAATATGTTGGCAAAGCAAATCGATCTTCTGCTTGGCTATTTGAGACTTATGTTTCTTTTCGGCAAAGTAAAAAGCAATGGCCAAACAAAGTGGAGAGGTATATATATCGAATTTAGGATGCGATGCCAAACTCAGAATTCTCGATGAATAAGTAAATAGCGGATATTCCTTGTTCAGCACAGAAACAAGAATATTGGCATCTAAAAATATCTTCATCAATTATTTTTTAGAAGAAAAGAATTCATCTTTTGAATCTTTACGTGTTGGTTTTGGCGTTTTTTTATATTCAACTTCGCCCTCAGCAACCATGCTCACCCAATCTGAAATGGGAAAATCTTCTAAAGATTTGTATTCTTTGGCCGTTACCTGAGTTAAGAGGTGCTCTATTAACCGCGATAAGCTAATGTTGTTTTCAGCGGCATATTTTTTTGCCCTTGCTACAACATCTTGATTAAAACTTAAAGTTAACTTAGTGTCCATCTAATTAAATTTTAATTCAAATATAACAATTGCACGTAAAGATTTAAAATTTTACACGTAAAAAAAACGGCTCAAATATTTGAGCCGTTTTTTAATTCGGCAGTAATAGGTTTTCGCTTTAAACTTTTACCTTTTGGCTTAGGAATATATTTCTTTCCTTGCCGATGCCAATGTATTTTTCAATAAACCTACAATGGTCATTAAACCCACGCCACCTGGCACAGGTGTAATGTAAGAGGCTTTAGGTGCTACATTTTCAAAATCCACATCACCGTATAACTTAAAGCCCGATTTGGTTTCAGTAGAGTTTTCGCGGTTAATACCCACGTCGATAATTATGGCACCTGGTTTTACCATATCTGCCGTAACAAAGTTCTTTTTACCAATTGCGGCAATTACAATATCAGCCTGGAGAACCTGCTCTTTTAAATCTTTTGTACGCGAGTGGGTAAGCGTTACCGTACAGTTACCTGGGTTAGCGTTACGCGCCATTAAAATGCTCATTGGGCTGCCCACAATGTTGCTGCGGCCAACCACCACACAATGCATTCCTGTTGTATCGATATTGTATTCCTGCAACATCAATAGTATACCATAAGGAGTAGCCGGAATAAAACAAGGCAAATTACGCATCATTCTACCCAGATTTACAGGGTGAAAACCATCTACATCCTTTCGGTGATCGATTTTTTCGGTAACTTTTTCTGGATCAATATGCTTAGGTAAAGGCAACTGAACGATTAAACCATCTACATCATCATCCTGGTTGATCTCTTCAATTTTTGCCAGTAATTCTGCTTCGGTTACTGAATTATCATAGCGGTGAAGTGAAGATTTAAAGCCTACTTTTTCGCAGTTTTTCATCTTACTGGCCACATAAGTTTCGCTACCCCCATCGTTGCCCACTAAAATAGCAACCAGGTGAGGTTTGCGACCGCTTTTATTTAAAAATTCAGCTGCTTCTTCTGCAATTTGAACTTTAACTTTTTCTGATACGTATTTACCGTCTAATAATTTCATTTTTATGAGATGTGAGAAATGAGATGTGAGAAATGAGATCAACAAATGCCTAATGTCTCATATCTATTGTCTCATGTCTAATTTCTAATCTAATTTCAAAACTGCCATAAACGCACTTTGTGGAATTTCTACGTTTCCAACCTGGCGCATACGCTTTTTACCTTTTTTCTGTTTTTCCAATAACTTACGTTTACGGGAAATATCGCCACCATAACATTTGGCCGTTACATCTTTACGTAGGGCACTAAGTGTTTCGCGGGCAATAACTTTAGCACCGATAGATGCCTGTATTTTAATTTCAAACTGTTGGCGGGGGATTAATTCTTTTAATTTCTCGCAGATTTTCTTACCAAAATCGTAAGCGTTACTGCGGTGGATTAACGAAGATAATGCATCAACCGGCTCATCATTGATTAACATATCTAAACGTACCAAATCCGATTTACGGTAACCCACCTGATGATAATCGAAAGATGCATAACCTTTAGAAATTGTTTTTAATTTGTCGTAAAAATCAAATACAATTTCGCCCATCGGCATTTCGAAAACCAGCTCAACACGATCAGATGTTAAGTAAGACTGGTTAACAATAATTCCGCGTTTTTGAATACAAAGCGACATTACCGGGCCTACAAATTCGGCTTTAGTAATAATGTTGGCTTTAATAAAAGGCTCTTCAACCGAATCCAATTTACTTGGATCTGGCAGATCGGATGGATTATTTACAGAAATTTCGACTCCTTTTGTGGTATGCGCGATATAAGACACGTTGGGCACGGTTGTAATTACCGTCATGTCGAATTCACGCTCCAAACGCTCCTGAATAATCTCCATGTGCAACATGCCCAAGAATCCGCAACGGAAACCAAAGCCTAATGCTGCAGAACTTTCAGGTTCAAAAACAATAGAAGCATCATTTAGCTGCAGTTTGTGCATCGCCTCACGCAATTCTTCAAATTCGTCTGTATCAACCGGATAAATACCAGCAAATACCATTGGTTTTACCTCTTCAAAACCTTGAATCGATTCTGGAGATGGTCTATCAACAGTTGTGATGGTATCACCAACTTTTACCTCGCGTGCCTCTTTAATCCCTGAGATAATGTAACCCACATCACCGGTTTTTACAACGTTTCTGGGGGCCATATCAAGTTTCAAAACACCAACCTCATCGGCAATATATTGCTTCCCGGTATTGATGAATTTTACCTTATCACCTTTTTTAATTTCACCGTTTACTACTTTATAATAAGCAATAATCCCTCTGAAAGAATTAAAAACAGAATCAAAAATCAAAGCTTGTAAAGGTGCTTCCGGATCGCCAACCGGTGCCGGAACACGGTCTACAATGGCCTGGATAATATCAGGGATACCCATGCCGGTTTTACCCGAGGCGGGAATAATATCTTCACGTTTACAGCCGATTAAATCAATAATCTGGTCTTTTACTTCCTCAGGCATTGCCCCCGGAAGATCCATTTTATTTAAGATCGGAATAATTTCAAGGTCGTGCTCTAACGCTAAGTATAAATTCGAAATGGTTTGTGCCTGGATACCTTGCGAAGCATCAACAATAAGTAAAGCACCTTCACAGGCCGCAATAGAACGCGAAACTTCGTACGAAAAATCTACGTGTCCGGGTGTATCAATAAGGTTAAAATTATATTCAACATCGCCAACCTTATAGTTCATTTGTATGGCATGACTTTTAATGGTTATGCCTCTCTCACGCTCTAAATCCATGTTATCGAGCAATTGTGCCTGCGCTTCACGCTTAGAAATTGTCTCGGTGTATTCTAATAACCTATCAGCCAAAGTACTTTTACCGTGGTCGATATGTGCAATAATGCAAAAATTACGTATATGCTTCATCTTTGCGCAAAGATATGTTTTTTAATGGATTTTTAAGCGGTTGAGCCAAGCGAGGTTATGATTTTTTTGCAAGTTTGCCAATTGACACGAAAATTGAAATTTGAATAGCAGAAACAGAAGCATTTCGGCTTTTGCAGTTCTGCTTTCCACTTTACTCCATTGCATTTCGTGTCCGTTCCAATCAGGTTTATTTAATTTTAAGCAGCAATTCTTTTGAAAATTTAAGTCTTGATATTTAATAAAATCGATCTGAAAAGTTAGATGGAAAGCAATAAGAATTTTAACCACAGATGTCCATAAAGAATACAGATAAACTCATCTGTGTCCATCCATTCAATCTGTGGTTAAATCCTGTTAAGCTAAACCATCGTTTTCTTCCATTTGCCTTTTTTAAACAATATAAAAGCCGCTACGGCTATACCTGCTTCGGCGGTCGGAATGGCAATAAAAACACCTGTCGGTCCCATTGCTAAATATTTGGCCAAAAAGTATGCTAAAGGGATCTGAAACAGCCAAAAGGCAAAAACATTAATTTTTGTTGGCGTCCAGGTATCGCCTGCGCCGTTAAAAGCACTGCTAAAAACCATCGCTGCGCCGTAAATAACAAAGCCCAGGCTCATAATTTTTAACGCCCTGCCGGCGATGGTGATTACTTTTTCATCAGCAGTAAAAAACGCGGCAAATAAGTGCCCACAGGTGAGAAAAAGCACACTTACTACAGCCATGAAAACCAAAATATATTTTAAGGTTTGGAAAACCGACTTTTCGGCGCGGTCTATATGTCCTGCTCCTAAATTCTGACCCACCAATGTTGCAGCAGCGTTACTCAGGCCCCAGGCCGGCAACATAAAGAACATCATTAAACGCAATGCTGTTTGGTATCCTGCAGATCCGGTATCTCCACCTGTAGTTGCTACTAGTTCTGCCAGAAATACCCAACTGCAGCTCGCAATTACAAATTGGAAAATGGCTGGTGCGGCAATTTTAACGATAGCCCTGATCTGCACAAAATCTGGTACAAAATGACTGATGCGTATTTTTAATGCATTTTTGCCACTAAACAGATTGTACACCTGATAACTTACGCCCAAACCACGGCCTATGGTGGTGGCAATTGCCGCTCCTGTTAAACCAAATGCTGGCACCGGGCCTAAGCCATTGATGAAAATAGGGCAGAGGATAATGTTTGCGATGTTTGCAATCCACAAACTTCGCATAGCGATTGCGGCATTGCCGGCACCCCGAAAAATTCCGTTGATTAAGAATAGAAGAACAATAATCATGCTTCCGCCCATCATAATCCTGACAAAAGTAATGCCCTGATTGGCCGTTTCGGCTGAAGCACCCATTAACAATAAAATGTCCTTTGCGTAAATTAAGCCCAGGATGCTGATTAAAATATTAACAAAAACCGCAATAAGAATAGTTTGCATGCCTGCTTTTGATGCTGCTTCTGGATTTTTCTCGCCAATTCTTCGTGCAACAACTGCAGTTGCCGCCATGCTTAGGCCAATGGCCAGAGAATAAATAATGGTTAAAACCGATTCGGTTAAACCAACCGTTTGTATGGCATGGCTGCTGTTTTCTAAGTGACCAACAAAATATAAATCTACTAAGGCAAAAACCGATTCCATAGCCATTTCTAACATCATTGGAATGGCCAGTAGAATAATGGCGCGCTTAATACTAATAGAAGTAAGGTCAACTTCGTGACCTTTTAAAGACTGGATAAGAATATCGAAAAAAGACGATAGTTTGCCCTTTGTCTTTGAAGACTGTAACATATATTATAGATAAAATGTAATGTATAAACCAAATGATACGCTGTTATGCGTATATACCTAAAATTGAAATGGAGGGAATCCTCGGTTATTTAGAACCTCAAACGGATTGCAGATACTATCATCGCTATGGTCTTTTTGATGGTGCAAATATAACGAAAAATCTGAATTGTCAAATTTTAATGACCGTTTTTAGTGTTGTTGATTAATTTATCACAAAAACTTAAATATATCAAAGTAAAGATGCTGAAATAAACTCAGCATGACGACGCATAATTAGATGCTGTAAGCTGAAATCATTTCTCCGTTAACTTAGTCTGGTTTTAGCGTCTCCCTGAGCACAATTTTCATATGATAAATGTTTGCCACGGAGACACGGAATTCACAGATATAGGATCATCTTAATCTGTGTAATCACTATTATATACTGTAGGCTTTAATCATTTCTTCGGTCACTTTTGTACCTCTACTGGTATTTAAATCAATCAGTACGTAATCAAAAATACCGTCGGAGGCTACCTTGTTTGTTTTTTTGTTAATGATTTCGAACTGAACGGAGCAGCCCTTGTCGTTCATGCTTAAGATTCCTGTTCTGATCAGCATTAAATCATTCATCAACAGCGGGCGCTTAAAATTGATATCCACATGGCTTACCACCCAGCCTAAACCTTGTTTCGTGAAATGCTCCCATGGCATGCCGTAAAATTTTTCCATTTGTTCGTAACGTGCGGCCAAAACGTAATCCAGGTATTTGCTGTTATGCACATGGTTAAACATATCGATATCATCCGGACGGACGCGTAATTCACTTTCGAAAATGCTATATTGGTTCTTTTCCAAGGGTAAAATGTTTTATGCAAAAGTATAAATAAGGTTTTGATATCTTGATAAAGATATCCCAGGTATTATTCGTATTTTTGGTATGAAATGGGAAGGCTTAAATTATACGATATTAATACTCCACGCGAAACAATTATCGAAGCGCGTCAAAGTATTACTTAAGCCATACCGCCGAGCAGCGTTTCTTTGGTGTGCTACAATTAAACCACATTTCTGTAATCATGAATGGTGGCAAGCCCTTAAAAGTCCCACAAGGTAAAGGTATTATTATTCGCAGGCCAAACTCTTAAAAATTATTATGTCTTTTGAATAACTGGAACTATAAATTATCATTCAATAAACACTTGTTTGTAACTAAAAATAGCTTTACCTTTGCGGCATAATTAATTAATTTTTATACACTTTAATATTATTCAAGAATGTATTTAAGTCCAGAAAAGAAAGCCGAAATCTTCAAACAACACGGCGAAGTAGAAACCAATACTGGTTCTGCAGAAGGTCAGGTAGCGTTATTTACATACCGTATTGCGCACTTAACAGAACACTTAAAGAAAAACCGTAAGGATTTTTCTACTCAGTTGTCACTTCAAAAATTGGTAGGTAAACGCCGCGGTATTTTGGCATACCTATACAAAAAAGATATTGAGCGCTATCGTGCTATCATCAAAGCTTTATCGCTTCGTGATATCATCAAACAAAAATAAGCGCAAGTTTATCATCAAAAGCCATTCTTTAGGGAATGGCTTTTTAATTCCCTGTTAATTTTTTAACGGGTTTTATTATAGATAGGCTTTTTTAATCCTATCTTCGTTTGCAAAAACAAATACATATATAAACAACGGTGTGTAGAAAGAGGAAAACACACCATAATTCTAATTAAATGAATGTAATAAAAAAATCGTTCGATTTGGGCGATGGCAGAATTGTAGAAATTGAAAC